>WNGR01000972.1_pt1 | contig 32081 bp, 30 predicted proteins | sample 5407581 | NCBI WGS metagenome assembly WNGR01 (sample SAMN13153383, study PRJNA577476) | soil metagenome | isolation source: 80 cm soil or saprolite under Garry oak tree replicate 2 | place: USA:California | collected 2016-06-15
CCGAGCAGCGGACCGGGCGGGTGGCGCTGCCGGTGACGACCACGCGGGTGGCCGAGAAAGTGTCCAAGTTCCACACGGTTGAGGTGGACTGGACGCCGATGTCGCTGCCCGGCCTGTACGAGGCCACAGCCGCCGAGGACGTCATCTTCGCCGCGGACGGCCGCGGCGGCTTCGTGGTGCCCGAGTTCTCCCGCTCTATCGACGGGATCGCGGCGTTCGCCAGGCTGCTCGGCCTGGTTGCGAGGACCCGGCTGACCCTCAGCCAGATCGACGCGAGGATCCCGGCCGCGCACCTGCTGAAGCGATCGATGCCGACCCCGTGGGCGGCAAAGGGGAGCGTGATGCGGACCGTGGTCGAGGCGGCGGGCGACCGCACCATTGACACCACGGACGGGGTCCGGGTGGTAGAGCCGGACGGGGGCTGGATCCTGGTCCTGCCTGACCCGTCGGACGCCGTGACCCACCTGTGGGCCGAAGGGCCGGACGGCGACTCGGCGCAGGCCCTGCTCGATGAGTGGGCCGCGGTGGTCGCCCGGGCCGGGGGCTGAGCGCCGTTGGCCGCGGGCTGGGCCCGCCCGGGCTGGGGTTCAGGCCCGCGCTAACCTGCCCTCCTGCCTCCTGAGCTGCCAGAGAGCCGGCGCGAAAGCCGCCAAGCATGAGAGAATCGCGGAATTGCAATGAGCGGGGCGCGGAGGTGCGGCGAGATGTGGCGGAGGCGTCGCGAGAAGGCGCGTGCGGGAGCCATGCGGACGGATGCCATCGGGCCGGGCAGCTCCGGAACGGCCGGGCCCGGCCTGGCGGACAGTCACGCGCCCGGCCGGTTCGCCAGCGGGAGGGCTGGGCGCGTGCGCCGAGCGTGGCGCGTAGACCGGCGCGGCGCAGCGCGGGTAGCGTTGACTCCACCAGCGGAATTGTCGCGGCGAACCACCCAGGATCAGCGGGCTGACATGGTTCCCGCCCAGGCCGAATGGCCGGCGAATGGGAGGCTAGGCAGGGACATGGCCAGCGTGTACTGCATCAGATGCGGCCAGGACAACCCTGAGGGCGCGCGCTTCTGCTCGCAGTGCGGAAATCCGCTCGCTCGGCGCGGTTCGGGGGAAGGCACGACGGACACCACCTCGATCATCTCCGTCGGCGGCGGCGATACCGGCGAGCCGGAATTCGGCGATGAGTCGGTCGCCGATGCCGCGACCATCGACAGCCTGCCCGCCGGGACGGCGCTGCTCGTGGTCCGCCGCGGGCCGAACGCGGGCAGCAGGTTCCTGCTGGACAGCGACCTCACGCTGGTCGGCCGCCATCCGGACAGCGACATCTTCCTTGACGACGTGACCGTCTCCCGGCGGCACGCCGAGTTCTACCGCTCGGGCAACCGCTTCACGGTCCGCGACGTGGGCAGCCTGAATGGCACGTACGTGAACCGGGAGCGGATCGAGGAGACGGACCTGACCGGCGGCGACGAGGTGCAGGTGGGCAAGTTCCGCCTGATGTTCCTTCTCGGCCCGCGCTCGCAGGCAGAGCATGGCGGTGGCGGCGGCGCGCAGGTAGGGGGTTGACATCCTCCTCGCCATGAGTGGCGGGGATTCCAGCCTCTACGCGGGAAGGGGCCGAGGTTGAGGTTCGCGGTTCGTCCGCCCGCCCAGCGGCGAGCGTCCCCGCGCAGTCACCGCATGCCAGCGACTGCCGACATTCCTGAGGGGGCGAAGCGGCGTTTCCTCTCCGGCCTGCAGGCCGGCGTCGGCACGCCGCGAATCCGGTGAGTGCGCAGCCAGCCCGCGCATACCTGGGCATCGGCGAGGTGATTGCCCGCCTCCGCAGCGAGTTTCCTGATGTCAGCGTGTCCAAGATCCGGTTCCTGGAGTCGGAGGGGCTGATCGAGCCCGCGCGGTCCCCGTCCGGGTACCGCAGGTTCGATGCCGCCGACGTGGAGCGGCTGCGCTACATCCTGACCGTGCAGCGGGACCAGTACCTGCCGCTGCGGGTGATCAAGGAGCGGCTGATGCCGCACTCCGGCCGCGGGGCGCCCGCCGACGGCGCCAGCGCTGCAGGTCACACCGGTGCCGCGGGTGACGCCAGGGCCCAGGGCCGCGGCCCGCTGAGCCGGCGCGAGCTGCTGGCCGCGGCCGGCATCGACGACAAGCAGCTGGCCGAGCTGGAGACGTTCGGCCTGGTGCGCAGGGCCGGCCGGGGATACAGCCGGGACGCGCTCGGTGTGGCCAGTGCGGTCGCCGCGCTGGGCCGGTACGGGGTCGAGGCGCGGCACCTGCGCGCGGTCCGGGCCGCCGCCGAGCGCGAGATCTCGTTCATCGAGCAGGTCGTCGCGCCGACGCTGCGGCAGCGCAACCCGGAGGCACGGGAGCAGGCCGGGCGGACCGCGCGGGAGATAGCGGCCCTGACGCTGCGGCTGCACCGCTCGTTCATCGAGGCCGCCCTGGCCGAGGCCGGGCTCGCCGCAGATGGCCTGCCCGAGCCCGCCGCCCGGCATGGCGCCGCGGGAGGGGCCAGTGCGTGAGGCTCGCCGCGGCCTCGGCCCCCGCCGCCGCTGGGGCGCATATTCTCGGGGTATCTGCTATCCGGGGCGCGGGCAGGCGCTCCCCGATAGCGGGTGTACGTTGACAAAGGGAGTGCCTTTAAGCAGGGTCCAGTAGTGAGGCTGCGCGTCAGGCGCACGTGAGGACGGAGCCGTCGTGAGGCAGATGGAGGTCGTAGGCGTCCGGGTCGAGATGCCCACGAACCAGCCCATCGTCCTGCTGAAAGAGATGCAGGGGGAGAGGTACTTGCCGATATGGATCGGTCCGATGGAGGCGACGGCTATCGCCTACGCCCAGCAGGGCCTGGTGCCAGTGCGGCCGCTGACCCATGACCTGCTCCGCGACATTCTCGAGGCCTTTGACGTTCAGCTGAAGACGGTGAACATCACCGCGCTCAGGAACGGCACGTTCTTCGCAGACCTGATCTTCTCGAACGGCAAGGAGGTCAGTGCGAGGCCATCGGACTCGATTGCCCTGGCCCTCAGGACCGGCGCCACGATCTTCGCGGCCGACGAGATCCTCGAGGAGGCCGGCATCGCGATCCCCGATGAGCAGGAGGACGAGGTAGAGAAGTTCCGTGAGTTCCTCGACACGATCAGCCCCGAGGACTTCGGCCGGGCCACCTGAGTCCGCCGGCATGCCAGGCCCCACTTGCGGGGATGATGGTTTGTCGTGACTCATTACTGTTACCGCGACGCGCCGCAGGAGATCGTTGACGTCCTCGCCGCTGTCGGCCTACGGTTCGAGACGAGTACTCAGGGACTCCCGGTCCCGGGCCGGAGGTGCGCGTGGCAGTAAGCAAGGGCGAGGGCCGGGCGCCGGGCATGCGCGGCCACGCCGCTACCCGGGCCGACCAGCAGGGCCTGCTGTTCGACGAGGAGCTGACGGCGAGTCCCGATGACGTCGGCTACCGCGGCCCGACCGCCTGCACCGCGGCCGGGATCACCTACCGCCAGCTAGACTACTGGGCCAGGACCGGGCTGGTGGAGCCGAGCGTCCGCGCCGCCAGCGGCTCCGGATCGCAGCGGCTCTACGGCTTCAGGGACATCCTGGCCCTCAAGATCGTGAAGCGGCTGCTCGATACCGGGATCTCGCTGCAGCAGATCCGGGTGGCCGTCGGCTTCCTGCGCGAGCGGGGCGCGGGCGACCTGGCCCAGGTGACCCTGATGAGCGACGGCGTGAGCGTCTACGAATGCACGTCCCCCGACGAGGTGGTGGACCTGCTGCAGGGTGGCCAGGGCGTCTTCGGCATTGCGCTGGGCCGGGTCTGGCAGGAGGTTGAGGGCACCCTCGCCGACTTGCCAGCGGAACGGGCCGAGGGCGCCGGGGCCCCGGGGACCGAGCCTGGTTCCGCCAGCGCGGACGAACTGGCCCGCCGCCGAGCGCGCCGGATCGGCTAGCCCGGCTCTCCCGGGCAGCACCGGGCGCGGGATCTCCCGCGTTCGGGACTCCGGGCGGTCACCAATCCGCGCAGCGCGCTAGCGCGGTGACTCGCCGGTAAATTTTGCGTTATGTCATGTTATGGTGTCCGTCGTGCCAGCGACTATCTCCGCACGGGCCCTGCGGAAGTCCTACGGTCAGGTCAAAGCGGTGGACGGGGTCAGCTTCGAGGTACAGCCGGGCGAGTTCTTCGGCATCCTGGGGCCGAACGGGGCCGGCAAGACCACGACGCTCGAGATGCTGGTGCACGGCCCGGAGCTGCTGTTCCTGGACGAGCCGACCGGGGCGCTGGACCCGCAGGCCCGGCGGAACCTCTGGGACCTGCTCCGGCAGATCAGCGCCGAGGGCCGCACCGTGGTGCTGACCACACACCACATGGATGAGGCGGAGACGCTCTGCGACCGGGTGGCGATCATGGATCACGGCAAGATCCTGGAGGAAGGCCCGCCTGCCGCGCTGGTCCGGCGGCTGGACCGGCCGCTGCGCATCACCGTGGAATCCGGCCTGGTGCCAGCCGATGCCGCGCGGGCGCTGGCCGGGCCAGGCGCCGGGCCGGACAGCGTCACCGACGACGGGGTGTCGCTCACCATCGCCACGCGTGATCCCGGCGCCGTGCTGGCCGGGCTCGCGGATGCCCGCGCGCTGACCGGCCTGCGGGTGCAGGGCGCGACCCTGGAGGACGTGTTCCTGCAGCTCACCGGCCGGGAGTACCGCGCATGAGCACTGGCATAAGCACGGGCGCGTTCCGCAGCCTGTCCCGGGCCATGTTCCGCGGCTTCGTCAGGGACCGGGCCGCGCTGGTGTTCTCGATCCTGATCCCGGTGCTGTTCCTGGTGTTGCTCGGCTCGATCTACAAGGGCGCGAGCACCCCGCGGGTGACGGTCGTCGAGATCGGCCGGGTCAGCCTGCTGGACCAGGCACGCGGCCCGCAGCTGAGCAAGGTCATGACCATCACCAGGGGCACCAGCCTGGCCGCTGCGCTCACGGACGTCCGCAAGGGCACGGACAACGCCGCCGTGTGGCAGCAGGGCCGCACCCTGGTCATGCGCTACTCGATCGCCGACGCCACCACCGCCGCGGTGGTGAACGCGGTGTTCTCGTCGATCGTGCAGCAGGCCAACCTGACCGCGACCGGACGGCCCCCGGCCTACCGCCTGACCGCAGATCAGGTCGAGGACGCCTCGCTGAAGCCGATCCAGTACCTGGCGCCCGGCCTGCTCGGCTGGGCCATCGCCTCCGGCGCGGCGTTCGGCGCGGCGATCACGCTGGTGAGCTGGCGGGAGAACAAGCTGCTCCGCAGGCTCCGCCTCTCGCCGGTGAGCACCGGCTCGGTGGTCACCGCCCGGATCGGGGTGAGTGTGGCCATTGCGCTGGTCCAGCTGGTGGTGTTCCTGGTCATCGCGACCCTGCCGTATTTCGGGCTGAAGCTCACCGCGTCCTGGTGGATGGCGATCCCGGTGGTGGTGGCCGGGACGCTGGCGTTCATGGCGATCGGCCTGCTGGCCGGCGCCGTCGCGAAGACGCAGCAGGCGGCCACGGCCATCGCCAACCTGGTGATCCTGCCCATGGCGTTCCTCGGCGGCGCGTTCATCCCGCTGGACTTCGCCCCGAACTGGATCCGCGACGTGTCCTACGCGATGCCGCTGCGCTACCTGGTCACCGGGACGCAGAACGTCATGGCCCGGGGCGAGGGCCCCGCCTCGGCCCTGCCCGCGATCGGCATCCTGCTCGCCATCACCGTCGTGCTGACGGTGATCTCTATCCGGGTGTTCCGCTGGGACGACATCTGAACCGCCCCCCGCGGCTGCGCACTCGGGTACGCTGAGGTGCGCTGATGACACCGCCCGGGAGAGTTCCCGCGCAGCCAGCTGCGGGGCGCCGAAGGGGCAACATCCCCGGAACCTCTCAGGCATAAAGGACCGGGCGGGACAAGCAGCTCTGGAGCCTGCAACGTGGCCTGGCGACAGAGGGGGACTCCGGCAACAGCGTCGGCCAGCCCACCGGGCGGGCCGCCAAGGAGGCTCCCATGAACTTCGCGCAGCGCCATATCGGCCCGTCTGAGGACGATCAGGCGCAGATGCTCAAGACCATCGGTCACGCTTCGCTCGACCAGCTGACCTCGGACGCGCTGCCCGCCGGCCTGGCCGCAGGCCGGGAGCTGAACCTGCCCGGCCCGCTGACCGAGGAGCAGGCGCAGGCCGAGCTGCGCCGCCTGGCCGGCCGCAATCAGGTGCTCACCTCGATGATCGGCCTCGGCTACTACGGCACCGTGACCCCCGCGGTGATCCGGCGCAACCTGCTGGAGAACCCGGCCTGGTATACCGCCTACACGCCGTACCAGCCGGAGATATCCCAGGGCCGCCTGGAGGCACTGCTCAACTTCCAGACCATGGTCGAGGACCTGACCGGGCTGCCGGTGGCCGGCGCGTCCATGCTGGACGAGGCGACCGCGGCCGCTGAGGCGATGAACATGGCCCGGCGGGCGGCGGGCCGCGGCCGGATCTTCCTGGCCGACGCCGACTGCCTGCCGCAGACCCTGGCGGTGCTCGCCACCAGGGCCGAGCCGCTGGGCATCGAGCTGGTCACCGCCGAGCTCACGCCCGAGCTGATCGCGGCGCAGCCGGACGGCGAGCTATTCGGCGTGCTGCTGCAGTACCCCGGAGCCAGCGGCGCGGTGCGCGACCTGGCGCCCGTGATCGAGGCGGCCAGGGCCGCGGGCGCGGTGGCCGCTGTCGCCGCCGACCTGCTCGCGCTGACCCTGCTCCGCCCGCCGGGAGAGCTGGGCGCGGACGTCGCGGTCGGCACCACGCAGCGGTTCGGGGTTCCTATGGGCTTCGGCGGGCCGCACGCGGGGTACATCTGCGTCCGCGACGCGCTGAAGCGCCAGCTGCCCGGCCGGCTGGTCGGGGTCTCGGTCGACGCCGACGGCCATCTCGCGTACCGGCTCGCGCTGCAGACCCGCGAGCAGCACATCCGAAGGGAGAAGGCGACCAGCAACATCTGCACGGCGCAGGTGCTGCTGGCGGTGACCGCGGCGATGTACGCGGCCTACCACGGGCCCGACGGCCTGACCGCGATCGCGCGGCGGGTGCACCGCAGGGCGGCAGCCCTGGCGCAGACGCTGCAGGACCAGGGGTACCGAACGGAAAATCCCGGGTTCTTCGACACCGTCCGGGTGCTCATGCCCGGGGCTGCGGCCGAGGCCGTGGCGCGGGCCCGCGCCGCCGGCTACAACCTGCACCAGGCCGGGGCCGATGCAGTGCAGATCGCGTGCGACGAGACCACCACCGAGGTGCAGCTGCGGGAGGTGGCCAGCGCGCTGGCCGGCCAGGACACCGAGCTGGCTGCCGGATCCTCCGGCGCGTTGCCCGCCGGGCTGCTGCGCGACAGTGACTTCCTCACCCACCCGGTCTTCCATACCTACCGCAGCGAGACCGCGATGCTGCGGTACCTGCGGCGGCTGGCCGATTTCGACATCGCCCTCGACCGGTCGATGATCCCGCTCGGCTCGTGCACCATGAAGCTGAACGCGGCCGCCGAGATGGAGCCGATCAGCTGGCCGGAGTTCGCCCAGATGCACCCGTTCGCCCCGGCCGAGCAGACCCAGGGCTACCAGGAGCTGATCCGCGGGCTTGAGCAGGCTCTGGCCGAGATCACCGGCTACGACGCGGTGTCGCTGCAGCCCAACGCCGGCTCCCAGGGCGAGCTGGCCGGGCTGCTCGCCATCCGCCGCTACCACGCCTCCCGCGGCGAGACCAGCCGCGACGTGTGCCTCATCCCGGAGTCCGCGCACGGCACGAACGCGGCCAGCGCGGTCCTGGCCGGGCTGCGGGTCGCGGTGGTCAAATGCGGCTCCGACGGCGCCATTGACCTGGGGGACCTGCGGGCCAAGCTGGACGCGCACGCCGGGAGCGTGGCCGCCATCATGCTGACCTATCCGTCCACGAACGGCGTGTTCGAGGAAACCGTCACCGAGGTGTGCGCGGAGGTGCACGCCGCGGGCGGCCAGGTCTACGTCGACGGGGCGAACCTGAACGCGCTGGTCGGGCTGGCCCGGCCGGGCGAGTTCGGCGCCGACGTGTCGCACCTGAACCTGCACAAGACGTTCTGCATCCCGCACGGCGGCGGGGGCCCCGGGGTCGGCCCGGTCGCGGCCCGCGCCCACCTGGCTGAGTTCCTTCCCACCCGCGCCACCCGACCCACCCACACCGCCCGCCCCGACGGGGTGTATCCCGTCGCCGCCGCACCGTACGGGTCGGCCGGGATCCTGCCGATCTCCTGGGCGTATATCCGGATGATGGGGGCCGAGGGCCTGCGCCACGCCACGCAGGTCGCGATCCTGTCCGCGAACTACGTGGCCAGGCGCCTGGACCCGCACTTCAGCGTGCTCTACACCGGCCGCGACGGGCTGGTCGCGCACGAGTGCATCCTGGACCTGCGGCCGCTGACGAGCCAGACCGGGATCACCGCCGAGGACGTGGCCAAGCGGCTGATCGACTACGGCCTGCACGCGCCCACCATGTCGTTCCCGGTGGCCGGCACGCTGATGGTGGAGCCGACCGAGAGCGAGGACCTGGCCGAGCTCGACCGGTTCTGCGACGCCATGATCGCGATCAGGCACGAGATCGCGAAGGTGGCGTCCGGCGAGTACGACGCCACGGACAACCCGCTGAAGAACGCGCCGCACACGGCGAGCATGCTGCTGTCCGGCGACTGGAACCATCCCTACCAGCGGGAAGAGGCCGCGTACCCGGTGCCGGGTGACCGGAGGTCCAAGTACTGGCCGCCGGTCCGCCGGATCGACCAGGCCTACGGCGACAGGAACCTGGTCTGCGCCTGCCCGCCGCCCGCGGCCTTCGCGGAATGACCAGCCCGGCGCGTTTCATGAGCCTGGAGCATCGGGCGCGATATAGGGGCTTGTGCCAAATCCGAAAAATCGGGGGCGGCTGGAGGTGGCGTCGGTCACGAGGGCCGGTCCCTTCGCGTCGTGGCAGCGGGGTTGCCGCGGCCGGGCTCATCCTGGCCTGCCCGATCTCATCGCGGCTCCTGGGGCGGTGGTCGCGCTGATGGCCAGGCTGAGCCCGGGCGTCATTGCCGGTCACCTCGCCAGCGCGGCGCGCAACTCGTCCAGGTCGGTCGTGACCACCGTGTGCGGGCCGACACCGGGGTGCCGGCTGCGGGCGATGTAGCGGGCGCGGTCGTAGGTGATCTCCCGCCAGATCCAGAACTGCGGGAAAGCCTCGCGCAGGGCGGCCAGCGCGTGGTCGCCTCCGGCGTCATCGGCGGGCGCGGCTGGCGTCATGGCCGTTCCCGCGTGCGAGTCCGCATTGTGGCCTCCCGCGTGTCTGCGTGGTCACGAGAAGTTGACACCAGATGGGTGGTCCATCGCGACGACACCGGAAGACATCTATAGACATCTTGCGACAGGAGAGATGACCGTGGGTGACTGCCTGTGGGAGAATCGGGTCATGGTCAATGAACGGCTGAGGCGGTGCATGCTGCGGGCCGGGCTGGGTACCGAGGCGCTGGCGGAGACGGCGCAGGTCTCCACTAAGACCGTCGAGCGGTGGCTGCGGGGGAAGGTTGTGCCCTACCCGCGCACGCGTTACCGGGTGGCGGCGATCTTGCAGGAGGACGAGAGCTACTTGTGGCCGGACACTGTGGACCGCTCCGCGCTGGCCGGAGCTGAGCTAGTCGCTAGCTATCCGCGTCGCTCAGATGTGCCGTATCATCTGTGGACGGAGTTGCTGCGGCAGGCGAAGCGGAACGTTGACCTGCTGGCGTTCGCGGGCCTGTTTCTGACCGAGGAGCATCCGGACTGGACGCCGCTGCTGCGCTCCCGGGTGGAGGCGGGCGTGCGGGTCCGGCTGCTGCTGGGTGATCCAGACGGCGCGTGTCTGACGTCTCGCGATGATGAGTACAAGATCGGCGGCGGGGTCGCTGGGCGGGTCCGGGCGGTCCTGGCCTCCTACCAGCCTGTCGCGGGGATGGCGGAGATCCGGCTGCACGACACGCCGCTGTACAACTCCGTTTACCGCTTCGATGACGACATGCTGGTGAACGCGCACGCGTACGGGATTCTCGCCGCATACACGCCGGTGCTGCACCTGCGCCGGGTGGATGGCGCGTATTTCAACACGTACCTGGAGTCCTTTGAGCGGGTCTGGGGGTCGGCGCGGCCTCTTCGGGAGGACGAGCTGACCGGCGTCGCGTCGTGAGCGGGAAGAAGCACCGGCCCGCGCGGCTTGATTACTGGGCTGACCCGGCGGCTCCTAAGCCGACGACTCGTAAGCCTTCGGCGAGCGTGGTGGTCCGCAACGGCGTGGGTGACCTGCTGCTGTTGCGCCGGTCGGATTCCGGGCGGTGGACGATCCCGACCGGAGGGCTGAAGAAGAATGAGACGCTGACTCAGTGCGCTGTGCGGGAGTGCCGCGAGGAGACCGGCCTGGACATCGAGGTTATTTCCCTGGTGGGGGTGTTCAGCGATCCGCGTCATGTGATCGCTTACGCGGACGGCGAGGTGCGCCAGCCGGTGAACGCATGCTTTGCGGGGCGGGTGATCGGCGGGGACCTGACGGCCACCGATGAGGCGTCGGAGGTTGCCTGGGTGCCGCCGGCCAGGCTTGACGATTACGATATTCACCCGGCGATCTTGCGGCGGATTGTTCACGGCCTTGAGGCTGGGAGCGTGCCGTATGTGGATTAGCCGAGGGAGAGTGGCACGTCCACACGATCGCGTCTGCTTCTTCCCGGCGGGGGCGGGTGGGTGGGCCTCCTTGGTCTGTAGGTGTGGTTCCTCGTGCGTGGTTCGGGGCGCGCCGTCGCGGTGTTTTGTTTGAGCAGCCTGGTCGTGGTCTCCCTGCTGGTTAGCCTGGGACGGGGTGGTTGGTCAGAACTGGGTGGTTGCCTCGATGACCAGGCGCCGGAGTGGCCGGGTTTGTGCGGTGTTGGGACAAGGCCCTATCCGCACCCCTGCTCCTAGATCAAGGAACCGGCCATCGAAGGAGGCTGGGATGAAGGTGATCAGCGGCGCCGGGCGGTTCACGGCGCCGGCCGGGCCGGACGCGAACCACTGGGCCGAGCACTTCAGCGTCGCCGACCTGAGCGTCGGCACTTACTCGATCCTGGCCGGCGGCGTCGACGACCAGGAACCGCACACCGAGGATGAGATCTATGTGGTGACCGCCGGGCAGGCGGTGCTGCAGGCCGGCGGGGACAGCGCCGCGGTCGGCCCGGGATCGGTCATCTACGTGGCCGCGGGCGAAGTGCACAAGTTCACTGACATCATCGAGGACCTGGCGGCCATCGTGCTGTTCGCGCCCGCGGAGGGCTCGAGGAGCGCGGCACCCTCGTGACCGCGGCCGGCCCGGCCCAACTTGCGGAGCGGCGGGACCCGGCGCGATGCTACGGCGGAGGCGATGGTCAGCGGCAGCGTCGGAGCTGGCGTGACGGTCCCGGACCCGAAGAGGGAGCGCCGATGAAGCACCGGTCCGCGCGGCTGCGCATGACATTGCTCGCCACTGCGGCATTAAGCACGGCCATAAGCCTGGCGGCGGCGGGGGCGGCCGCCGCGTCCGGCACGGCGGTGATGCCGGGCCGGGCCTGGCGGGCGACTTCGACGACCAGTTCCAGCGCTCCTACAGCATGAACCGGAACGTCGTCTCCGCGGCGGGCGCCGCCTTCATCACCGCGCAGCAGAAGGTGGGGGTGGCGGCCACCGGCAAGCACTTCCCCGGCCTGGGCGCGTCGGCCGCGTCCCAGAACACCGACGCCGGGCCGGTGACGCTGAACCTGTCGGCGGCCACGATCCGCGGTGTGGACGAGTTTCCCTACCGGGCGGCGATCGCGGCCGGGGTCAAGCTGGTCATGGTGTCGTGGGCGGTCTATCCGTCGCTTGGCTCGAAGCGCCCGGCCGGGCTTTCGTCCAATGTCATCGGTGGCGACCTGCGCGGCACCCTCGGCTTCACCGGCGTCACCATCACCGATGCCCTGGAGGCTGGCGCGCTACAGGGCTACGGCACGGCCCAGAACCGCGCCGTGCTCGCGGCCGGGGCCGGCATGGATCTCATCCTCTGCTCGGACGGCAAGGCCTCGCAGGGCCTTGCGGCGGTGCAGGGGCTGAGGACCGCCTACAACAACGGCAGGCTGAACCAGGCGGCCTTCACGAGGGCGGTCACGCGGATCCTGACGCTGCGGGCGAGCCTGCCCGGCTAGCGATCGCGGCCCGGGCGGCGATCCCGGCCCTGCGGGATCATGCGGCCCTTCCACTGGCTGCCGCGGCCCGCGTAGTACCGCCGGGCCGAGTCGACGGTCATCGCGGCGTACATGAGGGCGATCAGCGGCAGGCACGGGGCCCGCAGCGGGGACAGCCGGTACAGCCGCAGGATCGGCACGTAGCTGGCTGTCATCAGCGCCCAGCCGGCCAGGCCCGCCGCGGCTAGCCAGCCCGCGGCCGCGCCGCTGCCGGCCGCACCGGCACCCCCCGGGCCGCTGTCAGCGGCCAGCCAGGTCAGCCCGGCCAGGGCGGCCGCCGGCGGCAGCAGGTAGAGCCAGAGCAGGCCGACGGCGGTCCCGGTGAGCGCGGCGAGTGAGTAGCGAAGTTGCGTAAAGGCGCTTCTGGAGATCATGTCCCAGAGGCCGGACAGGCTCGGGTACGGCCGGAGGCTGGCCACGTCCGTGGTCAGGCCGAGCCAGCAGCGGGCGGGCTGGGTCTTCAGCAGGCGGCCGAGGGCCACGTCGTCGATGCGGGCACCGCGGATGCGCTCGAGGCCGCCCGCACCCCGCAGCACGGCGCCGCGCACGAGCATGCACCCGCCCGCCGCGGCGGCGGTGCGCGCGCCGGCGCGGTTGACCCGGCGGAACGGGTAGAGCTGGGCGAAGAAGTACACGAACGCGGGGACCAGCAGCCGTTCCCAGAAGGTGTGCGCGCCCAGCAGCGCCATCTGCGAGACCAGGGCGCGGTCGTCGGCCTCGGCCGCCCGGACCAGCGCGGTGAGCGTGCCTGGCCGGTACGCGATATCGGCGTCGGTGAACAGCAGGTACGCGGCCTCGCCTGCGGCGCGCCTGCCCTGCTCCATGGCCCAGACCTTGCCGGCCCAGCCGGGCGGGCGAGGGCGGCCGGCGATGATGCGGAGGGGAGCAGTGCCCCCCGAGGCCAGCACTCTGGCCACCTCGGCCGTGCCGTCCGAGCTCTGGTCGTCGACGAGCAGCACACAGAACGCGCCCGGGTAGTCCTGCGCGAGCAGGGTGGGCAGCGTGGCGGGCAGCATCGCGGCCTCGTTCCTGGCCGGGATCACCGCCACCACGCCCGGCCAGGCGGCCGGGTCGGCCCGCCCGGCAGGGAGCCGCTGGTCGGTGCGCCAGTAGCCGCCGTGACCGGCCAGCAGGTACGCCCACGTGAGCGCGGCGATCACGCAGGCTGCGGCGGCAACGGGCACCGGCACAGCCTGGCATACAGGATCTGGCTGCGCTGGCGCGCATAGAGTTACTGCGTGGCAGATCCGGCGAGCTACCGGCCGGCCCCTGGCTCGATTCCCGAGTCGCCGGGGGTCTACAGGTTCTGCGATGAGCGGGGCCGGGTCATCTATGTCGGCAAGGCCAAGAACCTCAGATCCCGGCTGAATTCCTACTTCGCCGACTTCGCCGGGATGCACCCGCGCACCCAGTCCATGGTGCGGTCGGCGGCCAAGGTGGACTGGACGGTGGTCGGGACCGAGGTGGAGGCGCTCCAGCTGGAGTACTCCTGGATCAAGGAATTCGATCCGCGGTTCAACGTCAGGTACCGGGACGACAAGAGCTACCCGTATCTCGCGGTCACCATGAACGAGGAGTATCCCCGGGTCATGGTGATGCGGGGGGCGAAGCGGCGCGGGGTGCGGTACTTCGGTCCCTACTCGCACGCCTGGGCGATCAGGGACACGGTGGACACGCTGCTGCGGGTGTTCCCGGTCCGGACCTGCTCGGCCGGGGTGTTCAAGCGGGCGGGCCAGATCGGCAGGCCATGCCTGCTCGGCTACATCGGCAAGTGCTCGGCCCCGTGCGTCGGCCGGGTCGACGCCGACGAGCACCGGCTCCTGGCCGAGGAGTTCTGCGACTTCATGGCCGGGCAGACCGGCAAGTTCACCCGGCGGCTTGAGGCGGAGATGCGCCGCGCCGCCGACGCCGAGGAGTACGAGCGCGCCGCGCGGCTGCGCGATGACATCCAGGCCCTGCACCGCGCGCTGGAGAAGCAGGCGGTGGTGCTCGGCGACGGCACCGACTGCGATGTCATCGCGCTGGCGGAGGACCAGCTCGAAGCGGCGGTCCAGGTGTTCTACGTCCGCGGCGGCCGGGTCCGAGGACAGCGGGGCTGGGTCGTCGACAAGGTCGAGGAGATCACCCCCGGGGAGCTCGTGGAGCAGTTCCTCGGCCAGGTTTACGGCGATGACCCGGTGCTTGGCGAGCTGGCGGCCGGCCAGAACACGGGCGGGGCCGGCACCGACGGCGCAGACGGGGCCGCCGGCGAGACTGCCCACGAGACCGCGGACCGGGACTCAGGCCGGGCGGCGGACAGCGCTGTCAGGAGCGCCAGGCGCGGCGGGCGAGGGCGGGGCGGGAGGGCCAGCGGCCCGCCGCGGCGCGACGCGCCGGTGCCGCGGGAGGTGCTGGTGCCGGTGCTGCCGCCGGGCGCGGAGGCGGTTGAGGAATGGCTGGCGGCGAGGCGCGGCGGCCGGGTTAGCCTCCGGGTCCCGCAGCGCGGGGACAAGAAGACGCTGCTCGACACCGTGGCGAGGAACGCGGCGGAGTCGCTGGCGCTGCACAAGACCAAGCGCGCCAGCGACCTGACCACCCGCAGCCGCGCGATGCACGAGATACAGGAGGCGCTGGGGCTCGACGAGGCGCCGCTGCGGATCGAGTGCTATGACGTGTCGAACCTGCAGGGTACTCACGTCGTCGCGTCCATGATCGTTTTCGAGGACGGCCTCGCGCGCAAGTCGGAGTACCGCAGGTTCAGCATCCGCGGCCTGGACGGCACCGATGATGTCGCGTCCATCCATGAAGTGATCTCCCGCAGGTTCCGGCGCTATCTGGAAGAGCGCGAGGCCACGGGCGAACTCGACGTGCTCGGTGACCCGGCCGCCCAGGAGCCGGAAGGGTTGGGCGGGCGGGGCGAGGCCAGCGGGCGGGGCGATGGCGGCGGGCCGGGCGAGGCCGGCGGGCGGCGCAAGTTCGCCTACCCGCCCAACCTCGTGGTCATTGACGGCGGGCCGGCCCAGGTGGCCGCGGCAGCGCGGGCGCTGAACGAACTCGCCATCGACGATGTCTCGGTCTGCGGGCTGGCCAAGCGGCTGGAGGAGGTCTGGCTGCCCGGCGAGGACAGCCCGGTGATCATGCCGCGGACGAGCGAGGGCCTGTACCTGCTGCAGCGGGTCCGGGACGAGGCCCACCGGTTCGCGATCACCTATCACAGGAAAAAGCGGTCCGCGGCGCTCACAACCAGCGAGCTCGACGCCGTCCCCGGGCTCGGCCCGGTGCGCAGGGCGACGCTGCTGCGCCATTTCGGGTCCGTCCGGAGGATCGCGAGGGCTAGCGTGGCGGAGATAGCCGGCCTGCCCGGCATCGGGCCGCGCGTCGCGGAGACGGTCGTGGCGGCCCTGCGGCCCGGTGAGCAGCCCGGCGACGCCGGGCCCGATGGCGCCGGGAGCACGGCCGGCCAGGTCACCGGGGCCGAGGGGGGAGATGCGCGATGAGGCCGGACAGCTCGGCCGACCCGGAAAGAGGGGTTCCGGGGCGAGCGGTGCCCGAGATAGCGGTGCCGGAGATCGTCATCATCACCGGCATGTCCGGTGCGGGCCGGAGCACCGCGGCGAAGTCGCTGGAGGACCTGGACTGGTTTGTGGCCGACAACCTGCCGCCTGACCTGCTGCCGACCATGCTGGATCTCGCCCGGCGCGCCTACGGTGCGGTGCCGAAGCTCGCGGCGGTGGTCGATGTGCGCAGCCGCGCGTTCTCCACCGACCTGAAGTCAGTGATCGGCGATCTTGATACCCGGGGCACGCGGCCCTGCGTTGTGTTCCTTGAGGCGAACGACGACACCCTGGTCCGCAGGTTCGAGAGCGTCCGCCGCCCGCATCCGCTGCAGGAGGGCGGCCGGGTGGTCGACGGCATCGCCGCCGAGCGTGAGCTGCTGGCCGGGGTGCGCGGCGAGGCCGACCTCGTGCTGGACACCTCCCGGCTCAACGTGCACGAGCTGCGGGCCAGGATGCGAGCCGCGTTTGGCGGCGAGGGGGACACCGCGCTGCGCGTGAACGTGGTGTCCTTCGGGTTCAAGTACGGGCTGCCGGTCGATGCCGACCTGGTGGCGGACTGCCGGTTCCTGCCGAACCCGCGCTGGGTGCCCGAGCTCGCCCCGCTGACCGGCCAGGATCGCGGGGTCAGTGATTACGTGCTCAGCCAGCCGGGTGCGGCAGAGTTCCTTGACGCCTACGTTGAGGCGGTGCGCCTGACCCTGGCCGGCTATCAGCGCGAGGGCAAGCACTTCGTGACGCTGGCGGTGGGCTGCACTGGCGGGAAGCACCGCAGCGTGGTGATCGCCGAGCAGATCGCCGCCCGGCTGGCCGGATCCTGGCCAGGCGTGCGGGTGGCGCACAGAGACCTCGGGCGCGAGTGAGGGCGGGGAATGGGAGATCGCACGGATCCCGTGCCAGATAGCTCAGTGCCGGATAACCCCAGGCCGGACAACCCCGTGCCGGAGATACTGGCGCGGGTTCCCGCCGGGCGCCCGCTGAGCCGCAAGGTGGTGGCGTTCGGCGGCGGTCATGGGCTGTTCGCCTCGCTGTCCGCATTGCGCCGGGTTACCCGCCACCTGACCGCTGTGGTCACGGTGGCCGACGACGGCGGTTCCAGCGGCCGGCTGCGCAGGCAGTTCGGGGTACTGCCGCCCGGGGATCTGCGGATGGCGCTGGCCGCGCTGTGCGGGGACGACGCCTGGGGCACCACCTGGAGCCGCGTGGTGCAGCACCGGTTCACTGGCGAGGCCGAGCTCGGCGGTCACGCGGTGGGCAATGTCCTGATCGTCGCGCTCTGGGAGCTGCTCGGGGACACCGTGCAGGGCCTGGACTGGGTCGGGCGGCTGCTCGGGGCGCACGGGCGGGTACTGCCGATGGCCTCTGTCCCGCTCGATCTCGCGGCCGAGGTCGAGGGGGCCGACCCGTTTCACCCAGATGAGATCACCACGGTTCGGGGCCAGGTCGCATGCGCGACGACCACGGGGCGGGTACGGTCGATGTCACTGGTTCCCGCAGATCCGCCCGCGTGCCCCGAAGCTGTGGCCGCGGTCGGGGCGGCGGACTGGGTGGTGCTCGGGCCGGGATCCTGGTTCACCAGCGTGCTGCCGCACCTGCTGGTACCCGGACTTGCTGAGGCGCTGGTCACCACCCGGGCGCGCAGGCTGGTCGCGCTGAATCTGGCGCCGCAGCCAGGCGAGACCGAGGGGTTCTCGCCGCACGCACACCTGGAGGTACTGGCCGACCATGCCCCGGAGCTGACAGTTGACGTGGTGCTCGCGGACCGCAGTGCGGTGAGCGGAACCGTGGCCGAGCTCGAGAAGGCGGCGGGCCTCCTCGGTGGCAGGCTGGTGCTCGCGGACCTGGCCATGGGGGACGGATCGCCGCGCCACGACCCGCGGCTGCTCGCGGGTGCGTTCGCGCAGATTTTCGAGGGGGAGTGAGCCCGATGGCCATGACCGGCCTGGTCAAGGATGAGCTCAGCCGGATCACCGTGCTGAAGCCGTGCTGCCGCAAGGCAGAGGTATCCACGCTGCTGCGGTTCGCCGGCGGCCTGCACCTGGCCGCGGGCAGGATCGTAGTGGAGGCCGAGCTCGACACCGGCGCGGCGGCGCGCAGGCTCCGCAAGGATGTGGCCGAGGTCTTCGGCCATACCTCGGAGCTGATCGTGCTGGCCCCCAGCGGCCTGCGCAAGGGCAACCGCTACGTAGTACGGGTGACCAAGGACGGCGAGAGCCTGGCCCGGCAGACCGGGCTGGTGGACGGTCACGGGCGACCGGTGCGCGGGCTGCCCAGGCAGGTGGTGTCCGGCACCAGCTGCGACTGTGAGTCCGCCTGGCGTGGCGCGTTCCTGGCGCACGGCAGCCTGACCGAGCCGGGACGCTCGATGTCGCTCGAGGTCACCTGCCCCGGGCCGGAAGCCGCCCTGGCCATGGTCGGGGCGGCCCGGCGGCTCAAGATTCACGCCAAGGCCCGCGAGGTGCGCGGCGTGGACCGGGTGGTGATCAGGGACGGCGACGCGATCAGCGTGCTGCTGACCAGGCTGGGCGCGCACGACAGCGTGCTCGCCTGGGAGGACCGGCGGATGCGCCGCGAGGTCAGGGCGACCGCGAACCGGCTCGCGAACTTCGACGACGCCAACCTGCGACGCAGCGCCAGGGCCGCGGTTGCGGCGGGCGCCAGGGTCGAGCGCGCCCTGGAGATCCTGGGCGACGCCGCTCCCGAGCACCTGATCGTAGCGGGCGAACTGCGGATCAAGCACCGCCAGGCGAGCCTGGAGGAACTCGGTCAGCTGGCCGAGCCGGCGCTGACCAAGGACGCGATCGCCGGGCGGATCCGCAGGCTGCTCGCGCTCGCCGACCGGCGCGCCATGGAACTCGGGGTCCCGGGCACGGAGGCGCACCTGACCGCCGACATGCTCGCGCCCTGACTCAGGGGTCCTTCGGCAGGGGGTCCTTCGGCAGGGCGAACCCGGGGCCGTCGGCCGTCCCAGCCTGATCTGGCTGTGACTGGCCCGGCTGCGGCTGGCCGGGCCCGTCCGGCCCGCCGGCGGGCGGGCCGAAGTACGGCCGCGGGGATCCGGGCTCGCCGGGCGCGGGCGGCGCTGGCTGGCCAGCCGCGCCGGGATAGCCGCCAGGCTGGCCCCGGAACCGGCGGGCCTGCCGGCCGCGAACTCCGCTCAGCGCGGTCCGGAACCCGAGGTAGGCCGCGACCAGCCAGAAAATGACGCCCAGGAAGCCGACGCTGCGCGGGTAGGCGCTCATAAGCACGTTCAGGTGACCCAGGATCGTGCCCAGCCCGATGCCAGCGCCGAGGGTCGTGAAGATCAGAGCCAGGAAGACCCCGAGAGCGCAGCCGAGCAGAGCCAGGACTGCGCTGGCGACCGCGGCAGCGGGGTCGCCAGGCCGGAACTTGCTCACGGCGTAACCCACGGCGGCGCCGATGAGTACCGCCACCAGCGAGAACTGGTGCTTGGTCAGGTAGGCCACGAGCCCCCAGACGAATGCGCCGGCCACGGCGGCCCCGAGGCCGGCCAGCAGGGCCACGGCCAGGCTGCCGCGCTGAGCCGATCGGGAATCGGCCGGCTGGGAAGCAGTACCGTAAAAGGTCATAGGTCCGGTCCTAACGGGCAGTTGACTCAGAGCAGCATAGACACCCGCAGGGGCGGCCGGATGCGGAATCCGCCGCGCGTGGCGCGGGCACGGCCGGGATGGAGCAGGCCGGAGTTCCGGTAGGGTCGGTCCGGGCAGATGGCCTGCCGCGCGGCCGGGGCCAGGTGACATGACGAGGAGAGCTTGCGGTGACTGTCCGTGTAGGGATCAACGGGTTCGGCCGGATCGGGCGCAACTTCTGGCGTGCGGTGAACGCCGGGGCCATGAAGGGGCAGGGGGAGGCGGGTGGAGGGGGCCTCGATATCGTCGCGGCCAACGACCTCACCGACGCCGCTACCCTGGCACACCTGCTGAAGTACGACACCGTGCTGGGCACCCTCAGCGAGGAGGTCGGCGTCGACGGCGATGTGATCAGGGTCGGCGACCGGGAGATCCGGGTGCTGGCAGAACGGGATCCCGCGGCCCTGCCCTGGGCCGGCCTCGGTGTGGACGTCGTGGTCGAGTCGACCGGGCGGTTCACCAAGGCCGAGGATGCCCGCGCGCACCTCAGCGCCGGAGCGAAGAAGGTAATCATCTCCGCCCCCGCCAAGGGCGAGGACATCACGATCGTGATGGGTGTCAACGACGACCGCTACGACGCCGCGGCCCATCACGTGATCTCCAACGCGTCCTGCACCACGAACTGCGTCGCGCCCATGGCCAAGGTGCTGCTGGACAGCTTCGGGATCGTCAAGGGCTACATGACCACGATCCACGCGTACACCAACGACCAGGTGATCCTGGACTTCCCGCACAAGGACCTGCGCCGGGCGCGGGCCGCGGCGCAGAACATCATCCCGACCACGACCGGTGCCGCCCGGGCCACGTCGCTGGCGCTGCCCGCGCTCGAGGGCAAGCTGGACGGGATCTCGATGCGGGTGCCGGTCATGGACGGCTCGGTCACCGACCTGGTCGTCCAGCTGGAGCGCGAGGTCACCGTCGAGGAGGTCAACGCGGCGTACCAGGCGGCGGCCGACGGCTCGCTCAAGGGATACCTGCACTACACGGCCGACCCGGTCGTCTCCTCCGACATCGTCGGGACACCCTGGTCGTGCACGTTCGACTCGCTGCTCACCATGACCACGGGCGACCAGGTCAAGGTGATCGGCTGGTACGACAACGAGTGGGGTTACTCTAACCGGCTCGCCGACCTGGCGGCCCTGGTGGGCGCGGGCCTTTCCGGGCCGGCCTGAAGCCGCCGTTCATGAGGGGCATCGATGAGCTGGACGTCGGCGGCAGGACGGTGCTGCTGCGCGCGGACCTGAACACGCCGCTGGACGGCTCCGCGATCACCGACGACGGCCGGATCCGGGCCAGCCTGCCGACGATCACCGGGCTGGCCAGCCGCGGCGCGAGGATCCTGATCTGCGCGCACCTGGGCCGCCCGGCCGGGGCGGACTACGCCGAGCGCGCCGCGGGCGGCCCGTCGCTGCAGCCAGTGGCCGAGCGCCTGTCCGAGCTGCTCGGCGCCGGCGTCCCGCTCGCCGCCGATGTCGCGGGCCAGGCCGCGGCCGAGGTCGCGGCCAGCCTGGCCGACGGCGCCGTCGGCATGGTCGAGAACGTCCGCTTCGAGCCCGCCGAGACCAGCAAGGACGACGCTGAGCGGGCCGGGCTGGCCCGGCGGCTGGCGGCGCTGGCCGGGCCCGGCGGGCGGTACGTGGGGGACGGATTCGGCGCGCTGCACCGCAAGCACGCCAGCGTGTACGACCTGCCCGCGCTGCTGCCGCACGCCGCGGGCGACCTGGTGCTCGCCGAGGTCGCGGTGCTGCGCAGGCTCACCGAGAACCCGGAGCGGCCGTACGTGGTGATCCTCGGCGGCGCGAAGCCGTCGGACAAGCTCGCCGTGATCTCCAACCTGCTGGACAGCGCGGACCGCCTGCTGATCGGCGGCGGCATGTCCTACACGTTCCTGAAGGCGCAAGGGTACGAGGTCGGCCGGTCGCTGCTCGAGCCCCACCTGATCCCCCAGGTGTCCGAAGTGCTCGAGGAGGCGGCCAAGCGCGGGGTGGAAGTGGTGCTCCCGGTCGACCTGGTCGCCGCGACCGGCTTCGCCCCGGACGCCGGGCACGAGGTCGTGCCCGTCGGCGCGTTCCCCGCCGACCGCGAGAGCATGGATATGGGCCCGGCCACCCTCGCCTTGTTCGCGGAGAAGCTCGCCGACGCCAAAACCGTGTTCTGGAACGGCCCGGTCGGGGTGTTCGAGTTCCCGGCGTTCGCCGCGGGCACCCGCGCGGTGGCCGAGGCGGTCAGCCACGTGACGGGGCTGACCGTGGTGGGCGGCGGAGACTCCGCGGCCGCCGTCCGGACCCTGGGCTTTCCCGAGGGCGCGTTCACGCACATCTCGACGGGCGGCGGGGCCAGCCTCGAATACCTCGAGGGCAGGCGGCTGCCCGGGCTCGCGGCGCTTGAGGACGCGGGGGATCCCGCCGGATGAGCCGGTCCGAGCACAGGAAGCCGCTGATCGCCGGCAACTGGAAGATGCACAACAACCACTTCGAGGCCATCGCGCTGACCCAGAAGCTGGCGTTCGCGCTGCACGACAAGGACTTTGATGCCGCGGACGTGGCCGTGCTGCCGCCGTTCACGGCGCTGCGCAGCGTGCAGACCCTGATCGAGGGCGACAAGCTGCGGCTGGCCTATGGCGCCCAGGACATCTCGCCCCACGACGAAGGCGCGTACACCGGCGACGTGTCCGGGCGGATGCTGGCCAAGCTGGGCTGCGGCTACGTCCTCGCCGGGCACTCGGAGCGGCGGCAGTACCACGGCGAGGACGACGCCCTGGTGAACGCCAAGGTGAAAGCCGCGCTGCGGTACGGCATCACGCCCGTCCTGTGCATCGGCGAGACGCTGGAGGTACGGCAGGCGGGCGACCACATCGGCCACACGCTCGCCCAGCTGGACGGCGGCCTGGACGGCGTCTCGGCCGAGCAGGTGGCGGGTCTCGTGGTCGCCTATGAGCCGGTCTGGGCGATCGGCACCGGCGAGGTGGCCACGCCGGACGACGCGCAGGAGGTGTGCGCCGCTATCCGCGGGCGCGTTTCGGCCGTTCACGGCGACGCGGCGGCGGCTAATGCGCGTATCCTTTATGGCGGGTCAGTAAAGTCCGGCAACATGGCTGCGATCATGGCGCAGCCGGACATTGACGGTGGCCTGGTCGGCGGGGCCAGCCTCGATGCCGCGGAGTTCGTCAGGATCTGCCGGTATCGTGAGCTGAGCACCAGCGGCTGAGCGGGTACGCCCGGAGGGGACGAGAAGCAGTAGTGACCATCGCAATCTCTATCGTCCTGATTATCACGAGCATGCTCATGGTGCTGCTCGTGCTGCTGCACAAGGGCAAGGGAGGCGGTCTGTCGGATCTGTTCGGCGGCGGCGTCTCGTCGAGCCTCGGGTCGTCGTCAGTTGTCGAGCGGAACCTGGATCGGATCACAGTCTTCACCGGGGTCCTGTGGTTCCTCTGCATCGTTGGGCTCGGCCTGCTGCTGAACCGCTGACGGGCGGTGACGGTCAGGCCGACAATCTCATTACGCACGCCAGGATTCAGCGGGTCATGAGGCAACAAGGGGTGAGCAGTGAGTAGTGGCAACGCGATCCGCGGCAGCCGGGTCGGCGCGGGTCCGATGGGCGAGGCAGAGCGCGGCGAGGCCGCGCCGCGGGTACGGGTCTCCTTCTGGTGCTGTAACCAGCACGAGACCGTCCCCAGTTTTGCGTGCGATGCCGCGATCCCGGAGACATGGGACTGCCCGCGGTGCGGTTTCCCGGCTGGCCAGGACCAGTCCAACCCGCCCGCGCCGCCGCACGCCGAGCCGTACAAGACGCATCTCGCCTATGTGAAGGAGCGCCGCAACGACACCGACGGTGCCGCCATCCTGGCCGAGGCCCTGGACCGGCTCCGCAAGGGCGCCTGAGCGCCCGCCTGCGTTTCCCCGCTCAGTCACCGCGTGAACGCGGCGTTCCCGCGTGCCCGGGCACGAATAGCGGGTTGATATTGCTTTCCGCCGAATTGGCTGCGTCATCACCGGCCAGCATTAATCGCTCCATTTCGCTCGTTGTCAGGACTCGGAGTTAGGCTCGCTTTCGCCCGCCGGCGGCCGGCCATGATTGTTATCGGGCCATGATGGTCATCGTGCGGCCACGCGCTCAGGCGCCGCCATCTCGCGCACTCGCCACGACTCATCCGCCAGGGCGGCGAGCACCGTATCCCGCGCGCTGTCGTCCCAGGCGTACAGGAGCCCTCTCGCTCCCCAGACCCTGAGCCAGTACCGCTGGTCCCGGCGCGGGTGCGGGCCGAGCACCGAGTCGGCCGCGGGGCCGCCGAGGACGTACACGAGGCCGACATCGGCGTCCCGGCCTGCAAGCAGCTCAACGCAGCCCGCCACCACCTGGGCTGTCCCACGGCGGCCGCACTCCTGCTCGACGCTCTGCCGCGGAGTCAGACCCCATGAAGGGGGCAGGGGAGGTGGGCGGGGCGAGGGCATAACCCAGTGTGGCTCATCAGCCCGCGCCGCACAGGTACCGGCACAGCAAGTACCCGTCATCCTCGAGCACGTGCGCCAGGCGCAGCCCAGTGCCTGCGGTGGCAGGCCCGGTGCCGCCGCCGCCGACAGCCCTGACGATCCGGCCTGACCGCCCTCCCTCCAGCACGGGGCTGTAGGTCAGGCAGAGATCGTTCAGCAGCCCGGCCGCGGTGATCTGGCTGAGCAGGGACGGGCCGCCCTCGGTGAGGATGCGCAGGTAGCCGCGTTCGGCCAGGGCGCCGACCACCGCGCCGGGCGTGACCTGGTCCCGCCCGGCCACGATCACGTCGGCGCGGGATTCGACAGCGGCCCGCCAGTCCGCCGGCGCGGCCGCAGTGGTCAGCACGATCGTGCGCGATCGCGTGGGCGCCGCGAGCAGCGGGCTGCCCGGGTCCAGTCCGCGCCCGCTGGTGATCACGGCGACCGGCGGCGTGGGCGCCCGGTCTTCCCGCAGCGCCGCCCAGACCTCGCTCTCCTTGACCGGGCGGTACTTCTCATCCCTGGCCGTCCCCGCGCCGACCAGGATCACGTCGGCGAGGCTGCGCAGAACGGAGAACACCAGGCGGTCAGCGGCGCCGGAGAGGCCGCTCGTGCGGCCGTTCAGGGAGCCCGCGCCGTCCGCGCTGGCGACCATGTTCGCGCGCAGCCAGGAATGCGGCCCTGCGGCGGCGGCCGGGTATGCGTAGAGCCCGGCCAGGGTGGTGACGGCGGACTCGGCAGCCAGCCCGGCCTCGCCGCGCTCGAGCCGGCCGATCTCGGGCGTGGTCGCGGCAACGGGAAAGATCTGGCGCACGGCCAGCAGTCAACCAGACCACGGGGGGCGCGGCGCAAGTGGCTCCTGGGCCGGATGGATAAGGCGGGGCGCAGCGTCCGGCTCAGTACGGCAGATATTCATGTGCGGCGCTATCGCGAAATCAGGTAACGGCACCTTTGACGACCAGATAGTGCAGGATGTGCCATGGCATTAATTCAGTCGCGGATCGCGGAAGGATCACGATGAAAATCGTCGCACTAGTGGTCTGGTGCGGTACCGCATGTTTTGGTCTTTATTTACTCGGCGTGTGGCTATCCCACGGCGGCCTCCGGCAGCAGGCGACGCGGATCACGGTCTTCCCGGCCGCTCTGATCTTCGCGCACCCGGTGCTGGCCACCACCGGGCTGTCGTTCTGGATCGCCTACCTGCTGAGCCACAAGCTGGCGTACGCCTGGTCCGGGTTCGCCGTCCTGAGCGCGTCCGCGATGCTCGGTTTCGTGATGCTGACCCGGTGGCTGGTCGGCCGCGGCGGCCGGCATGCCAGGGGAGCGGAGCAGCACTTCCCGGCCAAGGTGGTCGCGGTGCACGGCACGGTCGGCCTGACCACGTTCACCCTCGTGCTGATCGCCGCGACGCAGGCGACCGGCCACTAGCCCGCAGAGCACCCGGGCCGGCCCCGGTGCCGCGAAGGACCATGATCGAGCGGCCGGTCAGCTCGATGCTGCGCCCCGCCTGGCCGTTGATCTCGGTCCCGCCTGCCGCGGTGTCGATCAGCACCTCCCAGCCGACCCCGAGCCTGCCGCCCGGCAGGGTAAAGGTCACCGGCTCGCGGTGCGCGTTGAACAGCAGCAGGAAGCTCTGGTCCCGCACGTCCTCACCCCAGGGCCCGGGCTCGGTGATCGCGTCGCCGTTCAGGAACACCCCGAGCGACCTGGCGTAGCCGGTATGCCAGTCGGCGTCGGTCATCTCCTGGCCGACCGGGGTCAGCCAGAGGATGTCCTGCAGCCCGCCGAGCCCGCCGCGGGCGGGCGCGGGCTGCCCGCTGAAGAACCTGCGCCGGCGGAACACCGGGTGCGCCCGCCGCAGCTCGGACAGCGCGCAGGTGAAATCGATCAGGTCCTGCTGCTTCCCCGCGGCCTCCCAGTCCACCCAGGAGACGTCGTTGTCCTGGCAGTAGGCATTGTTGTTGCCCCGCTGGGTGCGGCCCATCTCGTCGCCGGCCAGCAGCATCGGGACGCCCTGCGAGCAGAACAGCGTGACCAGGAAGTTACGCACCTGCCGGGCCCGCAGTTCGTTGACGGCGGGATCATCCGACGGGCCCTCGGCCCCGCAGTTCCAGGACCGGTTGTCGTCGCTGCCGTCCCGGTTGTAGTCGCCGTTGGCCTCGTTGTGCTTGCGGTCATAGCTGACCAGGTCGCGGAGCGTGAACCCGTCGTGGCAGGTGACGAAGTTCACCGACGCCACCGGCCGCCGCCCGCTGGTCTCGTACAGGTCGCTCGATCCGGTCAGCCGGGAGGCGAACTCGGGCAGCGTCGCGGGCTTGCCGCGCCAGAAATCGCGCACCGTGTCCCGGTACTTGCCGTTCCACTCCGTCCACAGCGGCGGGAACTTGCCGACCTGGTAGCCGCCCTGGCCCACGTCCCAGGGCTCAGCGATGAGCTTGACCTGGGATACCACCGGATCCTGCTGCACCAGGTCGAAGAACGCCGCCAGCCGGTTCACGTCGTGCAGCTCGCGGGCCAGGGCCGATGCGAGGTCGAACCTGAACCCGTCGACATGCATATCCAGGATCCAGTACCGCAGCGAGTCCATGATCAGCTGCAGCGCGTGCGGGTGCCGCACGTTGAGGCTGTTGCCGCACCCGGTGTAGTCCAGGTAGACCTGCGGGTTGTCGGGGGCGAGCTGGTAGTAGGCGGCGTTGTCGATGCCGCGGAACGACAGCGTCGGGCCCAGCGCGCCGGACTCGGCGGTGTGGTTGTAGACCACGTCGAGAATCACCTCGATGCCCGCCGCGTGCAGGGCCTTGACCATCGCCTTGAACTCGGCGACCAGGCCGTCGGGCGCGCCGGAGGAGGAGTACCGGTTGTCCGGCGCGAGGAACGCGATCGTGTTGTAGCCCCAGTAGTTGGTCAGCCCGCGCCGCACCAGCGCGTGCTCGGGCACCGACTGGTGCACCGGCATCAGCTCGACGGCGGTCACGCCCAGCCGGGTCAGGTGCTCGATGACCGAGGGATGGGCCAGCCCGGCGTAGGTGCCGCGCTGCTCGGCCGGGATCTCCGGATGGCGCACGGTCAGGCCGCGCACGTGCGCCTCGTAGATCAGCGTCTCGTGGTACGGCGTGCGCGGCGGCCGGTCGTCGCCCCAGTCGAAGTACGGGTTGATCACCACGTTCCGCGGCATGTAGGGGGCGCTGTCGTCGGTGTTCATCGTGCCGGGATCGCCGTGCTGGTAGGAGAACACCGCCTGGTGCCACCGCAGCTCGCCGTCGACGGCCTTCCCGTACGGGTCGAGCAGCAGCTTGGCCGGGTTGCACCGGTGGCCGCGGTCGGGCCGGTACGGACCGTGGACCCGGTACCCGTAGCGCTGGCCGGGGCCCACGTTGGGCAGGTAGCAGTGCCAGACGAACCCGTCCACCTCGGTGAGGGCCACCCGGGTTTCCGCGCCGCGGCCGTCGGGCGCGCCCGCGTCCGGGCCGAACAGGCACAGCTCCACCTGCTCGGCCACTTCGGAGAACAGAGCGAAGTTGGTGCCCGATCCGTCCCAGGTGGCACCGAGCGGGTAGGCGGTTCCCGGCCAGATGCGCATCCGCAGACCCTACCCGGGAATACCGGCCCTGGTCCGGTCGAGCACCGGGTCCAGGTCCAGCCCGTCGGGCAGGGAGCCGAACGGGCCGCCGGGGACGGCCAGCAGCCCCGGGCCGGTCCTGGAGGCGCAGAACGCATCGGCGACGGCCCCGGGGGCATACCGCACCAGCAGGGCGGCCTGCAGGGTCACGGCGATCAGCCCGGCCAGCCTCCTGGCCCGGTACTGGGCTTCGGCTCCGGATGCTGCGGCGGCCTCCTTCAGCTCCCGGCGCAGCTGCGCCGCGGCCGCGTCGAGCCGCCGGTCGCCGCCCGCGGCGAGGTCGATCTCGGCCAGCAGCGCGTCGGCCGAGCCGGGGGAGCGCGCCAGCGCGCGGAGCACGTCGAGGGCGGTCACGTTGCCCGAGCCTTCCCAGATCGAGTTGAGCGGCGCGTCCCGGTACAGCCGCGGCAGGCCGGATTCCTCCACATACCCGTTGCCGCCCAGGCACTCCAGCGCCTCGGCAACGACCATCGGGGTCCGCTTGCACACCCAGTACTTGGCCGCGGGCAGCGCCAGCCGCAGCAGCGCGCCCTCGCCCGCGTCGCCGCGGGCCGCCCGGTCGGCCGCGCCAGCCAGCCGCATCGCGAGCGTGGTGGCCGCCTCGGACTCAAGCGCGAGGTCGGCCAGGACCGAGGCCATCAGCGGGTGGGAGACCAGCCTGAGCCCGAACGAGCGCCGCGTGCTGGCGTGGTGCAGTGCCGTTACGCAACCCTGCCGCATCGCGGCCGCGCTGCCGATGACGCAGTCCAGCCTGGTGGCGCTCACCATCTCGATGATGGTCCGCACGCCCCGGCCCGGCTCGCCGACCCGCCAGGCGAACGCGGCGTCGTACTCGACTTCCGATGAGGCGTTGGACCGGTTGCCCAGCTTGTCCTTGAGCCGCTGGATGCGCATGGCGTTGCGGGTGCCGTCCGGCAGCACCCGGGGCAGCAGGAAGCAGGTCAGGCCCTCTGGCGCCTGGGCCAGGACCAGGAACAGGTCGCACATCGGCGCGGAGCAGAACCACTTATGCCCGGTGAGCAGGTAGCCATCGTCGCCAGCCGGGACCGCCCGGGTGGTGTTGGCCCGCACGTCGGATCCGCCCTGCTTTTCGGTCATGGCCATGCCGGCCAGCAGGCCGGCCTTGCCGTCGGGCACCCGCAGCCCTGGGTCGTAGATCCGGGAGGCGAGCAGCCGCTCGAACCTGGACGCCAGCCCGGGCTCGTGCCGCAGCGGCGGGACAGCGGCGTAGGTCATGGAGATCGGGCAGCCATGCCCGCCCTCGGCCTGCGTCCACACGTAGAACTTGGCCGCGCGCGTAACATGCGCGCCTGGCGCGTCATCCGCCCACGGCGCCGCGTGCAGCCCCTGGCCCACGGCGGTGGTCATCAGCTCATGCCAGGCGGGGTGGAATTCGACCTCGTCGATCCGGTGGCCGTACCTGTCATGCGTGCGCAGCACCGGCGGGTGCTCGTTCGCCAGCCGGGCGAGCTCCTGGGTTTCGGCCGAGCCCGCGCGGGCGCCGAGCTCGTGCAGCTCGCTCTCTGCCCCCGCGGACCAGGACGGATGCTCCCGGCGCACCCCTTCGAGCAGCGCCGGATCGTCGGCCACGTCGCGGGTCAGGGGCGTGGCCTGGTTGAGCACCTCGTGCGTGGCATGCGGCTTCGCGCGGATCATGGGAACCTCCACCCGCGGGGGCTCCACCCCCGCGCACCCCCGGCAAACTCCTTACCGTTCCATTCTGATCAGCTTCGGGCGCGATCGCGAGCGCGCGAGAGTTTGATGTCATGATCCTGGAGACTTTTCCGCACATAGCGCGGTAAAACCTCCACGGTCATGAGGCGCGGGCGGCCTCGGCGGCGCTGACGGCCTGCAGATACCGCTCGACGACCACATCGGCCACCTCGGGGGCGGCGCCGAGCGCGGCCGACACGGCCTCGGCCCCGGCGGCCAGCGACGCCTCGCGGACCTGATCCGCGAACACCCCGGGGGCCAGCAGGTAGGTCGCGACGGCCACCCGCGGCGCGCCGGCCCGCAGCAGCGCGGCGACAGCCTCGCCCGGTGTGGGTGAGGCCGCTGACGCGTACGCGGGCACCACGGCGCGCCAGCCCCGGGCCGACTGCCAGGCCGCGGCCGTGCGGGCCACGGCGGCATTGGCCGCCGGGCGGCTGGACCCGGCGGCGGCGAGGACTATTGCAGTGTCAGCCGGGGCGGGAGAATAGGCCGGGGTCGGAGTGTCACCTGTGTTATATGAGGCGGTTGGGACATCTGGTACGGCGGGGGCCCTGGCCTCGGCGAGGCGGCGGTCCAGGGCGTGGAGCAGCCCCGGATGCGGGCCCAGCGGGCTGCCGTAGCTGACCCGCAGCCGGGGCAGGCGGCTGCGGACCTCGTGCAGCACCGCGGGCAGGTCGGTGTCGCTGTGGTAGGCCTCGGTGAGCAGCAGCGGCAGCACCACCGCGGCCCGGTCGCCGGCCTCCTGGCTGACCGGGCCCGGCGGGCCGCCGGGACGGCCGGACGGCACCGGGCTGGGGGATCGCGTTCGGTAAAGAGAATCGAGCACGTCGGGAACTGACGGCAGGGCGTGGCCGAGATAGGCGGCCAGGACCCGCAGGCCCGGCAGGCCGCCGCGGTGTGCGCGGGCCCGCACTAGAGCCATCAGGTCCGTGACGGTGGCCGCGGCCCTGGGATCCTTGCTGCCGTGCGCGACAGCGACCAGCGGCGGCGGCACCGTCAGCCGTGGATTCCGCATTCGGTCTTGCCGGTGCCCGCCCAGCGGCCGCTCCTCGCGTCGGCGCCGGCCTCCACCCGGGCGGTGCAGGTCGAGCAGCCGATCGACGGGTATCCGTCATAGACCAGCGGGTTGACCAGCACGCCGTTGTCGCGGATGTAGGTGTCGACTTGCTCCTGGGTCCAGTCCACGATGGGGTTGACCTTGACCATTTCCCGCCTGGCGTCCCACTGCACGGCGCGGGTGTCGCTGCGGGCGTCTGTCTCCTCCTTGCGGACCCCGGTGATCCACGCGTCGTAGGGCTCGAGCGCCTGCTCAAGCGGCACCACCTTGCGCAGGTAGCAGCAGAGATCCGGGTTGCGGCTGTACAGCTTCGCGCCCAGTTGCTCGTCCTGCTCCGCGACCGTCTGGGCGGGCGTGACATTGATCACGTTGACGGGGTAGACCGCGGACACCGCGTCCCTGGTGCCGATGGTCTCCGCGAAGTGGTAGCCGGTGTCGAGGAAGATGACGTTGATGCTGGGGCGCACCTGAGAGGCCAGGTGAATGATCACGGCGTCGGTCATCGACGACGTGATGCAGATCCGGTCGCCGAACGTGTCCGTCGCCCACCGGATCACGTCCTCGGCAGGAGCGCCGCTCAGCGCCTCAGCCGCCTCAGCGGCCAGCCTCTCCATGCGGATGACTTCCTCCAGGCCCGCGGGTGTCGTCGGGTCAGTGGTTTCCGGCTCGGCAGTTCCCGGCACTTTACGTCCCGGTGCTGTACTTCCCGGCAATAGCGACCTGATCACGTCACGGCTCACCGGATCGCTCCGGTTCCCGCAAAGCGTAGCCGGAACGAGCGGGCGCAGCTGCGGCAACGCCACCCGCCGTCCGCTTCCTGCGGCTCAAGATCTTCCTCCCCGCAGTAGGGGCAATAAAACGGAACTGCCCGTTCCGCCGGAAAAGACTGAATGCTCATGCTAGGTCCTCCTCCGCGGCCCTGGCCGCCCAAGCGGCGAATCTCTCGCCAGGCAGCCGGCTGTCGTCGAAGCGGCGCAGCACCCGCTCGACATAGTCGGGCAGCTCCTCGGCAGTGGTTTTGAGCCCTCTGATCTTCCGTCCGAAGCCCGAGCTTTCGCCGTCCCCGCCGTCCAGGCGCCCGCCCAGGTGGACCTGGAACCCTTCCACCTGCTCACCGCTGGGCAGCGTCAGCAGCGTTCCCTTGAGCCCGATGTCCGCGGTCTGGATCCGGGCGCACGAGTTGGGGCAGCCGTTGACGTTGATGGTGATCGGCTCCGTGAAGCCGGGCAGGCGCCGCTCCAGCTCGGCGATCAGGTCGGAGGCCCGGTGCTTGGTCTCCACGATCGCCAGCTTGCAGAACTCGATGCCGGTGCAGGCCATGGTGTGCCGGCGGAACGCGCTCGGGGTGACCGGCAGGTCCGCGCGGTTCAGCTCGGCGGCCAGCTCGGCCGCCCGGGCCTCGGGAACGTCGAGTATCACCATCTTCTGCTCGGTAGTGGTCCGGACCCGGCCGCTGCCGTACTCGGCGGCCAGGCCGGCCACCAGGGCCAGCGAGTCCGCCGACATCCGCCCGACCCGGGGGGCGAAACCGACGTAGTACCGCCCGTCCCGCTGCCGGTGAATGCCGACATGATCACGCCGCCCGCTGCCCGGGGCCTTCGGCGCCGGCCCGTCAGCCAGCGGGTAGCCGAGGTAATCACGCTCCAGGACCTCGCGGAACCGGTCGGGACCCCAGTCGGCCATGAGGAACTTCAGCCGGGCGCGGTGACGCAGCCGCCGGTAGCCGTAGTCCCGGAAGATCGATGTGACCCCGGCCCAGACCTCGGGCACCTGGCCCGGCAGGACGAACGCGCCCAGCCTCTTGCCGATCATCGGG
>WNGR01001548.1_pt1 | contig 32059 bp, 30 predicted proteins | sample 5407581 | NCBI WGS metagenome assembly WNGR01 (sample SAMN13153383, study PRJNA577476) | soil metagenome | isolation source: 80 cm soil or saprolite under Garry oak tree replicate 2 | place: USA:California | collected 2016-06-15
AGCGCCGCGACGAGCACGGCACCGAATACGGCCGCCCGTCCGATTGATCTGGTTGATCTGATTGTGTTGTGGGACAACGTCTCCTCCCCGGCAACGGGAACTCGATCGCCGGAGCATGTAACACGAAACGCATCGCCACCACCCGCCATTGGATGTGTCGTTAGTCCCGCCGGGATTCCGGTCGGGACCCGATCAGCAGCAGGCACAGCGTCGCGACGCCCGCGACCAGTCCGGCCACCAGCAACAGCGGGTCGAGGCCGGCCTGCTGGCTGGCCGCCGACGCGACGGGGGACGCCTGGGCCGGCTGGCTCGTGGTCGGCATCGGCATGCTCGTGACCGGTGCGGCCACGGCCGCTGACGTGCGCACCACCGGCGGCACGACGCGTGCACGTGTAACCGGAACGGGCGCCACCGCCGGGTGGGTGGGTGGCGGCGCGGGAGCCGGTGCCACGACGAGCGTCGCCCGCATGGTCGGGTGGATCGAGCAGATATAGGAGTAGGTGCCGGGCGTGGCGAACGTGTAGGTCCACGACTGGCCGGTGGCGATGGTCGGCGAGTGGACGGCGACCGGCCCATTGGTCACTGTGATGTCATGGGGCGCTTGGTCGGTGTTGGTCCAGGTGACCGTGTCGCCGTCGGCGATCGTGGCACTGGCCGGACTGAACGCGAAGTTAGCGATCGTGATCGAATGCGTTGCGGCGGCGGCGTTCGGAGTCGCGACGAAAAGGGTTGCGAACACAACAAGAACGGCAGCCAGCAGCACGCGGAGGACAGTCATCGGGTGAACTCCACGGCCGCCTCGATCCACAGCCACCGACCGGCCCGGCCACGGGCGGCCACCACGATCGCGTGCTCGTCAATGTGCACGAACCGCGCGGCCAGCGGCAACGACGTGGTCACCCCAGCGATCCCCAGCTCGCCGTCCACCGCGACCGACGCGATCATGTCAACATCGGCCGCCGCGAACGAAAGTCGACGCGCCGCAGGTCGGAACAGCCCGGCGACCCACGGCACACCGACCCGTTCCGGCTTCGTCATGACCTCCATCGTGATCGACGCGACCGGCGGCCGGCCCGTCATGACCAGTTCGCCACCGCGGGCGCGCAACCGCGCCCTGGCCAGCCGCACGCCCAGCGGACGCAGGGAAACCTCGATCACGCATCGGTCCAGGTTGAGCGGATAGCGGGTGGCTTCCCCGGTTGCCGCGTCGGGCACGGGGAGAATCTTGGTGTCTGCGGGCATCGTGATCTCCTGAAACGGGCGGCGGCGGTGCGGAATCCCGCTGGTCGCGGCACCATGGTGTCGGCGGCCCGGCCGGCCATACTCCGGCCGGGCCGCCCCGACGCCACCTGCGACCGGCGTCGTTGTCACCTGGCCATCAGCAGGTGGCCTGCTGCAACGGTTGCAGCATGTTCTGGATCAGCGTGGTGTGCGTCAGCACGTACTGGTTGACGTTCAGCAGGTCCTGCGCCTGCTGCCCTGGCGATTCGCCCAGGTGTGCCGCATCGATGTGCGCGACCAGCGGCGTCAGGACGCCGTTGAGCACGGTCACGAGCCCGCCGTTGGTCAGCGGATTCAACATGTTCTCGATCAAGGTGGTGTGCGTGAGCACGTATTGGTTGAGGTTGAGCAGGTCCTGCGCCTGCTGCCCCGGCGACTCGCCGAGGTGCGCGGAGTTGATGTGCTGGAGCAGGGGCGTCAGCACGCCGCTGACCAGGCACGCGCCGCCGGTCGTCGGTGGGGTCGGCATCGGCATGGTCGTCGTGGTAGGTGGTGGTGGCGGTGTCGTCGTGGGCGGTGGGGTGGGTGTCGATCCGGCCACGGTGACCGACCCGGTCATGTTCGGGTGCACCGCGCAGTAGTACGAGTACGTGCCGGACTGGGTGAACGTGTAGGTGAACGTGTCGCCCTGGTTCAGGTTGGGCGATGAGAACGTCACCGGGCCGCTGCGTACCGTGACGGTGTGCGGGGCGGTGTCCATGTTGGTCCAGACCACGGTCGTCCCGGCCGGGATCGTCAGCGATGCCGGCGAGAACGCGAAGTTCTGGATCGTCACCTGCATCGCCCCGCTCGCCGCCGGTGCCGCCGCCGCGCGGGCCGCGGCCGGTGTCGCTGCACCGGTCAACGCCTGTAGCGACTGCGCAGCGCCCTGCTGCAACGCCGCCAGGTTCACGCTCGGAGTCGCTGCGGGGGCAACGGCATTCGAGCCGGTCAACCCGGTCAGCGCGAGCACCGACGTTGCCACGGCCGCGGCCGCGAGCACACCGAGCAGCCCGGTACGGAGGATGCGCCGCGGCGGTCGCGGCTGGTCGTCGGTGCCCGGCGGCCCGACCTGTGTGGTGGGCGGATCGAGAATCTCCATCCGGTGAACTCCTATTCCGGTGCGGTACATCACTGGCCGGGATTGGCCGTGACGAGGAAGCTCGCCGCGACGAGGACGAGCAGCGTGAGTGCCGTTTCCACGGCGACCGAGCGGACGATCGGCGCGACCGTGGCCGTGTCGCCGCGCAGCACGACGGCGAAGTCGACGCGGTGCGCGATCCAGGTGCGGCTGCCCCACGCGACGGTGAGAATCACCGCGACGAGCCCGATCTTGGTGAGCAGCAGTTCGCCGTAGCCGGTGTGGAACAGCGCGCCGAAGCCGCCGACCAGCTGCCACGCCATCACGGTGCCGGCCGCGATCACCGCCAGCACCGAGCCCATGGCAAGGCGGGAGTAGCGCGGCATGATCGCGGCCAGTTCGTCGGGACGCCGACGCGGCAGCACCGCGAGCAACAGCACGGCAAGCCCACCGACCCACAGCGACACGCCGGTCAGGTGCACCAGGTCCGCGATGGCCGCGACCGTGGTGTACCGGGTGTCGCCGGAGTGGCCGGTCAGCCCGATCACCCGCAGCAGCCCGATGCCGACCGCGCCTGCGCCGACCCGCCACGCCAGCGAGGTGGCGGCCGTCTCGCAGCGGCGCAGCAGGTCGGCGAGCACCACGGCCGCCAACACCCACAGCAGCGCCTTGGCCGACCACTCCCGCCCGAAGTCCAGCGCCAGGACCTGCCCGATCACCTGCCGGTCGAATGCGGCCCGCAACGGCAACTGCCCGGCCCACACGCCTTCCAGCCCGATCGCCGCGACGGTGCCGATCAACCCGAGTACCCACCCGGTGATCAGTAGCCGACGGGTGGCACGCACCCGGCTGCCGGCCGGCCAGAGGAACGCCACGAACGCGCAACCACCCAGAAACAGCGTGGTACCAAGGTAATCAGCGGCCCTGGCCAGCACATAGGCAATCCGCCCCGACGACTCGAACACCACCGGCGCACTCATGATCCCGGTCCGGTGGGCACCGGAGTGGGTGTCGTGGTGGGCGCAGGGCAACTCCCCAGCAACGAACCGGTCAGGCCGTCCACCAGCCCACCGGACGCGGTGGGCGACGGTGTCGGAGTCGAGACGGGCACGCCGCCGGTCAGCCCATTCAGCAACGAGCCGACTGCGGGCAGGGAGTTCACCACGGTGGTGACCTGATCCAATACCGCGCCCAACAATCCGGGTTGGCAGGACGGTGTCACCGGTGGATTGGTCGACGTGCCCGGCGGCGCGGTGGAGGTCGTCGGCGTGCCGGGCGATGATGTGGCCGAAACCGTTGGTGTGCCCGGCAAAGGCGGTGTGCCGACATAGTTGACCGGCGCCGACCCACCGAAACCGATACCGCCGCCACCCGGCGAACCGCCGGCCGCTGAAGCGCCCGGTAATGCTCCGGCGGCACCGGGATTTCCTGTTCCGGCGGGTTGCGGTGCCGCGACGGTGCCGCTCGTCGGGTGTCGCAATCCGAGTCCGGACGCGAACCCGACAACCACAACGACTGTGCCGACAAGGCAAGCCGTCACCAGATGCTCACGCCTGAAAGCCGATCCGGATCGCTGAGGCACGAGCCTCTCCCTTTCATGGAGTAATGTGAGCACAACCGAAGCACAAGACGTATTTCGTCGCACCACCACGGCGGGACGACGGAGTAAATTGAAGCGCTCAGCGTCGCCCAACGCGTTGTGCGGCCTTTCATCCCGCCGTAACATGCGGCCCGACAGATACGCCTACCAGCGGTATTGCCGATCGCCCAGTCGAACCAAGATCATCGTGCGTGGTCGGTTACCCCGGCGTAGCAATCCGCAACATCCGTAACACCATTCCTCGCCCGGTCGGCCATAGATTTCTCGGTCATTGACATCGGCGCTGGAGGCGGCATGCCGGCACATTCCCGCAGTGCTTCCCGGCCGACGAAATACGCACGGGTGGCGACAGTCGCGATCCTCACGCTGCTGCCGTTCGCACTCGACGCCGGCCAGGCGCAGGCACACGACACCCTGGTCTCGACGCAGCCGGCCGCCGACTCGACGGTCACCGCGGGGCCGCCCGAGATCCGGTTGACTTTCGACAAGCCGGTGCAGACCGGCTTCACCGAGGTAGAGGTGACCGGGCCGAGCAGCACCTACTGGGCGGCCGGACCACCGAGCGTCAACGGCGACACGGTGACCGCTCCGCTCCGCCCGCTAGGCCCCGCAGGCCGTTACACCATCCGGTACCGCATCGTGTCCGCCGACGGACATCCGGTTTCCGGCCAGGCCGTCTTCACCCTCGCCGTGGCCGGCTCCGGCGCACCCGCGGCCGGCCCCGTCGGACCCCGATCGCTGCCGGCCAACACCGTATCGACGTCACCGGCCTCGGGCGGCGGACTCCCGTTCTGGTTGTGGCCGGTCGCGGGCGCCGCGGTGATGGTCCTGTTGGGACTCCTGCTCGCCCGTCGCATCACCCGCGCGTAGCCAGCGGCCCGACCTCGGTTGACAGACATGTGATCCGTGGCACACTGTAGCCAAACACCTCCGATGAATGACGTCGAGGTCGCTGCCTACGCCGATGACGTCAGGCACTGGCAACCCTTTCGAAAGGGTCCGACATGATGCATCTGAGCAGGTGGCTGGCTTCGGCAGCGGTGCTGTCCGCCGTCATCGCGATAGGCTCGCTTCCCGGGACCGCGGCCGCAGCGACCAGTCAGACATACTATGTTTCGACCAGCGGAAACGACTCCAACGCCGGCACGAGCCCGACCCAGCCGCTACGCACGCTGCCGGCCGCGCAGGGCAAGGTCCGCCAGGCGCTGGCCGCCGGGATCGCCCCGAGCGTCGAGGTCGCCGGCGGCACCTACCAGTTGTCCGGCGCACTGACCCTAGGCCCACAGGACTCCGGCACGCCCGCGTCGCCAGTGTCGTGGCACGCCGCGGCCGGGCAACAGGTGCGGATCGCCGGCGGCCGCCAAGTGCAGGCGACCTGGTCGCCCGATCCGAGCCGCGCCGGAGTGTTCACCGCGCAGGTCGGCGGCGGCCTGAAGATGGACGGCCTGTTCGTCAACGGCCAGCGCCAGGTGCTCGCCCGCTTCCCGAACTTCGACCCGAACCAGCCGATCCTCAACGGGTTCAGCACGCTGTCCGCAATCCAGTCCCGCGCCGCGCACTGGGCGCACCCACAGCTGGCGGACCTGCGGGCGCTGCACTGCAACACCTGGGGTGGCGCGTCCTTCAAGGTCAACGGTCACAACGCCGACGGCACGCTCGCGCTCACCTGGGTCGGTGACAACAACCGACAGGCGGCGTGCGCGAACCCCGCGCTGCCACTGGACCCCAACCACGTGGTGGCCGAGAACGCGCTGGAGGAACTGGACGCGCCCGGCGAGTGGTACTACGACTCGACGGCCGGAACCCTCTACTACTTCCCGCCCACCGGCACGAACCCGTCCACCGCCGTGATCCAGACCGCCGAACAGGACGAGCTGATCCACGTCGAAGGCACGTCGAACACCCAGCCCGCACACGACATCACGTTCGCCGGCTTCACGTTCGCCGCCACCCACCGCACGTTGTTCGACCACCCCTACGAGGGCCTGCAACTGGGTGACTGGGCGGTGGCCCGCACCGGCGCGTTCTACACCAAGAACGCCCAGGACATCACCGTGACGAAGTCGGTGTTCGACCAACTCGGCGGCAACGGCGTCTTCATGGACGGCTTCAACAGCGGCAACGTCGTGTCCGGCAACAAGTTCTCCGGTGACGGCGGCACCGACGTGCAGACGGTCGGCTCCCGCGCGGCCGTGCGGGACCCGTCCACCTGGGCCAACCAGGTGCGGACCCTGACCGACACGACACCCGGCCCGAAGACCAACGACTACCCCAGGAACATCACGATCTCCGGCAACGAAATGGCCAACAACGGCCGGTTCGAAAAGGAGACCGCGGGCGTCAACATCTCGATGAGCCAGAACATCAAGGTCATCGGCAACACCATCCACGGCAGCCCACGCGCGTGCCTCAACATCAACGACGGCACCTGGGGCGGCGACCTGATCCAGAACAACGACATCTTCGACTGTGTCAAGGAGACCGGCGACCACGGCCCGATCAACATGTGGGGCCGCGACCGGTTCTGGCCACTGAGCGCCAGTGACGCCACCCAGAAGCAGGACGCGCTGCTGGACGTCACCACGCCCAACGTCATCGACCACAACCGGATCTGGCACAACTCCGAGTGGAACCTCGACCTGGACGACGGCGCCAGTAACTACCAGCTGACCAACAACCTGCTGCTCAACGCCGGCATCAAGCTACGCGACGGCTTCTTCCGCACCGTCAAGAACAACATCCTGGTCAACGGCAGCATCTTCGAGCAGGTGTCGCACGCCGACGACGGCGACGACATCGAGCACAACATCACACTGTCCGCCCAGCCCTACAGCCTGACCCAGAGCGACCCGACCGTCGCGAAGTACACCGTGGACCACAACCTGTTCTGGGACAACGGGAACAGCGTGTCCGGCCTGGGCGGCAGCTGGGCCGCCGCCGGACTGGACACCCACTCCCTGGTGCGGGACCCCGCGTTCACCGCCGGCAACCCGTTCACCAGTCCGTCGATGCTGGACTACACGGTCGCTTCGACCTCGCCGGCACTCGGCTTGGGATTCACCAACTTCGCGATGAACGACGTCGGCGGCGCGGGCGCACCCACCCCGCCGCCGGTCGGCTTCCCAGGGGCGGCCAACAACACCGTCGCGGCCCAGCCCGAACCGCTGATGGGCGCCACGGTCACCAGCGTGTTCTCCGACGCCATCCAGTCCTCGGTCGGACTCGGCGACAAGAACGGCGTGTACCTGCAGACCGTCCCGTCGACGTCCTACGCCGCCGCCAACGGACTCAAGACCGGCGACGTGATCCGCGCCATCAACGGAAACCAGGTGACCGACCGTAACAGCTTCTGGACCCGCTACAACAGCGCAGCAGGCGGTTCGACACTGGCCCTGTCGGTGTGGCGCAACCAGGCCACCGTGTCGGTGTCGCTGCCCAAGTCCACGGCGGCCGACGAGCTCAACGACACCGCGGGCGTGGTCTACACCGGCACCGGCTGGGACTGGAAGGACTCCACAAGAGGCGGTAGCGGCTCGTTCCAGGGCGACCTCTGGGCGAGCACGCACATCGGCGACTCGTACAGCATCACGTTCAACGGCACCGGAATCGACCTGATCACCGAGACCAACACCGACGAGGGCATGGTCGACATCTTCCTCGACGGCACCCTGGCCACCACGATCAACTGCGCCACGAGCACCCGCGCCTTCCAGAGCCAGGTGTTCAGCAGGTCCGGGCTCACCGCAGGCGTCCACACGCTCAAGGCCGTGATGAAGTCGGGCACCTACCTGATCACCGACGCGTTCCGGGTGCGCTAGCGGGCACCGTGCCCATGGCTCGCCTGTGAATCGTCCGTTTCGGTTGCCGCTGTCTCGACGTTGTGCAACGCTGGTCGCTCCGCAGGGGACGAACAGTGTGACATGGGGGTCAAGTGGGAACCGGATTCACCGCGCCACCGGGTGCCGACTTCACGGCGTACTCGGGACTCGTCCAGAAACAGGGCGGCTACCTGGGCCAGTTGGAGAAGTGGTCGGGCACCGAGTGCCACACCACGGACGGCCTGGACGGGCTCCTGGAACCGTTGCGCGGCCTCGTCACCGAGGCGGCCGGGTTCTTCACGCAGAAGTACACCCAGTGCCAGTCCGGCATGACCAGTGTGTCGAGCAAGATCACCCAGTCGCGTGACACCTACGCGCACGGTGACGCGACGGCCGAGCAGAACCTGAAGAACGCCTACCCAGTGCCGATTCCGGGCTTCTCCGTGCTACCGAACCTGCCCAAACTCGGCACCTTCGACGACACTCCGATCACCCTCAAGGAACCGGACAGCGCCGGGGACGACACCGCCAAGAACATCCAGCTACAACTCAAGCTGGCCAGCGGCAAGCTGATCGGCGGCGAACTCAAGGGCGCCGAGACCCTCTTCAAGTTCGTGACCGGACAGAGCCTCGTCGAGTTGCTGCTCAAACCCATTGTCGGCGAGTACGGCCGGCTGAAATACCTTTCGGAGTCCTACGGACAGCTCAGCGACGCCAGTTACGTCGTCGCCGGCACGCTGCGCAAGGGCACCTGGCGGTTGGGTTCGGAATGGACCGGCGACGCCGGCACCGCATTCGATTCGTACCTGTTCCGCTGGCACATGGGAATCGGTGGTCTCGGCGATGCGGCCAAGGTCACCGCAAAGCTTTACAAGGACGGCTACGACGCCGTCTGCGTGCTGGTCTTCGCGGTACTCAAGGCAATCAACGATCTGCTGGAGCAGGGCGTCAAACAACTCGCCGAGGAAGCCGCCACGATCCTCGCCGGCGACGCGGCGATCGAGGTTGCCGGCGGCGGCCCGGAAGACCCGGTGGCGGACATCGCCGCGGTCGTGCTGGATATCTGGGAGTTGTACAAGATATACAAGACGGTGCGCACGATCATCTCGGTGATCAGCACGATCATCACGATCTTCAACAAGATCTCCGCCGCGATCAGCAAGATCGAGAGCGACGTCAAGGCGGTGGAGAAGTTCTTCACATCGCCGGTCCCTGGCATCGACGACATCAAGAACGACGTGCAACAGCGCGCGGCCGAGTTCGAGACGAACAGCAGTTGGAACCCGGAGCTCGGCGCCCTGCGCGTCGGCCTCCTGCCGAGTTCGTGACTCGCCCGGAGGCACCCGTGAACCCCAAGGACGACCCGACCATCGAGGACAAGTTCGGCGCACGCCTGCTGGCCGAACAAACGCCGGAGCAAAAGGAGATCGCCGGCAAGATCTTCACCCGCATGCTGGCCGGCGCGGACGTCGACGACGTCCGCGATCTCATCGAGCAGTTGAGCCACACGTCGCGCAAGTACCAAAAAGAACACGAGCAGCAGCCCGTACAGCGGGCCGACACCGAGTTCAAGCTCTACGACGAGGACGTATGACCAGCCCCGAACTACAGTCACTGACCTCGTTCCGGGTCACTGTTTCCTATGGCCGCCAACAGACAACCTTCGACATCTGGGGCACCGACAGAGCCACCCCGGTCGCCAGGCTGTATCGAGCAGGCGCCTACGACAGCCTGCGCGCACTGCAACTATTGGTCGGCCCACAACTGACCGACATCGCAGGCTACGTCACCGAACGAGCCGCATACGCCCCGAATCGCACCGAACTGGGCACCGTCAATTCCCGCTTCGGCGCACCCCGCCGCAAACGCTGGTCGGTAACCCAACCCGGCCTGCCGGTCCTGACCGGACACCCCACCGGAGCAAGCGCCAACCGCTACCGTTTCCCGTTCTCACTCGTGCTCACCGGCGTCGCCAACAACGTCCTCCCCTTCAATTTCCTGTTCGACGCCAAGGACTCCACCGGTTTCCTGGTCTCAAGATCCGCCGGCGTCCGAGCCCGCTTCTCCGCAACCATCCACGACCCCCGAGTAGACCGCCGACTCGTCCTGGCCACCGTGGTAGCACTGAACCGCTTCGAATCCTCCGACGTCCGCCAGGAGGCCGTCGACCTCACCGCCAACCCCTTCAACACCTGAGCCCGGGGTCAGCCTCGTCGTTCGTCGCCGCAAGATCGCGTTCGATGTCGGCCCCGATCGCGCTGAGCGCGCCGACCCATTCCGGTAGCCGGGCACGCTGATAACGAGCCGTAGGCATGGCGATCGAGCAGGCGGCGACCGGTGCGCCGTCCGGCCCACGCACCGCCTGCCCGATCGCGGTCACCCCGGCCTCCGTAGCCTGATCGTTCACGGCGAACCCCTGCCGACGAACCCGCCGCAGGTCGCGCAGCAGTCGCGGCAGGTCGACCTCGGGCGCGCCCGGCGTTGTGTACAACTCCGTGACCTCGGTTTCGCTACGGCAGGCCAGCAACACCCGCCCACCGGATGCCAGATGCGCCGGCAGCGTCCGGCCCTCCCGGTCGCCGACCCGGAGCACCTGATCGCACTGCACGGTGGCCGCGAACCGAACCTGATCGCCGCGCAGGATCATCAGGTTCGCCGTCTCGTCGGTGCGCTCCACGAGCGCCCGCAGATGGGGCAGGGCCACAGTGCGCAACCGGCGCACCGGCTCCGGCGTCGGGTGCCGCAGCACCGGTCCGGCGAGGTAGCGACGGTCGCTGTCCTGCACCGCGAACTCACGGTAGACCAGCATCGCGAGCAGCCGGTGCGCGGTCGAGCGCGCGACGCCGAGCCGGGCGGCGACATCGGTGACCCGCAGCGGACCCTCCTGACTCAACAGCACCGCAAGGCGCAGCGCATGGTCGACCGAGTCGATGCCGTAGGCGGGCTTGTTCCGCATAGCAGAATGCTAGCTCCCGCTGGGCGGAACAATCGTAAGGTCGACTTACGACGTCACGGAAGGAGCTACCGAGCATGGTCACCCTGCGGGCGCTGGACGCGCCGGGCCAACCGACGCCGTCGCCCGAGCTCGACGAGCTGTACCGAGGGTTCGAGCGGGAGCTACTTGTCCCGCTGTGGACGGAAATCGGTGATCTCATGCCGACCAGCCCGCGCCCGGCGGCCCGCGCGCACGTGTGGCGTTGGGCGGAGTTGCTCAAGCTGGCCGGCCGGTCGGGCGAGTTGGTGCCGGTCGGTCGGGGTGGCGAGCGCCGGGCGATCGCGCTGGCCAACCCCGGACTCGGCGGGGCGCCGTTCGCGACCCCGACGTTGTGGGCCGCGATCCAGTACCTCAACCCGCGCGAGGACGCCCCGGTGCACCGGCACACCCAGCACGCGTTCCGGTTCGTGGTCGAGGGCGAAGGCGTGTGGACGGTCGTCGACGGCGATCCGGTCGCGATGCGCCGGGGCGATTTCCTGCTCACCCCCGGCTGGCGGTTTCACGGGCACCACAACCAGAGCGACGCCCCGATGGCGTGGCTGGACGGCCTGGACATCCCGTTCGTGCACGCGACGGGCTCAGCGTTCTTCGAGCCGGGCCCGGACGAGTTGGCCGACCGGTCGACACCGGCGCGGTCGCGCGCCGAGCGGCTCTGGGCCCATCCGGGCCTGCGCCCGGTGTCGCAACCGGCACCGGTCACGAGCTCGCCGATCGCCGCTTACCGTTGGGAGCACACCGATGCCGCGCTGGCCGATCAGCTGGCGCTCGAGGCGGAAGGGTATCCCGGCGTCGTGGCACCGGGGCACGCCGCGGTGCGGTTCACCAACCCCACCACCGGCGGCGACGTGCTGCCGACCATCCGCGCGGAGATGCACCGGTTGCGCGCCGGCGCCCGCACCGCGACCCGGCGCGAGGTCGGATCGGCGGTGTGGCAGGTCTTCAACGGCGACGGCCGGGTCCGCGTCGGCGAGCACGAGTGGCCGGTGCGGGCCGGCGACCTCGTCGCCGTGCCATCCTGGGCGCCGTTGACGTTCGACGCCGACGGTGCCCTGGACCTTTTCCGGTTCAGCGACACCCCGATCTTCGAACGCCTGCACGCCGACCGGGTGCTGGTCGAAGACCAGTGACTTCGAAGATCGACGTCGCCGTCGTTGGCGGCGGCATCGGTGGCCTGGCTAGTGCCCTCGCACTGACCAGGGCCGGCCAACGAACCCGGGTGCTGGAGCAGGCCCCGGAATTCGGCGAGGTCGGCGCCGGGCTGCAACTGGCACCCAACGCGACCCGGATCCTGCGGTCCTGGGGCTTGCTGACCGAGGTTGTCGACGCCGGCGTGCTACCGCACCGGCTGGTCATGCGGGATGCCATGGACGGCGGCGAGCTGACCCATCTCGACCTGGCCGACACCGAGCGCCGCTACGGCGCACCGTACGTGGTGATCCACCGCAGCGACCTGCACGCGATCCTCGTCCGGGCGTGCCGCGCGGCCGGCGTCGACCTGGTCACCGACACCGCCGTGCTGGACGTCGAGCTCGGTGACCGGCAGGCCGTCGCGGTCAGCGCCGCACGGCGTGACACGGCGGAGTTGGTGCTGGCCGCGGACGGCCTGAACTCGTTGCTGCGCAAGCGGATCAGCACCGATGAGCCGGTCAGCTCGGCGTACGTCGCCTATCGGGGTGCGGTACCGATGGCCGACCTCGACGGCACCCCGGATCTCGCGACCGACGACGTGGTCGTCCACATCGGACCGCACTGCCACTTCGTGCGGTACCCGCTGCGCCGTGGCGAGATCCTCAACCAGGTCGCGGTGTTTCGCTCACCGCGGGCGCTGGCCGGCGAACCGGACTGGGGCACCCCCGACGAACTCGCGGCGGCATTCGCCGGCACCTGCGACGCGGTACGCGCGGGCCTGCCGACCCTGTGGCGGGACCGCTGGTGGCGGATGTACGACAGGGAGCCGATCTGCACCTGGGTCACCGGCCGGCTGGCGCTCACCGGGGACGCCGCGCACCCGATGCTGCAGTACCTGGCGCAGGGCGCCTGCCAGGCCATCGAGGACGCGGACTGCCTGGCGACGCTGGTCGCCAAGCACAGCGGGCGCGACGGCGTGCACTGGGACGCGGCGTTGCGCGACTACGGCGACCTGCGCACGGTGCGCACCGCGCGAGTGCAGCGCACCGCACGCGACTGGGGCGACCTGTGGCACTGCGACGGCCTGTTCCGGTCGGTACGCAACGCCCTGCTGACCGATCGCGACCCCCACGACTACCGCCACATCGACTGGCTCTACGGCACCTGATCTAACGACGTTCGAAGGGCGTGGTTGCCAGATCTGGCAACCGCCATTGCCATCGTTGTTGGCCCGCGTACCGGAACTCCCTCGGTGCTGACGAGCACAGTTGCGGGGGACGGCCATGCCGCTGGTGGCTGGCCGACCACCGACCGCAGAGGCGGGAAGTAGGGCCATGACACAAGTGGAAAGTGAAGCCGCCTGGATTCTCGAAGACCGGGAACTGGTCGAGTTGCTCGACCTGGCGTGGACCGACGAAACCTGGCGCGAGGACAACGACGAGGGCCTGATCAAGACACTGGACGAGAACCAGGACTGGTCCGATTGGCGTGGTTGGGACCAGGCCAAGATCCGCGAGGAACTGGTCATTCTGCTGAATCAGCGCATCGACGAGACCTTCAAGGCATGGATCTTCGCCGATGAGGAACTCGCCGCGCGCCTGACCGCCGTCTGGGGCGGTGACACCTGGCAGGACGAGGGCAGCGGCGGCCTGATCGCGACCCTGGACGCGAACTCGGCCTGGTATGAATGGCGGGAATGGGACAACAGCAAGAAGTTGGCCACGTTGGCCGAGCTCCTGACCGAATGGGAACCGCAGGAGTCCACGGAGACCCCGGCAGCGCCGACGGAGATACCGGCGCCTGTCGAGGATGACGTCACCAAGCCACGGTGGAACGCCGACAACAGCATCTGGGAGATATACAACCTCTCGACCAAGCAGTGGTGGGCCACGGACGAACCATCCGGCACGTGGTACGACCCGGTCGGTAAGGCCTGGGTGCCGAACCTGTACTGGGTCACCGCGACCCAGGCGGAAACCGCGGCCGAGATCTACGGCAGCGACTGGCCCGCCCACCTGGTTTCGGCGCTGGACAAGCAATGGGGCACCGGCTGGCACACCGAGCACGAACCTGATCACATGACAGCCTGGCTCGGCGACCTGCTGCCGACCTTGCGCGCCACCACCACGGACACGGCGACCGAAACGCCCGAGGTCACGGTCACCGCGGAAGAAATCGAACTGACACTGGAAAAGCTGTTCAGCGAGGACGGGATCGTCACCGACGCCGAGCTCGAGGCCGCAGGTATCGAATTCGAAGCCATGGATGAGGACCTACCGATCACGTAAACCGCGACACCGAACGGAGCCGACACATCATGGGCGACGAAGAACTGACCCAAGCAGACATCGAATACCTGCTCACCGACGCCGAGGGCCAGGAAATCCTCGACCAGGCGGTGGACGAATTCCTGGACGAATAGCCGACAATCCGGCCGCAAACCACCCTGAGGAGCATTTATGTCGACACCGGCACCACTCGATCCAGTAGTCAAATCAATGGACCAGGCCGCTACCAAGGCTTCCGAGGTGGGTGCCGTCGCCACCCCGGTCACGGCGGGCAGCGGCGCGCTCGGCGCGCTGCTCGGGCTGGCGACCTTCACGTACAACATCATCAAGGAACACGGCTCCGAGATCACGTTCAGCTCAACGGATGCCGGACCCGGCGTCAGCAACGTGCCCACGGACCTGAACCTACCCCTGAAGAAAGTGAGGCAGATCGACCATTACGGCGTGTGGTACACCCATATCCGTGCGTGGAGTTCGACGATCCACTCCCTCTACCCACACATCGCGGAAAAGGATCCGAAGAAGTTCAGCAGTTCCTATCTGTGCACCGTCTTCCCGTACAAGGTGACCTACGCGATCGCCATTGTGGACGTGTTGAAGTTCGCCGTCGTGGTCGCCGAGGCACGACAGGGCGTGGTCGGACTGCGGAAGGCCATGAAACAACGGGCAGCCGCGCTGCTCGCCGAGCAGAGCAAGCTCGTGAGGGAGGCGTCGACGCCATCGGAGATGTCCAGGCAGCAGAAGGCGGCCCTCGCCCTTGCGATGAAACTGCAGGAAAACCTGAGGTACGCGTCCGTGGCCAACAAGGACCGAATCAGAAACCTGGTCCGGGAGCTGTACAAGGACACACCGGACGGCCCGGCCGCGGTGCAGCTGGCCAACGACATCTCCACCAGCTTCGAGCTCAACCACGACGGCACCTACGACAAAGTGGACCTGTGTGACACAGCCAAATCCATAGTCGCGGAAGTCCTGGACATACCCCAGACGGAAACTCCCGCACAGATCATCGAAGGCATCGCCCGCCCGGAAACAACGAAACTGGCCAAGGCCACCAAGGCGATCCTGCGCGAGGCGGCATCGGCCGAACTGCAGACGTACAAGGCCAAGGAAGCGATAGTGCTGGAACAGGAGGCGCTGTTGGCCGCGCTCCGCCAGACACCGGAGAAGCGCAAGTACATGACGGGCTTCCAACTCGTCCAGGACCAGGGCGCCGGCCCCAAGAGCAAAGTCTGGCAGAACGTCAAGATCAAGGCATCGTTCACGGTATCAGCAATGCCGACGCCAGAGGACGCCCCCGGCATCCAGGTGACAATGGACTGGAAGGAAGCGGTCATCGGCTACAGCCACCAGTGGACCGGAACGATGCGTTTCTACCCGGAGAATCCGGCAGTCGTCGGCGACGGCCGGCCGGCGAAAAGATTCAACCAGTTCTCCAAAATCAAGGTGGCTTGAGCACATTCCCCGCAGTGTCCGGCAGATCGGTTCCGGCCGCACCCCGAAGGCGGCCGGAACCGACGGAGCCCCACCACCCGGCCACCGGAAATCGAGGAGGGCGACCACCGCGCGCCGAAATCGAACCGAACTTCGTGTGAACGGTCGACGCCGCCCTCAGGCGTCGCGCCGGAGGGTGGCCGACGGCGGCTCGCCGAAGCGTTGCCGGTATGTCGCCGCGAACCTGCCGGTGTGGGTGAATCCGTGGCGCAGGGCGACATCGGTGACCGTCACCCCGGTGGACGGCGCGAGGTACAGCAGTTCGTCGTGCGCCTGTTGCAGCCGGTGACGGCGGACGTAGGACATCGGTGACATGCCGAGCTGCCGGCGGAACGCGGCATGCAGGGACCGTTCGCTGACGCCGGCGTGCATGGCCAGGCTCGCCACGGTGAACGCCTTCTCCGGCGTGGCGTCGATGAGCTCCACAACGCGCCGGACCACGCGCGGCGCGGGCAGCGTCGGCGCGGCGAAAATGGCGTCCGTGTAGTTGTGCCGGTGGGTCAGCAGCAGCGTGGTCAGAATATTGTGCTCGATTTCCGTGGCGAGTACCGGCGGCGGACCTGCTTTCCCGCACAAGGTGAACGCACGGCGCATCGTCCGCACCGCGGCGGCGATGCACTGCCCGCTGCCGGCGAGGTCGACGCGGCCGGCGAAACGCAACGGTTGGCGGACGGGTTGGTGCAGCAGGTTCTCCAGGTACCGCTCGATGACCGGCTTGTCGATCGTCAGCATGAGCTGCCGTAGGCCGGGTGCCCACCGCATCGTCAGGTCCTCGTGGAAACTGAACGCGGCGGCCTGCTGTGCGTTGGCGACGTTGGCGTGCCCGCCGTCGTCGATCAGCATCTGACCGCCGAACACGAAACATACACTCACCCGGTCGATCGGGGGAGAGCAGCCGATCTCGACGGCCGCGCCGTACATCGACGACATCAGGCCCAGTCCGTTCACCGACCGGTACTGGACCTGGGCCAGGAACGGGGTCTCGCGCTCCAACACCGTCATTCGATGTGAGCACTTGAGAAAGCCCTGGGTGCGCTCTCGGGCCTCGTACGGATCATCCGTATCGATCAACCTGGGATGCGGAAGGCCGATCTCCTCGGTCGCTGATTCGTCGCTCGCCGATATTAGCGGCGTCCCCATCTCCACCTCCGCGCGGACACGCGTCCGCAAAGATCTCGACTAGCAGCATCACGTCGTTCGCCCGCGACGTCAAGGCGGTGCGAGAAGTGGCTGGACGGTGCGGAAAGTGGCTCGTTCCGACGCGGTAGCTCGCCTAGCTTTGCCTTGGTGTGCCGTGGCACCACCACCAGCGGGTTTCGACAGTTGTTTCGAAAATGAGAGAGGCGAGCATGCCTACCGAGAAGTATCTGGACGTCTCCGGCGGCCGGGTCCATCTGCTGCACGCCGGCGAGGGTGAGCCGCTGTTGTTCCTGCACGCGGCCGGCGGCGCCGGACAGTGGCACGAGTTCCTTGAACGGCTGTCCGGTCGGTTCGAGGTGTTCGCGCCCGACCATCCCGGTTTCGGCGGCTCGGACGAACTGCCCGAGATCGAGGCGATGGACGACCTCGCCTACCACTACCTCGACGTCATCGAACGCCTCGGGCTGGACAGCCCGCACGTCGTCGGCGGGTCGTTCGGCGGCTGGATCGGCGCCGAGCTCGCCATTCTCGCGCCGTATGCGCTCAGCTCACTGGTACTGCTGGGCGCGGCCGGGCTGCGGCTGCCGAACCATCCGGTGGCCGACCTGTTCCTGATGACGCCGCCGCAGCTCGCGGAGGTGCTGTTCCACGACCCGGCCAAGGCCGCCGCGATCTTCCCGGCCGAACCCGACATCGACGTGATACTCGCGGCCTACCGCGACTCGACCGCGCTGGCCAGATTCTGCTGGGTGCCGTTCATGTGCAACCCGAAGCTGGAACGCAGGCTGCACCGGATCGTCGTGCCGACGCTGGTCGCCTGGGCGGCCGAGGACCGGCTGATCCCGGTCGCGCACGGGCACCGGTATGCCGACCTGATCCCGAACGCCAGGTTCGCGCTGGTCGGGGATTGCGGCCACGCCATGTACTTCGAACGCCCCGCGGAGTTCGCCCATATCACCGCGGAGTTTCTCGCGTCGCAATATCTCGCGACCGGCACGCAGCTGAGCGGAGAACGTCGATGAAGTTCGTATTCTTCCACCTGATGCCCTACCCGTACCTGCCCGACGATTTCGACGAGAATTATTCATCGCCGTCGCTCACCTTCCCCAACCGGCATTTCGACCGCGCCACCGGCCACCGGCTCTACCACCGCTACCTCGACGAACTCGAACACGCCGATCGGCTCGGGTTCGACGGGATCGCCGTCAACGAGCACCACCAGACGGCCTACGGGCTGATGCCCTCGCCGAACATCATGGCCGCCGCGCTGGCCCGGCGCACCGAGCGGGCCCAGATCATGGTGCTCGGCAACGCGATCGGCATCCGCGGCAACCCGCTGCGGGTGGCGGAGGAGATCGCCATGCTCGACCACCTCACCGACGGACGCCTCGTCTCCGGCTTCGTCCGCGGCATCGGCTGGGAATATTTCGGGCACAGCATCAACCCGACCCGTTCGCGCGACCGGTTCAACGAGGCACACGACCTGATCATCAAGGCGTGGACGTCGGACGAGATGTTCCAGTGGATCAGCCCCAACTACGAGTACCGCTACGTCAACCTCTGGCCGCGCCCGCTGCAGGAGCCGCATCCGCCGATCTACATCCCCGGCGCGGGCAGCACGGAGACCATGCGGTTCGTCGCGGAGCACCGGTACACCTACATGTCGGTCTACGCGCCGACACGCGTGGTCCGCCGCTGGTTCAACGGATACCGCGAGGCCGCAGCGGAACTGGGCTATGTGCCCGACCCGGAGAAGATCGCCCTGTCGATACCGATCTATGTGGCCGAGACCGAGAAGCAGGCGCACCACGAGGCCCGCCAGCACCTCATGTGGCTGTTCCGCAAGGGACTCAAGCAGGGGCCGGAGATCATGTTCCCGCCGGGATACATGTCGCAGTCGTCCATGCGCGGCCTGTTGATGGCCGGGATGCGGCCCTTCACCGAGCTGAGCTACGAGGAGCTCCTGATCGAGGGCTACGCGGTGGTGGGCGATCCGGACACGGTCGCGGTCCGGCTGCGCGAACTGCACGACGAGCTCGGTTTCGGGCAGGTCATCGGACTGTTCGCGCTGGGTGACATCACCCACGAAGAGACGACGCGCAGCATGGAGTTGTTCGCGTCGCAGGTGATTCCCGCCGTGCGCCCGCTCGGCGTCGCGAACACGGCGGTCCCGACCCCCTGATGCGGGCCCGAGTGCGGTCGGCCGGGTGAACGCACACGCGGCGAGTGTGCGTTCACCCGGCCTCATGCGTGCCGACCGCGGCCACTGTCGTCTCCAGTAGTTTGCGCGCCGCGCGTTCCGCGGCGATCGGGCGGCGGCTGCGTACGGCGACCAGTACCGCGTGATGCAGGGGCAGCGTGGTGCGCACGCCGTTGGGCAGGTGCGACGTCGCCTCCAAGGCGTGCCGCAGGCCGGTTTCCAGTAGCTGTCCCAACTGTTCCACCAGTTGGTTGCCGCTCGCGCGCAGGATCGTCAGGTGGAACGCGAGATCCGCCGCCACGAACGCCTCCTCGGCGGCCGGCAGCGCGGCCGCGTGCTCGGCCATGCCGGCGTACGCCGTCTCCAGCGCGGCCAGTTGCGCCGCGCTGGCGCGTGCCGCGGCGAACCGGGCCGCCACCGGTTCCACCATCAGCCGCAGTTCCAGCAGGTCGTGCAGGAACCGGGTGTCCGCGGCGCGCCCGTGCCAGCCGACCACCGCGCGGTCCATCAGGTGCCACCGGTGCCGGGGCAGCACGATGGTGCCGATGCGCGGCCTCGGCTCTACGAGTCCCTTGGCGGCGAGCGCCTTCACCGCCTCGCGGACCGCGCCCCGGCTCACCGACAGCCGGGCGGCGAGATCGGTCTCGTTGGGTAGTTGGCTGCCCGAGTCGAACTCGCCGGACACGATGCGCAGGCCGATCCATTCTACGACACGACCGTGCATCGTGCGATGTTCGCCGAGCGGGTTCTCCATGGTGACGCTCATCGTCAAACGATCCGATGATTGATCGATAAAGTCAAGTTGGCGCAGGTCAGGTGGGCTACTCGGTGGACAGTTGGAACACCGTGGTCTGGTCGTAGCTCTGACCGGGGCGCAGCACCGTGGACGGGAAGTTCGCGTGGTTGGGCGAGTCCGGGAAGTGCTGCGTCTCCAGGGCGAAGCCGTCGCTCTGCCGGTAGGCGTGTCCGCTGGTGCCGACCAGCGTGCCGGTCAGGAAGTTGCCGGAGTAGAACTGGATACCCGGCTGCGTGGTGAAAACCGACAGCACCCGCCCGCTGGCCGGGTCGATCGCGCGGGCCGCCAACGCGAGCGCACCGTTGTTCGGTCGGTTCAGCACCCAGTTCAGGTCGTAGCCCTGGCCGGTCAGCAACTGCGGGTCGTTCTCGTTGATCCGGGCGCCGATCGGCGTGAGCCGCCTGAAGTCCATCGCGGTGCCGGCGACGGGCGCGAGCTGGCCGGTCGGGATCTGCGTCGTGTCGGTCGGGGTGAACCGGTTCGCGTTGATCTGCAGCTGTTGGTGGTAGACGTCGCCGGAGGCCTCGCCGGCCAGGTTGAAGTAGCTGTGGTTGGTCAGGTTGACGACAGTGGGTGCGTCGGTGGTGGCCTGGAAGTGGATGCCCAGCCGGCTGGCGTTGTCCAGCGTGTAGGTCACCACGGACGTGAGGGTGCCGGGATAGCCCATCTCACCGTTCGGGCTGACGTAGGTCAGCCGCAGTCCCACGTTGTCCGTGCCGTGCGCCTCGGTGGCCGACCACACTTTCTTGTCGAGGCCGATCGTGCCGCCGTGCAGGCTGTTGCCGTTGTTGTTGACCGGCACGTGGAACGTCTGGCCGTCCAGGGTGAACGTGCCCTTCGCGATCCGGTTGGCGTACCGGCCGATCAACGCGCCGAAATAGACACCGCCGCCGGCGACCGGGCTGTTGTGCGCCACGTAGTCGGCGAGCGTCGGGAAACCGAGCACCACGTTGGCCTGGTGGCCGGAGCGGTCCGGCACGGTCAGTTCCTGGATGATGCCGCCGTAGGTGAGGATCCGCACGGTCATGCCGCGCCCGTTGGTGAGCGTGAACACGTCGACCGGCTGACCGTCGACGCTGCCGAAGGGTGCCTTGCTGATGGTCGGCGACCCGACTGGGTGCGTCGGTGCCGCGCCCGAGGAGATCGAGGCGGTGAGGCCTACCGCCAGCGTGGTCACGGCGGCCGCGATCGTCCATCGTGTCCGTTGTCTCATGTTCCCCCGCTCAGGGTTGTCAGGATGGGTGGTCGAGGCGATATTCGAGGTGCACAAGTTCCAGTAGTTCGGCCACGGAGGTGTCCTTCGACGCCCGGTCGAAGGTGATTTCGCCGTGCTGCAACAGGTTGACCCGGTCGCACACGTCGACGACCTGGCTGTAGTTGTGCGCGATCAGGATGATGGCGAGGTCGCCGCGTTCCTTGAGCCTGGCCAGCAGGCGAAGGATCAGCCCGCCCTCCTTGGCGCCCATCGCGGCCAGCGGCTCGTCCAGCAGCAGTATCCGCGCGTCCGAAGACACCGAGCGGGCCACCGCGATCGCCTGGCGCTGCCCACCGGACAACTGGCCGACCGGCGCGGTCACCGACGGGATGTCGATGCCGATCTGGTCCAGTGCCTCGCGTGCCTTCCGGCGCATCTCCTTGCGCCGCAGGAAGGGCAGCGGCCGGTACACCGACTCCTTGTTCAGGTGCAGGTTCAGGTACACCGGCAGGTCGTTGACCAGCGCGAGATCCTGGTAGACGGTCTCGATGCCCAGCGAACGGGCGTGCACCACCGAGTGAAGTGACACCGGCTGGCCGTCGAACAGCAGCCGCCCGCCGTCCGGCTGGTGGTAGCCGGTCAGAATCTTGATCAGCGTGGACTTGCCGGCGCCGTTGTCCCCGATCAGGCCGAGGATCTCGCCCTTGGCCACGGACAGGTTGATGTCACGCAGCGCGCGCACCGGCCCGAACCGCTTGCTGATGTGCTCAGCCTGGATCACGGGGGTCATCGGCGCACCCGCTTTCGCAGGACGTTCAGGTAGACGTTGAGCAGCATGGCGACCAGGATCGCGATGCCGAGCACCACGTCGAAGGCGTTGGCGCTGATGCCCTGGATGTTGAACCCGTCGAACACGATGCCCAGCAGCACCGCGCCCAGCAGCGCCCCCACCACCGTGCCGGACCCGCCCAGCAGCGCGGTGCCGCCGATCACCGCCGCCGCGACGGCGAGGAACACGGTGTTCGCGCCGCCGTTGGTGGGATCGAAGGAACCGGTCCGCATCCCGTCCAGGATGCCGCCGAAACCGGCCAGCGTGCTGCAGATCGCGAAGTTGACGATCTTGACGACGTTGGTCCGGATACCGGCTTCCGCCGCGCCGACCGGGTTCCCGCCCACCGCCTGGGTGTAGATGCCGAACCGGGTGGCGGACAGCACCACCTGCATCACCACGACCACCACGAGTACCCAGATCAGCTCCGACCAGCGCTGATGGCCGAACACCCCGACCACCCAGCCCGAGGACGGCGCGCTGACCGGCGAGCCGTTGGATATCAGCAGCGACACGCCCTCGATGAGGAAGAACATGCCGAGCGTGACGATGAACGACGGGATGTTGAACCGGGTGCGGATCAGCCCGTTCACCGTGCCGATCGCCGCGCACACGACCAGCGCGAGCAGCAGTGCCAGGAACAACGGCACCCCGTTGTCGGCGAACGTGGTCAGCACGAACGGCGCGAGGGTGAACACGAAGCCGGCGGACAGGTCGATCTCGCCGCAGATCAGCAGCATCACCTCGCCCGCGGCCACGATCGCCCACGGCGCGAAATACTGCGCGATGGTGTGGTAGTTCTCCGCGTTGCCGAACCTGGAGTTGGACGTGCTGAAGTAGATCGCGACCGCGATGGTGACCAGCAGAATGCTCAGTTCCTTCTGCTGGACGAAACCCCGCAGCACGGCGCCGCCGACACGACCGGCGGCGCCGCCCGCGCCGTTACCGCCCACCGCCGGTGGCCGGGTGTCGACCCGTTCACTCATCTAGATCGTCACCGTCGAGGGCGGCGGCAACGGGATCGAGCCGGGCATCTGGATCAGGTTGTGGCTCGACCCGCCTTCGTACGCGCTGGAGGCCACGTACGGCGCGACGTTCTCCTTGGTGACGAAGGTGAGGCCGGTGTCGGTCTGCGGCGGCTTGAGCAGCGTGCCGGACAGCCGGTACAGGTAGAGGTGCAGGGTCGTGAGAAAGCCCTGCATGTACGCGGACTGGTCGATGGTGAAGTCCAGCGCGCCGGCCTGGATGCCCTTGATCGTGTCCGGCAGGGTGTCGAACCCGCCGCCGTGGATCTTGCCCTGCAGGCCCTTGCTGGTGATGATGTTCGCGCAGGCCGCCGTGCTCCCCGCGTCCACCGCGTACAGGCCGGCCGCGTTCGGCGTGCCGGAGAACGCGGCGGTCATCGCGTTGAGCTCGGCCGCCTGCTGGGCACCGGTGTTGATCGGTTTCACGGTCACGCCGGGCGCGTCCTGCTTGAGCGCGGCGGTCATGCCGTCCAGCCGGGGCTGGAGGTTGTTCGCGCCGGGTTGGGCGACGCCGACCAGGATGGTGCCGGACTTTACTTGACCGGCGATCCGTTGGCCCATCAGGAGACCGGACTGGTACAGGTCCTGGCCGATGTAGGCGAGCGGATAGTTGTTCGGCGCGGCCGCGTTGTACGCGATGACCGGAATGCCCTTGCTCAGCGCGCGCTTGGTCGGCTCGATGAACGCGTTGGAGTCGGTGAGTGCGATCGCGATGCCGTCCGCGCCGCCGTTGATGGCGGTGTCGAACGCGCTGGCCATGTTCGCCACGTTGCCGGCCTCGTCGCCGGTCCACTGTGGAGGCTTGATGCCGAGCAGTTTCGCCGCGTCCGCGAGACCCTGCCGGGTGGGGATGAAGAACGAGTTCGTGGTGACGTGGTTGATGAACACGAACCGCCACGACGGGGTGCTCGGGAAGCTGCCGGCACCGCTACCGGAGGCGGAGCTGCTCCCGCTGCTACACGCGGCGAGCGCCAGGCCCGCTGCGGCGGCCGTGCCGCCCGCGCCGAGCCACCGCAAGGTATCCCGCCGGTTCATCCCGGAGCGGCCGATCTGTTCCTGCTGTTGATCACTCATGGTGCGGAACCCCTCCTGTCGCCGAGTGCGCCAGAGTCGTCTCGACGGAGTGAATCATTCAATGATTCGTTGATAGAGTCAAGGGATCGCCTTGACCTCGCCGCATGGCGCTACGCGCCCGATTCGTCGGCTTCGGCCTGGCGTCGCTCCCAGCCGCTGCGGAACAGGTTGAAGTTGACCTGCCGGCGCGGCCGGGCACGCAGCGCCTCGTGATTGAGCGTCACGCCGAGCCCCGGCGCGTCCGGCAGCGGGAAGTACCCGTCGCTGACCTGCGGCAGTCCCGGCGCGCACTCCGTGACGTAGGGATCGGCGAAGTCGTTGAAGTATTCCTGGATCTTGAAGTTGACCGTGCTGGCCGCCAGGTGCAGGTTGGCCGCGGTGGAGATCGGCCCGCCCACGTTGTGCGGTGCCATCAGCAGGTAGTGCGTCTCCGCCGTGCCGGCCAGCTTCTTCGCCTCCAGCAGGCCACCGGAATGCGTGATGTCGGTCTGGATGATGTCCGCGGCCTGCGACTCGAACAGCTCCCGGTAGTCGAACCGGGTGTGCATGCGTTCGCCGGTCGCGATCGGGATGTCGGTGGCGGCCGCGACCTTGGCCAGCGCCTTGAGGTTCTCCGGCGGCACGGGTTCCTCCAGCCACGCCGGCCGGTACGGTTCGAGCAGGTGCGCGAGCCGGATCGCGGTGGCCGGGTTGAACCGGCCGTGCATCTCGATCAGCAACTCGGTGTCCGGGCCGATCGCGTCCCGCACGGCCGCCACCAGTGCGATCGCCCGCGCCTGCTCCTCGTTGTCCAGCTCGAACATGCCGGCGCCGAACGGGTCGAGCTTCAGCGCCTGGTAGCCGCGGCGCACGACCCCGGTCGCCGCCGTGTGGAACGCCTCGGGGGTTCGCTCCACCTGGTACCAGCCGTTCGCGTATGCCTTGACGCGGTCCCGCACCGCGCCGCCGAGCAGCCGGTACACCGGCAGGCCCAGCGCCTTGCCCTTGATGTCCCAACACGCGATCTCCACGACGGCCAGCGCGGACATCGCGATCTCGCCGGCGCGCGCGTAGTCCAACCGGGTGAGTCGGTGTACCAGGCTCTCCACGTCGAACGGGTCGCTGCCGATGATGTGGTTGGGCAGCGCCTCGTTCAGGTAGCCGAGCAGCGCGTCGGTGTGGTTGAGCATCCGCGCCTCGCCGAGACCGGTGATGCCCTCGTCGGTGTGCACCTCGACGATCGTGAGGTTGCGCCACGTCGTGCCGAGCACGTGGGTGTCAAGTCCGGTGATCTTCATGCCGTACTCCCGCCGCATCCTCGCCGGAAACCGTAGCCGAGCCTACGATGGTTGACTCGATCAATCAATCATTCAATGATTAGGCGCAGCGTCGACGCGAAACACCCGGTTACCATCGGCGTGTCAGCGCGCGAACGCAACGAAGCTCCCTCAGGACAGCTGATCCGCCAAGATCCGCTGTCTCAGGGAGCTTCGTTGGTCGCCCAGCCTGCCAGCCGCACCGGCCGGTCAACAGCAGGGAGTCGGTGCCGCTGTGGACCACGGTGGTGTCGGCGGCAAGAGTGCCGTTGCCGAAACGGACCACCAGTTCGTCCCCGACTCGATGTTGCCATTCGTCACGAGGTCCGAGCCGGATCCGACACCGGTGCTGTAGCCGACTGACGTGATGTTGGCCTGGACCGCGTTTTCCGTCGCGTCCGATGGGAATCCGGTGGTCATGACGCCTTCGAAGAAGGAGCCGGCGGAGCCTTTGCTGTTGTCACCGCCGATGCCCAGAGGGGCGTGTATCCGCTGGTGGTGGGTAGCGGTCCGTTGTAGTCGGTTTTGAGGCCGCCCGAATCCGCGTTGGCATCTTTGATGGCGTAGGTGGTTGAGTTCATCTTGACCATGCCGGTGACGAATGTGCTGCTGTTGCCGGTGTTGTTCGTGTTGGTACCGTTCGCACCGGCGAAGAGGCCGTTCTCCAGGTCCGCCATAACCCACGGGCCGGAGCCGATACATTGACCGGGTACGACAAAGCCGAACCAGCACAACTTGCCGAAGTAGACGGCGCCCATGTGGCCGTTGCCGTTGTCCCGGGCGTTGGTTTCGGCGTTGCCGTAGTCGAAGCAGCAGCCGCTGTTCACATGGCCGCCGGCGGCCACCATGTATTCACCCTGCGACCCGCCGCCGGTCGCGATGCCCGAGGTGGCATCGTTCCGGTAGCCGACGCCGGGTGCGACGAAGACCCCGTAGACCTTGTGGCCGCCGGCCGTGATCGGCAGTGCGCTCGCGTTCGCGAGGGCATCTGGGCCACCGGCCGCGCCACCAGCGGGCGCTTGGGTGAGGTTGTTGCCCCTGGATGTCTGGTCATAGATGATGGTGATAACGCACGACGTACCCGCGCAGAACGAATCCTGCGCAGCGGCGTTGGCGAAGCCGCCCGCGCTCAGGGTTCCGATGTCGGTCGTCCGGCCGTCCGACGCGCGTTTGACCTGGTACAGCCGGCCACTGTAGCCACCGAAAAGGGCTCGCGTCGTGCTGTGCGCGGCGACGCACGGTGTGCCGCCCGCGGCATAGATATCACAGGGCCCGGTTCCCGCGGCAACGGCGTTTTGGTGGCCTACACTCAGCTGACCTAAAATCAGAGTGACGAGCAGCGTGAGCAACAATGTCGTACGATGGAAGAACGTCTTTGTTCTACTCATTTCGATTTCCCCTTTCTGAGCATAGTGGTTGGTGACCGGCTGCGGTGCTGTCGGCTGGCACCGCGTGGTCACGTGTCGATCGGGCCGCGCACCGACCGGCGGCGGTCCGGACAGACAGAATGTTAGCGCTAACATTACGCTCAGGGCGGATACATCTGGCCCTCCGGCGAATTGGGTGCGTGAGCTATGCGTCTCTCACTATGGCGCCGGCCGGATGTTGCGTCAAGGTTTCGGGCGAAGGTCCTGTTAACGTACACATCGCGGTCTACGGCGGTTCGCTCGCGCGGATTCTGGACTGCCGTAATATCGGCAATCCAGAATCGAGATCCGGTCTCATATGGACGAAGAAGACCTCGGTCACCTCGGCTTCCGCTACGGCGGCCGGGCGTGCCGGTTATCTTCGCCCTCGGCCGAAGTAGCGAGCACGCAGCCGGTCGAGCAAGATCGCGATGCCGAGTACCGCGCCCTGCGCCACGGTCTGGTAGTAGGTGTTGACGTGCAGGGCCAGCAGGCCGTTGGCGATGAACTCCAGCAGGATCGCGCCGGCCGCGATGCCGATGATCCGGCCCTCGCCGCCGAACAGGGACATGCCGCCGACGACGGCCGCCGCGATGGCGCTCAGCTCCCAGCCGGGGCCGACCGAGGGGTCCGCGACGTTCATCCGGCCGATCACCAGGACGCCGACGACGCCGGCGAGCACGGCACTGGCGACGTAGGCGGAGGTGATCCGGCGGGCGACCGGGATACCGGCCAGCCGCGCGGCCTCCTTGTTGCCGCCGCTCCGATGAAGACCAGCGCGGGCACCGGGACCTCGCCGACGTAGAACTGGCTCAGGTTGCTGAACAGGGGGCTGATGTTGTTGATCGGCGTGCCGGTGGTGATAGCCAGCGCCATGCCTTGCGCTACCGTGAAAGTGACCAGCGTGATGACGAACGGCGGCACGTTGAGCCGCGTCACCATCGTGCCGTGCCAGAGGCCCACCGCCGCGCAGATCAGCAGCGTGGCGAGGATCGCCAGTGGCGCCGGCATCCCGTGGTTGACGTTGAACCAGGCGGTCAGGATGCCCGCCAGGCCCGCGAGCGCGCCGACGGACAGGTCGATGCCGCCGGTGAGGATGACGACGGACTCGCCGACGGCCAGGATGCCGACCTGGGCCAGGTCGCGGCCCATGACCTGGAGGTTGCCGGTGGCGGTGTAGGTCGGTGCGTTCAGCGCGATGACGACGAACACCAGTACGCAGGCGATGATGACGCCGGCCTCGGGAGATTCGGCGAGCTTGCGCGTCAGTCGGGCGGCGGTCGGCTGGCGGTGCGGCGTCATCTCCTCGGGAGTCAGAGTGCTGTGCGCGGTCATCGTATGGCTCCGTTCCTGAGCATGGGCGCTGCGGCCGCGGACGTGCCGGCGGCCGCCCGCATGATGCGTTCCTTGGTGACCTCGGCATGGTCGACAACCTCCACCACCCGGCCGTGGTTCATCACGGCGATGCGGTGGCAGATCCACAACAGCTCCTCAAGCTCGGAGGAGGCCACCAGCACGGCCATGCCCGCTGCTGCGGCGTGGTGGATGAGCTCGTAGATCTCCGCCTTGGCGCCGACGTCCACGCCACGGGTCGGCTCGTCCAGCAGCAGCAGTCTCGGCCGGGTGGCGAAAGCCCGTCCGAAGATCGCGCGCTGCTGGTTGCCGCCGGACAGCGAGCTGATCGGCTGGTCCACCGATCGCATGCGGACGTTCGCGCTCGCGGTGATCCGCTCGGCCTCGGTGCGCTCGCGCCGGGGGCCGAGCAGTCCGTGGGTGCTGATCCGCTTGAGGATCGGGATGGTGACGTTGGCGCGGATCGGTGCGAACGGGACGAGGGACTGCTCTTTGCGGTCCTCGGGGATCATCGCGATGTTCGCGGCCACGCCGTCGCCGGGTCCGCGCGGCGCGTAGGGCTTGCCGCCCAGGCGCATCGAGCCGCCGGTGGCGGGCTGGGCGCCCGCGACCGTGTGGATCAGCCTGCTGCGGCCGGAGCCCATCAGCCCGGCCACGCCCAGGATCTCGCCCGCGTGCACCTGCAGGTCGACCGGGCCGAGGCCGTCGGCGGTCAGGTCGTCGAGTTCGAGCAGGAGCGGGCTGCCGTCGTGTGTGGCCCGGTGCTCGCCCTGCATGACCTCGCCGCCGACCATCTCGCGGATCAGCCGCTCCTCGCCTGCCTCGGCGGGTGTCAGGTCGGCGACCAGCCTTCCGTTGCGCAGCACCAGGATCCGGTCGCTGACCTGGCGCACCTCGTCGAGCCGGTGCCCGATGAACAGCACGGTGCCGCCACCTTCGGCCAACTGCCGCGCCAGGCCCAGCACCAGTGCGGCTTCGACCGGTCCGAGCGACGAGGTGGGCTCGTCGAGGATCAGCAGACTGGGTTCGTGGCCCCATGCCTTGGCGATCTCGATCATCTGGCGGGTGGGCACCGGCAGGGTACGCACCTGACGAGTGACCGGGATCGCCTTGGGCGACAAGCCGATCTCCGCCAGCATCGCGGCGGCCTCGGCCCGCTGCGCGGCCCGGTCCACCAGCACCCTGCGGCGCGACCGGCGCGGGCGGCGACCCAGCAGCAGGTTCTCCGCCACGGAGAGTTGGCCTACCAGTGGGAACTCCTGCGAGACCAGCGCGACGCCGAGCGCCCCGGCCGCCTCGGTCGAGCCGGGAATGAGGGCCGTGCCGCCGATCTCGATCTCGCCACCGTCCCGGTGCACCGAGCCGGCCAACGTGCCGATGAGGGTGGACTTACCCGCGCCGTTCTCGCCGACCACGCCGACGACCTGCCCGGCGTACAGGTCGAGTTCCGGTAGGTCGAGCACGCGCACCGGACCGTAGGACTTGTGCACCCCCCGCAGCCGCGCGGTGACCGCGCGGCCCGAGGAGTCGCGGGAAGCCGTCATCGTCAGCCGATGCCGAGCTGTGTCGCGAGGGCTTGGTAGTCGGCCAGGTCCGACTTGGTCACCAGGCCGACGCCGGAGCTCAGGGTCGAGCCGTCGGACTCCAGGTAGGGCTTGACGATCGCCATCGTCGCGTCCTTGCCCAGCACCTTCTGGGCGGCCAGGATGAACGCCCCGGTGTAGCCCTGCTGGTAGGGCATCTGTACGACCGTGCCGGAGATGACGCCGGACTGGATGAACTGGAGGGTCTGGGCGTCCGAGTCGTCGGACACGATGCGCACCGAAGAGGTCTTGCCCGCCGACCGCACGGCTTGGGCGAGCGCCGGGCCGTCGTAGGAGTAGACCCCGTACAGGCCGTTGACGTCCGGGTTGTTCGCCAGAATGGTCTCGGCGTCCGAGGTCGCGGTGCTGGCCGAGAGGTTGTCGTTGACCTTCTGCGCGACGGTGATGCCAGAGCCCTTCAGCGCGTCCTCGAAACCCTGGATGCGCTGGGTGGCGTTGGCGGCGGTCAACGAGCCGACCAGGATCGCCACCTTGCCGTGGCCGCCGAGTACCTGCTTCATCGCGGTGCCGGCCTGGAAGCCGGCGGTCTGGTTCGGGGTGCCGAGGTACAGCGAGGCGGCGTCGGTGCCGGGCAGCGGCGAGTCGATGGCGAGCACGTCGGTGCCGTGCGAGACGTCGGTGTGGATGGTGCCGGCCGCCGATGTCGGGTCGATCGCGGAGATCGAGTAGCCGGTGACGCCCTGCGAGCGCAGCGTCTCCAGCTCTGAGCTCTGTTCGGTCAGCTTGCCGTTCGGCGGCGCGAAGTAGGTGCACTTGCTGCTCGCGATGCCGAGGTCGGCGCAGCCCTTCTGGAAGCCGACCTGGCCGGCCTTCCAGTAGTCGGCGGCCACGTTGACCACCATCGCGATGTTCACCGCGGACAGGTCCTTGCCAGCCAGCGCGGACTTGAGGGCCGTGTCGAGCTTGGCGAGATTGGCCTGGTTGAAGGTGACCGAGCCGGAGAGTGCGACCTGCGCGGGGGGATTGGCGCCCGTGGCGGGCGTGGAACCGCTGGGGCTCTTGGAACAGGCCGTCGTGATGAGCGCGAGTATGGCTACCGCGCAGGCGGCAACGGTGCGGGACTTGCTGGTGCCAATCATCGTTGATCGCTGCCCTTCTGGGGGATGGTGCGGGTCGAGCGTTTCGTGTGTTCGTTGGTGCACCCTGGGGAGGGACCTCGGCCGCGCTCGGTGCGAAAACGCGGCCGGGGAGTCTGGTGTCGGTTGGCTACAAGCCCTGGGCCAGTCGGTAGTACGCCTGGTTCCAGCGCAGTTCCTTGGTGAACTGGCGGATCCTGGTGTCCGCGTCGATGATCAGGAGTTCGACCGAGAGCATTTCGGCCAGGTCGTCCAGTTCCTCGGCGCCCACGGCCGCCGACAGCACGGTGTGGTGCGGGGCGCCCGCGGTCAGCCAGGCTTCGGTGGCCGTGCGCAGGTTCGGCGCCGGCGCCCAGACCGCGCGGGCCACGGGCAGCCGGGGTAGCGGTTGCAGCGGTGGCACGATGTCGATCTCGTTGGCCACCAGCCGGAAGCGCTCGCCGAGGTCCGCCAGGCCGACGACGATGGCGGGCCCGGGCGCGGCGTCGAAGACGAGGCGCACCGGGTCCTCTCGCGCGCCGATGCCGAGCGGGTGGATCTCGCAGGAAGGCGTGTCGGCGGCGATCGAGGGGCAGACCTCCAGCATGTGCGCGCCGAGGATGACCTCGCGGCCGGGTTCGAGATGGTAGGTGTAGTCCTCCATGAACGAGGTGCCGCCGGGTCGCCCGGCGCCCATCACCTTGAGCGTGCGCAGCAGCACCGAGGTCTTCCAGTCGCCCTCGCCGCCGAAGCCGTAGCCGTCGGCCATCAGCCGCTGCACGGCCAGGCCGGGTAGCTGGCGCAGTCCGCCGAGATCCTCGAAGTTGGTGGTGAAGGCGCCGAAACCTCCTCCGGTCAGGAAGTCGCGCAGTCCGAGTTCGATGCGGGCGGCGTAGCGCAGCGAGGCGTGGCGCTCCCCGCCGGCGCACAATTCGGCGGTCACGCGGTAGGTGTCCTCGTACTCCTTGACCAGGTCGGTGATCCGCGGCTCGGCGATCGAGTCGACGACGGCGACCAGGTCGTTGACGCCGTAGGTGTTGACCGAGACACCGAAGCGCAGTTGCGCCTCGACCTTGTCGCCCTCGGTCACGGCCACGTCGCGCATGTTGTCGCCGAACCGGGCGAGTGCGAGGTTGCGCAGTTCGGCCCGGCCACGGGCCGCGCGGGTCCAGGCCCCGACGCGCTCGGCCACCGACGGGTCGCTCACGTGCCCGGCCACGGTCTTGCGCGGCACGCCGAGTCTGGTTTGGACGAACCCGAACTCGCGGTCGCCGTGCGCGGCCTGGTTCAGGTTCATGAAGTCCATGTCGATGGTGGCCCAGGGCAGCGCGGTGTTGGCCTGGGTATGCAGGTGCAGCAGTGGTTTGCGTAGCTCGCTCAGCCCAGGTATCCACATCTTGGCGGGCGAGAAGGTGTGCATCCA
>WNGR01000973.1_pt1 | contig 32016 bp, 38 predicted proteins | sample 5407581 | NCBI WGS metagenome assembly WNGR01 (sample SAMN13153383, study PRJNA577476) | soil metagenome | isolation source: 80 cm soil or saprolite under Garry oak tree replicate 2 | place: USA:California | collected 2016-06-15
TTCAGGCAGGCGATCGCGAGCGCCACCACCAAGTTGAACGTGCCAAGGTCGAGGCGCGAGGTCGCGACCGTGAGCGCCGTCAGCGCGATCAGGGCCACCGCGGTGCGCAGGAGCACGGAGCTCGGGAGGACGTGCGGTCCGCGGGCCTCGTGCGACCGATCTGGAGCCTGGGTGGAGTGCCCGATCACGGCCGAACCCTTCAGATGAGATAGAAGAGCGGAAAGAGGAAGATCCAGATCACGTCGACGAGGTGCCAGTAGAGCGCCACGACATCCACCGGCGCGAAGTAGCCTGGGCCGAAGTCGCCCCTGCGCGCGCGAGCGACGAGCCAGCCGTAGAGCCCCATCCCGACGAGCACGTGGGTCCCGTGCAGGCCGGTCATGAGGTAGTACACGCTGAAGAAGGAGCCGAGGCGCGCGGGCACCGGGAGCGCACGAACCGCGGCGGGAAGCGTGGCGAGGATCTCCCCCGAGGGCCGGCACGATGCGCCCCAGCCCACGCCGTTGTGGAGCTTGTGGCTGTACTCGAAGTACTTCACGGTCATGAACACGCTGGCGAGCGCGAGCGTGACGAGGAGCGTGGCGACGAGACCGCGGCGCTGTCCGAGCTGAGCGCAGCGCACGGACCACGCGGCCGAGAGGCTGCTGCCAATGAGCACCACGGTGTTGAGCGCGCCGAGCCTCCAGTCGAGGAAATGGTGGGCGTACTGGAACAGTTCGCGATGGTTGGCCCGGTAGACGCCGTAGGCGGTGAAGAGCCCGCTGAAGAAGAGCACCTCGCTCCCGAGAAAGAGCCAGATCCCGAGCTTGCTCGCCTCGAGCTGCGCTCCGAGGCTCTCGAAGTGCATCGCGAGGAAGGGGGGACGCTCCGGCTGCGCGGCGGCAGCGGCGTCGGCCTGATCGAGCGGGGGCGTCGTCATCTCGCGCCCTCGCGGCCGGTACGCACCCAGCCGGAATCCTCGGAGATGAACCGCAGCCCGGAGAAGTCATAGGGCTTGTTGGCGCGCGGCGGGATCGCGAAGTTGTCGTGCGCCGGCGGTGACGGCGTCGTCCACTCGAGCGACGCGGCGCCCCATGGGTTGGGGGGCGCGCGGCGGCCCCGGAAGAGCGACCCGACGAGGCCAAAGAGCGCGATGCACATGCCGACCGCGAGCACGAACGCGCCCACGGTCGAGAGCCGGTTGTCCCGCTGGAACGCCGGGGCGTAGGTCGCGTACCGGCGCGGCATTCCGGCCACGCCGGCGAAGAACTGCGGCACGAAGGTGAGGTGGAACCCGGCGAACACCAGCGCCGCGGAGAGCTTCCCCAGCGCCTCGTCGTACATGCGCCCCGTCATCTTGGGCCACCAGTAATGCAGGCCGGCCAGGAAGGCGGTGAGCACCGCCCCCACCATCACGAAGTGGAAGTGCGCCACCACGAAGTAGGTATCGTGCAGCGGGACATCCGTGGCGAGCGAGCCCAGGAAGAGGCCGGTGAGCCCGCCCACGCCGAAGATCGCGAAGAACGCGAGGACGTAGATCATCGGGGTCGCGAGGACGATGGCGCCCTTGTACATGGTGGCGAGCCAGTTGAACGTCTTGATGGCGGAAGGGATCGCCACGAGCAGGGTGAGGAAGCTGAAGATGACGTTCGTCCAGCTCGACTGCCCGCTCACGAACATGTGGTGGCCCCAGACGAAGAAGCCGATGGCCGCGATCGCGATCGAGCTCATCGCGATGAAGCGGTAGCCGAAGATCGGCTTGCGGCTGAAGACGGAGACGACCTCGCTCACGATCCCCATCGCCGGCAGGATCATGATGTAGACGGCGGGGTGCGAGTAGAACCAGAAGAAGTGCTGGAAGAGGACGGGGTCGCCGCCGTACTCCGGCATGAAGATGCCGAGGTGGAAGAGCCGCTCGAGGAAGCCCATGGCCGCGGTGATGCCGAGCACGGGCGTGGCGATGACCTGGATGATCCCCGTGGCGTAGAGCGCCCAAAGGAAGAGCGGCAGGTCGAACCAGCCGACCTCCGGCGGCCGCATCTTGTGGATGCTGGCGATGAAGTTGAGGCCGGTGAGGATCGAGCTGAAGCCCACCACGAACAGCGCCGCGAGCGCGAGCAGGATGCCGAGCCCGCGCGACTCCTCCAGGCTGTAAGGGGGGTAGAGCGTCCAGCCGGTGTCGATGCCGCCGGCCACGAGCACCGCGATGAAGAGCACCGCGCCGACGACATAGAGCCAGAAGCTGAGCAGGTTCACCTTCGGGAAGGCGAGGTCCTTCGCGCCGAGCTGGAGTGGCACGACGAAGTTGCCCAGGGCGGCGGGGATGCCCGGGATGACGAAGAGGAAGATCATCACCGCGCCGTGGAGCGTGAAGAGCTTGTTGTAGGCGTCGTTCGAGACGAGCCCGCCCCCCGGGCGCCACAGGTTCAGGCGCAGGACGAGCGCGAAGACGCCGCCGAGGAACAGGGAGGCGGCGATCGCGACGAGGTACATGACCCCGATGCGCTTGTGATCGAGCGTGAGCAACCACGAGCGGATGCCACTCTCGTGCTGGAGGTAGCTCTCGGCTGCCGGCTCGAGCGGCGCGGCTGTCGCGGCCATCGTCATGGTCCGTCCTTGAGGGCCTGGAGGTACGCGCAGAGGCCCTGGATCTCCCGCTCGTCGAGCGGGACGGGCGGCATGACGTTGGCGAACCCGGCGGTGATCCTCGCGGCCGGCCTCAGGACGGACTCCCGGACGTAGCTCTCGTCCACGAGCGCCTCCGTGCCGTCGGCGAACTTCTCGCTCCTGCCCCAGAGGTTCTTGAGGGTCGGTCCGACGCGCGGCGAGCCGTCCGTGCTGTGGCAGCCGACGCACCCCTTCGACAGGAAGACCTTCTTGCCCAGCTCGACGAGCGAGGCCGCCGGGGCGACGCCCTCGCGCGCCCAGGCGTCGAAAGACGCCTGATCGGGGTGGACCGTCGCCATCGCGCTCATGCGCGAGTGGTCGGTCCCGCAGAACTCGGCGCAGACGACGGGGAAGGTGCCGGGCAGGACGGGCGTGAAGGTCATCCTGGTGAAGCGGCCCGGCACCACGTCCTGCTTGAGACGGAAGTCGGGTACGTAGAGCGAGTGGATGACGTCCGCCGAGGCCATCACCAGCTCGGTGGGCCTGCCGACCACGAGGTGCAGCTCGCCCGCGCCCTTCCCGCCAGGGTGATCGAACCACCAGGACCACTTGCGCGCCGTGACCTGGATCCGGAGCGGGGCAGCGCCGGGATCGAGCGTCGTCATGCGGGAGTATGTCTTGGTCGAGACGCCGAAGAGGACGAAGACGAGCGCGAGTGGGATGCCCGACCAGAGCAGCTCGAGCCGCAGGTCGTGCGACGGCGACGGCTCCGGCTCGAGCCGCGAGGGTCGCTTGCGGTAGCGCACGACGAAGACGACGGTGAGCACGACGATCAGCGCGAGGAAGAATGCGCTCAACCAGAAGATGAAGGCAAAAACCTGATCCACGCCCTCGGCGACGCTCGACGCGCGCGCGGGCATGTAGCCTGGGACGGCGCCGAGGACCGGTGCCGCGAGGCGCTCAGAGACCATCACGGCGGAGCCTCGAGCGTCGAGCCTTCAGGTCGCGCAGCGCGTGCGCGCCCATGAAGACGACGAGGAAGAGGAGCGCCCCGGTTCCGCCCGCCCTCATGATCTTGAGTGCGCGAGGCGCCGGGTCGGCGGGGTCGAACCCCATGCAGGTCAGGAGGAAGCCGCCGAGGGTCGCCTGCTCCGTCGCGGTGGCCACCCGGCCGCCTTCCGCGCGGTCGAGCGCGACGCGCAAGGCTTCGGGCGTGTAGGTGATCCCGTGCAGGTAGCTGCTCACGCGGCCATCGCCGGTGAGGACGACGAGGGTCGCCTGGTGCCCGAACTCGCCTGTCTTCGGGTCGTAGCGGTACTTGAACCCCACCGCTCGGGCGAGCTCCGCGACGTCGTGCTGCCCGCCCTTCACGAACCGCCAGGCGCGCGCGACCCCCTCGCCATCCCCGGCCTGATGGACGAACGCCTGCTTGTATCGGCGCAGCTGCGGGAGCGCCTCCGCCGGGTCGATGCTCACCGTGGCCACGGAGAAGCGCTCGCCGTTCCAGCCCAGCTCGCGCAGCGCCCTGGCGAGTCCCGCGAGCTGAAGGCCGCACAGCTTCGGGCAGCTCGTGTAGTTGAAGGAGAGCAGGAGCGGACGTCCCCCGAGCGCGCCGAGCGAGAGCGGCCGCCCGTCGTCCTCGGTGAACTGCGCCTCACGCGGCACGAGGGCGCCCAGCCGCTCGGTGGTCCCCACCGCCGCGACCTCGCGCCGGAGCTGGACCGCGGTCTCGGCGCCGGCACCGCCCGCGGACGCGAGGGCGGCCCAGGCGACGGCGGATCGGATCCAGGCCTGGCGTGCTCTCGCTGGCACGGGTCACTACTTCTTCTTGGCCTTGGGCGACTTCGCCCTCAGGTCGATGACGTAGTAGGCGAGGGCCCAGCGCTCGTCCTCGGAGAGGTGCGAGAACGCGATCATCGCCGTCCCCTGCATCCCCTTGCCGAGCGTCTCGAACACCTGCCCCACCTTCGCGCCGTTCTTGAGCTGGTCGGTGGTGAAGTTGCGGGGCCTCGGGTTCAGCGCCGCCGCCGCCACGCCGTCGCCCTCGCCCTTCGCGCCGTGACACGAGGCGCAGTTCACGGCGAACGACGCCTTGCCCTTCTCCAGCAGCTCGGCCGTCTTCTTGGGAGGCTCACCCGCGCGGACGTCCGTCGTGAGCAGCACCGCCGCGGCCGCGGCCAAAGACTTCAGCGTCTTGTCGAACATTGTTCACCCTCCGTCATGTGTCCTCGGAAAGCTCGATGTGACGGTCGGTGGCGCCGACCGCGGCGCAGAGCTGGTCCGCGAGCTCCGCGAAGATCGCCTTCTGGCGCGCGTCCCCCACGGCCGCGATGGGCGTCCCTTCGTCGGACGCCTCGCGGATTCGCGGGTCGAGCGGGATCTCACCCAGGAACGGGACGCCGTACTCGCGCGAGAGCATGCGCCCTCCGCCCTCGCCGAACGGGTGGTAGACGGCGCCGGTGTCGGGCGCGATGAAGCTGCTCATGTTCTCGATCACGCCGGCCACGGGAACGCCCACGTCGTGGAGCATGCGGAGCGCGCGTCGCACGTCGTCCGTCGCCACCGTCTGCGGCGTCGTCACGACCACCGCCGCCGCGATGGGCAGCTCCTGCGCCAGGGTGAGCTGCACGTCCCCGGTGCCAGGCGGCAGGTCGATGGCGAGGAAGTCGAGCGGCCCCCACGCGACGTCCTCCAGGAGCTGGACGAGCGCGCTCGTCGCCACCGCCGACCGCCAGGCGAGCGGCGTGTCGGTCTCCGGCGTCGTGAGGCCCACGCTCATCACCCGGAGGCCGAAGTTCTCGGCGGGGATCATCTGGCCGGCGTCGTTCCAGCGCACGCGCTCGCCCGCGAGCTGGAGCATGCGGGGGACGCTGGGGCCGTGGACGTCGGCGTCGAGCAGGCCCACGGCATGTCCGCGCTGGGCGAGCGCGCTCGCCACGTTCACCGCGACGGTGCTCTTGCCGACGCCGCCCTTGCCGCTCGTGAAGATGACGACGTGCCGCGCGTACGGAGCGCGGTTTCGTGTGGGCGCAGGGCGGCGCTCCGGCAGGTCGACCATGGTCACAGGCATCCTTTGAAAGCGCCGGCCTTCGGCTTCTTGGTGATGGAGAACTCGGCGACGTCCACGGTGGCGATTCGGGTCCGCGCATCCACCTTCACGGTCCGCCCCGTGAAATCGATGCTCCCGCCGCCGAAAGCGCTCTCGAGCTGGTATCGGAAGACCTTCTTCCCGGAGATGCGGTAGATACGCTGCTCGGCGACGTCGAACACGACGAGCTCGTTCTTCGCCTTCGCGGGCGGGCACGCCGAGAGCTGCTTCAGCTCGCCGTTCGCCCGCGCCGCGAGCGCGCAATCGAGCCCGGTCACCACCCCGGCGGTCACCTCGACCTCCTCGCCGGGCGCGGCCCGCGCGGACCCCGCGCACACGAGCACGAACACGGACAGGATCTTCTTCATGGCTGCCTCCGCTCGCCGGCCGCGGGCACGCCGAGCGTCATCATGTACGCGACGATCGCGTCGAGATCCGCCTTCGGGAGCGTGCCGAACGCCGGCATCTTGGAGATCTTCTTTCCGCCTGGATCGCGCCGGTACCAGACGAAGGCGTCGTTGCTCGGGAAGGCGCCGGACGCGCCGGGCGTCTTCGACCGAACGTAGTGCTGGTGGGGATTGGGGTTCGGCACGATGACGGCGCTGGGCTCGAGGAGCGAGTCGCGCAGGTACCCGGGCGTCGAGATCGCGCCGATGGCCGTGAGGTCGGGCGCGATCCCCGGAGGCGCGATGCGCCGATCCCCGACGGCGTGGCAGGCGGCGCAGACGCTCTCCACGAGGAGCTTGCCGCGTGCGGGGTCGCCCAGGTCGCCCGGCGCGCGGCCATGGGACATCTCGGCGACGTAGGCGCTGTCGAGCGCGTACCGGGGCAGGCGCAGGAACCTCCAGCCGGTGAGCGCCTTGTTCCCCCCGCGCTCGTGTCGCGCGCCATCCCAGACCGCGAGTGCAAAGGGGACGAGGCCGTGACGCACGTCGTGCTCGCCCGCGACGAGAGGGCGGACGAAGACCGCGCGCCACGTCTTGCGGCCCGTGTCGTAGCGCATCCCGACGCGTACCGCGCCCGGGTCCTTGCGCGCGAGCGAACCGAAGCCCGACGCCGATCCCGCGCTGCCGATCGTCCCGCCGGCGGTGGCGAGCACCCTGTACAGGATGACCGGCATCTCCTCGTCACCCATGCCCACGTAGGGCAGCCGGAGCCCCGCGCCGAAGCGAATCGGGATCTCGAGTGCCGCGCCATCCCCGAAGGCATCGGTCTCCTCGGGGCGGACGCGGTCCTCGCTGGAGTCGCTCCAGTCCACGGCGACGGCGAGGTCCCTCCCGTCGAAGGCGGCGCGCACCGCGAGCGTGCGAGGCGCTGCCTCCGCGAGCGCGGCATTGGCCGCTCGGTCGTTGAGGTGGATTGTGCGCTGCGGCGCTGCGAAGACTGTCCCCGCCGCGATGTCATCCCAGAGCGCCGCGGCCGGATCGGCGACGAGCGGTCCCGACACGTCCTTCGCCTCGAATGCCTCGGCGAGAAGCTCGTCGCTGGCGCGCGCGGCAGGCGCGAGGACGATGAGGACGCCGAGGGCGAGGGGACGGGTCGCGCGCATGGTCACCTCGTCGGCGGCGCCCCGAGCGCCTTGTGGCCGCGGCGGCCGAGCTGCACGAGGCCTGGTGAGCTCGGCGACCCGAGCCGGAACATGTCGGCGTGCTTGTACGCGATGAGCAGGTCGAGCAGCTCCGAACCCTTCCCGGCGCGCCGCCTCGTCATCTCCGTCTCGAGCGTGGCGAGCGCCTTCCTCACCCCCGGCCCGAACAGGGACTCGAGGTAGGCGATGGGGATGCGCTCGCTGCCTGGGATCGGCTTCCCGTGAGCGTCGTACCTGGGCGGCCCCGAGAGCGGCGGCACGTAGTAGACGTTCGGCTGCGTGCCGTACTCGGGGTGGAGCGGGAGCGCGACCTCGTACTTCTTGACGAGCTTGTGGACCTGGCCGTCCTCGTCGTCCAGGTAACCGACGAACCGGAGGCGTCCCACGCACTGTTGCGCGCAGGCGGGCGGAAGCCCTTTCTCCACGCGCGGGAAGCAGAAGATGCACTTCTCCGACTTGAAGATCTTCGGGTTGAAGTAGATCTTCTTGTACGGACAGCCGGCGATGCAGTAGCGCAGCCCCTCGCACCGCGCCTGATCGACCAGCACGACCCCGTCCTGCGCGCGCTTGAAGATGGCTCCGCGGGGGCACGCCGCCAGGCAGCCGGGATTCGAGCAGTGGTTGCAGATGCGCGGCAGGTAGAAGAAGTAGCTGTTCGGGAACTCGCCGGCGCCGGCGTCCTCGTCCCAGTTCGGGCCGTTCTTCGGGGCACCCTGCGCCCGCACCTCGCCGCCCAGCGCGGCCTCGTCGAGGTTGAAATCCCAGGGCGTCCCGTAGTCGGCGCTCCTCGACGGGACGGTGCCATCGCGCAGGGCGCCGCTCGCGTCGAAGCCGCCGCCCATCTCTTCCCACTTCGACGGATAGCCGGCGCCGGGCTTCGTCTCGACGTTGTTCCAGTACATGTACTCGCGGCCGTCGCGGTTGGTCCATTGCGTCTTGCAGGCCACGGTGCAGGTCTGGCATCCGATGCACTTGTTGAGGTCCATCACCATCGCGAGCTGGCGCGAAGTCATGAGGCGACCCCCTGCAGCTTCGCGATGTCCACCGTCGCGTCGTAGGAGTGCTGGTTGCCGTCCCAGGCCGTCCCGAACCTGAGGTGGCCCCAGCCGTCGCTCAGCTCGAGGAGGTTGAGGGCGTCGCCGATGAGCGCGCCCTCGCCCCGCTTCCCCTTGAAGAGGAACGGCTCCCAGCCGTGCTCCATCACGAGCGCGTCGGGTGGCACGCCGGCGACCACCTTGGCCATGACCACCGCCTCGCCGAGGTCGTTGAAGAGCCGCACGTCGTCGCCGTCGGCGATCCCCTTCGACGCTGCCAGCTGCGGGTTCAGCATGACGTAGGGCTTTCCCCGCTGCAGGCGCAGCAGGATGGGCGACGTCTTGTAGGTGGAGTGAATCGACCAGCGCGCGTGCGGGGTCATGAGGAGGAACGGGAAGCGCCGGGTGCGGATCGGCTCGCGTGCGGTGGGGACGTGTGCGCCGGCGGCGATCCACAGCGGGTGGTCGACGTAGAAGGTGAGCCGCCCGCTCACCGTCTCGAAGCGCTCGTTCAGGTAGAGGTTGTTCTCGAACGAGCTGTAGGGCTTGTCGGGGTAGAGCGGAGAGGACTTGCCCGCCTTCTCGTTGAGCGTGAGGAAGCCGCCGCGCTCGACCATCGTCCTCGGCGAGTTGGGCTTGAACTGATCGACGTGCTCGAGGGCGTACTCGACCGCATGGCGGTCGGTCCGAAGCTTCCCGCCGAGCGTGAACTCCTCGACGAGCCGGTCCATCGCGTGAAAGCCGGCCTCGGTATGGGTCGGGTCGGGAATCTTCAGGGCGCGCTCGTCGCGCGTCCGCTCGTAGCGCGCGAGCGCCAGAGCCTGCATCTTCTCGGCGATCAGCGTCGAGATCTCCCACTCCGACCTGGCCTCGCCGAAGCGCTTCAGGCCCGCGGGCGGGATGGCGAGGTTCGCGAAGCGGTGGTAGCCCGGGTTCGTGCGGATGTCCCACGACTCGTAGGGCGTGGTGCACGGGAGCAGCACGTCGGCGTAGGTGGCGAAGTCGCTCATGCGGAAGTCGCCGTACGCGATGAACCTGGCCTTCTCGAGGAACCCCTCGCGGTAGCCGGCCTTGTTGCGCCGGAAGCGCGCGTCCGCGAAGAGCAGGAAGGTCTCCGTCTCCTTCCACCACGGCTTGCCGCGCTTCGTGCCCGCGTCGCCGGCCGACTGCTGCACCAACGCCCCCACCTGGCTGCGGTAGTCCGCCTTCGACGCCCCGGTGGCGCGCCGATAGTCCTCGTCGCCGAAGGAGGCGTCGGACCCGGCCAGCCCTTCGCCCAGCATGAACTCCGAGACGAAGCCGGACGCGAACCGGTGGGTGTATCGGCCGGAGAAGCCCGACAGGCCCTCGAGCCCGGTGATGTTCCACTCGTTCTCGGTGTTGAGGCCGCCGAACGGGCCGAGCTTCCCGAGGAAGGCGGCGAGGGACGCGATGGCGCGCTGCGAGAGCATGCCGTTGAAGTGCTTGCCGATGGAGAACCCGAGCGTGAGCACCGCCACCTTCGACGTCGCGAGGTCGCGCGCGAGCTCGTCGACGACCGACGGGTGGACGCCGGTGAGCTTCTGCGTCTTCTCGGGCGCGAACGCCTCGAGCTCCCGGAGGAAGAGCGTGAACGCCGGCGCGACCTCGACCTCGCCGTGCTCCTTCAGGCGCAGGTGGTACGTCCCGGAGAGCGCGGGATCGATCTTCCACGCGATGTCCTCGAGGCGCAGCGTCTCGATCGTCGAGCCCTGGCAGCCGGGCAAGGCGGTGATCTTCTTGCGCCGCCGATCGAAGGCGACGAACACCTCCTGTCGCCGCGCCTCGTCGGCGGCGAACAGCTCGGCCGATCGCGCGTCGAAGCGCGGGTCGGAGAGATCGACGTCGTGCAGGCGGATCAGCTCCTTCGTGTCGGTGCGGACGAGGAGCGGGAGGTCCGTGAAGTTCTGGAGGAAGGATTCCCGGTAGAGCCGCGCGTGGACGAGACGGTGGAGGATCGAAAGCGCGAGGTGGCCGTCGTAGCCCGGCTTCACCGGGACCCACAGATCGGCGTGGATGGCGGTCGAGTTGAACTCCGGGGTGACGACGACGATCTTCGCGCCGTTGTACTTGCCCTCCCACAGGTAGTGCGCGTCCGGGATCCGTGACGTGTTCGGGTTGCACCCCCAGAACAGCGCCACGTTGGCGCCGTACAGGAAGTCGTAGGTGCAGCCGAAGTTTCCCTCTCCGTAGACCACGCTCGCGCCCGGGAACATGTCGCCCACGTAGCTCGCGATGTAGGGGCGGACCGCGCCGAGTAGCGTGCCGAGCCGCTTCACGGAGGCGGCGCGCGCCTCGGACAGCATTCCCGAGCCGATGTGGACGTAGTTCCCCGCCGGCCCCTTCTCGAGCATCGTCTCGTACAGGTGCGTCGCGACCTCGGTGATGGCCTCGTCCCATGAGATGCGCTTCCACTTGCCCTCGCCGCGGGCGCCGGCCCGCTTCATGGGATAGAGGAGGCGGTCCGCCTCGTAGAGCACCTGCGAGTGCTGCACGCCCTTGTTGCAGCCGCGAGGGTTCGCGTCGGGGATGTTCGGCGCGACGGCAGGGTACGCGGCGGACTGGTTCTCTCGCGTGATGCGCCCCGCCTCGTCGGTCCACACCTCCCAGGCGCAGTTCCCCTGGCAGTTCACGCAGTGGTAGGCGTACCCGTGCGCTTCGCCGTCACCGTAGGTGGCCGCGAACTCCTGCCGGTAGAGATCCTCCGTGGAGGTCGGGGACGGCGGGGCGGGTCGTGGGGCCTCGACCTTCGCCACCGCTGCCGCGGGCTTCTCGCCCTCGGCGAGCACCTTGGAGGCTGCCCCCGACGCGCCGAGCGCGACGAGGCCCTTGAGAAGGTTGCGGCGGCTCACGGACATGGCGTGCGCTCCTCCCTCACAGGCAGCCGCCACCGGCCTTCACCGAGGGCGGAGCGTACTCTCCCGAGTCCTCGGGCAGCTTCGCCGCGACCCAGGCAGCCATCCCGCCGGCGAGCCTTCGAGCGGCGGTGAAGCGGGCGATGCACCGATGCGCGTCCGCGGCGTCGCCGTTCGCGGAGACGATCACGGTCGGCACCGAGGGGTAGATCCGGTCGCGTGCTGCTTCCGGCGCCCTGGCCAGGTCGCAGCCGGGGAGGGGGACGGCGCCGGGGATGTGCGAGTCCTCGTAGCCCTCCGCGACATCAGCGCGCACGTCGACGATCTGCCAGTTCGTCCGGGAATGGGCGAGCGTGCGGTAGAGCTCCTGCGGAGCGACGGGGATCTGCCGTTCCAGCTCCGCCCGCCTGCGACCCTCGACCGCCACGAGCGCCGAGAGGACCGCGAGGACCGCCGCCCAGACGACCGGCTCGGCTCGAGCCTTCATGGCGCGCCCCTCGTCGCGGGCGCGGTGCTCTCCGAGAGCCGGGCGGCGAGCGCAGCATTGCCCCTCCGCAGCCCGAACCATCCCACCGCGAGCGCGAGGGCCGCGACGGCGAAGAGGATGCGGACGTGCGTCTTCACGGCAACCTCCCTCAGTCGTAGATCCGGTCGCCGACGGCCTGCGCCTCGCGGAGGTCGAGCGAGTGCACGACGAGGAGGCGCGCGTTGCTCACGGCCATCGAGACGACGAAGAAGGTGCCTGCCATTGCGAGGCTGCCCACCGACAAGGTGGGCCACGCCGCGATGAAGGCGCCCGTCGTGCAGCCGCCGCCGATGAGGGCGCCGAGGCACATGACGGTCGCCGCCGAGAAGCTCGTCGCGATGGCCCTGTAGCTCAGGATGGGCGGCAAGGGCGCAGCCTCCGCCGCCCTCGACGCAATCGACATCGACTTCGCGAGGAAGGCGCCAGGCAGCACGCCCACGATGAGCGCGGCGCGCCAGAGGATGTCGCCGTCGACGCGGGGCACGAGCTCCAGCGGATGTCCCACCCCGTGTGCCAGCGAGCCCACCAGCGCGAGGATCGCCCCGGAGAACCCGAGGTAGCCTCCCTGCGCCGTCGCCGCGACGACGAGCAGGCCCGCCGCCGTCCCCGCCGCGGCCCAGCTCCACTCGCCGCGAAAGGCGTCGAGCAGGCCGCGCCGGGCTCGAGCGGGCTCGTACACCTTCTCCGAGGTGAGGCGATCGACCGCGAGCGCGACGAGGAGGAAGAGCGCGCCCCAGCCGAGCGCGACGGCGGCGAACGGCAGGCCGAGCTCGCCGTGCAGCGTGAGCGGCTTCTGGTTCGTGGCGATGACGCCGGCGCTCATGAGCGGATCCTTGAGCGCGGCGTAGAGGAGCACGCCCGCGAAGAGCCCGAGGATCGCGGCCGGCGCGGCGAGCTTCTTCCCGCCGCCGCGCCCGCCCACCTTCGCGACGCAGGTGCCAGGGCAGAGTCCCGAGACGCCCATCCCGATTCCGAAGAGCGCTCCGCCGAGGATGTGCGCCACGCCGAGGAAGGGCATCACCCGCGGGACGAGATTCCACGCCTCGGCCACCCCCAGCGCGGCGGCGAGGCCATAGAGGAGAGAGGCGACGCCGATGGCGGTGAAGGCGAACTTCATCACCTTCGTGTCGCGCAGCGTGAGCATGCCCATCACGCGCGAGTAGCGGGTCGCGCCCACCTTGTAGAGCACGATCCCGAACCCCATCCCGATCAGCGCACCTCGAAGGACTGGCAGCACGGCCGCGCCTCCTCAGAGCTACGGTTGCGCCGCGAGCGGCAGCGACGGGTCGTTGCCCCACTCGTCCCACGAGCCGACGTAGACCTTCACGTTCTCGTGGCCGGCCCTGCGCAGCGCGAGGTACTGGAACGAGCCGCGCCCGAGGCCCACGTGGCAGTAGCTGATCACCGCCTTGCCCGCGGCATAGCCGTTCTTCTTCAGCTTCTCGAGCTGCTTCGCGAGCTCGGGGGCGTCCTTGAGCGTCGGCTTGTCGGGGTCGCCGTTCTTGTTGCCGGCGTACTTGCTCCAGGGGGAGAAGACCGCGGTGGGGATGGCCCCGCCGCGCTTCACCGTCTCCTCGTTGCCGGGTCCTGCGAGCGCCGGGAGCAGCGTCTTGCCGGCGTACTCGTCGAGCGTGTGGCGGGCGTCGAGGAGGAGGTAGTGCGCGGGATCCCTCGTCGCCTTCTTCACCTCGTCGACGCTCGCGATCATGTCCCACTGCACGGCGGGCGTGAACGCCGTCACCGGGGGTTTCGCCGTCGCGCCCTTCTCGACCGCGCCACCGTGCGCCTTCCAGGTGGCGAGGCCACCGTCGAGGATGCGGACGCTCTTCGCGCCATAGAGCTTGAGGAAGAACCAGTTGCCGCTCGCGTTCACGCCGGGTCCCGAGTCGTAGACGATCACGTCCGTGCCCGGGCCGATGCCGAGACCCTCGCCGATGAGCTTTGCGGCGCTCGGCTCGCACATCGGCAGGCCCTTGCAGGCCTTCACGTCGTCCAGGTGGTGCAGATCGTGCGAGTACGCCGCGACGGAGCCCGGGATGTGACCTTTCTCGAACTCTTTCTCCGCGTCGGAGAAGACGAAGCGGACGTTCGACTTGCCGGCGAGCGACTTCGCCTCGTCGACGCTCACGAAGTCGTCCGCGGCGTGCGCGATCCCAGCGCCGAGCGCGCTCGACAGCACGAGAACGATCCCGATGTGCTTCATCGAGGCTTCCTCGCGGCGCGGACGGTCGAGGGGCTCGGCGTTCGCCCGGCGACGCCCGACGCGCGCCGCTCCTGCCCCGACGCACCATCGCCGGTGATGACGCGGAAGCGGCGCCGCAGCTCGGGTACGCCGAGATCGAGGTGGCGGGCGCGGTAGCCTGCCGCCGCCAGAACTGCGACCGCCTCGGACGCCATGGGGCAGTATGGGCCGCGGCAGTAAGCGACCACCTCGCGGTCGCGCGCGAGCTCGTCGAGCCGGGAGGACAGCTCCGCGAGCGGGATGGAGCGCGCCCCAGGAAGGTGCCCCGCGCGATACTCGTGCGCCGGCCGCACGTCGAGCAGCGTGACCTCGCCGCGCCGGATGCGAGAAAGCAGCTCCTCGCGCTCCTCGGGCGAGAGCGCGCGCAGCTCCCGGCGCAACCGGTCCATCTCGGGGAGGAGCGCCTCCGCGAGCTCGCGAAGAGCACCGAATAGAAAAGAGACGCTCTCGTCGGCGAGGCGGTACTCCACTTGCTGCCCACGCCGCTCAGTCGCGACGAGTCGCGCGGAGCGCATGAGCTGCAGGTGCTGCGACGCGTTCGCCACCGAGACGCCGGCGACCTCCGCAAGGGCCTCCACGTTCAGGGGTCCCTGGCGAAGGAGGTCGAGGAGCTGGAGCCGCACCGGGCTTGCCAGGACCTTGCCGATGCGGGCGAGCTCTCCGTAATGCGTGAAGGCGAGGCTCTCGGTGAATGTGCGAGTTCTCATGATCAAGCGATTGATTGAATGTCATGAGCAAGCGGCAGGGCGTCAAGGGACCAAGCGGGGCCCCCCCTGGCCGGGCCCGTCTGGACTCGGTCATCGCACGACGAAGCACACCGAGACGCGGACGGATGCAGCTACTCACCGGCGCCCTGACCATCGGGTCAGCACGCGCACGCGACGCTGTCGGACGTGTGCTCCTCACCGCCGAACCAGGCATCGCTCACGGTGAGCGGAAGGGTCGGATCGAGGGGCAGAACGCCTTCGTGACCGCAGGGACCGAAGGAGAGGTCGGAGACCACTGAGGCGTCGGGGTCCCTGAGCGCGTCGAGCAGGGAAGCCTGCGATTCGCGAGCGCGTGCCGGCGCGAAGAGCAGCAACGCCTCGCCCAGGCACGCTTCGGCCGTCTCGTGAGCAACGACGCGCTCACCGACCCCCACGAGATCGAACCCGGGCTGGCGCGTCAAGACGAGCCGAGTGGCCATGCGTCGCTCCACCTGGGCGTGAAGTCCAGCGAACGCCGAGAAGATCGCCGCCGTGAGCTCCCAGCCCGGAACGTCGCGCAGCACCGCTGGCTGCGCCGCACCGTCGCTTCCGGGATCGGAGCGCTGCCGGAGGCGGTCGAGGCTGGACATCGTGATGAGGGAGGCGTCCGCGTCGAGGTCGAGCGCCCACTCGATGGACCCCACCGTGAAGAGGCTCGGCGGGATCGCCGAGGCGAGCTCGATGCGGGGCGTGCCCGTCGCGTCGAAGGCGACGTCCGCCAAGGAGCGCTCCTCCGCGGAGAAGGAGCGGAAATCGCGCTCCCGGGGGGATGGGTAATGGCGGACCGCGAGCTTCCCGACGAACGCATGGGCGCCGACGCCCTCGAGGCGCTCGGGTGCGACGAGCTCGAGCTGCCACGCGCCGGCGCTCCCGCGCAGCCAGACGTACCAGGCCGGAAGCTCGCGGGGAGTGTCGCCCCCCCACACCTCGCTCGCGGCGGCGAGGCCCACGCTCGTCGCGATCCGGCTCGCGGACAGGCCGCGAGAGAGGAGCGACTGGATGCGCAGGCGGAAGAGCTCGGCCGCGTTCACGCTGCCTCCTCCCCGCGCCGGAGCGGCCAACCGCCGAAGAGGTCGCGCTGGACCAGCACGACCACGACGAAGAGGAGCGTCCACACGAGCGAAGTGTCCTCGGGTTGCGCCATCCCCTGCACCTTGCCCAGCATCCGCGTCGCGATGGGCGAGTAGTAGAAGAGGTGGAGGACGCCAGCGCCTGCGATCGCGAAGAGCGTGCGGACGGACCGCGCGATCGCCGTGTGCGCTCGACCGAAGAAGGTGTCGATGGCGAAGGTCGCGAGGATGAGGAAGCCTGCCAGCTCCGCCACGTGCAGGTAGCGGAAATACGGCGCATCGGTGTACTGGCCACCCTGGAAGGCGTCGCCCCACGCCGCATTCATGGCGCGCAGACTCAGCACGAAGAGCACGCCTCCGGCGACGACCGAACCGACGAGCGCGACGCCTCCGCGCAGCGGGCCTCCGTCTCCGAGACCGCGCCAGGGCCAGCCGTCCCAGAGGACCTCGGCGACCACGAGGACCGCGACAGCGGCCATGACCCAGCCCAGGTTGAAGTAGGCGCTGCCCGTCTGCGCGAAGTCCGCCCACCAGGGCGGCACGCCCGCCATCGTCTGTGCCGGATAGAAGAGCTGCGTCACATGGGGGTGGAAGAGCACGGCATAGGCGACGACGGCGAGGAGGGCCGCCAGCGACAGCCGCGAGAAGGCACGCACAGCACGCGATGACGCTTGCCAGGGCCAGGATCCGAAGCCGAGCGAGAGCACCAGCGCCATCCAGATGAACGCCGTGGCGAAGTAGACGATGGCTGTCGAGGCATTCTCGCGCGCGTTGAAGAACTCCGCGCCGACGCCGCCGGCGGCGATGATCGCGCGCGGGCTGAAATACGTGACGCCGAATCGCCCGAGGAAGCCCCAGAAGAAGCCGTGGACGGCGAGCGCGGCGAGCCCCATGGCGAGCGAGGTGGCGAAGAGGCCGCGCACGGGCGACGGCAGCCTCGACGCCGCGGTGGCCCGCTCTCCGCCCATCGCGATGAGCACCGCCGCGAGCACCGCCACGAGGGAGAACCCGTACATGGGCGTGTAGAGCTTCAGGACGCCGTTCGGGTCGAGGAACACCCACCACAGCGCCCACGTGATCGCGAACGCGGCAGCGAGGTTCAGCGCTCCGAGGAGCGCCGCGCTCGCGTGCGCGCGACGCACCTCGGCGGACGACGTGACGGTCTCGCTCAGGATGGTCGACATGGGAGGCCTCGGCGGCGGCCGGACGCTCGCGCCGTTGCGGGTGCGCTATCCGAACAGCACGGAATCGCCGTTCGTCAAGTACGCGTTGCTCGCGCGCGCGACCAGCGACTGGCGCTTGTACGTCTTGTACGTGTCCGTCCCCTTCACGATGGGCACGCCGCTCGCCGCCGCCTTCTCGGCCCAGAGCCAACCCGTGCAGTGGTTCGCGGCCACCTTCTGCAGCTTGAACGCCTTCACGCCCGCGATGACGTCGTCGAACTTGGGATCCCAGGTCTCGAACAGGCTGAGGTGCAGCCCTCCGTAGGCGCCGTAGGGCTGGTAGCCCGCGAAGTTCTGCTTCGCGAACGAGAACAGGGAGAGGATGCCGGGGTGACAGCACCCGGTGATCGTCACGATGCCCTTGTCCTGGACGTTGAAGTACAGGACGTTCTCGCCGCGGACACGCAGGAGGATGGGCACGTCGAACATCTTCAGGGCGACGCCGGGCATGAGCTTGTAGACGCCCTGGTTGTTCTGCCCCTCCGGTCCGGTGAGCACGAGCTCGCCGCGATGCGGGACGTCGTTCTTCGCCAGGACGATCTCGCGGCCACCCCTGTCCTTGGCCGTGAAGCGGCCCTTCTCGCGGAGCAGCGCGATGTCCTCCGGGAAGTAGGTCTTCGGGGCGATGATCCTGATGTTCGGGTTGTTCTTCAGCGTCGACTCGATCCCCCACAGGTGGTCGAGGTGCCAGTGCGAGAGGACCATGAAGTCGATCTCCCCGCGCTGCAGCATGCGCTGGATGCCCTTCTTCTCGAAGACGTAGTCCATCCACCCGTTGTTCCAGCCGCTGTCGAGGAGGATCTTCTTCTCCTCGCCTTGCAGCGTGGTCACAGTGATGAGGGCCGAGTAGCCGCCCGAGTTCTCGGGGTCCCATGCGATGGAGTACTGGCTCGTGGAGGCGCCGCCGCCCTCCGTCATGTTGGCCTTGAACTTGTCGTTGTCGAACCAGCTCGTCTCGGAGAGGACGTCCACCTTCACCGAGCGGACGGCGCCGATGTCGATCTTGTCGGCCGCATCCGCGTGGCGAACGAGGAGCGGGGCCGCGGCTGCAGCAGCGCCGGTCGCCGACAGCGCCTTCAGGAAGTCCCTGCGCTTCATGGCCATGCGTGCTGCTCCTTCGCCGTCCGGTTGGCCGGACGCGCTCATGCGGGCGCGGCTGCGCGTACACCCGGATCTCCCGCCCTCGAGCGTTGCGCAGCGCTCGGAGGTGCGAAGCAGGGCGGGCTCTTCGGCGGGCCTCTCCGTGGTAGAGCGTCGTGGCTGCGTGAAGGGTTCGCACCGGCCGACACGAAACAGCCCGACGCGACTCGTCAAAATCGATCATCCCGGTCGATGTGCGCCCGCGAGCCGCATCTCGCCCGGTAGGCTCGCGCGTGAGGAGAGGGCGCCCGCGCATTGCACGGGATGAATTCGGGACCGAAGGAGCGGCGCCGCGCCCTGCTCGCCTTGTCGGGACCCATGTTGTCCACAGCGGCTCTCATCCAGCAGGACCGGCGAGCGAAGTGCCGCGGTCGGAGCTCCCGGTGGTCCTCGACATCTGGAGCCCCGGCTGCGGATCTTGTCAGATGCTCGAGCCCATCGTGGTGCGCCTTGCCGGGCTCTACCGAGACAAGGTCAAGGCGGCGGAGGTGAACGCCGCCGAGTCTCCGCGGACGGCGGCGAGGCTCGGCGTGATGGGCACGCCCAAGGGCCGTCGCGCCTGTACGCGCGGCTGAATGCGCAGGATGCGACGGAGATCACCGAACGCCGCGCCGTCTTCATCATGCGCGTCGGGTCTCGGCCTAGAACTCGTGCGCAAGAGGCGATGCACTGTGGGCCCCCCTTCGGGACGGTCGCGTTTCGCTCGACGGATCGACGCGGCTTTGCTCTCCTCGTGCAGGAGGCAAGAGGACTTTCGTGCACTGGACGCTCATACAAGTCCGGAATCGCATGCGGCCCAGGCTCCGGGCGCGGCTGATGAAGGGTCGGCCGCGGCTCGTGATGCTGGGGATCGTGTGCGTCAGTGCACTTACAGGCTTCCTAGCGTCTGCGGTCCTGTTGCACCTCGGCCTGGCGGATATCCCCGTCCGCTACGCCCTGGCGGTGACCGCATCGTACGCGGCCCTCGTCGTCCAGCTCCGCTTGTGGGTGGCGCACCAGGGACAAAACCTCGTGCCGATGCCCGGTGGTTCATGGCCCGAGTGGCGCCCTGAAGCTCGGCTTCGGCGGCAGCTCGCTCGTGCTCCAGCGTCCCGCGATGAAGCCGATGCCCGTCGACGCCGCATCCCAGACCTGGACGTCCTGGACGTCTCGTCGCTGGGTGATGGCCCGGCCCCTTGGTCCGGTGGCGGGGGAATGTCCGGTGGTGGAGGCGCTACCGGCAGCTTCGATGCGGTCGGGCCCACCCACGCGGGCGGCAGTGGATTGTCGGGCCTGGGTGACGTCGTGTCTGATGTCGCGGACGCCGACAGCTGGCCAGTGCTGGCCGTGTTCGCCATCGCAGCGATGCTTGCATGCATGCTGGGATCGTCCGTCTACCTCGTGTGGGCCGCTCCCGACCTGCTCGCGGACCTCGCCTTCGAGAGCGTGCTCGCGGTCGTTCTATACCGCCGACTGGGGCGCGGCGCGCCACCGCGGGGTGCGTGGACCCGGGCTCTTGCCGCGACATGGGTGCCGGCGCTCCTGGTCTTCGTCCTGTTTGTCGCCTGCGGACTCGCGCTGGAGCACGCGGTCCCGGGAGCGGACTCGATCCGCGAGGTCATGCACGCGTTGAGGGTGAGCTGGGCGTCGTAGCGGAAATCCACGCGCTCGATCAATGCCGCTGGCGCAGCATCTCGAGGGTGAGGTCGTCGGGGCTCCTCATGCCGATCGGGCCGCAGGGCGCCTCGGCGAGCTGGCGAGACTCGTCCAGCAACGAGCGGCCGGGTGCGCGCCACGAGAACATCCTCAGGAAGTCGTTCATCGAGCCGAGGACCTGTCGGCTCGCCGTCCTTCCGACTCGGACATCAGCCATCTCGGCTCGCTCGCGCTCGATGTCGGCAGGTGAGACCCCGAGGCGAGCAAGGAGCTCGGCCACAGTGTCGCGGAAGCGAGGTGCCAGTGTGCGTGCCTCCTTCGCGGGTACGACCACGGGCAAGAGCGAGCGCTCGCTGACGCAGAGGACGAACTGCTCCCTGTGGTCGTACACGAGCGTTGCGTACCAGTCGCCGAGCCGGGTCGTCGGCTGCTCGATGTCGACCACGGGAGAGGTGTGGAGACGCTTGAGGAGCTTTCCGGTGCAGCGAAGGGTGAACACGAGCGCTTCGTAGCACGACCGGTTGGTAGCTCAAGTGCCCCGAGGCGGCAACAGCCGCTCGATGGCCTGGACGAGGGACCGCGCGACCTGCAGCGCGCGCTCAGCCTCGTCCATGCTGGGCTCGCCGATGTCGCCCGGGTAGCGGAACTTCCACGCATAGGCGGTCAGCGGCACGGCGGCATCGACCGCAGAGGAGAGCTCCGGAGCGATGGTGACGCAGAGGCGCCCGAGCTCCTCGATGCTGTGCGTCTTCCGGAAGGGCCGATCGTGCCAGGCGAGGAGCGCTTTGAGGGCCTTCTCCGCGGCTTGCTGCGCGTGGAAGGTCACGTCGCCCCAGAGCGCCAGGTCCGGCGTCCTCAGCTCGAGATCCGCCGCGCGCAGGTCAAGACCCGCCTTGGCGAGCCAGGCCTGTGCGTCCTCGAGCCTCGCGGCGTCATCGGGCATGCAGGAGCCGGCCTTCGCGCAGGACCGTGCCGGGCAGTGACGCCCTCAGGCCGCGCCGGCGATCGAACCACGTCCGTGTACACACGAGGACATCGGCGGCCACGCCGGTCCCCCGCAGCGCCTCGTAGGCGAGCCGGGACTGCCTGCGCTCGGGCGGTGCATCGTCCGGAACGACGAGGAGGAAGTCGTAGTCGCTGTCCGGACCTGGCTCGCCCCTGGCGCGAGAGCCGAAGAGGTACACGCTGTCGGGCTGGTAAGCGGCCTGGAGTCGGCGGAGCAGCTCCGCCAGCGTGGGGTCGTCCCGCACCTCCGAAACCCGCTCCATCACTTGATTCTACCCGCTTGGTCGTAGGCGAGGCACGCCTGGAGGTCCTCGCGCTGGAGCCAGGGGTAACCAGCGAGGACCGTGTCGACCGAGTCGCCGGCTGCGAGCATGCCGAGGACGTGCTCCACGGCGAGGCGACGCCCCCGGATGATGGGCTTGCCCCCGAAGATCGTCGGGGCGTGTGTGATTCGCTCGAGCAGGAGTCCCTCGGCCATCGCGAACCTCCACCATCAATATACCCGCCAGGCGGGTCGCCGCTTACCTCGCGAGCTTCCGTAGGGTCGTATCGTGGGCCGACATCGCATCTACACGGCAGCGCCGAGCAAGAGCCGTCCTTCCCGCACGACGGTGGCCGGCAGCGAGGTCACCACCCCGAGCCGCGCGTCGAAGTCGCGCCGGGTCCAGACAATGACGTCTGCCGCGACGCCGGTCCCGCGCAGCACCTCGTAGGCCAGCCGGGAGCGCTTTCGCTCGGGCGGTGCGTCGTCGGGCACCACGAGCAGGAGGTCGTAGTCGCTGTCCGGTCCGGCCTCGCCGCGGGCCCGCGAGCCGAAGAGGTACACGCGCTCTGGCTCGTACGCCGGTTCGAGCCGGCGGAGCAACTCCACCAGCGTCGGGTCGCTCGACCTGTCCGGGACTTCGCTCATCAAAGGTTGTGTATCCGGGACGCATGGCCGGGTCGCGTCCGGCTTCGGCGTCAGCGCCGGGCGCTGCGGACGTCAGCGTCGCGCGACCGCATGCACCGCGCAGTGCACGCCTTTCACGACCTGCGCCATCCGCGTGTAATCGAGGGTCTCGGGTGTGTCGTCGGACGTGTGGTAGCGCGGATTCCGTTAGAACGCCGTGTCCGTCACCATCAGCCATCAGGCCGCAGTAGCCGTGAGCCCAGTAGTTCAGGTGATCCGAGAAGTCGACGCCCGTGATGAACGATGGGGCGGAGAGCGTCTCGACCGGGATGGTCGAGCCTGCGCGAAGCCCCGCTGTGACCTCCCGCGCCGCCGAGCCGTCACCCCACCTGTTCACCACGGCGATGAAGTTGCCCTGCGACGGGTAGAAGAGTCCGAGGACGGGGGGGTAGCCCTGGCTACCAGGAGCGTCGGAGAACGCGCCGATCATCTCGAGCGCCAGCATGAGCCGAATGCGGACGCCGCGCGAAGCCAGGTCGGCTGCGTGCACGGCACTCCCCATCCGCTCGGTGCGGAAATTCGGCGGCTCCTCGAGCGTGTAGGCCACGAGCTCGACCCGGATCGGGGGAGGGTCCGCCGCAAGCATCCGGGCCAGCTCGAGCAGCCCGGCAACGCCGCTCGCATTGTCGTCGGCGCCAGGCTGATCGCCGGCCGTGTCGTAGTGCGCGCCCACCACGATCCGCTCCGCCGTCTCCGGGCCGATCTCGGCGAGGACGTTGCGGTAGAGGTGACCGCCGACGCGATAGACCTGCTCGTGGACGGTGGCCCCGGTCGCCTTCAGCTCGCGGCCGAGGTATGCGGCGGCGCGGTCCAAGTTGTCGGGGTGCTCGAAGTCGCGCGGAGCAAAGCGGGTCGTGAGCTCGTCAACCCGGGCGCGCAGCGCCACCGGATCAGGTGTCAGACCGCGGCAGGATGGCTCGGCCCCGGGTGGCACGCGCGGCGCCCCGCCGCACGCGGCCAGCGCCAGTCCGATGGAGGCGAAGATGCTGGCGGCTCTCGGCACCCTCTGCGATTGCACCATGAGGCATGACAGACGGCAAGCCAGCGTGACGTCTTGGTCGCTCATCGGCTCCACACGAGCGCGAACGAAGGCTCGACGGCGAACCCGATCTGCAAGGTTGTCCCGCGGCCCGAGAGGTAGGAGCCACGCAGGAACAGGGGGCCGAACGAGGCTGTCGTCTGTGGCCCTTGCGCGTTGCCGCCGACCTCCCAGCCCCAGCCCAGTGACAGACCGTACGCGCGCCGCAGACGCCCCTGCAGCTCGAGGCACAGGTGCCCGGCCCAGGAAGCTGGCAGTCTGGTGGCGGGCGGCGTCTGCCTCACGGCGTCGCAGCCGCCGCGTCGGTCCCAGGCGTGCTCTTGACGCCGCGCTCAGAGATCGAGACCCGCGCCTCGCCCTTCTCATCGATGACGGCGAGAACCGGGCCCAAGCCGGTCGCGTATCCCGCCATGAGCTTGCTCCGCCCTGGCCCGCAGACAGCGATTCCGGGCCCGCCGTTTGCGCCGACCATCACGCTCGCGTTCGCGCCGTCGTCGGCCACGACCGCGAGCCCTGCGTCCTCGCCCATGGAACCCACCATGATCTTGGCATGGGCGCTCTTCGACTCCAGTACCAGGAGCGGCCCCTTGTCTTTGACCTCGCCGAGCCGGCCGACCGCTTGCCCGGACCCGCCCATGATGACGAACGACTTGGCGCGAACCTCGTCCTGCGGCCGCGCGAGAGCCACAGCGCTGGCTGCGCTCGTCAGCGCAGCCACAAGCGCGATGCCGGCGACGATCCGCCAGCGCCGCAGCGAGCGCTCGAGCCGATCCAGCCTCTCATCCACGGACACCATGACGACCCCCTCCGCTCCTCGCCGGTACCCAATCGAGGCAGAGCCTGGCACGCGCTGCCGGCCGCGGCAAGCGATCGGCACCGGCACCCGCCGTGCGGTGGATGGCGTTCTCGTTGAGTGACGCAATCGCAGCAGCGTCGGTTCGGCGCCGACACACGGTCGAGGCGCTACGCTGAGGGGATGCAGGGTCCAGTTCGTGATGTCTAGCGTGTTCGCTCCACGCCGAGACAGGTTCTCAGACAGGACGCCAGACAGCATGGGAGACGGGACGAACTTCATAACCAGGCGACCATTCTGGGCTTGCCTCACCATGAATGCACGGCGGTGAACGCGTTGTTGCCGGTCTCATCTCCCCGACCCCTCACTCACAACGACTTGAGTGAGGGGTCGGGGAGATGAGACCAGAGAGTGATTCTTTGGGAGAGGGGGTAAAGGAAGGTTGAGGATGGATTGGGAAGGGTAAGGAAAGGATGGAGAGGGTGGGAATGGTGATGGATTGGGTAAGCGCAGGGTTCTTGGGCCAGGGGTAGGGCGAGAAGTTCAGCGGGAGGGCTGGTGTAGGTAGGGGGGGACAGCTGGTAGGGCGCCTTTGAAGGGAGCACTCGCGGGCCGGACCCGGTTCTACGTCGTCGCGGGAATCGCTGGAGCGATCGTGGGCGAGGCCCTGGCTGCCGCGCTGGCGATCGGCGCCGCGCAACTGGTGGACCTCGGGGCGGTCCGGCGACTGCCGGCAACCGACCTCGTGCTCGCGTCGGCGCTGGTGCTCGTCGTGGCGGGAGTCGTGGGATGCGCCTGGGCGCGCGTGGCCATCATGCGCTGGGGGTATCGGCGGGACGCCGAGAGGAAGCGCGCCTTCCCAGGTTAGCGGCGAGGAAGACGTGTGCGGAAGCTCGCACGCGCCCAGTAGCCCTATCTCTTTCTGCTGGCGTCCTTCTCGGACGGCAGCACGTCTCTGTCGAACCCCGGCCCGTTCTTCACGAGCGCCTCGTAGCGACGGAACACCAGGTGCTGCAGGTACTCGAGGCGGCCGAGTCCGAGAGCGGCGCGGTCCTTCTCGACGGCGTCGGCGACCATCGCCGGCAGGCCAAACCAGGACCGGAGCGACTCCAGCATCCGGTTGATCTGCGCGGTGATGTTGATCGCGCTCTCGAGGTCGTCACCCTTGAGGCCGAGGCCGGCGGCGCGCGAGCGCGACTCGCCCTCGACGAAGTTCAGGACCTCGATCGGCATGCGGATCGAGATGATGGTCTTCTCAGCCGAGGCCGGCGAGCCGCGGGTCGGCTCGGCCTTTCGGGGGGGCTTGTCGCGGGCCATACGGACTCCATACCGCGATGGTGTCGCAACGTCATCTAAAAGGCCGTCAAACGTGTGCCGTTAAGTGGTGTGCTTCGGCAGGGTCGCGTACCGACGAGGAACTCACCGGTGTGGACCGCCGGCACCTGCGGGGGCGTAGTCTGCGGCGAATGCCTGGTGCAGTGTGTACGGCATACAATAGAAGGCTAGGGTATGCCGACCGAGATTGCGGGACTTGTCCAGAATGCATTCACCTGGGACTCTTCCTCCGCCGACTCCGAGCCGGCGAGGCGAGGGTCACGGTCCCCGGCGCGAGCCGCGAAGCGTGATAACGCGAAAGTGGCCGCTGAAACGCCGCTGCGCAGCGAGCCGATCGGCATTCGAGACGGCTGGCTGACCACCGACCAGGCCGTGGCGTACCTGGGCCTCCCCAGCCGCAAGGCGCTCTACCAGGCCGTCCGCCGCGACCAGGTCCCGGTGCACCGGCTCGGCGTGCGGCGGATGCGCTTCAGCCGCGATGAGCTCGCATGTGGAGGCGAGCGTGCAGGGCGGCGGGCCTCCCCGAAGGCTGTGGTTCCACGACTCGCGCCGCTCGTTCTGCACGAACGCGCGGCGGCGGCAGGTCGCGGAGTCGGTGGTGATGAGGATGAGCGGGCACCGGACCCGGTCGGTCTTCGACCGCTACAACATCGTCGAGGACGAGGACGTGCGGCAGGCCGTCCGGCAGATCGAGGCGGGCAGGGCAGCAGAACTTACTGGACGCGTTTTGGACACTTCAGGCGGAGCGGCGACCAGCACCGAAAAGGCCCCATCACCTAACCCGTCATGAGGCCTCTCGAAAGTTGGCGCGCGATACTGGATTCGAACCAGTGGCCTTCGGCTCCGGAGGGCGGTTCACGGTCTGTGCAGGGGAGTGCAGGATCGTGCAAGAGCGCGGAAATACGGGAACTCGGCCTCGGCGGATCTCCCCCAAAGGTGCAGAAGAATGCACCTTCGTGCAGGAAGGATGGGTCCGCCGTGGGTCCGCCGCTGCTCACCGTCGCAGAGGTCGCGGGCATCCTCCGCTTGTCCACGGCGACGGTCTACAAGGCCATCCGCGCCGGGGTGATCCCCGCCGTTCGCATCGTGGGCCAGTTCCGCGTCGCGGTCCCTGACATGGAGCGACTCACCGCCGGGCACCCCGGTAGCGAGAGAACGCCGCAGGGGACGTAGCCTGAGCTGCCCAGATGCCCTTGCCGCACGCGATAGACGGGGAGGCTGGTGCACAGCGGCCGGCGCCAGACCCCCGGCCTCCCTGCGGCTGCTGCGGGGCGCCGATACCCGTGAGCATCCGAGGGCGCCCTCGGACGGGCGCCCGCTACTGCTCGCCTGCCTGCCGGCGTGCCGCCTGGGTCGAGCGGCGCGCCGCCGCCAGGGGCGAGCTGCGGGCTGCGCTCCTCGATGCCGAGGCGGCCCTCGCGCGCGCTCGCGCCGCCGCTCACGTGCTGGGAATCCTGCCCGACCACCCTCGCCGCCCAGGTTCCCGCCGCCAGGGAACCCTGTAACACTTGGACACCAGTGGCACGCATGGCCGAGAAGCACGCCAGCAGCGAGTCGACCTGGATGTCCATCACCGCCGCCGCGGACGCGGCAGGTGTGTCACGCAGAAGCGCTTTTCGGTGGGTGGAGCGCGGCCACGTTCCTTGTCGTGTCGCCGGCACGCGGCGCGTCGTGGCCGTCGAGGCTCTGCGCGGGTTCGCCGCGAGTCACCACCCAGGGAACCGTGCCACTCAGCCCGATCTGGCGCCGAACCCGGCCACGTCAGGCGAGACCGGGGATGCGCCCCCACCCCCCGCGGACGGGGAGATCGGGGAGGCGCTGGAAACGCTCTCGGTTCAGTGCACCGGCAACAGCGAGCAGATCGCCGCGCTCTGGACCCGCCTGGAGAACCTGGAGCGCCACCTCGGACTGACACGGTAGCCCGCCGTGCGCGGCGCGCCCCCCGCCCTGATTGCCGAGCTTGAGGCCGCCATCCGGGCGGAGCGCGAGGCCCGCGCGGCGCTGACCGCCGCGCAAGCCGCCCACCGCGACGCAGTCGCCAGAACGACGGGAGTCGCGTCGGAGTTGCGCGCGGTCGGCTGTCCGATGACCGACATCGCCCTCGTCGTGGCTCGGGAGATCGGGCTCACTGGCTCAGTCAGCGTCCGCCGGAAGCTCGCAGCGCGTTTCCGAAAGCGCGCCGCGCGGAGGCGTGTGACCGAGCGTCCCACGGAACTCGGCGCCCTCCCTCCTCACGGCGGTGCCCCTCGCTTACCGTTGAACTCGGAAGTTCACGAGAAGGAAAGCGCGATGGCGAAGCTGATCAAGAAGACCACGGTGACCGAGGAGTTTGTCGAGGACACGACGAAGCCCAAGAAGGCGGCCCAGGACGAAGCAGGCGACGACGACCTCGACGGCCTGGAGGACCTCGGCGACGAAGACGAGGACGACGACGAGGACGACGACCGCCCGCGCAGGTCGCGCCGTCGCGCGCGGTAGGTAGGCCCGTCGTTGCCTTGCGAGAGAGGCGCCTTTCAGGCGACGGGCCGGGCCGGCTCGCCACAGACGACGGTGGCGGGCCGGTCCTTCCGCGCCCCCACCCCCCGCGGACGGGTGCACGAAAGACGATGGAAGCAGGACGTGAGGCCGACACGTCGCTTGCGGAAAGCTTGAGTGAACAGCCTCGCCATGAGTCGGCGCCCGAACCCGAGCAAAGGTCGTCCTTCGCCAAGGGCGACGTCACACACGAGCGCCGACGGCTTGCCAGAGAGCGACCGGGGTCGGGACAGCGATCGGCATGGCGTGCGCTTCCCCCCATCTGTCGGCACGGTTGAAAGCCTTATCTTCTTTGTGCCCGACAGCAACGTCGTGGACGACTTCAGGTGGCGCGCCTTCGTGCTGCAATATCCTGCCGATCGCTAACCACAATACCTCATCAGCTAGGTGACCGTGTGCGATCCATCTGGCGCACTCCGCATCGGGACATGCTTCCATAGCGGCAAGAGCGTCCCTGAATGAGGACGCGAAGGCCCCCGCCGCCACACAGGCTTCACCTCGAAGAGTAATGGCCTTTTCCAATGCATCCGCGGACAAGCCGATGAAACCAGGGGAGACAAGAATCCAGGCTTCCGTCGTAAGTGCTCCGCGAAGCTTCTTCAGGAAGCAATTATCGCGAGCGGCAATAGAGAGAGCTGCTGCATTGCAAAGCAACTGTTTCCAATACCTGTCGATCGCTTGAAGCATTGCTGGCGATACAGCGTCAGAATGCCGGTAGAGCAGGTGGGAGGCGGCGTAGCTCGGCTCAAAAAAATAGTTCTCGATGGAGTGTCCGCGAGTCCAAAATACGCTTCCCACCTGACGATGGCTGGGGCGCTCATCTTTGATCACTGGCGAGGTCGCGAAATCTCTGAATTCACGGTCGGTTAGCGCAAACACAGCATAGCCGGCGGCGCGCGCTGCTGCGTGTACAACTTCCACCCGCTCGCGATTCCCGACGCACGCTTCTGAAACGTCGATGAGATGAGCGGAGTCCACATATACGGAGTCACTCGCGATTCGTCCATCCGTTTCGAGCTTTCTCAACGCACGAAACATGGCCCTCTTATCCGTGGCCCCCTCGACTAAGAGCGTTATGGCCCCTACTTCCGCCCGAAGCATTAGCCGGGAAAGGTATCCGGCCAAATCCTGTTTTCCGAACGTCACGTCTCGACCTCGGGACCGCCGTGGTCAAGTTCGAGTTGCGCCGGTTCCTCGACGCGAGCCGTCCACGGTTCCGACACCAGATCCCGGACGGCCTCTGGATGGTCAGCAGCGACTTCGAAGGCGTGAGTGCACACCACAACCTGTCGCGGCCCCACTTGCGCCATCAACTCTCGGAGCAGAGGGCGCTGCCATCCAACGTGCAACGATAACTCAGGTTCGTCGATTAGCAGCATGCCGTCGACAGCGGACATATGCGTCGCCGAAAACAGCAGGGTGAGCACTTGGCGCTCGCCCGACGAGAGTGCCTGCAAACCCATTTTGCGAGATCCGACTCGGACTTTCACTCTATCCCGGAATGAGTTGCGCTGCCGTACGTCAGGAACAAACTCTAATTCCTTCCCCTCTAGAAACCGATTGACCGAGGACCTGAAAGTCTCTACGCGCGCGTACGCCGATTGCTCTGCTTCAATTCGCGTCCGCAATGCCTTTTCATAGACTGACAGAATTCGCGAAATAGTATCATCGTCCCGGGTGGCCCAATCGCCAGTGCCGACCAGACCGTACAGGCCCTTGTACGAATTCGGAAGTCGTTCCAGTAAATCCCGGATGCGTTGGGCGAGTTGATACGCGGGTTCCGTATCGCGAGTAGGACTCACCTCCGCCTTCAGCGCGGCCATCACGTCCACGAAGACGCTGCTCGATACCTGTACGTCGCTGTTGGCAAGTCTATAATCGGCCTCGGACAGCTCGATGGACACCTTTTCGGCAACCTCTGACAAGGATGGGCATCGCACGGTTGGTACGAACTCGCCAAACCACTCGCGACATTGAAGCGTCTTCATGACCGTGACTTCGGCCAACTCCTTGGGATCGTGCCATCCCGCTCGTCTTGCGTCTGCGCCTTGCAGTTCGCGTTCGAGCATCTGCTCATAGGCCCGCTCTTGCCAAGGTGAGCGCCGCACGTCTGCGCGGCGCCTTAGCGAGACCGCCTCTAGGATCGATCGGAAAGCTGGAAGGTAAACGGGGCGACCTCCGACGACGTCGCTGACAACCTTCCGCATCGCCGGAGTTGATGGTTTCTCCTGAGTGAGATCCCCCATCGCGGTTGAGTTGACAAAGAGCTGGAGGACTGGGGAAGGCCCCGAGTATCGTTTCAGCTCGACTACTGCTCCGTCACCCATCGTGACCGTAATGGTGTCGAAGGTGATCCACAGGAAGCGGTCGAGGTCCAGTTCTGCGAAGCTTGCTAGGACGTGCAGGAATGTCGTTTTCCCGACACCGTTCTTCCCATGAACGATATTCAGTCCGGGAGAGAGCGTAGCGGACAGGCTTTGGAGCCCGTGAAGACCTGCGATTCGGATCTGCGCGATGTGACTGGTCACGAGCCCTCCTGGATGGCATCGCAGCCGCGGTAGCCGCAGTTCTAGCATTCCAAGCACGGGTCGAGGGAAAAGAGACGGGGAGGTGCCGCCTCCATCTCACGCAAGGATGGGCATCTTCCCGGGAAGCGCGGAGCCTCTGCGGTCCGCGCGACTGACATAGTGCTGCACAGCCGGCAACTTCGCTCATCGAGAAGCCGAGTGCAGCCCACGCCCCCCGGTTAGAAGAGCTTCGTCTGGCGCTGCGGCTCCGGTCCGTCGAACAGCTCGGGCCCGTCGTTCGTGACTGTGTTCACGCGGGTCGACACCTCACGAGCTGCGAGCCATCCGTCCGGTGCAGGAGCGAGGAGGCCCGGGTCGGGGCGCGCGAGCCACGCCTCCGCCGCCTCGGGCGAGAGCAGGACCGGCATGCGGTCGTTCGCGGTCGTCGTGAGGATGACGAAGGCGAGCGCACCTTGCCGCTCGGTGGCGAGCCCGGCGAACGCGAGGAGCCGACCGGCAGGATCGTGAAACCAGAGCGGTCGCCGTTTGCACCGGCCGCCCTGCCACTCGTAGAACCCGTCTGCCGGCACTAGGCAGCGGCCCTCGGCGAAGGCCCGGCGGAACGCGGGCAGCGTGGCAGCGGTCTCGCTCCGCGCATTGATGACCGGCTGTCCGGCAGCGCCCTCGAACCCGAAGCGCGCGGGCAGCAGGCGCCGCCGCCCTGCCTCGTCGCGGCGGACGACCCAGTGCTCGTCGGTCGGGGCGATGTTCCACCGCGGGCGGTAGAGCTTCGTGGCGTCGCTCCCCACTTCCGAAGCAAGGAAGCGAGCGACGGCGGCCACGTTGATTTCCGTGAGGGTAAAGCGGGCGCACATGCGCAACGCAGGATACCGTAACCGAGGGCCCACGCGGTACGGAGCGCCACCATCACCGTGGACGACTTCGGGAGCCACGCCAGCAGCGTAGAGCTAAGTGCAGGCGGGCGGCGGCTTGCGAGTCCTTCAGTCGCAGTTCTTGAGGCGAGTCCACGTGGTCTTCGCCTCGACGTATGCGCTCTTCAGGGGCGCCAAGAGGTTCGACGCTCCCTGAACGTGATCACGCACCAAGCGCTGCGTGAGCGTGATGCAGACCGCGAGGTGAGACATCACCGTCTCGGCGTCCCCGAGCCGGCTCCTGCGTGCCATCCTCTCCAGCTCGGCGTCGTTCGTGGGCGTATGGCCTCCAGCCGAAAAAAGGAACGCAGGTCTATTCAGCCGCACGTTACCCCGTTACGCGGCGCCGTGGCGGCGCTCGCGCTCCGCCTGTCTGCGTCACCGGCTCTCCTGGGGTTCCACTTCCACCCCCGTCGCCGGTGCGAGGGCTCCTCCACCCGGTACACCGCTCTAATCCGCGGCGCAGGGCCGCTCCGATCTCCGGGGCAGAGGTACGGAGGTAGTCTTATGGCGACGCCGAGGTCGCCTTCAGCAGCGAGGAACAGGCACACATCAGCGTAGACCGTCGTTCCACGCAGGACGAGAGGATCGACCCGGCGCCGGGCGTGGTGGGGGAGCGCCTCCGAAACAGCTCTGCGCTCGCGAGGAAGGGACTGAAACCGTTAGTCATCCCACCAGCGAGAAGCGTATCCCCGTTCGGTAGGAGCGTCGCCGTTTGCCACGCGCGCGCAGTGGACAGGCTTCCGGTGGACACAAACGTCCCGACGGACGGTTCGTACAGTTCCGCGCTGGAGAGGGACACACCCGTCGGGTCGGTGCCGCCAGCGACGAGTACCACACCGCTGGGCAGGAGCGTGGCTGTGTGCGTGCCCCGCACCGTCGTCATGTTCCCGGTCGCCGTGAACGTCCCGGTCCCGGCGTCGTACTGCTCCGCGCTGTTGAGGGGCGAAAGATCGTAGCCTCCCGCAATGAGCACCTGCCCACTGCGAAGCAGCGTCGCGCTGTGAAGGTAGCGACTCGTGGTCAGGTTGCCCGTGGGGGCGAACGTTCCTGCTACTGGGTCGTACAGTTCCGCGCTGGAGCCGCCCCATCCCGCTTGGACCGCCTGCCCACCGGCGAGGAGCACCTTGCCGCTTCTCAGCAGCGTCGCAGTATGATGGTACCGACCTG
>WNGR01003951.1_pt1 | contig 32011 bp, 30 predicted proteins | sample 5407581 | NCBI WGS metagenome assembly WNGR01 (sample SAMN13153383, study PRJNA577476) | soil metagenome | isolation source: 80 cm soil or saprolite under Garry oak tree replicate 2 | place: USA:California | collected 2016-06-15
AAACTTAGTGCGTGACGCGCGTGACGCCGCCGCTGGAGAGCAGCCGCACCCGGTCGCCGGCGCGGAAGATTTCGCCGGTGGCGCTTTGCGTGATCGCGCGCATGTCGCCGTTATCGAGCCGCACGGTGATCTCGAGACCGTCGCGCACGGCGACGCTGTTCTCGACCGAATTGCCCGCCACCGCACCGGCCAGCCCGCCGATGATGCCCGTCACGATCGAGCCGCGGCCGCCGCCGAGCGCGCTGCCGGCCACCGCACCCAAAGCACCGCCGCCGATCGCGCCCAAGCCGCTCGGCTGGCCGTTGTTCGAGCTGATCTTTACGGCGCGGACGCTGTCGACCGAGCCCATGCGGACCGTTTCCTCGCGCTGGGCTTGCGACGCCGTGTAAACGTCGGCGGAACTGCTGTTGTACGCGCACCCTGACATGGCCAGTGAACCGGCGATCAAGGCGGCCACTACCAGGCGACTCGTTGTTTTCATTCCCTAACTCCAATAGCTCTCGGTATTACTGCAGGTCGTATCCGAACGCCTGCCTGAACCGTTCGTTGATCTCCGCCCGGCTGGGCGCGTAGTTTTGCGGGCCCTGGTGTTCGATCTTCAGCGCGCCCATCAGGCTCGCGAGACGGCCGGTGGTGGCCCAGCCAAGCTTGTTCTCGATGCCGTACAGCAAACCGCCGCGGAACGCGTCGCCGCACCCTGTGGGATCGAGCACTTGCTGTGCCTTGACCGCCGGAATCTCTTCGACGCCGCCGGCGTGATGGATCTGCGCACCGTGTTCGCCGAGTGTGACGATCAGCGCCTCGACCTTGCCGGCGATTTCCTCGATCGACCAGCCCGTTTTGTTGCTCACGAGTTTGGCTTCGTAATCGTTGACAGCTACATAAGTAGCAAGTTCAATCATGCGCCGCAGCGACGCGCCGTCGAAGAGCGGCAAACCTTGGCCCGGATCGAAGATGAACGGCACGCCGGCCGCCGCCAGATGCTCCGAGTGCTGGATCATACCGTCGTAGCCATCCGGCGCGACGATGCCGAGCGTGATGTCCGACGCTTCGTCGGCGCGATTCAGATGCGACTGCATCATCGCGCCCGGATGGAACGCGGTGATCTGATTGTTTTCGAGATCGGTGGTGATCATCGCCTGCGCCGAATAGGTGTTGGGCACCACCAGCACGTTTTCCGTCGACAGGCCGAGTTGCTTGAACCGGTCCATGTAGAGTTGCGCGTCCACCGAGCCGAGCGTGCCCATGATGCGCGCGTCGCCGCCCAGCAGATGCAGCGAGTAGGCGATGTTGCCCGCGCAGCCGCCGAATTCGCGGCGCATCGTCGGCACGAGAAAACTCACGTTCAGGATATGGACCTGCTCCGGCAGGATGTGCTCCCGGAAACGGCCTTCGAAGGTCATGATGTTGTCGTAGGCGAGCGAGCCGCAAATCAGCGTAGCCAAGGCGAGCGTTCCTGTAAAAATCAATAAAGAGAAAGGGCGCGACGATGTGACAGCGCCGCGCACGAAGCGCGGCGCCGGGGTTCGTGCGCGAAGGTTTTTACTTCAGCGCGGCGAGTGCTGCGTCGTAGTTCGGCTCGTTCTTGATTTCGCCGACCAGCTCGGCGTGCACGACCTTGTCGTTCTCGTCGATCACTACCACGGCGCGTGCCGTCAGACCCGTCAGCGGGCCGCTCGTCACGTCGACGCCATAGGCTTGCGCGAACTCATGGCCGCGGAACGTGGAGGCCGTGACGACGTTCTCGATGCCTTCGGTCGTGCAGAAGCGCGATGCGGCGAACGGCAGGTCGCCCGACACGACGATCACCGCCGTGTTGGTCAGCTTGGCGGCCGCTTCGTTGAACTTGCGGGTCGAGGTGGCGCAGGTCGGCGTGTCGAGGCTCGGCACGATGTTCAGCACCTTGCGCTTGCCGGCGAAATCGGCGAGCGACACCGGCTTCAGATCCTTGCCGACCAGCGAGAAGGCGGGGGCGTTCTGACCCACCGACGGGAAGGTGCCGGCTACTTCGATCGGGTTGCCGCCCAGCGTAACTTGACTCATGTTGTCGTGCTCCGAAAAGTCGTCAGAAATGACGGTGAACGCGTCCGGTCGGTGCCGGGCGCGCGAGGGTGCGTTACGGATAAAAAATCTGTACGCGGAAATTGGACGCGACCGCATTGCCCGTGTCGAGGCGCACGATCATGGTTTGCGTCGTGTGCGCGGGCAGACCGGCCGCGATCGGCGTGCCGGGCGCGACGTAGTCTTGCGGCCACAGCACGCGGCGCACGGCCACGTTGTTCTGCTCGTCGAGCAGCGTGAGTTCGATGGCCGGGTAGGCCAACGCGACATTGAAGCGGTTGCGCAGCGGCATCTTCAGTTCGAGCTTGTGCGGACCGTCGATTTGCCGCAGATCCGACGGTTCGACCTGCAAGCCGTCGATGTCGTGCGGCGGCATGACCTGGCAGCCGAGTTGCGCGCAGGCCTTCGCGTAAAGCGTCTGCGAGCGCGGGAAATAGACCTGCACGGTTTCGCGCTGCCACCAGGCGAGCTGCGCGAGCAGCGCGACGATCAGCAGCACCGCCAGCACCGAACCGACAATGATCCAGCCGACGCGGCGCGGTTCTGCGGGGCGGGTTTCGCGCACCACGGGGAACGGATCGACGCCGTCGTTCACCGGATGGACGGAGAAGGGTTCGCCACTTGAAGCGGCGGGGCCGCTCGCACCGAAACCGGCTGTACCGAAGCCGGTCGCCGCGCCTGAGCCAGTCGCACCGAAGCCGCCTGCGCCCAGGCCAGCCGCGCCTAAGCCGGCCGCACCTAAGCCGGCCGCACCGAAATGCGGTTCGTTGTCGGGGATGCCGCGAAAGAAAGCCGGCTCGTCGGCAACCGGTTCTTCCACAGGAGGTTCAGGTGCGCGCTCGGTCTTGTGCCAGACCCGTGGCGCCTCTCCCACGGACGGTTCGGCCGGGTAGGCGAAGGGTTCGAGCGGCGCGTCGGCGAGAGCCGGCTCGTCGTGGGGAGGAATCGGCGCGGTGAAAGCGCCGGCCGGCAATTCCGGCTCCGTGACATGACGATGCGGCTTGGCCGTCACGCTCGCGCCGGCGAAGACCGGCCTAAGCGGCAGGTTGTCCGCGTCGTACGGCAGACCGTTGCTGACCTTGGCATGCGGAAGGGGCGTTCGAGGGTCCCAGCTGCCCGTGCGGAAATCGAGCCGCTCGGGCCGCACGCCCGAGAGCGCCTCGATCGCCGCCGCGGCGGCGACCGGCTTGGCGGTGGAGAAGTCCCCGCCTTCTGTGATGTCGAACAGGCTGCTGGACGCGTCGAAGACTTCATTGCAATGCCCGCAACGCACGAGGCCGCGGCGCAGCGCAAGCTGCGCCGGTTGCAGGCGGAAAACGGTTTCGCAGAAGGGGCAGCGCGTTGCCAGGAGCATATTGGGCCGATAAGCCGGGAAGGCCGTTGGTTGGACAATACGCCTTATTCTAATGGCTTTCGCGGCGCGTTCCCGTCAGGCATACCCAGCCTTCGTGCTCGCGCCATACGCCGATGTCGATCCATCGCGCGTAGACCTGCGCCACTTCGTCCGCTTGCCGCGCGAGGATGCCCGACAGCGCGATCCGGCCGCCCGGTTTGACCTTCGACGAGAGCATCGAGGCCATCAGCTTGAGCGGATTCGAGAGGATATTGGCGACCACGATATCGAACTCCCCGGTGGGGCATTCGTCAGGCAGGCCGTAGGTGACGTCCGCGCGGTTGCGTTCGCTGTTGTGACGTGCCGATTCGACGGCTTGCGGATCGATGTCGATGCCGTATACCGGATCGGCGCCGCACTTCTTTGCGAGAATTGCGAGAATGCCCGAGCCGCAGCCGTAGTCGAGCACGGACTGCTCCGGCTTGACCGACTGCTCCAGCCACTCCATGCACAGACGCGTGGTGGGATGGCTGCCCGTGCCGAAGGCGAGGCCCGGATCGAGTTCCAGCACGAGTGCCTCGGGGTCCGGCGCGTCGTGCCACGACGGCACGACCCAGATGCGCTCGCCGATCGGAATCGGATCGAATTGCGATTGCGTGAGCCGCACCCAATCCTGTTCCTCGACCTCACGCACGGTGAACGAGGGCGCCGGAGTCAAACCCAACTCGTTCGCCGCGGCGGTGAGCAGCACCGCCGGCTCCTGTTCCGGCGCGAGTAACGCGATCACGCGCGAACGCTGCCATGCGGAGCGATCCGGTGTGAGACCGGGTTCGCCGAACAGCGGCTGTTCGTCGGGCGTATCGGCGTCCGCATCTTCGACCGATACGGACAGCGCGCCCAACTCGAGCAGCGCGTCGGAAAATTCCTCCGCGTGCTCGCGTGCCAGCTCGGCGATCAGTTCCCGGTAGCTCATGAGTTACGCTTCTTCCGGCGCGGCCTGCAGCTTCGCGGCCAGGCGGTTTTCGAGGTAATGGATGCTGGTGCCGCCTTCGACGAACTTCGCATCCAGCATCAACTCGCGGTGCAAGGGGATGTTGGTCTGAATGCCTTCCACCACCATTTCCGACAACGCGATGCGCATCCGCTTGATCGCCTGTTCGCGCGTGGCGCCGTAAGCGATCAGCTTGCCGATCATCGAATCATAGTTCGGCGGCACGAAATAGCCATTGTAGGCGTGCGAATCGACGCGAATGCCGGGGCCGCCCGGCATGTGCCACGACGTCAAACGTCCCGGCGACGGAATGAACTTGAACGGATCTTCCGCGTTGATCCGGCATTCGATCGCGTGACCCTTGAACACGATGTCGCGCTGGCGGAACGCGAGCTTTTCGCCGGCCGCGATACGAATCTGTTCCTGCACGATGTCCACGCCCGTGATCAGCTCGGTCACCGGATGTTCGACCTGCACGCGCGTGTTCATTTCAATGAAGTAGAACTCGCCGTTTTCATACAGGAACTCGAACGTACCCGCGCCAAGATAGCCCATCTTCTTGCAGGCGTCCGCGCAACGATCGCCGATACGGTCGATCAGGCGCCGCGCGATGCCCGGCGCCGGCGCTTCCTCGATCACTTTCTGGTGGCGGCGCTGCATCGAGCAATCGCGCTCGCCCAGCCACACGGCGTTCTTGAACGAATCGGACAGCACCTGGATTTCGATGTGCCGCGGGTTCTCCAGGAATTTCTCCATGTAGACCTGCGGGTTGCCGAACGCACGGCCGGCTTCCTCGCGCGTCATGTTGACCGCATTGACGAGCGCCGCTTCCGTGTGGACCACGCGCATGCCGCGGCCGCCGCCGCCGCCGGCGGCCTTGATGATGACCGGATAGCCGACCTGGCGGGCAATTTTCACGATTTCTTTCGGATCGTCCGGCAACGCGCCTTCGGAACCCGGCACGCAAGGCACGCCGGTCTTGATCATGGTCTGCTTCGCCGTGACCTTGTCGCCCATCATGCGGATGGTTTCCGGGCGCGGGCCGATGAAGGTGAAGCCGGACTGCTCGACGCGCTCGGCGAAGTCGGCGTTTTCCGACAGGAAGCCGTAGCCGGGGTGAATCGCTTCGGCGTCGGTGACTTCGGCCGCGCTGATCAGCGCCGGCATGTTCAGGTAACTGAGATTCGAAGGCGCCGGGCCGATACAGACCGCCTCGTCCGCGAGCTTCACGTACTTGGCTTCCTTGTCGGCTTCCGAATAGACGACGACCGTCTTGACGCCGAGCTCGCGGCAGGCGCGCTGGATACGAAGCGCGATCTCGCCACGATTGGCAATGAGGATTTTTTCAAACATAGCGGGTTTTCGACTCATCAATGGGCGCCCGGTCGATCACGACACAGGCTGCCTCAGAGGATCGGTCGCGCGCCTCGAATAGCGGGCGCGCGGGCGGCGAGCGCAGTGCGTGCCGCGTTAGCCGACCACGAACAGCGGTTGGCCGTATTCGACCGCCTGGCCGTTTTCGACGAGGATTTCCTTGACCACGCCGGACTTGTCCGACTCGATTTCGTTGAGCAGCTTCATCGCTTCGATGATGCAGATCGTCTGGCCTTCCTTGACCGTGTCGCCCACCTGGACGAACGGATCGGCGCCCGGCGACGGCGCGCGGTAGAAGGTGCCCACCATCGGCGAAGTCACCACGTGGCCTTGCGGCGCGGCGGCGGCCGGGATGGCCGGAGCGGCCGCGGGCGCTTCGCCGCTGATGGCCGGCGCCGGCTGCGCGTATTGCGGTGCGTACGAGGCGGACGGCTGCACGTAAACCGGCGGCGCATTCTTGACGATGCGCACCTTGCCTTCGCCCTCGGTCACTTCGAGTTCGGAAATACCGGACTCCGAGACGAGGTCGATCAGAGTTTTCAGTTTACGTAGATCCATCAGGAGCCCCTTTCAATGCGTGAAGTGCCGGCGCATACGTAGCCGGCGCAAATTAGACGTGTTTGGAATCAGCCGCGCGACGAGCCGGCCGCGAGCCGGTCGAGCGCGAATTCGAGCGCGTACAGATATCCCTTCCAGCCGAGGCCGCAAATCACGCCCTCGGCCTGGTCGGAGAAATACGAGTGATGCCGGAATGGTTCGCGGCGATGTACGTTCGACAGATGAATCTCGACGAACGGGATGCCGACCCCCGCCAGTGCGTCCCGAATGGCCACGCTGGTATGCGTGTACGCGGCGGGATTGATCAGAATGAAATCGGTTTGTTCGGTCCGGGCGGATTGGATGCGGTCGACCAGCGCGCCTTCGTGATTGCTCTGGAACGAGGCCAGTTCGACGGCTGCGTCCGCTGCGCGGTCCGCCAGCGCCTGATCGATCTGCGGCAAGGTCACGCGACCGTAGACCTCCGGTTCCCGGGTGCCGAGAAGGTTGAGGTTAGGTCCGTGCAGCACCAGCAGTCGCGTCATGGTCGCTTCTTTTTCCGTGGAATTGGGCGCACTTTAGCGCTGATTAGAGAAACTTGTCTAGTTTCGCTGACGTACGCGGCGACTGCTGCGGCGCCGGATCACGGCGTGAGCCGACCATCTTCCGTTAAAGATAGGTGATTTTCACCGAAATGCGTGCCTTCGGCGATTATTCAAACGTCAAACGAATGTAAGATTTAAAGCGTGTCGAGGGTCTGTTTCAGCGCTTGCGGGTCGATTTGTCCTAATTTTGTCGAGCGCACATTACCTTTCGCGTCGATAACGACGGTGAAAGGCAAGCCTCCCGCCGTATTGCCAAAGGCGCGCGCAAGATCGGCGCCGCCGAACCCCGTCACGTAGACGGGGTAAGCCACATGCACCTTCTGCAGAAATGCCTGGACGTTTTTGTCCGAATCCACGCCAAGTCCGACGAACTGGATACCTTTCCTCGCATATTCGTGCTGAAGTTGCGAGAGAGCGGGCATTTCCTCCACACACGGCCCACACCACGACGCCCAGAAATTGACGACGATTGGATGGCCTTTGAGCAAAGTTAGCGATTGCGGCTTGCCGTTCACATCGGTCACGGGCGCGCTCCACAACTGACTGACCGCGCTTTCACCGGACGCCGGCTGCGCGGCATGCGCGAACTCGGCATCGTTACCGTTCAGCCAATGATTGGCGAGCACGCCGCCGCCCGCGGCCACGATAGCTATTAGCGCGCCGGCCAGGATCCGTCTCATGTTCATGTTGAGTCTGTCTAACTGTTCAGGAAGTGATGTCGCTGCTCTGGAGCAGTGTCTGGACCGCTTGCAGATTGGCGCGGGCCGTGCGGCCGCGCGCATCGGCACGCACGGCGCCGCGCAAGTCGTCCGTTTCGTACAGCGCGACGTGGACGCCGACCGGTTCCGCGGCGCGCCCTTCGTCCGGCGGGCGCCACATGAAGCTCAGTGTCTCGACGTAGCCGCGTCCGGCGAAATGCCGGGTTTCCGAAACGTCGTACTGAATGTTGGCGTTCAGAAAGTAGATCGCGACTTCTTTCGGGTTGTCGCAGAACACTTGAAGGTGAATATCCGAATGCTCGCCGGCCGTGCCGCCGAGAACGGCGCCAGTCAGATAAGGATTGAACGGCGCAAGCCGCTCCATCCAGTCGACCGCGATATGGCGCAGCCGCCGCAGCAGGGCCGGCTGGCTGTCGCCCTGGAAGAGCGACTGGTATTCACGGATTTCTTCTTCAATCTGGTCGTTATCCGGCAGCCATTCGCCGGCAACACGGTTCTCGCCCACTACCTGGCGCGCCGCTTTACGCTTGGCCGTTGCGTAGTCGAGACCGTCTTCGGCGATCAGCCGGGCAGCCGCGATGGCGATTTCCTCGCGCACGCGCCGCGGATCGAAATGTAATTTGCGGACCATCTCTCAATCATACTAGAGATTGATATAGGCCTTTGCCGGCAGCTGCCGCCGGCATTTGGCGCGTGCGGCGCGGGTGCGCGTTCATAGGGCGAAGGGAAGCGGTCGGTTACAATAGCGTCCTTTGCGGACGGCCGTTTCGGCCGCTTCGCTGCACTCCATCCCTCGCAAAAAACGCCCGCGCGGCACGACAGGCTTATGCACATCCACATCCTCGGCATCTGCGGCACGTTCATGGGCGGCCTCGCGGTTCTCGCGCGCGGCGCGGGTCACACCGTGACGGGCTGCGACGCCGGCGTCTATCCGCCGATGAGCACGCAACTCGAGGCGCAAGGCATTCGTCTGATCGAAGGTTACGACGCGGAGCAATTGAACGGCCTGAACGCCGACCTGTTCGTGATCGGCAATGTGGTCTCGCGCGGCAACCCGCTAATGGAAGCGATTCTCGACCGCGGCCTGCCGTATGTGTCCGGTCCGCAGTGGCTCGGCGAGCACGTGCTGAACGGCAAGTGGGTGCTGGCGGTGGCCGGCACGCACGGCAAGACCACCACCAGCTCGATGCTGACCTGGCTGCTCGAAGACGCGGGCCTCAATCCCGGTTTCCTGATCGGCGGCGTGCCGCTGAATTTCGGCGTCTCGGCGCGGCTGACCGATTCGAGCTTTTTCGTGATCGAAGCCGACGAGTACGACACCGCGTTCTTCGACAAGCGGTCCAAATTCGTCCACTACCGGCCGAAAACCGCGATCCTGAACAACCTTGAGTTCGATCATGCCGACATCTTCCCGGATCTGGCGGCGATCGAAACGCAGTTTCATCACCTGATCCGCACGGTGCCGGGCATTGGCCGCGTCGTGACGAACGGTCGCGAGGACGCGCTCGAGCGGGTGCTGACGCGCGGCTGCTGGAGCGAGGTCGAGCGTTTCGGCGTGCAGGGCGGCTGGGAAACCCTGCCCGCGGAAGACGGCGTGCCGGTCGACGAGCGTTTCGCCGTGTATCACAACAGCGAGCGCGTCGGCGTGGTCGAGTGGCAGGTGCAGGGCGAGCACAACCGCATGAATGCGCTTGCCGCGATCGCCGCCGCGCGCCATGTCGGCGTGCCGCCGGCGCAAGCCGCGAAATCGCTGGCGAGCTTCCGAAACGTGAAGCGCCGCATGGAAGTGCGCGGCGGCGTCGACGGCGTGACCGTCTACGACGACTTCGCGCATCACCCCACCGCGATCGACACCACGGTGGCCGGCTTGCGCGCGCGCGTCGGCCGCGACAACACGCGGATTCTCGCGGTGCTGGAGCCGCGCTCGAACACGATGAAGCTCGGCGTGATGAAAGCACAATTGCCCGCCAGTCTCGCCGACGCCGACCTCGTGTTCGGCTACGGCGCGCCGGCCGGCCGCGACGCGCTCGGCTGGAACCTCGGCGAAGCGCTCGCGCCGCTCGGCGGCAAGGCACAGGCCTTCGACAATCTCGACGCGCTGGTCAAAGCGGTGGTCCACGCGGCGCGCCCCGGCGACCAGATTCTGGTGATGAGCAACGGCGGCTTCGGCGGCGTGCATCAGAAGCTGCTCGACGCACTTTCAGCGCGAGGCGTTTCGTGATCCTTTATCTGCATGGCTTCCGTTCCTCGCCCAATTCGTTCAAGGCGCGGGTGCTGGCCGCGCGTCTCGTCGAACTCGGCCGCGGCGACGAATGGTGCTGCCCGATGCTGCCGGTCTCGCCGCTCGAGACGGTCGCGCTCGCCGAATCGCTGGTGGCGGCCGCGAAACCCGAACACGTCACGCTGATCGGCAGTTCGCTCGGCGGCTATTTCGCGACCTATCTCGCGGAGAAGCACGGCTGGCCGGCGGTTTTGCTCAACCCGGCGGTCGTGCCGCAGCGCGATCTGAGCGCCTATCTCGGCGAGCAGCCGTTGTGGCACGGCGGCGGCAGCATCGTCGTCGAGCCGCATCATCTGGACGAGTTGCGCGCGCTCGGCGTGGCGTCGATCACGCGGCCCGAACGCTATTATTTGTTGGCTGCCACCGGCGACGAGGTGCTCGATTACCGCGAAATGCTCGCGCACTATCCCGGCGCACGCACTACGCTGATCGAAGGGAGCGACCACGCGATCAGCGAGTTTGCGCAATATGTCGACGACGTGCTGGCCTTTTGCGACGTCGAAGATGTCGAGCCGCCGGCGCCGCGCGAAGCGGCGTAGGGTCCGGACGATCCGGCAGCCAGCCCGCCGATCATCAGATTCAACCCGCCGGCGCGCGCATATCGCGCCGCGGATCCACTACCACGAACACGTTGCCGCGCCGCGCACGCAGTCGACCGATCGCTGAACCAGATCGGGCGCGCCGGCAGATGCAAGTCAGAACGAGAGTATTGAGTGAACGTTTTCTTCGAGGAATCGGGCAGTTTCAAGGCAGGCAGCGTGCTGTCGCGCCAGGGCGATGCGTTTCAGGTCGAGTTGCCGGGTGGCCGGCGCGCCAAGGTGCGCGCGAAAGACGTGTTGATCGAATTCGACAAGCCGAGCGCCGCCGAGTTGATGCAGCAGGCCGACGCGGCCGCGCAGGACATCGATCTGGACTTCCTGTGGGAATGCGCGCCCGACGACGAATTTCCGTTCGCCACGCTCGGCGCGGAGTATTTCGGCGAAAGCTTCGGCCCGATCGAACGCGCGGCGCTGGTGCTGCGCATGCACGGTGCGCCCGTGTATTTCCGCCGCAAGGGCCGCGGCATGTATCAGCGCGCGCCCGAGGAGCAACTGAAGATGGCGCTCGCCGGCCTCGAGCGCAAGCGTCAGCAGGCGCTCGTGCAGGCGGGCTACGAGGAGGAACTGAAGGCGGGCCGTCTGCCGGAAGCGTTTACCGGCAGCAACGCGCTGGCGTTGCTCACGCGACCCGACAGGAACACGATCGAATACAAGGCGCTCGAAGGCGCTGCGGCGGCGCGCGGCATTTCGCAGGCGCGTCTGATGCTTGAATGCGGCGGCATTGCGTCGGCCCGCGCGCTGCACGAGGCGAAATTCCTCTCCGAGTTTTTCCCGCACGGTACCGGTTTCCCGCCGGTCGCCGTCGGCGCGTTGCCGGAGGATTTGCCGGAAGCGGACGTGCAGGCCTTCTCGATCGACGACATCACGACCACTGAAATCGACGACGCGTTCTCCGTCGAGCATCTGGCCGACGGCCGCGTGCGGATCGGCGTGCACATCGCCGCGCCGGCGCTCGGCATTCAGCGGGGTGACGACGTCGATGCGATCGCGCGCACACGTTTGTCCACCGTCTACATGCCGGGCGACAAGATCACGATGCTGCCCGACAGCGTCGTCGAAGCGTTTACGCTGGCCGAAGGCGGCTTGCGGCCGGCGCTTTCGCTGTATGTGATCGTCAATCGCGAGACGCAGGAGATCGTTGCGAGCGAAACGCGCGCCGAGCGTGTGTTCGTGAAGAGCAATCTGCGCCACAACACGCTCGACGAACTCGTCACCGAAGAGGCGCTTGCCGCCGGCACCGGCGACTATCCGCACAAGGAAGACATCGCCGTGCTGTGGCCGTTCGCGCAGGCGCTGTTCGAGAAGCGCCAGACCGCGCGCGCCGGTTATGGCCTGCGCCGCGAAGTGCAGCGCAATACCGACTTCAACTTCTATGTGGAAGGCGAGCACATCACGATCACGCCGCGCCGGCGCGGTTCGCCGCTCGACACGATCGTCGCGGAACTGGCGATTCTCGCCAACTCGTCGTGGGGCGCGTTCCTGCACGACCACGGCGTGCCGGGTATCTATCGATCGCAGCGCGCGTTCGGCGCGCCGACCGGCCCGAAGCGCACCCGCATGCAGACCACGGCCGCCCCGCACGAGGGCCTCGGTGTCACGCAATACGCGTGGAGCACGTCGCCGCTGCGCCGCTACGTCGACCTGGTGAATCAGTGGCAGTTGCTCGCCTGCGTGCAGCACGGCGTGACCGCGAAGCTGGCCGCGCCGTTCAAGCCGAAAGACGCCGATCTGTTCGCCGTCGTGCAAGGTTTCGACGACACCTACACCGCGTATGCCGATCACCAGCGCCGCATGGAGTACTTCTGGTGTCTGCGCTGGCTGAAGCAGGAGAACAAAAAGCAGGTGGTGGCGTCGGTCGTGAAGGGCGATCTCGTGCGCCTCGAAGAAATTCCGCTGCTGCTGCACGTGCCGGGCCTCGGCGTGCACGCACGCGGCACGCGCTTGCAGATGGAAGTGATGTCGCTCGACGAGCTGACCGTCGAAGCGTCCGTGCGTCTGCTGCATGTGCTCGACGCGCCGACCGTGACGAGCGGCGGCGAGGCCGGGGAAGCGGACGAAAGCGAAGAAGAAATCATCGACGCCGCCGATGAAAGCGCCGAAGGCGAAGCCGAGGCGCAAGCCGAAGCCGACCTCGACGGCGGCGCGGCCACGCAGGGCGACGCCGAAAACGGCGACGGCGCGAGCGACGCGGCAGCCGATCAGCAGCACGTAGCGGAGCCGGGACGATGAACGCCAACGAATCGCGTGACCGTTATGCAGTGGTCGGCAATCCGGTGGGTCACAGCAAATCGCCGTTCATTCATGGCCGGTTTGCCGCGCAGACCGGCGAGCCGATCGAATACGGCCACTTGCTCGCGCCGGTGGATGCTTTCGTGCCATATGTGCGCGCATTTATTGACGCGGGCGGACGCGGCCTGAACGTGACCGTGCCGTTCAAGCTCGACGCGCATGCGTTTGCCGATACGTTGTCGCCGCGCGCGGCGGCGGCGGGGGCGGTGAACACCTTGCGCGTCGATTCGAGCGGCATCTACGGCGACAACACGGACGGCTTCGGACTGGTGCGCGACATCGAGGTGAATCTCGGCGTGCCGTTGAAGGGCGCGCGCATCCTGTTGTTGGGCGCGGGCGGCGCAGCGCGTGGCGTGGTGCTGCCGATGCTGGACCGCGCGCCGCACGCGCTGACGATCGTCAATCGCACGGCGGAGAGGGCCGAGGCGTTGGTCGATCAGTTCGCGCAAGCCGCGCGCGACGCCGCCTGTCGTTTGAGCGGCGGCAGCGCGCGGGTAATCGAAGCGGCCCCATACGACGTGATCGTCAACGCGACCGCGGGCAGCCTGGACGCGTCGTTGCCCGAATGCGACGACCGCGCGTTCGGCAGCGGCACGCTCGCCTACGACATGATGTACGGCGCGCATCCGACGGTGTTCATGGAACACGCGCGGAAACTTGGCGCGCGCGGCGCCGACGGTCTTGGCATGCTGGTCGAGCAAGCTGCCGAATCGTTTTACGTGTGGCGCGGCGTGCGGCCCGACGGCGCGCCGGTGCTGGCCGAATTGCGTGCGCTGTTGACGGCGCCGTCGCACGCGTAGAGCGGCGCTTCACCTTGCGGCATTCACCGACACGAGGACTGAGACCACGATGACAGCAACGCGGCGCGCGAGCCGGCCAGGCCCGGTGCGATGGATGTTTTATCTGGGCGCCGTGCTGGCGATTGCGTGGTTCGTGACGCAGGCGTTTTACTTCGCGCAGATCGCGGTGTGGAATTACGTCAATCCGCGCTCGACGGCTTTCATGCGATCGGACGCGTGGCGGTTGTCGCAAGATCGGCCGGATCTTTCGATGCAACATACGTGGGTGCCGTACGACCAGATTTCGCGCAATCTGAAGCGCGCGATCATCGCTTCGGAAGACGCGAATTTCGTCAGCAACAATGGTTATGAGACGGACGCTATTTTGCAGGCGTGGGAACGGAACAAGGCCAAGGGCAAGATTGTTCGCGGCGGTTCGACGATTACGCAGCAACTGGCTCGGAATCTGTTTTTGTCCCGGGAGAAGAGTTATATCCGCAAGGGACAGGAATTGATCATTACGTGGATGCTCGAGACCTTGATGGACAAGGAGCGGATCTTTGAGATCTATCTCAACTCCGTTGAATGGGGGAATGGGGTTTATGGGGCCGAGGCGGCCGCGCGTTATTACTACAAGACGTCGGCTAGTAAGTTGACTGCTGCGCAGTCGGCTCGGTTGGCTGTGATGCTGCCGCAGCCCAGGTATTTTGATGAGCACCGGGGATCGGGGTATCTGGCGCAGCGATCGCGGGTGATTGCCCGGAGGATGGGCGCGGCGGAATTGCCTGATTATGTTTGCCTGCGGTGTTGGGCTTTCCTTGTTGTCTTATTGGTTTATTAGTGTTGCCCCTGTGCGGGGCGGCACTTACTTTCTTTGCCGCCGCAAAGAAAGGTAAGCAAAGAAAGCGGCTCAAACCGCTAATTCTTAAGCGGGTCTCCCGGCTTGGAGGGGGCAGTGGTGCATCTGGAATCGGTGCCCTCGCGCATTCAGCGCAAGTGACAAGGCCGTCATACTTCCGGCGGCGCTGCGCGCGCCGTTGCGGTACTTCACCAAACCGCTAGCCGCTTCTGCGTCCCGTACTATCCCTTCAAATCGTTAGCCGCTCCTGCGCTCCGTGTTATTCCCTCAAACCGTTAGCGGCTTCCTGCGGTCCAGCATATTCCCCTAGACCGTTAGCCGTTTCTGGCGCAAAGCGGTGCTTCATCCAACTCCTGCCACCTCCCTGCTGCAGCCAGCGACTCCAAAACGCCCGCCATTTTCGGCGCCTCGCCGAGGCGAAGCCGACGGCTCCCGCAGCGAACGCATTCTCCACTGGTTTCCCTGGCAGACCCATCCGCGACGCACGCAGTGCGGAGTGGGAGCGGATGACTGCCTGGTCACCAGGGTTGAATGCGCGAGGGCACCTATTCAGATGTACCACTGCCCCCTCCAAGCCGGGAGATCCGCTTAAGAATTAGCGGTTTGAGCCGCTTTCTTTGCTTACCTTTCTTTGCGGCGGCAAAGAAAGTAAGTGCCGCCCCGCACAGGGGCAACGCTAATAAACCAATAAGACAACAAGGAAAGCCCAACGCCGCAGGCAAACAGACCTAAAAGTGCCGCGCAGGCAAAGACCACTACCGCAACTGCACCGTCAAACCCCCAGCCCACGGCAACACCAAATCCCATTATATGAATCAATCACTCACATATTGGAGATTTCTCAAAAACCGCCCTACAATCCACCTCAAGACGCGCCGCAGGTCAGAAAAACCAACAAACCTGACCACGAAATAGCGACAGCAAAAAAACCGGAGACAAAGCCAAGCCATGCCTAGCACCCAAAGGCAGCACCCCCGCGCCCGCCGCATCGCGAGCACAGAAGGCCGTCCCTCCGGCCCCGCGCTGTAAGCGCAAAAAACCACCGAAAAGCGAATCGCCATGAACAAAGCGATGCCCACTCACGCCGCAAGCGCGTCCGAAGCCGATCTGGCGCCGCAAGCCGATCACGCGAGCCGCGCCGCGCCGCAATCGCAGCCGCAGCCGGCCGCCGTCGCCAAAGCCGCGCGCACCAACGCGCAACCGGCCGTGGTCAACGAAATCGGGCTGCCCAGCACGCTGCTGGACATCACCCCGCAGCAAGCCGGCACGCAAACGCTGCTGCGCGGTCTGGCGATTCTGGAAGCCGCCGCCGCCGGCGTGCGCGATCTGCGTACCTTCGGCGCGGCGCTCGGCACGACCCGCAGCACCACGCATCGGCTGGTGAGCAGCCTCGTGCAGGCCCGCTATCTGCGCCAGGTGCAAGGCGGTTATCTGCTCGGCCCGAAGCTGATCGAACTCGGCACCATTGCGCTCGAACAGATGCCGCTCACCGCGGTCGCGCGTCCGCATCTCGAATCGCTCGCCGAGCAGACGCTCGACACGATTCACCTCGGCGTGCGCGACGGCGACGACGTGCTGTACATCGACAAGATTCCCGGCACCCGTGGTCTGGAAATGCGCTCGCGCGTCGGTCACCGCATGCCGCTGGCGTCGACGGGAATCGGCAAGGCCATGATGCTCGACCTCGGGCCGGACGTCTGGCAGTCGCTGTTCGAAGCATCGCGGCGTGCGCTCGCGGGCGTCAGCTTCAAGCCGGATAACCGGCCCGACGCGCAGACTTTCATGCAGCGCATGACCAACTACGCCGCCGGCGGCTACACCTTCGATCTCGAGGAAAACGAGGCGTCGATCCGCTGCGTCGCGGCACCCGTGCGCGATGCGTCGGGTGCGGTGGTGGCGGCACTGTCGGTGGCGAGCACGATTCCGTATATGTCGCTCGAACGCATGGATGAACTGATTCCGGTCGTGCAGCGCGAAGCGCGCGCGATCTCGGAGGAACTCGGTTGGCGCGCGCCGCAACCGGCAACCCGCAGGATCAAGCGATGAAGCAAGCGGGTTCTCCCACGCCGGCAGCCAATCACGTCGCCGCAGGCGCCGCCGAGGCCAACGCCTCAGTCGAACACGCAGCACTGATCGCGCTCGACTGGGGCACGACGTCGCTGCGCGCGTATCTGTACGATGCGGCGGGCAAGGTGCTGGCGACGCGCGCGTCGGCGGCCGGCATCATGAATCTGCCGCGCAGCGCCGAGCAAGGCGGCTTCGACGCGGCATTCGACGACGCCTGCGGCCCCTGGCTCGAACGCGCGCCCGCGCTGCCGGTGATCGCGGCAGGCATGGTCGGCAGCGCGCAGGGCTGGGTCGAGGCGCCGTATGTCGATGCGCCGGCGAATGCCGACGCGCTGGTGGCCGGCATCGTCCGCGTGAAGGCGGCGTGCGGCGCGACGCTGCATATCGTGCCGGGCGTCCTGCAACGCGGCGAACTCCCCAACGTGATGCGCGGCGAGGAAACGCAGATTTTCGGCGCGCTCGGCGAGGACGCGAACGTCGCCGAGAGCAGCAAGCGCGCGCTGATCGGCCTGCCCGGCACCCACGCCAAATGGGCGGTGGTGCAGGCGGGCCGCATCGAACGTTTTCATACGTTCATGACCGGCGAGGTGTTCGCGGCATTGCGCGAACACACGATCCTCGGCCGTACGATGGCCACGCCGGACCGTCCGGATACCGAAGCATTCCTGCACGGCGTGAGCATCGCCCGTGAAAAAGGCCAGGCAGGCGTGCTCGCGACGGTATTCAGCGCCCGCACGCTCGGTCTCACCGGACAACTGTCGCGCGAACAGCAGCCCGACTATCTGTCGGGATTGCTGATCGGGCACGAGCTGGCCGGCCTCGAGGCCGTGCTCAAGCAACAGCAAAACTCGCTCGCTGGAGAGAGCCTGCGTCTGATCGGCAATGAAGCGCTGTGCGAGCGCTATCGCCTCGCGCTGGCGCAATACGGCTGCACGCAGGCGGAACTGGTGAAGCACGCCACCGAGCGCGGCTTGTGGCGCGTCGCCTCGCAGGCGGGGCTCGTCAATCCGGCGCCCCAGGCGGCGCGTGCCGGCTAACCGGCAGCGCTGCCGTCCACGAAACAAGGAACCGACATGCAACCTCACATCAATCTGCCCGCTCCCTACATGCCGCACGCGGGTCTGATCGCGGCGTTCGAGGTGTGTCCGCTGATCGCGATCATGCGCGGCGTGACGCCCGCCGATGCGGCCGACCACGGCCAGGCGTTGTACGAAGCGGGCTTTCGCATCGTCGAAGTGCCGTTGAATTCGCCGCAACCATTCGACAGCATCGCCGCGATTCGCAAGGCGCTGCCGGCCGACGCGATCGTCGGCGCGGGCACGGTGCTGCATCCGAGTTTCGTCAACGACGTGAAGTCGGCGGGCGGCGAACTGATCGTCATGCCGCATAGCGATCCGGACGTGGTCAACGCCGCGAAGGCGCAAGGTCTCGCGTGCGCTCCGGGCGTCGCGACGCCGAACGAAGCCTTCATCGCACTCAAGAACGGCGCGGACGTGCTGAAGATGTTCCCCGCCGAACAGCTCGGCTGCCAGGTCGTGAAGGCTTGGCGCGCGGTGATCGCGGCGCAGGTGCCGCTGGTGCCGGTCGGCGGCATCACGCCGGACAACATGGGCCCGTTTCTGAGCGCCGGCGCGAACGGCTTCGGCCTCGGCTCCGCGTTGTACAAGCCGGGCCAGAGCGCGGCCGTGACGGCCTCGCACGCGAAGGCGTTCATCAACGGTTTGCGCATCGCCCGGGCAGGCGCGAAGAAATGAAACGGCTCGCCGGAAAAGTCGCATTGATCACGGGCGCCGGGCGCGGCATCGGCGCGGCGATCGCGCTCGCGTTTGCACGCGAGGGCGCGGCGGTCGTGCTGGCGGAACTGAATCTCGAAACCGCCCGGCAGACGGCGCAGCGGATCGAGTCGGAAACCGGCGCGCGCGTGCTGGCGGTGCAAACCGACGTCACGCAATCGGCTTCGGTGCGACACGCGGTGAGCGAGGCCGAACACGCGTTCGGCGCGCCCGACGTGCTGGTGAACAACGCCGGCATCAACGTGTTTTGCGATCCGCTGACCATGACCGACGACGACTGGCGCCGCTGCTTCGCGGTCGATCTCGACGGCGTCTGGAACGGTTGCCGCGCGGTGTTGCCGGGCATGGTGGAACGCGGCGCGGGCAGCATCGTGAATATCGCGTCGACGCATGCGTTCAAGATCATCCCGGGCTGTTTTCCGTACCCGGTGGCGAAGCATGGTGTGATCGGGTTGACGCGTGCGCTCGGTATCGAATACGCGCCGCGCAACGTGCGCGTCAACGCGATCGCGCCGGGTTACATCGAAACGCAACTGACGCACGACTGGTGGAACGAACAAGCCGACCCGGCCGCCGCGCAGCAAGCGACGCTCGAACTGCAGCCAATGAAACGCATCGGCCGCCCGGAAGAAGTGGCGATGACGGCGGTGTTCCTCGCCTCGGACGAGGCGCCGTTCATCAACGCCACGTGCATCACCGTGGATGGCGGCCGCACGGCGCTGTATCACGACTGAACGTAACAGAGGCAGCACGCAACGGAAAGCAGAAAAGCAGCAAAACGGGCAGTAGAAAAGCAGCAAAGTTTCACCGGACGACGCACTGGCCGCGTGTGTCACAACCGGTACAAGAAGACGCGGCCGATACCTTCTCGTTATCAATTAGTCAGGAGACACGCATCATGAAACGTAGAATTTTCCTCACGCTGGCAGCAGCGGCGGCGGGTGTGCTCTTCAATGCACCGGTCGCGCAAGCCGCCGATCCGGTGAAGATCGGCTTCCTCGTGAAGCAGCCGGAAGAACCGTGGTTCCAGGACGAGTGGAAGTTTGCCGAAATCGCTGCCAAGGAGAAGGGCTTCACGCTGGTGAAAATCGGCGCGCCGTCGGGCGAGAAGGTGATGAGCGCGATCGACAACCTGTCGGCGCAGAAGGCGCAAGGCTTCGTGATCTGCACGCCGGACGTCAAGCTCGGACCGGGCATCGTCGCGAAGGCGAAGGCCGACGGGCTGAAGATGATGACGGTGGACGACCGTCTCGTCGACGGCGCGGGCAAGCCGATCGCATCGGTGCCGCACATGGGCATCTCGGCGTACAACATCGGCAAGCAGGTCGGCGACGGCCTGGCCGCGGAAATCAAGAAGCGCGGCTGGGACATGAAAGACGTGGGCGCGATCGACGTGACGTACGAACAACTGCCGACCGCGCATGACCGCACCAGCGGCGCGACGGATGCGCTGACCGCAGCCGGCTTCCCGAAGGCGAATGTGATCGCCGCGCCGCAAGCGAAGACCGACACGGAAAACGCCTTCAACGCAGCCAACATTGCGCTGACCAAGAACCCGCAGTTCAAGCACTGGGTCGCTTACGCGCTGAACGACGAAGGCGTGCTCGGCGCGGTGCGCGCAGCGGAAGGCCGCGGCTTCAAGGCGGACAACATGATCGGTATCGGCATCGGCGGTTCGGACTCGGCATTGAACGAGTTCAAGAAGCCGTCGCCGACGGGCTTCTTCGGCACGGTCATCATCAGCCCGAAGCGCCACGGCGAGGAAACCTCCACGCTGATGTACGACTGGATCACGCAAGGCAAGGCGCCGCCGGCACTGACGCTGACGACCGGCATGCTGGCCACGCGTGAGAACGTTGGCGAAGTGCGCGAAAAGATGGGCCTCGCGTCGAAGTAAGCGGTTTTACGTGCAGTGAAACGAACTGCCGGGGCGTCCTTTCATGAAGGCACGCACCGGCAGCAGCAACAAGAGATGAAGAGTTGAGGCAAACCGCGCTTTGAAGCATCCACGAGGCGCTTCAACGCACGGGTCACACGAAGCAACAGGAGGCGAAGTGTCAGCGACGCTACGTTTTGACAATATCGGCAAGGTCTTTCCAGGCGTGCGCGCGCTCGACGGTGTGTCCTTCGACGTCAACGTCGGCCAGGTGCACGGCCTGATGGGCGAAAACGGCGCGGGGAAGTCGACCCTGCTGAAGATTCTCGGCGGTGAATATCAGCCCGATTCGGGCCACGTGCTGATCGACGGCAACGAGGTGCGCTTCACGAGCGCGGCTTCGTCGATCGCGGCGGGGATCGCGGTGATTCACCAGGAACTGCAATACGTGCCCGACATGACGGTCGCGGAAAATCTGCTGCTCGGCCAACTGCCGAATTCGCTCGGCTGGGTCGACAAGCGTGAAGCCAAGCGCTTCGTGCGCGAGCGGCTCGAAGCAATGGGCGTGGCGCTCGATCCGAATGCGAAGCTGCGCAAGCTCTCGATCGCGCAGCGTCAGATGGTCGAAATCTGCAAGGCGCTGCTGCGCAACGCGCGCGTGATCGCGCTGGACGAACCGACCAGTTCGCTGTCGCATCGCGAGACCGAGGTGCTGTTCAAGCTGGTGCGCGATCTGCGCGCCGACAACCGCGCGATGATCTACATCTCGCACCGCATGGACGAGATCTACGAACTGTGCGACGCCTGCACGATCTTTCGCGACGGCCGCAAGATCGCCTCGCATCCGACGCTCGAAGGCGTGTCGCGCGACACCATCGTCAGCGAGATGGTCGGGCGCGAAATCTCGGACATCTATAACTACTCGGCGCGGCCGCTCGGCGAAGTGCGCTTCGCGGCAAAGGGCATCGAAGGTCATGCGCTCGCGCAGCCGGCCAGCTTCGAGGTGCGGCGCGGCGAGATCGTCGGCTTCTTCGGACTGGTGGGCGCGGGCCGCAGCGAACTGATGCACCTCGTGTACGGCGCGGATCGCAAGAAGGGCGGCGAACTCGTGCTCGACGGCAAGCCGATCAAGGTGAAGAGCGCGGGCGAAGCGATCAGGCACGGCATCGTGCTGTGTCCGGAAGACCGCAAGGAAGAAGGCATCGTCGCGATGGCGACCGTGTCGGAGAACATCAACATCAGTTGCCGCCGGCACTATCTGCGCGCGGGGATGTTCCTCGATCGCAACAAGGAGGCGGAGACCGCCGACCGTTTCATCAAGCTGCTGAAGATCAAGACGCCGAGCCGCCGCCAGAAGATTCGCTTTCTGTCGGGTGGCAATCAGCAGAAGGCGATTCTGTCGCGCTGGCTCGCCGAACCGGATCTGAAAGTGGTGATTCTCGACGAACCGACGCGCGGTATCGACGTCGGCGCGAAGCACGAAATCTACAACGTGATCTATCAGCTTGCCGAACGCGGCTGCGCGATCGTGATGATTTCATCGGAATTGCCGGAAGTGCTCGGCGTGTCCGACCGCATCGTCGTGATGCGCCAGGGCCGGATTTCCGGCGAGCTGTCGCGCAAGGATGCAACGGAACAATCGGTGCTGAGCCTCGCCTTGCCGCAAAGCTCGACCGCGCTGCCCGGAACGGCAAGCGCCGTGAGCCAGGCGGCCTGAACCTTATTTGGACGAAAGTCCGGCAACCCGTGGGGAACGGGAGGAGTCTTCAAAATGCAAGCCAGAGAAAACCTCGCGCAACAGGCCGCCAAAAGCGCCGCCGAAGCGCTGATTCCGCAGTCCAACGATAAGGCGAAATGGTGGCAGCAGATCACCGAGTACAGCCTGATCGTGATCTTCGTCGTGATGTTCGTCACGATGTCGCTGACCGTCGATCACTTCTTCTCGATCGAGAACATGCTCGGCCTCGCGCTGTCGATCTCGCAGATCGGCATGGTCGCGTGCACGATGATGTTCTGTCTCGCGTCGCGCGATTTCGACCTCTCCGTGGGTTCGACGGTCGCGTTTGCCGGCGTGCTGTGCGCGATGGTGCTGAACGCCACCGGTAATACGTTTATCGCCATTGTCGCGGCGGTTTTCGCCGGTGCGGTGATCGGCTTCGTCAACGGCGCGGTGATCGCGTATCTGCGCGTCAACGCGCTGATCACCACGCTGGCGACGATGGAAATCGTCCGCGGTCTCGGCTTTATCGTGTCGCACGGGCAGGCGGTCGGCGTGTCGTCGGATACGTTCATCGCACTGGGCGGCTTGAGCTTCTTCGGTGTGTCGCTGCCGATCTGGGTCACGCTGATGTGCTTCATCGTGTTCGGTGTGATGCTCAATCAAACCGTGTACGGTCGCAATACGCTCGCGATCGGCGGCAATCCGGAAGCGTCGCGTCTCGCCGGTATCAATGTCGAGCGCACGCGCGTTTATATCTTCCTGATTCAAGGCGCGGTGACGGCGCTGGCCGGTGTGATTCTGGCCTCGCGGATCACGTCCGGTCAGCCGAATGCGGCGCAAGGTTTCGAACTGAACGTGATTTCGGCGTGCGTGCTGGGCGGCGTCTCGCTGCTCGGCGGACGCGCGACGATCTCCGGCGTCGTGATCGGCGTGCTGATCATGGGCACGGTTGAGAACGTGATGAACCTGATGAACATCGACGCGTTCTATCAATATCTCGTGCGCGGCGCGATCCTGCTTGCCGCCGTGCTGCTCGACCAGTTGAAGAACCGCGGATCGCGCGACTAAACTCGCGATCAACGCTGCGACTCACCACTTTGTTCTAAAAGGAATCGAACGATGTCGTCTCCGGCCAATGCAAACGCCCGTCTTGCGGGGAACGCGTTCGCGCGCTATCCGAGTCTCGTCGACCGCACGGTGTTGATTACGGGCGGCGCGACCGGTATCGGCGCATCGTTCGTCGAGCATTTCGCGGCGCAAGGCGCGCGCGTCGCGTTCTTCGATATCGACGCGGCCGCGGGCGAAGCGCTCGCCGACGAACTCGGCGATTCGAAACACAGGCCGCTGTTTCTGCCGTGCGATCTGACCGACATCGACGCGCTGCAAAAAGCGATCGCCGACATCAAGGCCGCGCTCGGCCCGATTCAGGTGCTGGTGAACAACGCGGCGAACGACAAGCGTCACACGATCGGTGAAGTCACCGCCGCTTCGTTCGACGCGGGCATCGCGGTGAATCTCCGTCATCAATTCTTCGCGGCGCAGGCGGTGATGGAGGATATGAAAGCGGCCAACAGCGGCTCGATCATCAATCTCGGCTCGATCAGCTGGATGCTGAAGAACGGCGGTTATCCGGTGTACGTGATGTCGAAATCGGCGGTGCAGGGTTTGACGCGCGGCCTCGCGCGCGACCTCGGACACTTCAACATTCGCGTCAATACGCTGGTGCCGGGCTGGGTGATGACGGAGAAGCAGAAGCGCTTGTGGCTCGACGACGCGGGCCGCCGCTCGATCAAGGAAGGGCAGTGCATCGACGCCGAGCTGGAGCCCGCGGACCTCGCGCGCATGGCGCTGTTCCTCGCGGCGGACGACAGCAAGATGATCACCGCGCAGGACATCGTGGTCGACGGAGGCTGGGCGTGAGTACGGGGTTGCGTGCCACGCATCGCGCGGCCCTGCTGCTCGACACGAAATGCACGCTCGGCGAGGGCGCGACGTGGTGTGCGAAAACCGGCCGCTTCTACTGGGTGGATATCGAAGGCGCGCGCCTGTGGCGCCATGATCCGAACGACGGCCGCACGACGTTCTGGCGGATGCCCGAGCGCCTCGCTACTTTCGCGTTGTGCGCCGATCCGCATTACCTGCTGGTTGGCCTCGCCACACATCTGGCGTTCCTCGATCTGGCCACCGGCGAGACGCGGCGTATCGTCGACGTCGAGCCCGGTCTGAATACACGCGTGAACGACGGGCGCTGCGACCGTCAGGGGCGTTTCGTGTTCGGCACGAAAGACGAAGGCTCGCCGCTGCAAGCGATCGGCGGGTTTTACCGGCTGAATCACGATCTCTCGCTGGAGCGTTTGCCGTTGCCCGCGCCGGCGATCTCGAACAGCATCGCGTTTAGTTCCGACGGCGCGACGATGTACTACTGCGATTCGCCGACCCGTGAAATCCGCGCCTGCGACTATCGCGCGGACGGCGGCATCGCCAACGACCGACTGTTTGCGAAGCTGACGGACGCCACCGGCGAGCCCGACGGCTCGACCGTCGATCGCGATGGCGGCTTGTGGAACGCCCAGTGGGGCGGCAGGCGCGTCGTGCGTTATGGCGCGGACGGCGTGGAAACGGAACGCGTCGACGTGCCGACCGCGCAACCGAGTTGCGTCGCGTTCGGCGGCCCCACAATGGGACTTCCTTCGAGGAGCTTACAACTGGGCACGCTCTACATCACGAGCGCGCGCATCGGTCTCGATGCGGCGGCGCTCGCGGGCGACACTCGCGCGGGCGGCGTGTTCATCGCCACGCCCGGACGGCGAGGATTGCCGGAGCCGGTATTCCAAGGCGCGCCCGCATAGCGCAGAATGACGCTGCCTCATCCTCGGGGCGGCGGCGCGGCGCATTCACGCAGTGACTTTGAAAGCGAATCAGAAGTTGATGTCGCAATTCCGATGGCAGCAAATCGGCAGCAAATCGGCAGCATGCAGTTCGGACCCAGAGGCGACCGGTGCAAAAAAATCGCCCAACAGCATCCGTCAGCAATGACGGCAACGTCCCAAGCCTCTCGATGGAGCCAGATATGACTGTTGCGAATCTTGTTTCCGCTTCTTCCCAAAGCCGGCGCTCGCGACTCGCCGCCGCGGCCAATCCGGTGCTGGCGGGCCCCAGCACGTCGGCGGTGGCGGTCGGCGAAACCAGCGGCGGCGACGTCGCGTGCATTACGCTTGCCAACGCGCATTTGCGTCTCGACGTCGCGCCGACGCTCGGCGGCGGCATTACGCGTTTCGACTGGCGCGACGACGGCGCGCTCACGCCGATTTTCCGTCGCTGCCGCCATGTCGCCGCCGATACGCAGCCGAATGACCTGGCTTGCTATCCGCTGCTGCCGTATTCGAACCGGATCGGCGGCGGGCGTTTCACGGTGGCGGGACGGCGTGTCGACGTGCCGCGCAATCGCGCCGACGAACCGCTGCCGATTCATGGCGACGGCTGGCAGTCCGCCTGGCAGGTGGCCGACTCGGACCGCGAGAACGTGCGCCTGACGCTCGATCGCCACGACGGCAAGCCGTACGCGTTTCGCGCGACGCAAAGCTATACGCTGGACGGTCCCACGCTCGTCATCACGCTTGAAGTCGAGAACGCGGGCCGCGAGGTGCTGCCTTTCGGGCTCGGCGTGCATCCCTTCTTCGTGCGCGACGCCGATACCGAGCTGTCGGCCGCGGCCGGCGGCCTGTGGCTTTCCGGCGACGACTGGCTGCCCGTGCGCCACGTGCCGGCGCCGCCCGCGTGGCAATTCGGCGTGGCGTATCCGCTGCCGGACACCGTCGTCAATCATGCTTTTACCGGCTGGAGCGGGCAGGCGGCGGTGGTGTGGCCCAAGCGGCGCCTGTCGCTGAACATCGCAGCCGACACCGATTATTACGTGCTGTACACGCCGCGCGGTGAAGATTTCTTCTGTTTCGAACCTGTGGATCATCCGATCAACGCGATGAATCTGGCCGGCGGCGCGTGCGAAAACGGCATGACGATGCTGGGACGCGGCGAGCGCTTGACGCGCACGTTCCGGTTCACGGTCGAACGCACGGGTTTGCGCTCGATGCCGGGCGCGCGCGGGTCGCGGCGGCGGCAGTAGCAAGGCGGCGGGGCTGCACGGGACCGGTTGAGCGCGAATCGTATTGGCACGGTCCCGTCGTGGACCGGGCGCTACCCGCCGCGACTCGGCGGGCCCGACATGCCCCTGCGCGGCCCGCCGCGCAGGACGGGTAAAATACGCGCCTCTTTCCGCAATCGGCTCGCCGCGAGACCTTCCATGTCCAATTTCATCCAGACACTCAACGACGCCTGGCAGCGCACCCACTCGCTGCTGTGCGTTGGCCTCGATCCCGAGCCCGGCAAATTTCCGGGCGCACTCGCGGGCCGTTCCGACGCGATCTTCGACTTCTGCCGCACGATCGTCGATGCCACCGCGCCGTATGCGTCGTCGTTCAAGCCGCAAATCGCGTACTTCGCGGCCCATCGCGCGGAAGACCAGCTCGAGCAGCTGATCGCTCACATTCATGCGAATCATCCGGGCCTGCCGGTGATCCTGGACGCGAAGCGCGGCGACATCGGCAGCACCGCCGAACAGTACGCGCGCGAGGCGTTCGAGCGCTATCAGGCGGATGCGGTGACGGTGAATCCGTACATGGGTTTCGATTCGATCGAGCCGTATCTGGAGCACGAAGGCAAGGGCGTGATCGTGTTGTGCCGCACTTCGAACGCGGGCGGCTCGGACCTGCAATTTCTGGAGACGGGCGGCCGTCCGCTGTATCAGGTCGTCGCGCAACTCGCGGCGGATAAGTGGAACGCGAGCGGCCAGCTGGGTCTGGTGGTCGGCGCGACTTTCCCGAAGGAAATCGAAGTGGTGCGCGGGATTGTCGGCGACATGCCGCTGCTGATTCCGGGCATCGGCGCGCAAGGCGGCGATGTCGAGGCGACGGTCAATGCCGGACGCACGGCGAACGGTACGGGCATGTTGATCAACTCGTCGCGCGCGATCATTTATGCGGGCAAAGACGACGATTTCGCCGAGGCCGCGGCGAACGCCGCGATGCAAACGCGCGACAGGATCAATGCGTTTCGGTAATGAACGGCTGTCGTTGATTGCGACATCTTGAACGGATTGGGCGCGGGCCGGCTTGAGAATCGGGCCCGCCCGATTCAAGGCTATTCAATGCTACTCAACGCGCTTCAGCCCGACGCGGTCCCCGGCCCGAGCCGCTCGATAAACGCCGCATGCCGCGGATGCCGCGCCTTCAACGCGCCGACATCCGCCAGTTCGAACTCGCTGAATTCAAATCCCGGCGCCACCGTGCAGCCCACCAGCGCAAACGTCGACGGATCGGCGCATTCCGCGGCGAACCACAAGCCCGCCGGCACCACGGCCTGAAACACGGCATCCGGATGCGTCAGCGCATTGCCCAACCGGTGCGTCACCAGCGTGCCCGTTTCGTCGAGTACGTGAACGTTCAACGGCTCGCCGGCATAAAAATGCCAGACCTCGTCGGACTTGATCCGATGCCACGCCGAATGCGCGCCGTCGCACAGCAGGTAATAGATCGCGGTCGACGCCGACCGTGCCTGCGCCGAGTCGCCGTCACGGGACACGCGTTGTGCCGACCGATACGTCTCGCTAAAGAATCCGCCTTCAGGATGCGGCTTCAGATCGAAGCGGCGGATCAGTTCGTCTTTGGCTGCGTGCGAATCAGGATCAGGCATCGGTTGCGATATTCCAGCGAAAGTTAATGTTCGCGCTCGTCGAGCAAGGCGAGTATGCCGCGCAACGAATGCGCGGCGGCCTGCACGCGGATCTGTTCGCGATCGCCCTTGAAGATTTTCGTTTCCACCGACGTATGCAGCCGGTTGCTCCAGCCGAACGACACCATGCCGACCGGCTTCGCCGCCGTGCCGCCGCCGGGGCCGGCGACGCCGGTAATCGACAGCGCGACCTGCGCGCGGCTGTTGCGCAGCGCGCCCTCGGCCATCGCGCGCGCGACCTGTTCGCTGACCGCGCCGTGCTTCTCGATGAGATCGGCCGGCACACCGATCATTTCGCACTTCGCCTGATTCGAATACGTGACGAAGCCGCGCTCGAACCAGCCGCTGCTGCCGGAAATATCGGTGATCGCGGTCGCCACCATGCCGCCCGTGCAGGATTCGGCGGTGACGAGCAGCAGGCGCCCGTCGCGCAGGCGGTTGCTCACGCGGATCGCGAGCTGATGGACCACGGAATCGGTAGGCATGGCGTCGTCAATCCGAAAAACAGGGGCTGGCGTTGGAGCCCGGCGGCGGAACGGCTGCCGCCGGGCAGCGCGGTTAAACCGACATGCGCCAGAGCGCGATCACGAGCAGCGTGAAAAACGCGGCGACCAGGTCGTCGAACATGATGCCAAAACCACCTTTCAGACGGCGGTCGAAATAACTGATCGGCGGCGGTTTCACCATGTCGAAGAAGCGGAACACGATGAAGGCCCAGAACTGGCCGGTCAGCGTGACGGGCGTGACCATCAGCAGCACGAGCCAGAACGCGACGATTTCGTCCCACACGACCGGCGACGGATCGTCGGTGCCGAGCCTCCTCGCGGTAAAACCGCAAATCGCGATGCCGCCGACAAAGCCGGCGGCGATCAGCACACCCCACTCGATCACGGTCAGATAGCGGCTCAATACCGCGAACGAGGCCCATGCGAACAGCGTGCCGATCGTTCCCGGCGCGACGGGCGACAAGCCGCTGCCGAAACCGAGCGACAGAATGTGCAGCGGATGCGACAGCATGAAACGCGCGGTGGCGCGGCGCGGCTGCGGACGCGGCGCGCGCGGGTCGGGCGCGTTGGGCGGCTCGCCGCCGGTGAGATCGTCGGCGGGGCCGAGCGGGTGATCAGTCTGCATGAAAGTGATCGAAGCCTTGCAACGTCAGAGTGAGCGGCGCGCCGGCGGCATCACACCAGTCGATCGCCGGGCGGTCGGCCGCCGTATGAAGAGCGCTTATTGTACCGATGCGGGTGACCGGCACGCCCGCCGCGCGGCCGGCGGCTTCCATCGAGGCGCGCGCGGCGGGCGGCGCGGTGAAGCACAGTTCGTAATCGTCGCCGCCCGCGAGCGTGCAGCGCCGCTGGATCTCGGGCGACAGGCGGCGCAGCGCGGCGGAACGCGGCACGGCGTCGGCATCGACTGTGGCCCGCAGGTTCGAGCGTTCGAGGATGTGCAGCAGATCGCCGGCGAGTCCGTCCGACAGATCGAGCGCCGCGTGCGCGATGCCGCGCAGCGCGAGACCGAGCGCGATCCGCGGCTCCGGGCGTTCGAGGGCGTGGCGAAACGTCGCAGCGTCGCCGGCATCGGCGGACCATTCGCCCCGCTGCACGCCAAGCCCGGCGCGCGCATCGCCGAGCGTGCCGGAAATCCAGATATCGTCGCCCGGCCGCGCGGCGTCGCGGCGCAGCGCCATGCGCGGCGGCACGCTGCCGAACACGGTGATGCACAGGTTCAACGGGCCGCCGGTCGTGTCGCCGCCGATCAACTCGCAACCGTAGCGTTCGGCCAGCGTGAACAGTCCTTCGCTGAACGCCGCGAGCCATGCTTCGTCCGCTTTCGGCAGGGAGAACGCCAGCGTGAACGCTTGCGGGTGCGCGCCCATCGCGGCGAGGTCCGACAGGTTCACCGCGAGCGCCTTGTGCCCCAGCGCCTCGGGATCGATATCGGGAAAGAAGTGGCGGCCTTCCACCAGCATGTCCGTCGATATCGCCAGCATCTCGCCGGCGCGGGGCGCGAGCAGCGCGCAGTCGTCGCCGATGCCGAGCGTGCCGGCCGCGACGTCGGACGGTCGGGCCGCGGCGCGGCGGGCGAAGAAACGGTCGATCAGCGAAAACTCGGAGAGCATGGGTGGTGATGGGTGAGAGATAGGGGCCGCGAAAAGTGTCAGAAAAAGTGTCGCAAGAAGCCGCCGGCGGCGCGCATTAGACGAAGATGCCACGGCTCGACGCTCGACTCGCGGGCCGCTCGAGTCCGGCTCGCGCTCGCCCCGAAGCACGCCGCGTCGGTCTTTCGCTATGTTTCAGTCGCGGCAGTTGTACCCGTATTGAAGGGATCCAGCCGGCGATTGGGGCTACAATGCCGTCGAACATCTATTCTAATCCGCACTTCGAAGCCCGCCTTATGTCGACTCCCGTCAATAGCAAACTCCGCGAAGCCGCCCTCGATTACCACGAGTTTCCCACCCCAGGGAAGATCGCGATCGCTCCCACCAAGCAGATGATCAACCAGCGCGACCTCGCGCTGGCGTACTCGCCGGGCGTTGCGTTCGCGTGCGAGGAGATCGTCGAAAATCCGCTGAACGCCGCGCGCTTCACCGGCCGCGCGCTTCACCGCGCGCAGCAACCTGGTCGGCGTCGTCACGAACGGCACCGCGGTGCTGGGTCTCGGCAACATCGGGCCGCTCGCGTCGAAGCCGGTCATGGAAGGCAAGGCCGTTCTGTTCAAGAAGTTCGCCGGCATCGACGTGTTCGATATCGAGTTGAACGAGTCCGATCCGCACAAGCTGGTCGAGGTGATCGCGGCGCTGGAGCCGACCTTCGGCGGCATCAATCTGGAAGACATCAAGGCGCCGGACTGCTTCATCGTCGAACGCGAATGCCGCAAGCGCATGAAGATTCCGGTCTTCCACGACGATCAGCACGGCACGGCGATCGTGGTCGCGGCGGCCATCACCAACGGTTTGAAGGTGGTAGGCAAGGACATCAAGGAGGTCAAGCTGGTGGCCTCGGGCGCCGGCGCGGCGGCGCTGGCCTGTCTGGATCTGCTGGTCGATCTGGGCCTGCCGCTCGAAAACATTCTGGTCACCGACCTGGCCGGCGTGGTCTACAAGGGCCGCGTCGAACTGATGGACCCGACCAAGGAACGCTTCGCCCGCGAAACCGCAGCCCGCACGCTCGCCGAAGCGATCGGCGGCGCGGACGTTTTCCTCGGTCTCTCGGCCGGCGGCGTGCTCAAGCAGGACATGGTCAGGCAGATGGCGGACAAGCCGCTGATTCTGGCGCTGGCCAACCCGACACCGGAAATCCTGCCGGAACTGGCGCTGGAAGTGCGTCCGGACGCCGTGCTCTGCACGGGCCGCACGGACTACCCGAACCAGGTGAACAACGTGCTGGTGTTCCCGTTCCTGTTCCGCGGCGCGCTCGATGCGGGCGCGACGACGGTGACGCGTGAAATGGAAATCGCGGCGGTCAATGCGATCGCCGAACTGGCGCGCCAGGAGCAGAGCGATATCGTCGCGACGGCTTACGGCATTCAGGATCTGTCGTTCGGGCCGGAATATCTGATTCCGAAGCCGTTCGACCCGCGCCTGATCGTCAAGGTCGCGCCGGCGGTGGCGAAGGCCGCGATGGATTCCGGCGTCGCCGAGCGTCCGATCGAGGACATGGACGCGTACGAACAGCATCTGCAGCAGTTCGTGTATCACAGCGGCACGACCATGAAGCCGATTTTCCAACTCGCGCGCAGCGTTGAACCGGAGAGGAAGCGCATCGTGTTCGCCGAGGGCGAGGAAGAGCGCGTGCTGCGGGCGATGCAGATCATCGTCGACGAAAAGCTGGCCAGGCCGATTCTGATCGGCCGCCCGGCGGTGATCGAGCAGCGCATTGCGCGTTACGGCCTGCGTCTGGTCGCGGGCCAGGACTACACGGTCGTGAACACCGATCACGACGAGCGTTACCGCGATTTCTGGCAGGAATACTACAAGATGATGTCCCGCAAGGGCATCACGGCGCAGATGGCGAAGCTCGAAATGCGCCGCCGCACCACGCTGATCGGCTCGATGCTGGTCCACAAGGGCGAAGCGGACGGCATGATCTGCGGCACGATCAGCACGACGCACCGGCATCTGCACTTCATCGACCAGGTGATCGGCAAGCGCGAAGGCAGCACCGTCTACGCGGCGATGAACGCGCTGGTGCTGCCGAATCGCCAGATTTTCCTGGTCGATACGCACGTGAACGTCGATCCGACGCCGGACCAGCTGGCCGAGATCACGATCATGGCCGCCGAGGAAGTGCGCCGTTTCGGTATCGAACCGAAGGTCGCGCTGGTGTCGCATTCGAACTTCGG
>WNGR01001282.1_pt1 | contig 31978 bp, 26 predicted proteins | sample 5407581 | NCBI WGS metagenome assembly WNGR01 (sample SAMN13153383, study PRJNA577476) | soil metagenome | isolation source: 80 cm soil or saprolite under Garry oak tree replicate 2 | place: USA:California | collected 2016-06-15
TCCTTGAGCGCGTCCGCCTCCATGCCGTAGGTGTGATTCGAGAAATTCGAGGACTTCGCCGACACGCCGATGCCGGGGATCTGGCTCGATACGCTGCCGGTCTCCTCGAAGCCTTTGGGCTTGCCGGGCTCCGGCTCTCCGCCGGTCGCGCCCAATTGCTTCATATAGGCCAAGGACAGTTCCTCGAGGCTCGAAAGTGAGATGCCATCGCGATCCTTTCCGTAATGATCGATTTTCACTTTTGTTCCGGTGGCCAGAGCAGCCGCGCGCGCCGCATCGTCCACCCACTCGGAGACTTGTTCCAGGTATACTCCGTCGGGATAGCGAATATAAAAATCCGCCGAAGTCTGGTCCGGCACGACATTCGGCGCCGCGCCACCCTCCGTGATCACACCTTGAATCCGAGCTTCAGGCCGAATGTTGCTGCGCACGCTGTCAATATTGTTGAAGAGCTTGATCACCGCCTCCAAGGCGTTTCGGCCGTTCCATGCCGTCAGTTGGTGTGCCGGTGCTCCATAGAAGGTGTACTTCACGCCGTCAATATTCATGCAGCACGTGCCGAAGCCTGCGGCGGACCTGGAGGTTACGGCTGAGGAATGGCTGCGCACAATCATATCCGCCTTAAAAACGCCTGCTTCCATCATGACGGTTTTGGCTTCCGGCGGCATCATCTCTTCGCCAGGACAACCGTACACGGTGACCGTTCCGGGAGTGTGCGTGCGCGTGAGGAACTCCGCGATGGCTACGGCGGCAGCCATCCCCACGGGACCTTGCGCGCTGTGCTGGTCGCCGTGAAATGCGCCCTTGGTACCCCGCAGGGCGTCGTATTCCAGAATGACGCCGAGGTTCGGGCCGGGAGTGCCTCGCTTGTATTTAGCGACGAAGGCGGTCGAGAGTCCGGCCACGGGCATGGTCAGTTCAAAATCATGCGCTTCGAGATACGCCGTGAGTTTTCTGACCGCCTGGGTCTCTTGAAAGCCGATCTCGGGATGCTCGGTAATCCAGTCGCTCATGGGCAGAAGCTCGGAGTGCATCAACTGCTTCACGCGCGCGAGGACCTCCTCCCGCCCCTTGTCCGGCGCGGAGAGCTTTGCCACCATCGCCGGAACGCCGAGCGATTGGCTTAGGCCAGCGATTTGCTTGACCACATCGCGGGCTGCTTCGCGTTCCGTTGGGGTTTCCTGCGCAACGCAAGGCCCGGCCAAAACCAGGGCAATCAATACACCGGCAGACTTCTTCTGCATGAGACTACCTCCGCATGGCAAGCGATGCGCGACGCCACTTACTTTATGGCGTCGGCGCCGGCCTTGGCGCACTGGCCGTCCTGCGCGCTCGAGCCGCCTGAAACCCCGATGGCACCGACAATCTTTCCTTCGATGACCAGCGGAATGCCACCTTCGACCGGCACGGCGCCCTGAATTTTGAGAAGGCGCAGGCCCTCGCCGCCTGCCGCAAGCGTGTCCTGAAACACTTTGGTAGGCCGCTTGAACAAAGCCGCGGAGCGGGCCTTATCAATCGCTACCTTGGCGCTGCCGAGTTGCGTATCGTCCATCTTCTCGTAATAAACGAGATTGCCCGAAGGATCGACAACGGCCACGGCCATGTTCCAGTGGTTTTTCACCGCCTCGGCAAGCGCCGGTGCAGCAGCTTTTTTGGCATTTTCAAGGCTGATTGGTGCGCCATAGGGCGCTGGCGCTTGCGCGTTAAGCATCTGCGCGGTGGCCAGCAGGCTCGCGAGCGACATTCCGCCGATGGCCGATTTCACTGCGGTCTTTTTCGACATGGGTGTTCCTCCTCGGTTTGGATGGCGATGGCGTTCTCGAAGGGTGGCAAGTTAGACCATGGAGGCTCTCTTCTGCAATTCTTTTTGTGCGCCACGCGGTGAGGCGTGACCCTCCTTCCTGGTAAGAGCACAGGCTAGCGGGAGGAACGACCGAGGGCCCAGAGGTCGAGAGACTCTCGCCCGCCTATCTCTTTGCAATGATCCAGAAGGACTTAAGGGAACCCTCAAGTCGACGGGGAGGGAGGTAGGACCGAGCCGAGCGTCTCCATCGCTCCCATACCTTTAGGGAAAGGAAAGGAGTTTGCTGGTCACCGGTCGGCGGAACTGGCTGGACTTTGCGAGGCCGGTGGGCCAGACTTGCCCGGGAAACGCGGCTATCCCTGTTGCGAAGGGAGAACGCGAGGCGCCGCCAGAGGCACAGCATGGAGAATCCGGAAGAACTGAATCAGCTGGCAGAGGAACTGAGTGCGGGCGGCGGCGACGGCGCTCGGGACTCGGCGGCGACGGCGAGGCTGGACCAGTGGCTGAAGATGCTGGTGGAGCAAGGCGGAAGCGACCTTTTACTGGTCGAGAACGCGCCTCCCTGCGCGCGAGTCGAAGGCGAAGTCCGCAAATTGGAGCCGGCATCTTTGGATGGGGCCGAGATCGAGGCGGCGCTACTGCCCGCGCTCTCGCAGCACGCATTACGGCTGTACCGGCAAGCGCTGATCGCCGACTCTTCCTATCGGATAGAGGGCTTGGGACGCTTCCGAATTAACCTTCATCGCGAACGCGGGCGGGCAGCGGCGGCGATCCGCGCCCTGCCCGCGAAGGTACCGGCGCTCGCGGAGCTGCACCTGCCGCCGACCGTCTCGAACCTTGCACATTTGCCGCGCGGACTGGTGCTGATCGGCGGCCCGGCAGGCTCAGGCAAGTCCACTACTCTTTCCGCGCTCATCCATGAAATCAATCTGCGGGAGGCGCGGCACATCGTAACCATCGAAGATCCCATCGAGTACGAGCACCAGCACCTGCGGAGCGTAATTGAACAGGTGGAGATCGGCACCGATGCTCCGGATTTCCCGACGGCTCTGCGCGCCGCGCTGCGGCAGGTGCCGGATGTCATCGTTGTGGGGGAGATGCGGGATGCGGAAACCATGCGCATCGCCGTGGTGGCCGCGGAAACGGGCCATCTGGTTTTCTCGACGCTGCACACCACCGATGTGGCATCGACGGTCGCGCGGATTAGCGATTCCTTCCCGGTGGAACGGCAAAACGCCATCCGGCAGGAACTGGCGATGGCGCTTGCCGCCGTGCTGACTCAAATTTTGCTGCCGACGAAAAACGGCGGGCGCATGCCCGCGGCGGAGCTCCTGATGGTGGGATACGGAGCGCGGCATCACATCCGCAAAAACAATTTGCAGTACCTCCACCAGGAGATACCGCTCTCGAAAAAACGCGGCTCGTTCGCCCTGGAGGAATCTTTGGTGACGCTCATCCGCAAAGGGGACATCGAACGCGAAGACGCTCAGCTTTGCGCGATTCATCCCGACGATTTGAATATCCTTCTGAAATCCTCCGCAACCTACCGCATGGAGCCGTAGAAGCCCCGTGCCTTCGGGCGCGAGGGGATCTGGCTAAAAGGGGCTGAAAGGGCTAAAAAGAAACCTTTTCTTCGGGCAAAAGACGTGATAGACTCTAGACGTGATGATGACCATCGCCACGAAGCGAATTAAGTCTATGTCGACTACCTCGACTAAGACTAACAAGACTATTTCCGCTTCGGGCGACGGGAGAAACAGCTAGCAAGCTAAAAAAAGTTTCCAACCCACCGCCGGAAGCGAACCGGGCGGTGGGTTTCTTTTTTTACCCCCCCCGAGAGACGCTCCCGCCGCCGGACTTGAGAATGGAAACCAGGAGCGCAGGACATGAATCGGGAACATGGATTGGAAGAGGCCTCGGAACCTAGCCCCGCCGCGCACCAAAGCGAAGACCTTTGCTGCGGCGGGGTCGATAAGCGCAACAAGGTCGTAGCGTTCAAGTTTGGTGGAAGCTCGCTGCTCGGGGCCGAGCGCATGCTCCACGCGGCGAGGCTCGTGCGGCAAGCGGCAAAGGTATCGAAGGTAGCGGTAGTGGTTTCCGCCATGAAAGGCGTGACCGACCACCTGCTATCGATTGAAAAGGCGCTGCTTGCCGGCAAGCTCGTCCACGCGCGACGGGAAGCGGAAGTTGCCCTGGGCTTGCATCTGGAGGTGCTCGAGGATTTGCGGCTTGACGAAGAAACGGATCGCCGCATGCGCCACGAACTCGAACTGCTCGGCCACGACCTGCTGCACGAAGTTCTCAGTTGGAAGGATGGTGCGGCCAGCGGCGAGTCTTCTGACCGCTTGGCATCCTTTGGGGAACGGTTGAGCGCCCGGCTCTTCGCCGCCGCGCTGCAACAGCTCGGCCTCGCCGCGGTGCCGGTGACTTCATCGGAATTTGTGCTCACCTGCGACACTTTTCGCCATGCGCAACCGCACCTCCAACAAAGCAGACAGCGCGGGCGCAAAATTCTCCTCCCACTGTTGGAGGAACGGGCCGTGCCGGTCGTTACTGGGTTCATCGGGGCCACCCCCGACGGGCGCATCACGACGCTGGGCCGCAACAGCTCGGATTTTTCCGGCGCCATTGTCGCCTACGTGTTGGAGGCCGATGAGCTGGTGATCTGGACCGACGTAGACGGCATTTACACAGCGAATCCGCAGGAATCGGCGGAAGCTCAGCTTCTCCATGAATTGAGCTATGACGAAGCACACGCGCTGGCCCGCGGGGGCGCAAAAGTGCTGCACCCCAAAGTGCTGCCGCTGGCCGCGGAAAGCGAAATGGTGGTGTGGGTGCGCAATACCTTCAATCCGCAGGCACGCGGCACACGGATTGGGCCGCCCGGCGACCTTTCCGACGCGCTTCTGTCGGGAGGTGCGGCATGAACCCGCAAGCTCGGGACGGGAGGAATGGCCAAACGCCGCGAAGCGAGCAAGAAAACCAGCGGGTCAAGAACATGGGAAGAAAATGGCACGCCGGAGTTCTCGGTGCGACCGGCATCGTCGGGCAACGACTGGTGAAGCTGCTCGCCGAACACCCGTGGTTCGAACTGACGGAGGTTGCCGCTTCGGAACGATCGTCGGGAAGGACGTACTCCGAAGCCGTTCGCTGGCACCTCGAGACACCCATTCCCGAAGCAGCGCGCCACCTGGTTGTAAAAGGGGTCGCGCCGACACTCGATTGCGATTTTGTTTTTTCCGCGCTGGACTCGTCCGTCGCCGGGCCGGTCGAGGAAGATTTTGCGCGCGCGGGCTACCCGGTCGTCAGCAATTCGACAAACCACCGCATGGATGTGGATGTGCCTCTGCTGATTCCCGAAGTGAATGCAGCGCATCTCGCCGCGATCCCCGTGCAACAGAAGAGCCGCGGTTACGACACCGGCTTTATCGTGACGAACCCGAATTGCTCGACCGCAGGTCTCGTGCTGGTGCTCAAGCCGCTGGCGGACGCGTTTGGCCTCGAGCGAATTTTTGTGGTCACGCTGCAAGCCATTTCCGGCGCAGGATATCCCGGGGTCGCATCGATGGATATTCAGGGCAATGTGGTGCCGTTCATCAGCGGCGAAGAGGAAAAGATGGAATCGGAACCGCAAAAGTTGCTGGGCAAGTGGGACGGCACGAGGTTTGTCGAGGCGGGACTGGGCATCAGCGCGCACTGCAATCGCGTGCCGGTGCTGGATGGTCACCTGGAATGCGTGTCCTTGGGACTAAAAAAAATCGCGTCTTTGGCGGAGGTTCGCGAAGCGCTGCGGACGTTTGAAGTGGACCACGAGTTAGCTGCATTGCCGACGGCGTTGCGCCATCCGGTGATTGTGATGGATGAAGAAAACCGCCCGCAGCCCCGGCGCGACGTGGAAGCGGGTGAAGGAATGGCGGCGGTGGTCGGGCGCATCCGCGAATGCCCGCTTCACGACGTGAAGCTCACGCTGCTCTCACACAATCTTCTCCGCGGCGCGGCAGGCGCGGCGCTGTTGAACGCGGAATTGCTCGCCGCCCGCGGATTCATCAAGGACCGCTCGCCAAGAAGGGCGGTGAAACTCGCAGAGCCGGCGGCCCGTTAGCGCAATCGTCGACGCTCCGGCCGAATCGTTCACCGTCTCCGTTTGCTAGCGGGAGTTTCCTCGCACTAGACACAAAAAGGGCGGCGCAGCGAGCCGCGCCGCCCTTTGTTCTTGCTTGTGATGCGAAATTAGAGGGGCTGTACGTTCGTGGCCTGGAGACCCTTGGGGCCCTTGGTCACTTCGAATTCAACCGCTTGGCCATCGTTCAGTGTCTTGTAGCCATCAGCCACAATGGCGGAGAAGTGGACGAAAACGTCCTCGCCGCTCTGGCGCTGGATGAACCCAAAGCCCTTGCTGGCATTGAACCACTTCACGGTACCCTGTTCTTTATTCACTGCTTTTACTCGTTTCTGTCAGCCGGGTTACGGCTGAGCACTACTTTAAGCTATCTGATGCCCCAAGTCCCGCGCCCCTCACAGAGCCACGGCCGTCTTCAAGCTTGTCCGGTGGGCCGCAAAGCGGTCTACCGCACAAAAAAAAGCCGCAAGTGTGACCTTGCGACCGCTTTCTTACCCAAAGGCGATACAAGAGCAACAAACGCAAAAAAATGGTAACACGGACTAAGGTAAACTACCAATAGTTTCTTTTCTCTTGACTTTGCTCTTGCACATCACGCCACTTCGAGGGGAGCAGCCGCCCGCGTAGTCCGCAAAATTCTCAGGAGAGTTTCCTCCTTCTCTGGTTTTTGGATCGCGAATTTTTGACAGATCGCCGATAGGGACCGAGGAGCGCTTCGAGGTCGCGACGGAGCCAAGCAGCGAGCGAACCTTCGCGGAAGACGGCCCAATGGAGCATGGAGCCGCCATTGACCTGCTGGACGAGCCGGGCAAGCTCGGCCGTGTCGCAGCTCACTAATTCGCGGACGGCGACGGCTTCATCGAGAAGCTTGCGAGTCTCCGATTGAAGCGCCTTGAACTGCGCGAGCGTGATGGCTCGAAACTCCGGATCGGTCAAGTCGTTCTGTAGGTAGGCCAGGCCGTTGGCCAGGGACTGGGGCGTCGAAGCAAAGTCGCTGCAGGCCACATAGAGTTCGACCAGGGTCTTGAGCGGCGACTGGTATTTTGCCCGCGCGGCGGCGAATTGCTGCGGGACGCTCGCAGGAGCGGTGCTCGACACTGCCAACAACAAGCCACGTTTTGTGCCGAAGCGCTGGATCAGCGTGGCGGGGACGACCCCCGCTTCCCGCGCCACATGAGCCAGCGTGAGCTGCGTCGGGCCGTAGCGTTGCATGGCGCGCGCCGCCGCAGCCACAATTTCTTCATCCGAGGTTTCGCGAGGACGGGGCGACATGGCCTTCGAGGAGTTGCCGCCGAGGAAGGCCTGCGGTGACAAATCCCGGCTGCCAGAGTAACTGAATGACCGTTTATTTTCCACTTGACATTAATAAATGAGCGTTTATTATTGAGCATCTCCCTCGGGGGGTGGGCCATGACCTCGCAGGACTCTTCCTACCGGCCGCCAGATCTGAAGGGCCGCGTCGCGCTCGTGGCGGGCGCAACACGCGGCGTGGGACGCGGCACCGCGCTGGCGCTCGGCGAAGCGGGCGCAACGGTCTACTGCACAGGCCGCAGCACGCGCACAAAGAAGACCATGCGCTTGGAAACCCCGCGGCGCGGCTCGGCGGAAGCAAGGAAAGCCCTGCCTGCCGACTATTACAAAAACCGCCCGGAGACGATCGAAGAGACGGCGGAAATGGTAAGCGCGCGCGGCGGACAAGGAATCCCGGTGGTGGTCGACCATCTGGAACCGGAGAAGGTCGAGAAACTGATCTCGAGGATCCGGCGCGAGCAGGGTGAATTGCACGTGCTCGTCAATGATATATCGGAAAGCGCGGAGCACGAATTCGGGAAACCGTTCTGGCAGGCGGACCTAACCCGCGGCTTCGCGATGTTTCGCAACGCCGTCGACACCCACATCATCACCAGTCATTTTGCGGCCCCCCTGCTCATCGAAACGGCGGCCAAAGAGCAAGCACAAAGCGGGCTGATCGTCGAAATCGGAGATGGCGATTCCTTCGTCTACCGCGGAAACCTCTTTTTCGACATGATCAAGACGACCGTGATCCGGCAGGCGTTTACCATGGCACGCGAACTGCGGAGAAAAAACGTGGCAGCCATCGCCTTAACGCCCGGCTTCCTGCGCTCGGAGATCATGCTCGAACACTTCGGGGTCAGCGAGGCGAACTGGCGGGACGCCATCGGGAAAAATCCGGACTATATCACTTCCGAGACGCCGCTCTTCTCCGGCCGGGCGATTGCGGCTCTCGCGGCCGATCCGAAGATCATGCAGAAATCGGGCCGCGTCTTCAGCTCTTGGGGATTGTCCGAGGAATACGACTTTTGCGATCGAGACGGGAGTCATCCACACTGGGGCCGCTACTTCAGAGAAAAATACGGCGATTGCTTGAAGCCGTGCGACGGGACCTTCTACGAGTACTGGTCCGGAGGCCCGATGGACACGATCTACGCGAACTGGCCGTAGTTCGAGGTGGGCGGCCCTATGGCGTGTTCTCCGGCACATCCAAGGCGGTGCGCAGGATTGCGATGGCAAGCTGGTCCACATCCACGCCATCCAGATTGCACAGCACCACCACGCCGGCGTTGCGGGCAGGAACGAGCGCGAAGGCCGTGCTGGTTCCCTGCTGGCCCCCGGTGTGCGCCAGAATGTGCAGGCCGAACTTGTCCATGATTCCCCAGCCGAGGCCGTAGCCGGTTTCTTTTCCATCCGCAGTCTTTTGGGAAGTCCACATGAGGTCGCGCGTGGCTCGCTTGAGGAGCTTGTCGGCAAGCATGGCCGCCTCAAAGTTCGCCATGTCGTCCGCGGAAGAGATCATTCCGCCGCCCGGGATTTTGTAGCTCGAGTCGAGAACGCCGGCGTTGCGCACCACACCGCCTTTATCCTTGTGATACCAGCGCGAGCGGTGAGCAACCACGGTGAAGAAATCATCGTCGCGCGTCTGTTCCATCCCCGCAGGCTCAAAGACATTCTTGCGCAGGAAGTCGATGAATTTTTCCGAGGCCACGCCCTCAAGAACGCAACCCACCAAGGTATAGCCGTAGGTCGAATAGTGGAACTTCGTACCAGGCTTCGCGACCAGCGGATCGCTGGCAACGAGCTCGAGCGACTCTTGCATGCCGGCGAAATGCCGGGCGCTATCTTCGGGAACGTCGCCCTTCCCGTCCGGGTTGTAATGGCGGATACCGCCGAGGTGTCCGAGTAATTCCCGCGTGGTGACGGGCCATTCCTTCGGCGGGAACGCCGGACAATATTTTTGCACCGGAGCGTCTAGGTCCAGCTCGCCGCGCTCCCGAAGTTCGAGCACCGCCGTCGCGGAGATGGGCTTGGAAATGGACCCTAGACGAAACAGCGTCGAGGAAGTGGCCGGGGAGTAATTCTCCAAGTCGGCCATGCCAAACCCCTCGGACCAGCAGGGTTTGCCGTCGAGGACCAAAGCGGCGGAAAGGCCCGGAATGCTGTTCGCGGACATAAAGCTGGCCACCGCTCGTTCGATGGCGTGACGCTTCTCAACCGAAAGGCCTTTTTGCGGCGCGGAAAGGGCAGGGCCGCAAAGAAAAACCGCGAGGAAAACCGGGATGAAGCGGATCCAAACGATGCTTTTCCCTGATCGACGGCGACGCTGCATGAAATCACCTCGGACGCGAGTGTATCGCAGGGATAGGCCGGTGAGGAACGATGGCTTCAGGGACTCTACGGGTAGTAAGACCCACAACACCGCCCCGCGAAGAAGCGTTGACCGGGGTGCGACCTGCTCTTTACCATAGTAGAGATGAAGCGAAGGGTGCTCCTGGCGGCAAGCACAATCTTGGTGACAATGGTCGGCCCAGGCTGCGAGGACGCAGCGAAGAAGCCGGCGCAAGCCCACGTTCCGGGAACCCCTGCGGCCGCCGCTCACGTGGCCGCCCCATCGCCCACCTGGCAATCCCAGACGGCGCAGCAACCTGCTCCTCCGCTTGCGCCTTTGCCGCTGACCGATCCTAAGCGCCAGCCGCCGAAGTCTCTGCTGGCTCCGCTCCCCGACGGAAAAAACTACCTGATGCAAAAGGTGCAGGAGAAGTTCGCTTCCGGCGAGCAGAATTTCAAGGCCGGCCGCTTGGAAGCGGCGCGCAAGGATTTTGACGACGCGGTGGACTGGATGCTCGAGAGCGGCTACGACCCGGACGGCGATGCGGTGCTCAGTGCGCTCTTTCATCATGTCGTCGATTCGGTCTATGCCTACGAACTGCAGGCGTTTCGCGGCGGGGAAGGCTTCACTCAGGCGGCTGCGGTTCCCGCGCCGATCGACGAAGTGGCGGCGGTGACGCTCCCGGCCGACCCCCGTCTGAAAGAGCGTGCGGAAGAGGCAGCCAAGAGCGTGTCCCACGATCTGCCGCTGACGGTAAACGACGAAGTCCTCTCGTTCGTCAATTTCTTTCAGACGCCCAAAGGACGTGACATCGTGGAAAACGGCTTGCGGCGCGGCGGCCGGTACCGCGACATGATTTTGCGCGTACTTAAAGAAGAAGGCGTGCCGCAGGATTTGATTTATCTGGCGCAAGCGGAAAGCGCTTTTCAGCCGCTGGCGCTTTCGCGCGCCGGCGCGAGGGGCATCTGGCAATTCGTGGCTTATCGCGGGCAGCAGTACGGGCTGCGCCGTACTTGGTGGATCGATGAGCGGCAGGATCCGGAAAAAGCCACGCGGGCGGCGGCGCAGCACTTGCGCGACCTTTATGGACTGTTCGGCGACTGGTATCTGGCCATGGCGGCGTACAACTGCGGCCCCGGCAACGTGCAGAAGGCCATCGAGCGCACCGGCTATGCGGATTTTTGGGAGCTGTACAAGCGCAAGGTCCTGCCCCGCGAAACAAAAAACTATGTGCCCATCATTGTCGCGCTAACGCTGATTGCCAAGGATGCGGCGCACTACAACATCCTGGCCGATCCGGAAGCACCGGTTCCTAGCGACGTCGTTAAACCGGGCCGCCCCATCGATCTGCGGCTGGTGGCGGAGACCATTGATGTGGATGTGGAGACGCTCCGGGCTCTGAATCCCGCCTTGCTGCGCATGGCTACGCCCGACGATCCGTCGTTCGAGTTGCACCTTCCGCATGGTATCGGCGAAAAATTCACCGCGGAGATCGCCGCGATTCCTCCCGACAAGTGGATCAGCTGGCGGCGCCACCGCGTGGAAGCGGGCGAGACACTGGCCTCCATGGCAAAGAAATACCGCGTGACGGTCGCAGCCATCGCCGAGGCCAACAATATCGAGCGCACCGCGGCGCTCGAGCCAGGCATGAAGCTAACCATTCCGGCGACGCAGTCCGCAACGGAGACCAAGCGGCTTCTCCTGAGCTACCGCGTGCGCCGGGGCGACACCCTCGCGGGGATTGCCGACCGTTTCAGCGTGGATTCCGAAGACGTGCGCCGGTGGAACCGGTTGCGGTCCAACCGGGTAAGCCGCGGAATGGTGTTGCGCATTTACACGCTCGGCGGCGCCCCGCAAACCGACCGCAAACCGGCGCATTCTCGCGCAAAACGGAAAACTGCGGGTCCCTCGCCGGCGAAGGCCGGCGGCACAGCAGCTCGAGGCAATTCACCTTAAGCCTATTATTTCCATACATTTAAAGATTCGGTAAGAGATTCGCTCCGTTCCCCGCCCGGTGCGGTGATGCGGCCAGCGCAGCTTGCGAAAAGATCTTTTTGTCCCCACCTCGCAGACTACTTGACAACTTCGAACGAGTGCGATAACAAACAACGGCGCAGGGACGGGGTGTTCTGCGAGAACTCCGGCCACCACAGCACCAGTGCTAGCCCGTGTAGCCGCAGGGCTATGAGATTCCCCCAGGGGAGGACGGAATGGATTTCGAGAAAGAGAATTTCGAAGACGACAACGAGCTGTCACCGCTGGAAGACGAAGAAGAGCTGGGCGGCGAGTCCCAGGAGATCGTCGAAACTGAGGAAGAGGAGCTCGCCATCGTAGGCGAGGAACCGGAAGAAGAGGTTCCGGCGCCGAGACCCGCGCCGGCGGCCCGCCCGGCGCCGAAGAAACCGGCGGCGAAAAAGAAGGCCGCGCCCAAGAAAAAACCCAAAGCGAAACCGAAAAAAAAGGCCAAGAAGCCTGCTCGCAAAGCGGCGAAGAAGAAGAGGCGCTAGGCTTTTCTGACACCGGGAGAATGTTTTTTCGGGAGAGTCGGGAATCGTCCCGGCTCTTTCTTTTTCTCGCCGGCATTTCCCGTCCGACGATGCGGCGCGGATTCCCTGCCGGGCGCCAAGGGGGCTTTCTTCGACGAAGAATCCGAGTCTAGGGCCTATTCGCCAACGGCCAGAACCAGAAGTGTCGCATCGTCGGTTCGATGGCCGCCGCTGAATTCGGAAATCGCGCCGATTATTTTCTCTTGTATCGCGCCCGCGGGCAGCGCGCGGCTCCGTTCAAGCAACGACAACAACCGCGCCTCTCCAAATTCCTCGCCACTCGCGTCCGAGGCTTCCGTCACGCCGTCCGTGAAAAGGACCACACGATCGCCAGGCGAAAGCCGCACGCTACCGAGCTCATAGCTTTGCTCTCCAAAAACGCCGAGAACTCCGCCGCCGTCCCGCAAGCGCTCGTGTGTGCCGTCCGGGTGCACGACAAAGGGTGCATTGTGGCCGGCGTTGGCGTAGCGCAGAAGCCGGGCGGGACCATCCAGTTGCGCATAGAAGAGCGTGACGAACCGGTCGGTGTGCGTGTTCTTCCACACCAGAGAATTCAGGCGGGCGCAAAGAACCTCAGGCGTCAAGGACGGCGAAGAAAGCCCGCGAACAGCCGCCTGCAAGTTGGACATCAAAAGCGCCGCGGGGATGCCCTTCCCGGCAACGTCCGCGATGCACAGACCCAGAGTATCTTCGCCGAGAGGGAGGACGTCGAAGTAATCCCCGCCGACCGCGCCTGCCGACTGCCAGGAACTCGCGATTTCATACCCCGCCAGTTGAGGGGTTTCGCGGGGAAGGAGCTTTTCCTGAATGGCCTTGGCCTCGGCGATCTCGCGTTCCTGTTCCTGAAGATGATGGATGGCCTCTTCCCGGGCCTGCCTCTCCTGATTCGCCCGCCGCCGCGATTCACGGCGCTCCCGGCCCAAGGCGATCTGTTTTTCCAGGATTTCCACCAGCCGCGAGTTGCTCCAGGGCTTCTCCACGAAATCGCTTACGCCGTACTGCATGGCCGCGACCGCCAGACCTACGGTGGCCCATCCGGTCATGGCTACCACCGGGGGAGCATCAGGCATCTCCTTCAAGTGACCGAGCACATCCAGACCTTCCCGGCCGGACGTAGTATCGCGCGCGTAATTCAAGTCCATGAGGAGAAGATCGAACTGGCGTTCCGCCAGGGCCGCGAGCAAGTCCGCTGGGGTGCTCACGGTTTCAAGGACATATCCGTGCGCCTTGAGAAGCAACTGCAAAGCATCCAGCACGTCCTTCTGATCGTCGGCAATGAGAATTCGGCGTTCGGCCGTCTCAGAATCGGTGGCTGTCTCGGTTGCGATCATTAGCCCTTACCTCACAGTCGCTATCGAGCGGTTTCCCTCGGGATAGCTTGCCCCTTAGACGCAGGCGGTGCGCCAGCCGGTAGATCGCGCTAACCTGTTCACATTTAGCTATTTGCTTCGAGATTTGCTTTCTTGAACGGGAGTTGGCTGCCCGTTTGCGGGAACGCCCGTCCCAATTCCGGACAGCACGCCATCGGTGGGGCAACGAGCTAAGCCCGCTGGCAGACGCGCTCTCCTGGCAAGTCTCGAAAGCGGGGACACCGCAAGACCCGCTTGCCCGCTCAAGTGAGGCGCCTCGCATTTCGCTCGGTTCTCTTGTCACGACTGACCCGTGACCACGGTTCGCTTAGAGCAGAGGCTCCGACCAGTTCTCAAGCGTCTCTTTGACCTTGTGCAGGAACTGGTGGGCGATGGCGCCATCGACCACGCGGTGGTCGTAGCTTAGCGTGACGTAACACATCGAGCGGATGGCAATGGCGTCATCGACCACCACCGGCCGCTTCTCGATGGCTCCGAGGCCCAAGATGCCCACATTCGGCTGGCTGATCACCGGCAGACCGAACAGTCCCCCGAAAACTCCCGGGTTGGTGATGGAGAACGTGCCCTCCTGGACTTCCTCGGGCTTCAGCTTCTTCGAGCGCGCGCGCTCGGCCAGGTCGTTCATCGTGCGCTGGATGCCGAGAAGGTTTTTTTCGTCCGCGTTTTTCACCACCGGAACGATCAGGCCCCAATCGAGGGCTACGGCGATGCCGATGTTGATGTCCTTGTGTAGGACGATGTTGGTGCCGTCGAGCGAAGCATTCAATGTCGGAAACGCACGCAGACCCGCCACCGCCGCCTTCACAAAAAACGGCATAAAGGTCAGCTTGGTCTCGTAGCGCTTTTCGAATTCCTCCTTCGACTTGGCGCGCAGCACCGCTATTTTGGTCATGTCAATTTCATCGACGGAATAAACGTGCGCGGAAACGCGTTTCGACGCCACCATGTGCTCGGCGATTCTTTGCCGCATGGTGCTCATCGACTGGACTTCGTAATTCCCGAAGTAAATCCTCTCACGCGGCACTGCGGTTTCGAGCGCCACATGAGCTTGCACGCCGGGCGTTCCGGGAGCAGCCACGGTGACCGGAGCGGGCGCCGCGGGCACTAGAACCGGCCGCGCCGCGGGAATCGAAACGACCGAGGGGACGGCTGCTGGCGCGCCTCCCGATGCCGCAATGACTGCTTCGATGTCTTGTTTGCTGATGCGCCCTCCTGCAGCGGTTCCTTGCACGGTCGAAAGATCAATGCCATGTTCTTTGGCCATACGGCGGACGAGCGGCGAACTATGAATGCGCCCTCCATCGTGCGGCGCCGACGGGGCGGAGGCTGGTACCGGTCGCGCAGCGACGGGCGCGGGCCTTGGCGCAGGAGCTGCCGCCGGAACGGCGGCAGGGGCCTTTGCCGGAGCGGGTGCTTTTGCAGGAGCCGGGGTACTAGCGGAGGCGACCGCCGAGCCCGCCGCGTCAATCACCCCGACCACCGTCTGAATCGGCACGGTCTGCCCTTCCCCGACTTTGATTTCCTTGAGTATGCCGGCCGAGGGCGAAGGAATTTCCGCGTCCACCTTGTCGGTTGAAATTTCAAACAGCGGCTCATCGCGCTCGACCTTGTCGCCGGGCTTCTTGAGCCACCTGGTGATGGTTCCTTCGAAAATGCTTTCACCCATCTGGGGCATCACGATGTCAACTGCCATGATCGTTCTCCTCTTCTCCCTAGCATCCTAATACCGCGCCAGTTCCTTCGCAGCGGCAAAAACCTTTTTCGCGTTGGGCAGAAAATATTCCTCCAGCGTTGGTGCATAAGGCACCGGCGTGTCCAATGCCGTCACGCGCACGAGCGGGCCATCCAAGTCGCTAAACGCCTTTTCGCAAAGAAGCGCCGCAATTTCACCCGCGATGCCACCAGTCTTCGTGTCCTCGTGGACGACCAGGCATTTGTTGGTTTTCTTCACCGAACTCAGAATCGACTCTTCATCGAGCGGCAACAAGGTGCGCAGATCGATCACTTCCGCTTCGATCCCTTCCTTCGCTAGGGCGTCCGCGGCTTCCAGTGACGCGTGCATCATCGCGGCGTAGGAAAGGATGGTCAGGTGCCGGCCTTCGCGGCGAACCACGGACTTGCCAATGGGAACCGTGTAGTCCTCCGCGGGCACTTCTCCCTTGATGCGCCGGTAGAGAAACTTATGCTCGAAAAACAGCACCGGGTTATTATCGCGCACGGCGGCCTTCAGCAGTCCCTTGGCATCGTACGGCGTCGACGGATAAATCACCTTGAGTCCCGGGGTGTGCACGAAATACATCTCCGGGTTCGCCGAATGGAACGGTCCGCCGTGCACCCCTCCGCCGGACGGCCCGCGAATCACTATGGGCGCCGGCGCATTCCACAGATAATGCCCCTTGGCCAGGAAATTGGTGATCTGGTTGAACGCGCAAACGATGAAATCGATGAATTGCATCTCGCAGATCGGACGCAGCCCCACGTAGCTCATGCCGCATGCCGCGCCGATGATGGCGCTCTCGCTGATGGGCGTGTCAATCACACGCTCCCAGCCAAACCGTTCGAGCAAGCCCTCGCTGGTCTTGAACGCGCCGCCGTAGACGCCGACGTCTTCGCCCATCAGCAGGACCGTGGGATCGCGCTCCATCTCCTCAAACATGGCCTGCCGAATGGCCTCAAGAAAAGTGACTTGCCTACCGCCCGATGCGAATCCATTGGTTGCGGCCCCGTTTCCGCCAGCCATGCCTACCTCCGCGCCTTTCGCGAAGCGCCCGCAGCCGCGGCTTTAGCTTTCTTCGGTGCGGTCTTGGCCGCGGGCTTCGCCGCCGCTTTGGCAGACCGGCCGTTGTTTGCCGGCTTGTCCATGACCGCCGGCGCATCGCCAAAGTGAATCGCAGCATCCACACCGCCTGAACCTTTGCCCGAGCCGAAGCCTGGAACGGTCCATACCGCCTTGACACTGGATTTCGGCGGTGTCACTTCGGCAATGGGCCGTTCCCACCTGGCCTGAATCTTGTGGCAATCGTCGCCGGTGCAGTAGACACCGCCCTCGGCAAATTCGGGGGGAGGCATGGGAGAGTTTTCCGCAAATTCGCGCTCGGCCTCGAGCAAGGTTTCCAGTCTTTCGTCGATCTCTTTTTTGACGGGGGCGTCGAGAAGTTTTTCGCCGGTTAGGAATTTTTCGTAGAGAGCAATGGGATCCCGCGCTTCCCAGTAGGCGCGCATCTCTTTCGGAACGTATTCCGCGGGGTCATGCTGGGCATGGCCGAGCCGACGAAACGTCTTGGCTTCGATCAGGATGGGCCCTTCGCCGGCGCGCGCCCGCTCGACGGCCTCCCGGGCCGTCTTGTAGACCGCCACAACATTGTTTCCGTCCACGATGTAACTATCCATTCCATAACCCGTCGCGCGATCGGCCAGGTTCTCGAGCGGGACCTGCCGGCCGACCGGCGTCGAGTACGCCCAAAGATTGTTTTCAAGAATCAAGACGAAAGCCGCCTTTTGCGCGGCCGCGAAGTTCAGCCCTTCGTGAAACACGCCGGTCGAGCTGCCGCCGTCTCCAATCCAGGTCATGGCTACAATCTTTTGTCCGAGGTAGCGCCCCCCGATAGCCACGCCGGCCATCACCGGAATCAAATCGCCGAGCATGGAAATGGGCGAAACGATGTGCAGGTTGTCCAGGTCGCCGAAATGGCTTGTGCCGTCCCTGCCCTTGGTCGGCGAATCGTATTTCGCCATGTGCTGCATGAAAATGTCGCGCGGCGGCACGCCCTTGACCAGAAGCGCTCCGATATTGCGAATCATCGGAGCGATCCAATCTTTTTTCTCGAGCGCGTAACAGGTTCCAACGGAAATCGCTTCCTGGCCGAGGCTCGAGTAAAGCCCGCCGACAATTTTGTTTTGCCGGAAGAGCTTCACCATCGTCTCTTCGACGGCGCGGTTCAGCCGCATGTAGTAATACAGGTCCAGGTACTGCTGGCGCGTCAATTCCCGGGGCATTGACTTTTTCATCGCTGCTCCCATTTCCTAGGCCTCAGCCGCGACGGCCTGTTCGGCGTGCTCGAGTCTCTCGAGAAATGCTTTTGGGGAAGTTTCTCTCAACACCAGACCGAACAGCTCTCCCAGATGCTCGCCAAGGCGCGGCGCGACCTCTGATTCCTCCACCGCACGCCCCAACAATTTCTCGAGAGATGTGGCTTTGCGATCCGCAATCCCGCACGGCACGATCAGGTCGAAAAACCGCAAATCGGTTGAGACGTTATACGCGAATCCATGCGATGTGACCCAGCGGCTGAGGTGCACGCCGATCGCGCCTAGCTTTTCTTCCGTACTTCCGCTGTCCACCCAGATTCCGGTTTTCCCTAGGACGCGCTTGGCCGCAATCCCGAACTCGGCTGTCGTGCGAATCATGGTTTCCTCCAGCATGCGCACGTACCAGACCACGTCTCGCCGGATGGCGCCCAGGTTGAAGATAGGATAGCCAACGATTTGGCCCGGTCCATGATAAGTGATGTCCCCGCCGCGGCTGGACTCATGAAACTCCACGCCTTTTTGCCGCAGGACATGCTCGCTCACAAGCAAGTGTTCTCGCCTTCCGTTTCGGCCTTGGGTGAGGACGTGGGGATGTTCGCAGAGAAGAAAAACATCTTCGATGGCGTCGGCTTTTCGCGCGGCGACGATACGCCTCTGCAGCGCGTACGCTTCGGCGTAAGCAACAAGCCCCAAATCCACTTGTAATCCTTGCTTCATGGCAACTTCGCACGACTCAGTTCTCAGTTTAAAGATCAGACCTCACCGGGATGTGCATACTGGCGATCGAAGACCGATGCGAACGCCGGTTGACCGGCAGGTATTCCCCGGTCGCTACCCAGCAGAGCCGTAGAGCACCTGCCCTTGAGGCATGGGGATATAAGGCTCCGTTGACAAGGCAAAAGCGCGCGTCGTACACTTTGCCCTGGCCGAGGGACGCTCGGCATCTGCCTGTGGAGGCACGATAAGACCTAAGCGCAAGCTTAGGCGCGCGCCCGTGAAGTTGGAACCATCGTTGGAGACGAGCAAGCAATTGCTTGTAACTCCAAAGAATCCCCCGCCGTTTAGGCGTGGGGAGTCTCAAACGTTAATCTGTAACCCACGCACGCTCGCAAACGCATCCCCCATCCCTTCCCAGACCGTAGGATGCGCGTGAATCATATTCATCATGTCGTCGATGGTACCCTCGAGATTCAGTACTGCGGCGGCCTCCGACAGAATCTCGGTGGCCAGCGGCCCGATAATGTGAATCCCCAGCACCTCGCCATAAGCTCCATCGGAAACCACTTTGATGAACCCGTTGTGGCTCCCGAGAATGGTAGCTTTGCTGTTGCCCACGAACGGAAACTTGCCGATCTTCACCGTGTATCCTGCGTCGCGCGCCTGCTTTTCGGTCAGCCCAATCGAGCCGATCTGCGGCTCGCAATAAGTGGCATTGGGAATGCGCGTCTTTACAATTTGCTGCACCGGATTGCCCGCGATGTGCGTTACCGCGATGATCCCCTCCATCATGGCAGCGTGCGCCAGTTGCGGCAGTCCCAGGACGATGTCGCCGATGGCATATAGTCCCTTCTCCGCGGTTTCCATATAGTCGCCAACCTGCACAAACCCGCGCTCCAGCTTGGCTTGTGACTTTTCCAGGCCGCAGCCGTCGGTCATCGGCTTCCGCCCCACGGCAAGAAGCAGCTTTTCCGCCGGCAGCGTTTGCGACTTCCCATCCTTATCATTAAACGCCACGGTCACGCCTTTGGCGTCTTTCTTCGCGGCCTCGACGCTCGATCCGGTGAAAATCTGGATCCCTTTTTTTTGGAAAGCCTTGGTCAGTTCCGCGGAAATCTCCTCGTCTTCGAGCGGCACCGTGCGCGGCAGTGCTTCCAGAATGGTGACCTGGGTCCCAAACGAATTGTAAGCCGAGGCAAACTCGACGCCCACCGCACCGGCACCCACAACGATCATGGATTTCGGGATTTCCGGAAGTTCCAATATCGAGCGATTCGTGAGAATGGTCTTGTGATCGGGCTCGATTCCGGGAAGCGACTTGGCTTCCGAGCCGCTTACCAGAAGGACGTTTGCCGCTTCGATCGTGGTTTTCTTGCCGTCCTTCTCGACGCTGATTTTTCCCGGGCCCTCGTAGCGGCCCCAGCCCTGCACCCACTCGACCTTGTTCTTCTTGAACAGGAACTCGATGCCTTTGGCGTGCTTGTTGACGATTTTTTCTTTGCGCGCCAGCACGTTGGCCCAGTTGATCTTCACCCCGCTGATTTCAAAACCCAATTCAGCGCCATTTTTGATGTGGTCGTAGATATCCGCGTGATGCAACAACACTTTGGTGGGAATGCAGCCGACGTGCAGGCAGGTGCCGCCCAGGAACGGGTCCTTCTCGACGACAATCGTCTTCAGGCCAAGTTCGCCCGCGCGAATCGCAGCAACGTAACCGCCCGGACCGCTCCCGATGATCGCCACATCGTACTTAGCCACTCGTAGTCTCCTTCCGTGGGGGGCCAGGTCGGTGAGGGGAGTGTGCTCTCACCGCGTTAGGCTCGAACGAATCTCGAGGGAATCAGGCCGCTAAGATCGGGTGCCGAAGGTCCGTGCCCCCGCGGACGCCTTCTGGAACGCAGGAAAAGGCGCACAAAAAGCCGTCCGCACTTCCAGCGCAGACGGCTACCTTCCAACAAACATCAAAGTTTAACAGTCACTTGCCGCCGTCGCAACCAGCCTGGTCATTGTGTCATTGTCATTGCAGTCACTGCATCTTCTGTATTTGTAACGCGCTTAACCGTTCACTTGAGCTCGCCATCGGTGTGGAAAAAGCCGGCGTTCGGTGTCGAGAAATCCTACAGCCGGTAAATGCCGAGGTCCACAGCAGTTCGGGGCGGCAGCGAATGGCGTGACCATTTAGCTGCTGACGTCGCCAGTGCGCACATCGAGCGCATCCTCAAAGAGTCAGGATGGAACCTAACCCATGCGGCGGAAACTTTGGGTATCGATCGCAGCACGCTTTATAGCAAGATCAATTCGCCCGGTTTGAAGCGTCATGTCGTGCCTCCTTGCAGAGCCCGGCCCCGCGCGTGTCCAACCCTTTTTTGACAAACGTGCCTCTCCCGCGCCGGCTGGAAACTGCTTTTGCGAATGTCCCCAGCCAATCATGCGCAAGGAACCTGCCAGCGAGCTTCTAGGGCCGCTCTCGCATCCGACGCTGATTGCCCGTTCGGAATTTCAAGCGCGGGGAATCGCCGGGAAGTACTGCTCTTCCAAAACCATGCGGTGGTGAATTTGATGTCCGGCGGTGATGAAGCCCAGCGCCCGCACCGTCACTTCCTTCTGGCTGGCCACGCCGCGTCTCGACCATGCCGCGTCGTTGAACGAACGAAACAGCGCGACGCTGGCTCCGCGCACCGCGTTAAACTCCTCCGCAAGGTCCGCGAGCGCCCTCGCGGCAAACCCCCCGTTGTTCACGAAGTCGTCCTGCTCGAAACTGGCGAGCGGCGTCTGATCGCACCTGGCGATACGCAGCGCCCGGTACGTGAAAATTCGCTCGGTATCCGAGATGTGCCCGAGAACTTCCTTGATCGTCCATTTGCCGGGCGCGTAGCGGAAATTCCCGTCGCGCTCGGAGCGTCCGGTGAACAAGCGCGACATCTGCAGCCGCTCGGATTCTAAAATGCTCAAGACATCCGTACCGGGTACCTTCGCAATGTACTTCGCGTAATATTCCGCGAATTCTCCGGTCTCGGGCCTCTTCATGGGGACACCTCTCTCTGGGTATGGTGCAATTATAGCCTTGCCCGCTTTTCCCTGCGCACGGGATTCACCGTGAGATCCTCGGCAAAACTCCAAATTCGTGAAGCACTTCTGCGCCGCAAGGAGCCTGGCGAATGCGCTGCTTGAGCTGCGGGCGCCTCGGCTTTCAGTTTTCGGCGGCCTATTGCAAGATATCGCATAGCCATGATCACAACCGATCGCAAAACCATTCGCGTCGCTTTCCAAGGAGAGCCCGGCGCCTTCAGTGAAGCCGCTGCGATTCAACTTCTCGGCGAGTCTATAACCACGGTGCCCCGCGCCACCTTCGAGGCCATCTTTCGCTCGATCGCAGAAGGAGCTGCGGACGCCATTCTCGCCCCGGTCGAGAACTCACTCGCAGGTTCCGTGGTGCGCGTGTTCGATCTGCTCCTGGAAAGCCAGCTCGCCATCGTTGCGGAAACCATTTTGCCGATCGAAATGCAGCTCATCGCTCTCCCGGGCGCTTCCCTGGACGACATCCGTTCGGTGGCCTCCCATCCCATGGCGCTGGCGCAGTGCGAGCGTTTTTTTGCCGCCCATGCGAAGTGGAAGCGCGTTCCAGCCGAGGACACCGCCGGCAGCGTCCGCGAGATGATTTCTTCCGGAGATAAATCTCGCGCTGCCATTGCCGGGCGCCGCGCCGCGGAACATTATCACGGTGTGATTCTTGCCGAACGCATCCAGGACAACCCCGAGAATTTCACGCGTTTCGTTCTTCTGGTGCCGGACAGAGAGGCTCGGGGGTGGCCATCCGCCGAAGCCCGCAAAACTTCCCTGGCCATGCGCCTCGCGCATCGTCCCGGCGCCCTGCTTGCTTCTCTCGGGCCTTTTGCCAAGCACGGAGTAAACTTGCTCAAAATCGAGAGCCGCCCTATTCACGGCCGCCCCTGGGAATACCAATTCTTCATTGACCTGGAAGCCGAAGAGGCCGCCAGCCTCGACCACGCTCTCGCCGAAGTGCGCAAAGCCACCAGCGAACTGCGCGTGCTCGGACGCTACGCCGCGGCTTCTCGCTGAAAAAGAGCCGAGGGAGTCGAGGTTTCCACAAAATAAGAAAGGCCGACGCATGGCCGGCCCTCCTCGCTCACATCCTTGGTGTCCTTTACCGCACGCTCAGCAGTAGCTGCATTCCGCATCGCCCATGCCGCCGCCGGTTATGTCATCGCGCATTCGCCGCAAGCGCCGCCCGAGCCGCTCGGCAAGCTGATGACGCGCGCGCCACAACCGCGCCTTCAACGTGTTTTCGGTGACGCCGAGCTTCTTTGCGGCTTCGCCCGTCGAGTAGCCCTGCACTTCGCGCAGCACGAACGCCGTGCGCAGCAGCGGCGACAGCTGGTCGAGATTCTCGCTGAGCATCTCGCGAATTTCGGTGTTCGCGAAAACCTGCTCGGGAGTCAAGCCGTCGTCGGCAAAGCGCTCGGTTGCCGGCAATTCATCCTCGCGCGGCGGTTCGTCGAGGGAAACCGCCGGCCGCGCCTTCGCGCTACGCCGCCGCATGAGCGCCGCGTTGATCACGATGCGCGTGAGCCAGGTCGAAAACTGCGAGCGCCCTTCGAAACGCTTCAGGTTGCGATACGCCGACAGCAGCCCATCTTGCAATGCGTCTTCCGCGTCTTCGGCATTGCCGAGCACGCGCAGGGCCGTCTGGAACAGCGGACGCTGGTAGCGGCGGAAGAGCGTTTCCACCGCTTGAGGATCGCCGCGCTGTCCCGCGCGAATCAGCTTCTCTTCACTGCCTTGTATTCCCACAACTGCTTGTGTCGCCATGGTCGTCCCCCCGTCCCGTGAAATCACTTTGACGTTTCACCTTGAAAAAACTCTTTTCCTCAATGCACCGGCACTCCGCCGCCGCGCATTCTTGGCTTCTTCAACAGCAGCAGAATTGGAATCACCGCGAAAAACACGATGCCCAGCATTTTGAAATCGTCGAGAAACGCCAGCATCGCCGCCTGCCGCTCGATGGTGCCGTAAACCATCGCTTGCGCCTGCGCGCTGGCATGCGCCGCCGTCGAGCCCACGGAAACGAGCCTCGACTCGATACCGTGCAGCGCCTGGTGATAGGCCCCGCTCAATTCGTTGGCGCGTTCGGTCAGCCGCGCGATGTGAAATTGTGCGCGCCGGTCCAGCATGGTCGTCACAAACGCAATTCCCACGCTGGCGCCGACGTTGCGCGCCAGGTTGATGATCCCCGTGCCCATGTTGGTCTTTTCCTTGGGCACGAACGCGAAGGCGGCCACATTAATCGGAATGAACAGAAACGCCAGCCCAAACCCCTGCAGCATGCGCGCCTGGACCGCGTGCCGGAAATCCAGCCCGAGGTCCCAGCCCGCCATCACGAACAACGCCAAAGAGGAAACCAGGCAGCCAAAAGTAATCAGGATCCTCGTATCCACTTTGGAGACCAGAATCCCGACGATGGGCATCATGCACATGATCACCGCTCCGCCAGGAGACAGCGCCATGCCCGCCAGTTGCGCGGTGTAACCCAGCAACTGCTGCAGAAGCTGCGGGATCAGCACCGTGCTGGCATACAGCACGAAGCCCAGGAAAAACATCGCCAGTGTGGCAATCGCGAAATTGCGGTCCTTGAGCATCTTCAAATCCACCACCGGCTCCTTCTCGCGCCACTCCCAGACGATTCCCGCGATAATCCCCACCAGCATCAAGGCGAAGAAACCGATAATGAAGTCGGAAGCAAACCAATCATCCCGCTGTCCTTTGTCCAGGATGATCTGCATACTGCCAAGCCCGAGGCTGATCAGCCCGATGCCGATATAGTCGATGCGAAATCCCGCCCTCAGATTTGCCTTCTTCATGTACGGCGGATCGCTGACCAAAAGGCTCGTCAGCAGCAGGGAAACGATTCCCACCGGCACGTTGATATAAAACACCCATCTCCAGGAGAAATTGTCCGTGATCCAGCCGCCCAGCCAGGGGCCGATCGTCGGCGCCACCACCACGGCTATGCCATATACGGCAAAGGCCATGCCGCGCTTCTCGAGCGGGAAGGTGTCGTTCAGAATGGCCTGCTCGCTCGGCTGCAAGCCACCTCCACCCGCGCCTTGCAGAATCCGGAACAGCACCAGCACACTCAGGCTCGGTGCAAGCCCGCACAAAAATGAACTCACCGTGAACAGCGCCACGCACAGCATGTAGAACCGCTTCCTCCCCAACAGCCCCGAAAACCAGCCCGACAGCGGCAGAATAATCGCGTTCGAAACCAGGTAGGACGTCAACACCCAGGTTGACTGATCTTCGCCGGCCGACAGATTGCCGGCGATGTGCGGCAGCGACACGTTTGCGATCGAGGTGTCCAGCACCTCCATGAACGTAGCCAGGGTCACCGTCAGCGCGATCACCCAGGGGTTGATCGTCCCGTCCGGCATCCTCAGCTTGGATAGAATCTTGTCTCTCATCTCGTTCTGTTCGAGCTCTGGCTCTTTCTGCGCTTTTATTCAACCTACGACCGTTTTGCTCCCCTGCTTTATTCCCGCTTACTGCGTGATCACCGTCGCGTCCACGTTCATTCCAGGTCGCAGCACGGCCTGCTCGGACGGAATCCGATCGAGAACAATCTTCACCGGAATGCGCTGGACCACTTTCACGAAGTTGCCAGTCGCATTTTCCGGCGGCAGCAGGCTCAACACCGACCCCGTCGCTCCGGCGATGGAGTCCACATGCCCGCTGAACGTTTTTCCATAGGTATCCACTTTCACTTCCGCCTTTTGTCCCGGCTTCATGTCCTTCAATTGCGTTTCCCGGAAGTTCGCCGTCACCCACACGCTCTCGAGCGGCACGACCACCAGCAGCCCTTGCCCGGCCTGCACGATCTGTCCCGGCTCGACCTGCTTGTGGGTCGCCACGCCATCCACCGGTGCGGTGATTTCCGTGTAGCTTAAGTTCAGTTGCGCTGCCTCCAACGCTGCGCGCGCTTGCTCCACTTTGGCGATCTTCGCCTGAGCATCCGCGGCCTTCATGCTCACTTGCTTCACATTCGCATGCGCGGAAACCACTTCCGCCTTCGCTTGCTCAACCCGCGCCTTGGCGGCTTCGCGTTGCGCCTTGGCCACGTCCACATTGCGCTGTGCCTGCGCCAGCTTCTCGCGATCCGCCCTGAGCGCGCTCGCGGTGGCGTCGGCGTTGGCTTTCGCCGCGTCGTACTGCTGCTTCGAGATTTCGCCTTTTTCCATCAGCGGCAGATACCGCGCCAGGTCCGCTTTCGCCAATTCGGCGTTGGCCAGGCTCTTCTCCACATTTGCCTGCGCCCACGCCAGATCTGCGGTTTGTGCCTGTTCATAAGTGGTTTGCGCGCGTGCCAAATCGGCCTGTGCTTCCAGAAGTTGCGCATCTGCGCTCGTTGTTCCGCTCAAGACGTTCTCCCGCGTCCGCGGCACGTCCACTCTCGCGGACCTGGCTTCACTTTCTGCGAGCAGCAGGGATGCCTTCGCCTCGTCCGCCGCCGTTTGGTAGTCGCGCGGATCGATCTTCACCAGCACTTGGCCGGCTTTCACGTGCTGGTTGTCGTCGACCAGCACTTCCGCCACCCGCCCGTACACCTTCGAGGCCATCGGGGTGATATGTCCATCCACTTGCGCGTCGTCGGTCGACTCGCGGTTGTGGTAATAGAGGAACAATCCCACGGCGGACGCCAGCAACACCGCTCCTGCGCCAAAAAGCAGCCGTTTTGTTCTCGGATTGGCCAGGCCCTTCGGAGCTTCTTCTAAAGGCAGCTCTTCGGTTATCTTCGGCGCCCTCGCTGCATTCTCCAGTCCGACTTCTATCTCGACGCTCATCGCCCCCCCTGTGTCACCTGGCGTAAACTTTTTCCATCTGCCCGATCGATCGGGCCAGATCCGCTCGCGCCTGATTGAACCGGTAAAGCGCCGCGATCTGATTGTCGTTCGCGCGGGACAGTGAATCCTGCGCCTGGATCACCTCAATGTTGTTCGCCACGCCCGCTTTGAAGCGGTCGCGTGCCTGATCGACCTCCTCTTTGGAAAGTTGCACACCCAGGTTTGCCACCTGCACTTCGCTGCGCGCCGAATCCAGATTCAGCAGCGCGGTCTTCACATCCAGCGCGATCTGGTTGCGCAAATCCGCGCGCTGTTCCTGGAGTTTCCGGATTTCCAGCTCCGCGCTCGCCACTTCTGCGTGGATCCTTCCCCCGGTGAACAGCGGTAAATTCACGCTTCCTTCGTAGGTATAGGTCGGCAGCGTGGTGCTCCCTGAATTCCCCACGTAAGTGAACTCGCCGTCGAACCGGACGCTCGGCAGCCGCAAATACTGGGCGGCTTTTTTCTGGTCCGCCGCGGCTTTGATTTGCGAAGCCAGCGCTTTCCACTCCGGCCGGGTTTCGAGAGCCTCTTCAATGCTGGCCTCGACATCGGGCTGTGGCGTCTCAAAGAAACGCAGCGAGTCGGCCAACTCGATCTTCTGCCGGGGATCCAAATTGAGCAGCCGGCTCAAGCCATAAAGAGAAGTCTCCCGATCGTTTTCCGCTTCAAGCAGCCTCTGCTTTTCGTTTTGCAGTTCCACATTGGCGCGCAGAGTATCGATTCCCGTTCCCACGCCTTCTTTCTGCAGGTCCGCCGCCTGGTCATAGAGCGCCTGCGCCAGTTCCACCCGCGATTGCGACGCCTGGACGTTCGCCACCGCCCGCAGCGTCCCGATGTACTGCGAGACCACCAGCAGAATCACCTGCTCGCGGGTCGATAGGCTGTTGGCCCTGCTCGCGCTCGCCGTATTCCGCGCTGCCTGATACCTTTCCCACAAGGTCAAATCAAACACCGGTGCGCTTACGCTCGGACCTGCCGAGAACAATTGAAAAGGTCCGAGTGTCTTGGGAAGTCCGGGGAAAGCAGGCACGCCGCCAAACTCCGCCCGCAAGTTGATCTTTTGCGCCTCGTCGGAAATGCGCGCGTTTAGTTGCGGCAACAAGTCCGCTCGCGCAATGTTTTTGTCCTGCTCGCTCTCGGCCGCCGTCAAGATGGCAATTTGCGCCGTCGGGTTCTGCTTGATCCCGAGCGCCACCGCCTGGTCAAGCGTCAGCCGCAGCACCTCGCGTGGCCGAGCGGCTGGAGCGGTTTGCGCTTTCGGGCTTGACTGGGCGCGAACGGTTGCGGGGTTCACGAGTAGGGCAAACAGGACCACGTAAAAAACGATGTGCGACCCCTTCGGACGCTCTTTGCGGCCGTGACTCTTGGTTTGCTTCTCGCTCTTCACAATGTCATCGACAATGGCCTGATTCAGGCAGCCCTCTGCAATCAATTCCCCGCCCTGGCGGTGGATTTCTTTGAGCAGCATCTTTCCGGCGGCGTCAATGAAGCTCACCCCGCACAAATTTAAGTGCAGCTTCTCGCCAGGTGCCGCGGCCCGCAGCTCCCTCCAGCATTGTTCGAGCGTGCCAACCAGCGGTCCCGCCAATCGGCCCTCTATGCTTAGCAGCGTTTTGCCGCGCTTCTTCTGAGTCGTAATTCGCAACATGAGTTTCTTCCCGTTGGACGTGGTTAGATGCATGAGCGTCTCCATTTGGGGTAAACTTTATGAGAACGAATATGCTACAGAAAATAAAAGGCTTAGCAAAAATAGGCCGCTTTTCTGGGTATCTCGCAGTGATTATATATGGGCATATGCTCTAACAGTGGCACATAATACGTGATCATATATGGTCATCTAGGTCGCCAGCGAATCTCTTTTCCTTTGTCTTTCTTGGGAAATCCCACCTTGCTGGCACGCCCGGTCCGCGCGCCATCGGCCGAAGCAGCTGCACGGGAGGAAATCTGGGAATGTTCTGACGGCTCATCGCTGCTCAGGATTGCGCTACTCCTCCTCGCCCTGATCGCGGACACTTCCGGTCGAGGTGCTTCAGCTCCGCTGCGGCTTCCTGTTCCGTGGCTCGCCCCAGCTCGCTGCTATCCTCAAGACGCTCGGCGCTCGCAAAAAGTAACACCGCTCGTTACCTGAACACTGTTAACCCAGATGCCAAAAAATTTTCCCGCGCTACACCGCCAGCCCTGCCACCAGTGTGTCCACAGTTGCCTGAATCACCTTCTCGCGCCCGGCCCAGGGAAAGCTATGGTGCGTGATCAATAGCGAGGTAACCCCGTGGATTCCCGCCCAAAGCGTCTGCGCCGCCAGGTCCACGTCCACTTCTCGCATCTTCCCTGCCCTGATGCAGTCGGTCAGCCCGCGCGTCAGGAAAGAAAAAGCCTGCATCCCTACCGAGTCCATGCGGTGATGCTTTTCGCGGTCGAATGCCTCCGGAATCGGCACCATAAAAGTGGCCCTGTATTGATGCGGGTTTTCCAGTCCAAACTCAATATACGCAACAAGCCCGTTTTTCAGGTGTTCGACAGGATCCCCGGGCTGCTCCATAATCTTGCCGAGCCTTTGCACCAGCTTTGAGAACGTTTCCTTGCACACCTGCTCGAGCAGCTCGGCCTTGTCCTTGAAATAGATATAAATCGTTGTTGGGGAATACTCGATTTTGTCCGCGATGCGCCGCATGGACACGTTTTCGTAGCCGTCGCGTACAAACAGCTCGCTAGCAGCGTCCAGGATCTCCTGCCGCAAGTACTTCTTCTGCCGCGCCCTGCGTTCCCTCACTCCCACTTTATGGGAACTACCTCTCACTTACTTAACGCCGTTAATTATACTCCGCCCCTTCCTCCTGTCAAGCCCTTGGCTTGCGCAGCCTTGCGGAGGCGGGGATCGAGGTGCCTTTTAGGGATTTGCCGGCTGGGGGTCCCGCTATCGCTTCACTGCAATAGCCATCAATTCGAAGTGCCCCCCGAGTAGCAGCGAGCCCGCTCCGATGAATTCCCGGGCCGGGTAGTCTTTGGTTGTGAAGTAGCTCGCGTAAATGGGATTGAATTTCTGAAACAGCGACAAGTCCGAACACGCAATCTGCACGTACACCAAGTCGTCCATGGTCATCCCCGCTTGTGCCAGCACTTCCTTTTCTCCGTCAAGCAACAGTTTAATCTCATCTTCTACTTTTTCCGGCACTTTGCCGGTCTTCGGATCAATTCCGATGCGCCCCGCCAAATAGAGCGTGTTCCCGGACAGAATCGCGTCGCTAAAGGGCGCCGAAACGGGCCCTCCGGCCAGTTTGATGACCTTCCGTGTCGGCTGCATGGTCACCTGCGAAGATATTCCGCGGGCCGTCAAAATTCCTCCCGCGAGCAACGCCACCGCAACAAACCCCATTCGACGATTCATAGTTTCCTCCTCGACACAAATCCTGATGGATTGCGTAAAGTCTCCCACTGCCAGGCCGCGCGAGTGTAATACCCAATGCTTCCTTCGGCAAGCAAGGCCGCGATCCTCGTGTCGCTCGACAACAAAGAATATTCTTCTAGATGTGATTTTTCGGCTGCGCGGCTTTTCGGGCGGAGAAGGTCTTCAGGACCGGGAGGCCGTGGGCGTGCTCGGCTTTTCCGGAGCGGGGGGTTTTACCGGCGACGAAGACGCCGGGGCAGGCTCGGCGGAGGCAGGCGGAGTTGCGCGCGGCGCGGGCTTCTCATGCGAAGGTGGATCGGCGGAGCGCTGGGCAGGCGCCAGCAGCTCGTCAATAATTTGTCCCGTGGCCGTTTTGCTGACGGCGCAATTGCGGTCCCAGATCCGGCACTGCGCGAGCGTGTACTGGCACCCGCAGGTGCACGACTCGGCGTTGAATTTGTGAAGCGCGACGGTTCGCTGCTCCGCCGTCAGCTTGGACAGATCGACACCGGGAAGCTGCATGGCGCGGTCAGCGTGCTTCAAGAAAATCTGTCCGGTATCGTCGAACGTTTCCACTTTCACATTGCCAATCGGCAAACCGAGCAGCGAGCGAATCTCCACTTCGTAAAGAACCGGATCGTGCAAGCCTTCGTGCTTTTGCACCACGCGGCCTTGCGCATCGAGCAAGAATGAAGTAGGCAGCGCCGGGATTCCGCCGTACTCCATGCGCAATTCATCGGTGGCAATCGCGACGGGATAGTTGATTCCAAATTGCTCGACAAATTTCTTGATGGCCTGCGGATCGTCGTCATCCACAACCAGGCCGATGATCTGGAGCTGGTCCCTATATTTGTTCTGCAGCTCGACCAGATCGGGGATTTCGGCGCGGCACGGTCCGCACCACGTGGCCCAGAAATTCAGGAGAGTCACTTTGCTTTTGTATTCTGCCAGGCTCACTGGCTTGCCCTCGAGGGTGTCGAGCTTGAAGTCCGGAGCGGGGTCGGGATTCCGCACAAGACGGATCGTGGGTTGCTGGGCAAACACCGGCGCGGCCAGAACGCAGCCAAGCAACCAAGCGACGAAGTGTGGTTTCTTCAGGCCCATGGCATCCCTTTTAGGAAAACACAATGATTCGAAGAAACCAAGTGCGATGCGCAAGCACTGTGCTTTCCCACTTGCGTCGGCGAGCCATAGCGGAACGCCATTTCCCCGCTTGCCACTTGGTACTCACAGTACTGCATATTTTCACCGGGATTGAAAGTATTTCCCCCATATTCCCGTGCGGCGAAAGCATCCCATTCCTTTCCAAGCACTTATGAGTGCGGCTTCAGGCGCGCCCGGTGCCTCTAAATAAAGATGGGAGGGTACTATGGTTTGGACCAAACTGGGCTTGACCAAGCAACGGATGCGCAAGTTGCAGCCGAAAAAGCTACACGGGCTGCACTTGAGCAAGCGGCACTACCTCATCGCGGGAGGGGCGGTTCTGCTGACAGCGGCACTGGCAAGTAGCGCCGTTGCCAAGTGGGGGCACAGCACCGACCCCGTCACCGTCCCGGAACACACGCGAATTCACGTGGTTCTGGATCAGGCCGTGTCCACCGGCACGAAACCGGGGCACCACTTCCGGGCCACGGTCTCAAAGCCGTTGGTGATCGAGGGCAAAACGGTCATCCCCAAAGGCGCTCATGCCGAGGGAGTTGTGGTCGAGGCCAAGGAAGCGGGACGATTCAAGGGTCGTCCACAATTGCTGCTCGCGCTGCAATCGGTGGACGTGGACGGGCAGAACTATCCCGTTCGCAGCTACTCTTCCCGTGAACTTGGCCGTGGCCACCTGAAGCACCACCTGCTGTGGATCGGCGGCGGGGCCGGCGGAGGCGTCTTGATTGGCGCTTTGGCCGGAGGCGGAATGGGCGCGGCCATCGGTGGACCTGTCGGCGCAGCCGCGGGAACCACCGTGGCGCTCGTTACGGCGAAACGCGACGTCAAACTTCGTCCGGAGACGCCGCTCACGTTCCGGCTGTCTAAGCCGGCAACCATCAACGTGAAGAGCTGACGCGCTCTCGCTCGACTCTCGCGATCCGCGAGGGATGCCGAGCAGCCGGCAGTGACCACACCAAACAACCCGAACTGCAACCTGAACGGCGGCGCGTCACGGAGCCCTCGCTCCGTGGCCGCCCGCCCTGATGGTCCCCCGCCTTTGAGGTTTTGTTTCCTTCTCGCACTCTTTCTGTGCGTCTCGCGTCAAATCCGTTTCTTTGCTGGGCACGGGCTGGTCGCTTTCCGAAGCGGGTTCTTTGCGAGGCGGCTCGTGTCCTCTCCGTCCCCGGCGAGTTTTACGCCCCACTTCAACCGGGTTCGGTGACTCCCATTTTTGGCGCCACACTGGGAAGCGCGGAGGAAGCGGGAGAGCGATTGGCGGTCTGCGCCCTGCAGGCGGGAGCGGGCCGCCAGACCAAGATCCATGGGGTGGGGGATGGGGCGGTG
>WNGR01000977.1_pt1 | contig 31964 bp, 32 predicted proteins | sample 5407581 | NCBI WGS metagenome assembly WNGR01 (sample SAMN13153383, study PRJNA577476) | soil metagenome | isolation source: 80 cm soil or saprolite under Garry oak tree replicate 2 | place: USA:California | collected 2016-06-15
CGGCAGCTGGCCGGTGAATTCGGCATCAGCGACGTATCGGCCCACGCCGCTGTCAACCGCACCACATGGGCACACGTCGCGTGATCTGGCCACGCAGAGCCTGGCGACGCCGGTACCGGGATCAGACGGACGACAGGAACGGACGGTCAGTTCTCGTCGTCCTGGCCACAGCCGGACCATCCCGCCGGCCGGCTGACGATCTGGTACCCATGGGCGGCCATCCATAGCTCCAGGCCGGCGTGACGGGGATGCCCCTGCGGGGTCGGCCAGACCCGGGACCAGCGCGGGCTGCCGTCAGCGCCGAAGCGGACCAAGTCCAGGGTCTCCGCATGGTCACGGACGGTGACGACTATTGCTCCCGCGGGGTAAGCGGTGCTACGTCGTTGTCCTGGGGCGAGGAGCCGGGGTGCGGCTCAGCCTCGGGCGGGGACCTGCTCTGCTCGTCCTCCGGTACGTTCCGAGCGCCGGCGCGAGGCGTGTCCGCTTGTCAAGTCCTATGGTGAGGCGTCAGGGAACGTGAGGTCGAACTGGGCGAGTCGGTCGGGGTCGACGAGCGCGTCGATTTGGGTGATCTTTCCGTCGGTGACGGTGAAGGCCATGACTGAGAACAGTTGCCCGTGCGGTGCGACCACGGCTCCCGCTGCACCGTTGACGAGCGCCGGTCTTATGAATGGGTAAAGCTTGGAATAGGTGGCGGTGTGCCCGGCCACGGCCTCGGCGCCGCGAAGAATGAGCGAGGCTTCCGCGCGTAGCACGCCGCCATCAATCCGGAGCTCGACATCGGGATCTAGCACGGCGACGAGCGCGTCGAAGTCGCCATCGCGCGAAGCGGCGAAAAACGCATCGACGACCTCTCGTTGTCGGGCGAGGTCAGGATCCGGCTCCGGGGAGCCTCGCACGTGGCGCCGGGCGCGGCTGGCCAGCTGCTGCGCGGCGGCTTCGGAACGGTCAAGGGCACTGGCGATGTCGGCAAACGGCACGCCGAACACGTCGTGCAGGACGAACGCGAGCCGCTCGGCGGGAGTCAGGGCATCGAGCACCACGAGCAGCGCCAGCCCGACCGACTCGGCGAGCAGCGTCTCGTGTTCGGGGTCCGCATCCTCATCAAAGGTGACCACCGGATCCGGGACATGAACTGACAGTTCCTCCCGTCGCGCCCGTCGGGAGCGCAGCATGTTCAGGCATACCCGCCCGACGACCGTGGTGAGCCAGGCCTGCATGTTCTCTACGCGCGCGGGATCCTGGCCGCGAATCCGGAGCCAGGCTTCCTGAAGCGCATCGTCGGCTTCGCTCACCGACCCGAGCATGCGGTAGGCGACCGCGCGCAGATGCGAGCGGTGCCGCTCGAAGCGTTCGGTCAGCCACTCACGCTCGTCCATCATCACCTCACCTCTCCAGCATGGAGCCCTCCCTTTAGTGCCACTGGCCGTGACCGGTCCGAAAGCGCGGCTCGTCGAATAGGGCGGCATCACCACTGGTTGTGGTAGCCAAGGCCGATGATCAGGGCGGCTACGGCCAGCACCAGGAAGCTGACCGCCCCACCGATCCCTGGGTCGCGCACCCGCAGGTGCGCACTCAGGGCGCCAATGAAATAAAGGACGAGGCCGATCGCGGCGGCCGTACCCAGCACCGGCACGGCGAAGCCGATCAGCAGTCCGAGCGCGCCCGAGGCCAGCAGGATGCCGAACGGAATCATCCATCTTCGCGACACCTGCACCTTGTCCGCGACAACCTTCACCGACTCGGCGCCGACGAAGTTCAGGAAGGCCGCGTAGCCGTTCGCGAGCGCCGCCAGGATCGTGATGACGACGTAGGTGACGTGCATACTCTCTAGACACGCGGGGCCCGGAGAACCTGACTGGCAGCCCTCGGCCATCGTCTACTTGCTGGCTTTGCTGTCCCGGTTACGTTCCGCACGGACTTGACCAAGGACCCTGAGCTGCCGACACTCCCGCACGAGAAAACGCGGTGCTGCGGCGGCAGGTCAAGCAGACACGGCACGGGGGCAGATACCCGATCCTGCAGCACGGCCATTCACAGGCCAGGTGGCAGATCAGATAACGAACACGCCGCGGAATACCCGAGCGCGTCCGCCCTGTTCCTGTTACCTTTATTGCATGATTTCCCGATCCGGGGGAGATTTCACCGGTTTCCGTGTTCAAGTCCCCCTCGGACACAGATGCAAGCTCTTGACCTGCGGTTATCCTTTCTGAGATACAGCGAGGCGAGCAAACCTGCAGGTCAAGGACATACGGGTTCAGGTCCCCCCGGACACGCGCTTACGTACATGCGCCCGGTGACAGCCCGTCGGATTGACTGATCCCATCAGCAGGTCGGCGCCGCGTTGAGTGCCCGCTGGGGCTGCTCGCTGATGCTCACAGGCGCGGGGGCCGCCTCCGCGGTGTCGTCGCGGTCGCGTCGGTCATGCGTACCCCTCTTTGCGCCTTTGCGCGTCGATAGCCGTGGTTCGCTACGCCGTGATGGCGATCTTGCCGCTGGCATGGTGTTCCAGCATGTGCGTGACGGCACTAGCGGCCCGGTCAAGCGGGTAGGTCTGGTCGATGACCACCTTGACCTCGCCGGATTCGAGGAGCCGGAGGAGCGCGGCCAGGTTCTCGCGGTTCACGGCTGGGGTCACGAGCCGCACCTTGGTGGAACCGAGTCCCATCAGGACTGCCCGCGCCGTCCTGGGCAGGCCCGCGAGGAGGCCGCCGGTGTAGCCGATGCTGTTCGGGATGAGCACGCCGTCTGGTGCCAGCGCCCGTGCGGTGGCCTTGGGGGGTGGTTCAATACGTTGTCGAGGATTACGTCGAACCTCTGCCGGCTCTGACTGAAGTCTTCCTTCGTGTAGTCGATGACGTGGTCGGCCCCGAGCGACCGGACCAGTTCGACGTTGCGGGTACCGCACACGCCGGTTACTTCTGCGCCCAGCGCCTTGGCGATCTGGACCGCCATGGTCCCGACCCCGCCTGAGGCGCCGTTGATCAGGACGCGCGTGCCGGGACCCGCCTGTGCCACGTCCCGCATGGCGACCAGCGCGGCGAGCCCGGTCATCACCGACGCCGCTCGGCTCCAGAACGACTGACCACGCATGTGCCGAGGCCAATCCTGAACTCCTGGGCGTCGCGGTCCTGGGGGAGCAAGAGCCTAGAACCGCACGGGACGGTCGACGGCCGCTCACGGCGTCTGCGGCGCGTCCCGCGACCCGGGCCGGGTCATCTGCCCGGCCCGGGCCAGCCGCTTGAGGGCGAGCTCTACGTGCTATGCGGCCTGGCCGGGCTGGCGAGCACCGCCCTGGTCCTCATCAGGGAGCGAACCCCACGGGTGGCCAGAACGCTCCCTACCCGCCGCTGCGGCGGGCAGCATCGTTGGCCTGCCAGAAAGCGCCGGGATGGTACCGGGAACCCCGGCCATGGCCTAGCGCTCCAGCATCGGGCGTACCTCGACGGTCCCGCCGAACCGGGCGACCGGGATCCGGGCCGCGAACGCGATCGCCGCATCGGGGCCGGGCGCGTCGTAGACGTAATATCCGTCCAGCTCGGTTCCCGTCCCGACAGCGGGGCCCCTGGTGACCCGCAGCTGCCCGCCGTCGTCCACGCGGACCGTCGCCGCCGTGCCCGCGGCCTGCAGCTGGTTGCCGTCGAGCACGCCAGGAGACCGGCGGATCGCCTCGAATTCGCCGGTCACCTGCTTTTGCTCCTCGGCGGGGAGCGTGCCGATCACCTTGTCGGCGCCGTTAAAGCGGACCTGGAGCAGGAACTTCATCTGATCTCCTTATTTTTCTTGACGAGGACGTCGGCTAGCGGTTCGCTGCCGGGCGGCGCGGGGTTGCCGGGGACGAGGGCTAGTCGGCCAGTTCCGGTGTGGGGACCTGGCCGGGGGCGGCGTGGGTGCCGCTGGGCGGGGCGGGCTCGCCGCGGCTGTTGGTGGCGCGCAGCGCGATGACGGCGGCGGCGAGCAGGAAGATCGCGCAGGCCAGCAGGGCGCGGTGGAACCCAGCGGTGAGCGCGGCATCCCGGGGGGTGCCCGCGGCGAGCAGCGTGCCGGTGCGGGCGGTGGCGATGGCGGAGAAGATCGCCAGCCCGAGCGCGGTGCCCAGTTGCTGGGAGGCGTTCAGCAGGCCGGCGGCGAGCCCGGCCTTATCCGGCGGGACGCCGGCGTTGGCGGCGGTGGTAACCGAGACCAGGACAGCGCCGATCCCGACCGCCATGACCACCAGCCCGGGGAGCAGGCTAGCGGGATAGGTGCCGTGGACCGGGATGCGAGACAGGTACCAGACCCCGGCGGCGGCGATCAGCGCGCCGACGACGATCACCGGGCGGGTGCCGGTGCGGGCGAACAGCCGGGAAGAGGCCCCGGCGGCGACCATGATGCCGACGGTGACCGGAAGGTAGGCCGAGCCGCTCCGGATAGGACTGAAGCCCACGACATCCTGCATGTAGAGGGTGAGGAAGTAGAACACCGACACGAACGCGGCGAACGCGATCATCTGGGTGACGTCCGCGGCGGCCAGGCCCCGGACGCGGAAGATGGAGAACGGGAACACCGGGTCGCGGCGGCGTAGCTCGGTGGCGGTGAAGGCGGCGAGCACGACGGCCGCGGCGGCGAGCTCCCCGATCGTGCGGGCGCTGCCCCAGCCCTGTTCGGGCGCCCGGACCAGGGCGTAGACCAGCAGCAGCATGCCCGCGGTGCCCAGCGCCGCGCCGGGGATGTCGGCGCCAGCGGACCGGGCGCCGGGCCGCCCGCCGGGCACGAGCCGGTAAGCGCCGAACAGGATCAGCGCGCAGACCGGCAGGTTGACGAACAGCACCCACCGCCATCCTGGTCCCTGGGACAGCACGCCGCCGAGGAACACCCCGGCCGCGGCGGCCAGGCCGGAGATCGCGCCCCAGACGCCGAGCGCCCGGCTACGTTCGTCGCCCGCGTTGAAGCTCGTGGTCAGGATGGACAGCCCGGCCGGCGCCATCAGCGCCGCGCCCGCGCCCTGCCCGAGCCGGGCGCCGACCAGCATGCCCGCGTCCGCCGCCAGGCCGCCGGCCAGCGAGCAGGCGGCGAATACCGCGGTGCCCGCCACGAGCAGCCGCCGCCGTCCCAGCAGGTCAGCTGCCCGGCCGCCGACCAGCAGCAGCCCGCCGTAGGTAACCAGGTAGCCCGACAGCACCCACTGCAGGCCCTGCGCCGAGAAGCCCAGGTCACGGCGGATCGACGGCAAGGCGACGTTCATGATCGAGGAGTCGACGACGTCGAGGAACTGCACCGCGCAAAGCAGCAGCAGCGTCAGCCTGCCGCGGCGGGTGGCCAGGAACGAAGCGGGCGGGGCGGTCACCAGGTCAGCCTCCAAGATTGGACGAATTAGTACAATCTTGAGGCTAGCAGAAGTGGACGATCTAGTACAGAATCAGCTCGCGTACGTCCGGACGTGCGCGAGTCCCGCCTCCACCGCGACGCGCAGCGACGTCATGTCCTTGCGGGCCTGGCTGAGTACCATCCCGCCCTCGATGCTGGCCAGCAGCCCCGTGGCCAGCGCGGCGGGCGGGGCGTCCGCGCGCAGTTCCCCGCGCTGGCGCATCCGCTCCAGCGCGTCGGCCAGCAGTCGTTCCCAGGCGTCGAACCCGGCGGCGGCCTGCAGCCGCGCCTCCTCGTTGCGCCCGGCGACCTCGGTGGCCAGCGTCCCGATCGGGCATCCCGGCATGCCCGTCTGCCCGAACGCGGCAACGAAGCCCGCCAGCTCCTGCTCCAGCCCGGCCAGCGACGACACGGCGCCGAAGGCCTGGGTTAGCCCGGCCACCACCTGCGCGCAGCGGTACCCGACCGCCGCCGCCGCCAGCTCATCCCGGCCGCGGAAATAGTGGTAGAACTGGCCCTTGCCCGCCCCTGCGGCCGCCAGCACCTCATCCACGCTCGTGGCCGCGATCCCACGCTCGGCGAACAGGTCCGCGGCCCGCTCCACGATCCGCTCCCGGCTGGCGCGCCCGCGCCTGGTCATCGGCTCACCCGGCATGCGCCCATGCTAACCGCGGACTGTACCGGACAGTCCAGGACGTCAGGCCCGTCGCGGGCTGGGTGCCGGCGCAGAAGGGCCCGCCCCCGGGTCCCGGACGCCCCAGGTGTCCCGGAGCGTCCGCGACCCGGCTGCCGGCCGCGTGCCTTCCGCGACGTCACCGGCGCTTGCGGTCGGCCTTGGACGGCAGTGCGCGGGCATAGCCGGCCGCGGCGTCGACCCACTGCCGTAGCGCGTCACCCTGCAGGCCTGGGGGGTCGATGAAGACCATGCCCTTCATGGGACGGCCGGTGAAGTCCATCGGCCGCACGTGAGGCTGGCCCAGGGCGCGGCCGACGGCCTCGGGGCCGAGCCGGGCCATGAGGGCATCCTTGACGATGCCGCAGAACATGCGGCCGCCGAGCATGAACGCCAGGCCGCCGAACATCTGCCGGCCGGGAGCACCGTCCTGACCCGATCGGCCAGGTCCTCGTCATAGGCCACAGGACCGCCCTTTCCTCCGTGCCTGTCCCGAGCTTGTCCGCTGTCCGATCCGGCCGCCGCGCACACCGGGCATCAGCCCTGGCCGGCGTACGGCTTGAACAACGCGAGGCGCGCTCCGCCCGGGTCGGCGATCGTCACCGACGTGCCCGCCGGGCCGTCGGCCGCCCCGGCGATCACGGTGGCGCCCAGCGATACCGCGCGCTTGGCCGCCTCGTCCAGGTCCTGCACCTCCACGTAGGGCAGCCAGCCTCCACCGGCCGCCGTGTCAGCATGCACGATGCCTGCCCACGGCTGCTCGCCATCGGTGATCCAGGCCTGGTAGGGGCCCGCGTCCGCGGCCGGGGTGACCGCCCAGCCGAAGAAGGCGCGGTAGAACTCCCGCGCCTGGCCGGCATCGGTAGCGCCCAGGTCAAACCACATGAACTGTCCTGCCATGTCACGCCCTCCATCGGGTCCGCCAAGACGGGAGTGCCTCAGCCACCGTGTCTGATCCCGGTCGCGCCCTGAACTCATCGGCCAGTTCCGGCGGGCGCTACCCTGAGCCGGTGAGCGTGCCCCAGGCGGAAGACATCCCCCTCGCCTCGGACCTGCTCGCCGCCGCCCGGGCGGGCGACGGCGAGGCCTTCAGCGCCCTGATCGGCCCGCATCTGCGCGCCCTGCACGTGCACGCCTACCGGATGCTCGGCTCCCTCGATGATGCCGACGAGGCCCTGCAGGACGCGCTGCTGAGCGCCTGGCGGGCGCTGGACAGCTACCGGGGACCGGCGCCGCTGGCCCACTGGCTGTACCGGATCACGACGAACAGCAGCCTGAAGGTCATCCGTGCCAAGGCGCGCCACCCGGTGCCCGCGGGAGAGATCGGCTACCTGCAGCCCTACCCCGACCGACTGCTGGACCAGGGAGGGTTCGGCATCTGGCTGCGGTAGCTATGGGCTCGGGCACCTTTGAACTGCTGGCTACACTCTGGCGGTATGACCGGTCCGCTCTTCGACGCCGTCGAGCGAGCGCGGCTCAGCGACTTGCTCGACGATCTCGGTCCCGAGGCACCGACTCTCCTCGTGCCGTGGACGACCTGCGATCTCGCGGCGCACCTCGTCCAGCGCGAGCACGACCATCTCGCCGGCCCGGGGCTTGTCCTTCCCGGCGCGTGGGCCCGCTTCGCCGAACAGCGAAGAAAAGCGCTCGCGCTCAGGGACTTCGCCAGGCTCGTCACGACGTTCCGGTCGGGACCGCCGCCAGGCTTCTTCCGTATCGGATGGGTGCGCCGGCTCGCGAGCCTCAACGAGTTCTTCGTCCACCACGAGGACGTACGCAGGGCCAACGGTCATGCTCCCCGAACCAACGAGCGGGCTATGGACGAGGCGCTTTGGGGCAACCTCACCCGCGCGCCGTGGTATCTCGCGCGGCGGCTGCGCGGCGCAGGTCTCGAACTTCAGTGGGCAGGAACCACCCAGACCGCCCGGGCACGGCGAGGAGAACCGACAGCCCGCATCACCGGACCCCCAGGCGAGCTGCTGCTCTACCTCTTCGGCCGGCCGAGCGCGGCGCATGTCGAGGTGACAGGGCCTGCCGCGGCGGTCGAGGCGGTGCGGCGCGCACGGTTCGGCCTGTGACGGACCTGCCAGGACCGAAGGCCGCCTACCACCTGATCGCGCAGCGCGGCCTGCGCCGCCGAGAGACTTCCGGGCTGCCGCTGACCAGGTCAGCATCGAGCCGGTACCCGCGCCTAGCTACGGAAGGCAGCGTCTAGCGGCGGCTTGGGCACGTCATGCTGGAGCTTTCGACCGCTCAGCCGGCAGCCGCACCTCGAAGCGGCAGCCGTCACGGGTGTTGACGACGCTCACCTGGCCCTGGTGTGCCTCGACGATTCCGCGCACGATCGCCAGTCCTAGGCCCGCGCCGCCGTCCGTGTCCGGGTCGCAGGCGTATGTGCCGCGCCAGGCCATGTCGAACACGCGCGCCAGGTCTGCTTCTGGGATGCCCCCGCAGCCGTCGGCGACCGCCAGCAGCGCACCGCCGGGTTGCGGCGAGGCCATGACGTGCACTGTGCCTTCCGCCGGGGTGTGCCGGATGGCGTTGATAAGCAGGTTGGTGAGCGCGCGCGACAGCTCCTGGGGATCGGCATGGATGACGAGCGGGGCGCCGGTCTCACCCGTCAGCCGCACGCCGCGCGCCCGCGCGAGTGCCTCCGTGCTGGCGAGGGTGTCGTTGACCAGGTCTTCGACGGCGATCTGGCCAGGGGACAGGCGCAGGGTTCCCGCCTCTATGCGGGAAAGCTCGAACAGGTCGTCGACCATGCGGGCGAGCCGGCCGACTTCGGCGCGGATCTGCCGGTGGTAGCGGTCCGGGTCGCTGGCCATGCCGTCCGTCAGCGCCTCGGCCATCGCGTGCAGTCCGGCCAGGGGGGTGCGCAGGTCGTGCGAGACCCAGGCCACGAGCTCACGGCGTGACTGATCCAGCGCATGTTCCCGCGCGCGCGACTCCGTCAGCCTTTCCGCCGTGACGGCGAGTTCATGCGACAGTGCCGCGAGCTCGGCCGTCATTGGTCCTGTCGGCGACCGGTAATCGCCGTCCTGGTCGGCGAGCGAACGGGCCGCCTGGCGCAGTGCCCGGCTGCTGGCCTCCAGCTGCCGTCCGAGCAGGCCGCCGAATCCGACCGCGACCACGGCGGCCACGATGCACACCATGACCACGACGCCCAGGTCGTGCGGGGAGATGAACATCGCCTCGGCCGTGCCAAGCGTGCCCGCCACCACCGCTAGTGCCACCACAGCCCCGCTGACTTGGACCGAAAGGCGGAGTGGGGCCCGGCGTAGCAGCCAGATGACACCCGTGCCGATCAGGCCTACCGCGCTGGTGCAGCCCGCGGCGATCAGGGCAACCTGGATCTGTGCGTTCACCTTCTCGTGGCCTCCTGGTGTCTCGGCGGGCCGGCGCGGGCGCCGGCGCCTTAGTGACCGGATCACCCCATTACTATTCGGAGCTGTCCCGGGTTCGGTTTGCCTGTTCGGCATCCGGAGCCGTGTCAGTCGGCCCTGCGTCCTGGTGCGGGCCGGCGGGCTGAGAGGGGACACGGCCGGGCGGATCCCGATCTTCCGCAGCGGGTCGCGGCCGTCCAGGCGAGGATCCGGGTGGGCCCTGGCGGGAATCCCTCCCGGCAGGGGTGAGTGCGCCGGAGTCCTGTTCAGGTTCCCGCTCCTCCTGGATGGCTGGCGGCTGTCCCTGGCCAGGGTCGGCCTGGACCGGGTGACGGGGATCGGTCTCATCCTCTCCCTCGGCACAAGGACCGGTGCCGGCGGGCGTCAGGGCCGGGCGTTCCGGCGGCGGGGCAGCATGTGCCTTGCCGCGCAGCCGCAGTGCGAACGCGACGGCCGACAGCAGGAACAGCGCACCCGTCACTGCCAGCCAGTGCCACGCGTACGGATCCGCGGACAGCGTGGTCGAGGCGTGATACGGCGATCGCAGCCGCAAGATCAGCGGGAACCAGACCAGCAGCAGCAGGCCGGACAGCGCGGCGGGCACCCGGACGTAATTGATCCACGGTGCTACGGGCAGCTGAGGCTCACGGCGCCTGATCGCGGCCATGACCGACCGGTCGGCGAGCGAGTACAGCGGCATCAGCAGCAGGTCGTGGCCGATGACCGCCCCGAGGAACCAGGCAATCACACTTAGCGGCCGGGAGGGTATGAGCCGGGCGGCCGCGTAGCCCGCGAGGCCGAAGCAGGCGAGCAGGGCGAGCAGGTGCAAGGGACTGGCGCCGTACCAGCGCAGCTGACGTCTCATCTCAGCTCGCGAAGGTCAGGCTGGCGACCCACTTGGTGTTGTGCACACCGGGACTGGCCGGCACGATCACGCGGGCGGGATATCCGTGGTCGAGGGACAGGTCCGCGTCGTTGACCCGCATCGCGAGCAGCGAGTCCGGGTCCATGATCTGCCCGGCCGACAGCACGGCGTGCCGGAAGGTGCCGCCCTCTTCGAGCGAGTCCACCAGCACGCTCGCCGGATGGCTGATCCCGGCAAGCCGGGCGAGATCGCGCAGCCGCACCCCGGTCCAGGCCTGGTTGCCGGTGGACCAGCCCTCGACGCAGGCAATCGGCAGGTGCGCCGTGTGCTGCTCCAGGGCGAGCAGCTCGTCCCGGCTCAGGCGGATGGGCGCGGGACCGGCGGGGAGGGCGTGACCGAGGGTGAGGCGCCAGCTGGCACCGGTCTCCTCCGTCCTGATGCCCACCTTGGCCGCGGTCTGGTTGATCTGGAAATCGTTGGGCCCGGCACCGAGATCCTGCCCGTGCGGTGCGAGCAGGGCGGTGCGGCGCAGCGGGCCGCCCAGCGACTGGCCCGCCGACACGACGAGCAGCAGCAGCGAGCCGGCTCCGGCGAAGGCCAGCGCCCCGCGCCGGGAAATCGTCGGCTCGGCGGGCGCCGGGCTGACGAGCTCCGAGCTGTCCGGCGGTTCCGGCTCGGTATGGGCGGTATCGACGCGCAGTTCCCGCACCAGGCCACGGGCCCGCAGCGACCTGATCACGGTCCGGCTCTTGAGGCCCACGTGAACCGCGAAGCCGGCCACGAAGACCCAGGCCCCGTAGTAGTGCAGCGTATAGAAGGAGCCGGGGAACGTGTACCACTGCTGGATGTTGAGGATCCCGGTGACGAACTCGAACACCACCCCGCCGACGAGCAGCAGCAGCGACAGCCGCTCTAGCGCGTGCGCGGGACTGCGCAGCGGCGGCCACTCGAACAGCTTCGGCAGCACCGACCACAGCTTGGCCAGCAGGATCGGGATGAGCACCAGCCCAAGGGTGACGTGCACGCCCTGGTTCAGCCGGTACAGCCACACCGGATGCGTGGGCCACGAGAACAGGTAGAAGCCGAGCAGGCCCTTGCCGTGGGTCTGGTCGTTGATCCGGCTGAGGCCGGGGTTGTATGCGGCATAGGACAGCAGGCCGGTCACGAACACCGTCGACACCCCAGCCAGCAGGATCAGGCCGAAGATGGAGGTGAGCCAGGGGCCGCGGATCGGGCTGCGCCAGAAGGACCGGCCGAACGGGCCGGGCAGCTCGCCCGGCCGCCGCAGCCGACCAGGCCCCTCCCTGGCGCGCTGTGCGGATGAGCGCTGGATCGCAGCCGACCGCTGGTCGTCTTTCATGTCCTGCCTCCTGAACTGCCGGGCGCCTGGCCGTCGAGTGCCCTGACCGTCGCCGCGCACGAGGCGCCGCCGACTGGGAGCCATACGTAAACCGGCCGGCCGGGAGGGCCAGCCACCGCCTGGAACAGGGCGGGCGGTACGCCGGGCAGCAACGTCTGCGGACAGCGGCGGTAGTACCGCATCAGGTCCCGGGGGAAGCCGTCGGGCGGTCCGGCGTTCTCGGTCACGATCGCGCTGAATCGCCGCGCCGCCACCGCGCGTGCGGCGCTGGTCTCGAAGATCGCCCGGCCCGCCGGGTCCGAGGCGCGCAGCACATCGTCCGCCGCGCCCTGGTGAGCAACCGCGGGCAGCCCGGCCAGCAGGCCGAGACCGGGATCGGAGGGAACCGCGATCGTGCCGCCGACCGCGCGCATCCCCGACATGAGCCGCCAGCCGACGGCGCGGTCCCCGTCCGCCGGGATCGCCCAGCCCAGGCGGAAGCCGCTTACCAGCACGGCCAGCTGGGCGATGACCAGGGCGGCGGCGACGGCAGCGACCCACCGGCCGAGCCGCCCCGCGGGCCAGCCTGCGACCCTGGCCCGGGCCAGCCGGTCCGTGCCGACGCTCACCAGCCCGCCTGGACCCGCCCCCGTCGCCAGGCCCGCGAGCAGCGCCACCGCGAGGTAGGCGGGCAGCATGTCGTTGACCCGGCCGCCGCTGTGGACCAGCGCGGCATAGCTCTCGACGACCAGCGCGGCACACCCGGCGAGCAGCACCAGGGGCGTCCGCCGCGCCCCCAGCAGGAGGGCGCAGCAGGCGACGCCGAGCATGGGCAGCAGGTAGCTGGTCCAGAACTGCCCGAAGGCGGCGTATTTGAGGGTGTGCTCGCTCATCAGCAGGAAGACGTAGTACACGTACCAGCCATGGCTCGCGAGGCCGAGTGCCAGCGTGCTGATCCCGAGGACCGTGCCGTAAGTCAGCGCGGCGGTCCAGGCGAGCCGGCGCCGCGGGCCGAGCGCCAGTGCGGTGAGTACCGCGACCCCTTCCGCGAGCCCGTTCTGCTTGGTGAGGAACGCGGCCGCGAGCAGCAGGCCGGTGGCGACGGCCCCGCGGGTGCGGCGCATCCACCGCGCGGCGTAGAGGGCGGCGACACTGAACGCGATGAACAGCGAGTCGACCCGCGCGACGTCGAACCAGGTGTCCGTGACGAAGTAGGTCGCGGCCAGCAGGCCCGCCGCGGCGATTCCGGCGGCGGCGCTCGCCGTCTCCCGCCGGACCAGCCGGGCCAGCACCGCGAAGCAGACCAGCGACGACACCAGGGACACGAGCCGCAACGGCAGATAGGACAGGCCGAGCACGCTGGCCGCGGCGGCCGAGGTGACGAAGTACAAGGGCGGGTAGCCGTCAGGCACGTAGCCGACCGTCGGCGCCGCGTAGAGCGGGCGGCCGGTGAGGATCCGCTGCACCTCGACGAGCGAGTTGCTTTCCAGGTACTCGAGAGGGAACGGGTAGGTCAGCCGCAGCAAGGCGATGACCAGGTAGGTAGCGATCGCGGTCAGGCCGAGGAGCGCCGCGGCCAGCCGCACGGCGCGCGGCGGGTCCCAGCGGCGGCGTGCGGCCACGCGCGGCCGCGCGGCCGCATCGCCCGGGCCTGACTCGACCCGCGGCCCGAGTGCCGGCGTCATCGCAGGCTCGGCGCGATCATGACGGTGCGAGACACGGTTGCTCACGCTGAGCATTAGACGCACGCGCGCCGTGCCGGGCAAACGATCAACCAGGACCGTTTGGTCCGTTTATATGCAATATTGTCCGATTCGCAAATCATTGCGCGGAGGTGCGTCGGCCACCACCCAGGAGCTCACCATAGCGCTTTGACCAGCTTGTTCGCCGCTGCACGCGCAGTCATCGCGGCGCGTACCCGCACAGTCCGGCCACCCGGGGACCGCTTACCTTACAGGTTGGAGATAACTGGTGGGGTGACTGCCGTCGAAGGATCCGCATCCCAGCAGTAGCCGATGCCCCGGACGGTCCTGAGCAGCAGTGGCGAGGACGGTTCCTCCTCGACCTTGTCGCGAATCCGGCGCACGTGCACGGTAACGGTCGACTGGTCGCCGAACGACCAGCCCCACACCCGTTTCATCAGCTCGGCGCGGGTGAACGCCTGTCCGGGATGGGTCATGAAGAAGGCGAGCAGATCGAACTCGCGCACCGTCAGGGATAGCTCCCGGCCGTCCCGGCAGGCCCGGCGGGCCGCCACGTCGACCTCGATGCGCCCTGAGCGCAGCGGCGGCGATACCTCCGTTCCCGCCCCGGGCGCGGCGCCGCGCCGCAGCACGGCCTGCACGCGCAGGGCGAGCTCCCGGGGGCTGAACGGCTTGGTCACATAGTCGTCGGCGCCAGTCTCCAGTCCCAGCACCCGGTCGCTCTCTTCGCCGAGCGCGGTGAGCATGATCACCGGCAGCAGGGCCTGCTCACCCCGGACGTCTCGAAGCCGGCGGCAGACCTCGAGACCGTCGATGCCGGGCATCATCACGTCGAGCACGACGAGATCCGGCCGCCACGTGCCGACGAGCCGCAGCGCGGTATGCCCGTCGGCCGCGTGCCGGGACTCCATGCCCGCATGCCGGAGATAGTCGCCCACGACCTCGGCGACCGTCGGGTCGTCGTCGACCACGAGAACACGCGCGCTCATAGGTCGAGTGTAGGAAGGCGGAGTTCCTCATCCCGTAAGGACGCGCTTCCTGCCGCCCGGCCCGGTGTGCTCGTAGCGTCGCTGCTGTGACCGTGGACGTGATCCTGCCCTGCCTGAACGAGGCATCGGCGCTGCCGTGGGTGCTGGGACGCATGCCGACCGGGTTCCGGGCGATCGTGGTGGACAACGGCTCGACCGACGGTTCCGGGGCGCTCGCCAGATCGCTCGGGGTGACGGTCGTGCCGGAACCGAGGCGGGGCTTCGGCGCGGCCGCGCACGCCGGGCTGCTGGCGGCGACCGCCGATCTCGTGTCCTTCTGCGACTGCGACGGCAGCCTGGATCCGCGACAGCTTCCGCGACTCGCCGCGCCGCTGCTGGCCGGCGAGGCCGACCTCGTGCTCGGCCATCGAGCACCGACCCGGCGGGACGCATGGCCGCTGCTCGCGCGCCTGGCTAACCGCGAACTGGCCCGCCGGGTCCACCGCCGCACCGGCGTGCGCCTGCGCGACCTGGGCCCGATGCGTGCCGCGCGCCGCGAGGCGCTGCTCGGCCTGAACTTGACGGACCGCCGCTTCGGCTATCCGCTGGAGATGGTCCTGAGCGCGGCCGCCGCCGGCTGGCGCCTAGCCGAGGTCGAGGTCGCCTACCTGCCCCGGATCGGTAAGTCCAAGGTGACCGGGACGGTGGGCGGCTCCGTGCGCACCGTCAGGGACATGAGCCGGGTGCTGGCCAGGTGACCGCACCCGACCGGCCCCGTGGTTCGGCACCAGGATCAGGCACCACCCTGCTCGTCATGGCCAAGGAGCCGGTGCCCGGACGGGTAAAGACCCGCCTCGTGCCGCCGTGCACGCCCCGGCAGGCCGCTGCCTTGGCCGAGGCCGCGCTGGCCGACACCCTGCACGCCGTGCTCGCGGCGCCAGCGTGTCGCCGGGTGCTGGTGCTCGACGGTGAGCCCGGACCGTGGCTGCCGCCCGGGTTCGACGTCGTGCCGCAGTGCGGCGGCGGTCTCGACGAGCGCCTGGCCGCCGCCTTCGCCGCGGTACCCGGCCCTGCGTTGCTGATCGGCATGGATACGCCGCAGCTCACCCCCGCCCTGCTCGCGGTGGACTGGGAGGCCGCCGACGCCTGGTTCGGGCCCGCGGCCGACGGGGGGTTCTGGGGGCTCGGACTCCGGAGACCGGATGCCGCCCTGGTGCGCGGCGTGCCGATGTCTACAGCGGACACCGGTGCTGCTCAGCGGGCCCGGCTGCATGCGGCCGGGCTGCGCGTCGCCGAGCTGCCGCGGCTGCGCGACGTCGACACCGCGGCTGACGCCGTGGCCGTGGCGCGTCAGGCGCCGCTGAGCCGGTTTGCCGCCCGGGCCCGCGAGCTCGCCCCGGCTCTCGGCCTGGCCGGCGCGGCGCCTCCGGTCGGCGCCGCGCGAGAGCAGGCATGAAGGCGGGCGCGATCGGCCTCTATGAGGAGGCGCTTCGTATGTCGGATGCCGGGCTGCTGCTGCGGTCGGCGTGCGGTCGTGCGCTGCCCCTCCAGGTCGAACGCTGGTGCGGGCCACCTGACCTGGCCGATGAGGAGCTGCTGCGCCGCTGCCTGGGGCCGGTACTCGACATCGGCTGCGGTCCCGGGCGCCTGACCATCGCGCTGGCCGAACGCGGGATCCCCGTGCTCGGCGTGGACATCTCCCGTACCGCCGTGGCCCGTGTGCGCCAGGCCGGGGCGTCCGCGTTGCACCGTTCGGTATTCGATCCGCTGCCCGGTCAGGGCCGGTGGGGCACCGCGCTGCTCGCCGACGGCAACATCGGCATCGGCGGCTTCCCCGATGAACTGCTGCGCCGTGGCGCGCGCCTGCTGGCTCCCGGCGGGCGGCTGCTGATCGAGGTTGAGCGCGACGACGTCGACGAGCGGATGACGGCGTGGCTCGAACACGCCGACGGCCGGCGTAGCCCGGTGTTCCCCTGGGCCCGCCTGGGCGTGAGCGCGCTCCTCGAACTCGCGGCGGCCGTCGGCCTGCACGTCCTGGAGGAATGGGATCACGCCGGCCGGGTTTTTGTCGCCGTCACCACCCCAGTCACATGAATTCCAGGCAGCTCCCCGTGCCAGTCCGCCCCCTGGTGACGCTGGCCGGGCGCGCCGCGCCGGGCGGTCCGTCCGGTGGCTCGCCTCCGCGGCCGACGGGCTGGGTCAGGGGGGCCACGATGCTGGCGGGCCTGGCGGCGCTGACGGCGTACCTGCTTCCCCGGGTGGCGGCTCCGGGCACGCACTGGCCCCTTTGGGATGTCCACGTCTACTGGTGGGGCGGCCAGCAGGCCGCCCGGGGCGGGGCGCTGTACGCCCCCGGGACCCGGTACAGCTTCACGTACCCGCCGTTCGCCGCCGCGTTGTTCGGCCTCGCCGCCCGCGCGCCCGAAGGCGTTCTCGCCGTCGTCATCACCGCGGCCAGCACCGGCGCGCTGGCGGCGCTGTGCGCGCTGTCACTGGGCCTGGCCGGGATACGGCGGAGGCCAGAGACAGTGTTCGCGGTGACGGCGCTGGCCCTGCTGACTTGGCCCGTCGCTTACACGCTTCGCCTGGGTGAGGTCAACCTGATCGTGGCCGCGCTGGCCGGAGCCGACCTGCTGCGCCGCCACGACGGTCACTGGGGACAGGGGATCGCCACCGGGCTGGCGGCTGGGATCAAGCTCACTCCGCTGATCTTCGTCGCGTATCTGCTTATCACCGGCCGGATCCGGGCAGCCGCCACCGCGGCCGCGGCCTTCGCGGCGACCGTCGCCGTCGGTGTCGTGCTGCTGCCCTCACCGTCCAAGGTGTTCTGGCTCGACGGCGTGTTCTTCGACCAGAACCGGATCGGTGACCCGGCCAACCTGTCCGATCAGTCGCTGGCCGGGGCGGTGGCCAGGCTCGCCGGGAGCCTTTGTTCGGCCTGCCGATGGTGGGCCATCGCGGCGCTGCTGGTGGGCTTGGCCGGGATCACGGTCGCCGCGTGGGCCCACCGGCGCGGCCGCCGGCTGGCCGGGGTGACCTGCTGCGCCATCACCGGCCTGCTCATCTCGCCGTTCTCCTGGACCCACCACTGGGTGTGGGCGGTGCCGCTGCTGACGGCCCTGGCCGTCATCGCGTGGCGGCGCCGCTCAGCCGCCTGCGGCCTGGCCGCCATAACGGCCGCTGCGGTCTTCTCCAGGCGCATCCCCATCTCTTGGCCTGGTCATCTGCCTGGACTCGTCCGGCTGCTCGAAGGCGATCTCTATGTGCTATGCGGCCTGGCGGTGCTGGCGGGCACGGCCCTGGTCCTCATACGGGAGCGCGTCCAGGCGGCCCGACGGCTCGCTGGGCCGACCAGAACGCAGCGGGCAGCAGCGAGGCGGCGCACGGCGCATTGACGGCATGGAACAATTATTGCATTAGATGACGTCTCCCCAAGCGCAGTCCCCGCCCGGGCAGGTAGCACCCGACGAGCTGGTGGATTCGGTGCTGGCGGCGAGCCGGGCGCTGGTCGCGGTGGCGGCGCGGTCGCTGGCGGCCGCCGGGGACGAGGTGACGCTGCCGCAGTACCGGGCGCTGGTGGTGCTGGCCGCCCAGGGGCCGCAGGGAACGGCCGAGCTGGCGGCGGCGCTGGCGGTGAACCCGTCCACGGCGACCCGGATGTGCGACCGGCTGGTGCGCAAGGGACTGGTCCTCCGTCACCGGCAGGCCGGCGACCACCGCTCGGTCCGGATCGCGCTGACCGCGCCGGGCCGGGACCTGGTCGCCGAGGTGACCCGGCGGCGCCGGGCCGAGCTGACCCGGCTGCTCCGGGCGCTGCCGGCTGACCAGCACGAGCCGGTGACCGCCGCGTTCCGGGCCTTCGCGGCAGCCGCCGGCGAGCTTCCGCAGCCAGGCGACGCTCCTTCGCGCTCGGGATGGCCGGGCAGGTCGCCTACCACCTGATGGCCCAGGCCGGGATGGTCCGGGCGCCATGGGCGATCACCACCGTCGTCTCCTGCCTGCCGGTCCTGGTCCTGGCCATGGGGACCGCCCTGGCGCGCATGCTGCGGGCCGACGCCGAGGCCACCGATGCACCGGACAGCGGGACCGGACCACCAGCCGCCCTGCGGCCCCTGTCCCGGTCCTCCAAGGACCAGGACAGACCGAGCCTCGCGCAACCGGAGACGGACCGGGACCGGTCCCCGAGCCGGGGCCAGGACGGCGAGAGCCCGGGCCAACAGCGTGGCCGCGGAGTCACGGGACCCGATTTCCGTGCCGCCCGGGTACAGGTGGATCAGGCCCGCGATGCCGCCCGCAGGCTTGCCGTGTCGGGGAAGCCCGTGTCACGGCGAGCGTTGCGCAGCGGCGGAGTCAGGGGCTCGAACGAGGCGCTGAATTCCCTGGCGCGAGTTCTCAACGGCGAGATGGCAGGTAAAGAAGATCGACGGGGCCCAGGACATCCCCACTGGGCAGGTCGGTGAGGGCCGCATCAAGACCCAGCCTGGGATGTTCTCACTCGCAGGTGAGGGCCCGTGCCTGGGACGCGATAGCGGCGAGGCTGTCACGGCCGACGACCCGAACGTGTCGCCGCACCGCTGTACCGCCGGCACGATCAAGCGCGTCGCCGTCGACGTCAGCGGCGTCCCTTACGTCGATCTCGAGCGCGAGGACCAGGCCATGCTCGCCCGAGAGTAAACGAAAAGAGCGGTCCTTACCCGTCCAGCAGCCCTAGCTCGCGGGCCCGGGTGACCGCCTGGTTGCGTGAGGAGGCGCCCAGCTTCCGGTACAGGGAAATTGCCTCGGACTTGACGGTGTTAGGGGACAGGAACATTTCCTTGCCCATCTCCCGGAACGACAGATGGGTCGAGAGCATCGGCAGCACGCGGAGCTCGGCGGTCGTCAGGGCCGAGGCGCCCAGGGCGGACGGACTGCGGACACGGGACAGCTCCGCCCGGAGGTCGGCGGCCTGCCCGGCGAAGACACCCAGGTCCGGGCGCCGGGTGAGGAGTTCGGTCACCTCCTGGAGGAGGATCCGCGCCGCGGCGATGTCGGCCAGCGCCAGGTGGCACCGGGCGAGCTCGATCCTGGCCTGGACGGCCAGGTGCGGCACGGCGTAGGTCAGGGCCGGCCGAAGGCGCTGCGCCCTGGTCAGTTCCGCGACGGCGCGCGGCCGGTCAGCGTCGTGCAGCGCTATCCGGGCGGCCACCGCATGCAGGATCGTGATCGGGGGGTAGTCCGCCAATTTGGCGTCACGGGCCAGCGCCCGGGCCTGGGACAGGTGCCGCCCGGCTGCCGCCCAGTCCCTCCCGGCGATTGCCAGCAGTGAGCGCTGGGCCAGCGCCACGCAGGCACCGACGGCTGGCCCGCCAGGACGGCCTGCTGCGGCCGCGTCCTCGAAGAGGACATCGGCCCGGCCGGCATCGCCGGTCATCAGATGCGCCATCCCCAGGTACAAGGTCGCCGAGTTCCGCCAGAAGCTGCCCGCAGCCATCGTCCTGGCGGCGAGTTCCGCGTCGGCCCGCATCTGCTCTGCGCCGTCGCGGCACATCAGCGCCCGCATCAGCGCCAGCCACGGCTCGATCGAGGCGCTCCCGTCCGGCAAGCTGGCCACGGCGGCTGCCTGCTCGGCGGCCTCGGCCCAGCGTTCGGCCTCGTCTGGTTTCCCGGTCAAGGCGGAGATCATCGAGGCTAGGACGGCGGCCTCGGGGTGAGTCGCGGCAGCACCGTGGTCTTCGAGCCACCGGAACCACCGCTCGGCGGTGGCGACCCGGCCCTGCTGGTAGGCGGAAAACGCCAGTGCGCCGACCAGGCGGCCCGCTGCATCGGCCTCGCCGGCCTTCATCCAGTGCCCCAGTGCCTCGGCGGGTTCCCGGTTGCGCTCGTGCCACCGCGCGGCCCGCTGGTGCAGGACGGGGATCAGGCCGGGTTGGAGGCGTTGCAGTTCCGCCAGGAGCATGTCACGGAACAGGTGATGGTAGCGGTACCACTGCCCCCGCCGGTCCAGCGGTACCAGCAGCAAGTTCGACCGCTCCAGGTCGGCCAGGACCCCGGCGGACCCGCTCCCGTCAAGCACCGCATCGCACAGCGGTCCGCACATCCGCTCCAGCACCGCGGTCCGGGTCAGGAACACCCGGTGCCGGCGGGAGATCCGGGCCAGGAACTCCGTCTCCACATACTCGCTCACCAGCCGGTCATCCCCGCCGAAAGACGCCGCCGCGCCCGCCAGCGGGCCGCCTTCCCGCAGGTACAGCGCCGCCAGGTACAAACCGGCCGGCCATCCCTCGGTCCGCCGGTGAAGTTCCGCCACGTCGTCCTCGCCGACCACGACGTCCGCGCCGCGCAGCAGCAACGACGCCTCGTCGCGGTCTAGCGACAAGTCGGCGGGGCCGATCTCCAGAATCCTTCCCTCGGCCCGCAGCCGCGCCACGCGCAGCGGAGGCTGGGACCGCCCGGCCAGCGCCAGCCGGGAGCCGCCCGGGACATGATCGGCCAGCGCCGACAGCGCCGCCTGGCATTCGGAGTTGCGCAGCGCGTGCACGTCGTCCAGGACCAGCGCGACCGGCGCGGTCATCGAGAAGAACGCCGTCCCGAGCCGCGGGACGACCGAGCCGGGCACCGAGCTCCCCGGCGAGGCGAGCGCATCGAAGACCCGCTCGTCGATCGGCTCGACCGCATTGAGCGCCTCCGCGACGTAGGTGAGCAGGACCTTCGGGTCGTTGTCCCGTTCGTCGACCGACACCCAGGCGAACGACTGGCCGTTACGCTCGGCCCACTGCGACAGCACCGTCGTCTTGCCGTAGCCCGACGGCGCCACCACCGACACGACCGGACACCCATCATCTTGCGCTAGCCGTTCGATCAGCGACGAACGAGGCACCGTCCCCTGCCGTACCAGGGGAGGGCGCAGCTTCGACGCGACTAGATCGGACACCGGGCCGCGCGCAGGGCGCGGCCGGGCCTCGTGCTCATGCGGATCGCTGTCGCCCATGCCCACCGTGCCCTCAGAAGGATCTGCCGCCCTGCCTGGCCGGCCAGGCCAGCCCGGAATGCTCGTGATATGCCGCCAGGCTGGGTTCATAGACGCCGGTGCAGCCGCGTTCGAAAAGGCCGTCGACGACGCGAACCGGCTGGGGTGTAGGACCGCCTGCTCACGCGACCGGGCTGGCCCGGGAGCGGGGGTGTCATGACGGCGTTACGCTCGATGCGAGTTCCGTATCACAGCGACCATGCAGCCGCACTGCGGAGACGACGGGCCCACGGACAGCAAGTCCGGTATCGGTCACGGTGTCAGGATCGCCACGACTGCTCACTCAGCTCACCGCCAGGTTAGTAAGTAGTAAGTACCTGACGCCACCGGGGTCTTGAGCAGCGATGTTGCTTACACCAGACGATAACACGTGCTGCGCAGGACACCCGGGGCCGAGCCTGCCCGCGGCGGGCGAACGCATCAGTAGCAATGGCACGTGAACCAAGGACGCTCTTGAAACCCTCCAGCTGGCCGGTGACCCGCAATCGCATCACCGCCGGTCTTGATGCCACAAGTCCGAAGACCAGAACGGATCACCCGTCGCGTATGACTCATCCGACGGCACAACCTGCCTACACGCGCCTACGCCGAGCAGCACAACATCCAGATCGAGGGACTACCCGCCGACCCCGAAGCCGAGATCCCGCCAGAACAGGCACTCCATATCATCCATAACTTCCTCGCCATCCAATTCCCCCTGCTGCACCCGGCCGTCCCGAGCCCCGCCACCGCAACCTAACCCCCCGATGTGAGGCAGCGTCCACGACTAGGAGCAGCGGAACCCGCGCGGCCACGGTCGTCCCGGCCGCGGACGCAGAGTCAGCCAGGACGTTCAGCCGCGCGCCCTTGCCCACGCCGGGCTCCCCGCACAGCAGTACCGCTCCGCCGCTAACCGCGGCCTCCTGGAAGAACCCCTGCAGGAAGTCAAGCCCCCGGTCACGGCCCAGAATTTGCGTGGGCCGTGGCCAGCGGCAACGGGTCAGTTAAGCCCGCCAGGCCGGGGACCAGCAAGGCGATGTGTTCTCCTCGCGCCGCGAATCCATCACCGCGGATCTGCGCGGCCGCGCCGCGCGGTTCGAGCAGCGGTACGGACGCAAGCCGTCCCAGCGCGAACTCGCGCACCTCGCGCAAGCGGCCAACTTCAAAACACGCGCAGCTAAAGAGGGCGCGCTGGATTTCGCGCAGCTCGGCCCGTCAGCAAGCTGCGGCGCGTTACTGCTGCCCTGCTGGCCGCAGCAGGATCTCGTTGATGGCCAGGCGGCGCGGACGGCTGAGGATGAAGGCGATGATCTCGGCGACGTCTTCGGCGGTGACCTCGGCCTTGTCGTAGAGCTGCTGGACGCCTTGTCTGGTGTCGGCGTGGGTGATGTGGTTCGGCAGCTCGGTGGCCACGACACCTGGCTCGACGAGCGTCACGCGGACGTCGGGCAGCAGTTCCTGCCGCAGTGACTCGGACCAGCCGTTGACGCCCCACTTGGTCGCTGCGTAGACGCCGTTACCGGATCGGGCAGTTCGCCCGGCGACCGACGAGATGTTGATGATGTCGCCGCCGCCGTCCTTGAGCTGGTCGAGGAACACCTCGGTGGCGGTGATCGCGCCGAGCAGGTTGACCTCGATCATCTGCCGGTAGTCCGCACGCTGACCGGAGTCGAACGGACCAAGCAGCATGACGCCGGCGTTGTTGATCAGGGCACCGGCGGTGCCGAGCTCCTGGCGGACGCGGTCGGCGGCGGCAACGATGCCGTCGCGATCGGTGACGTCCGCTTCGATGGCAATGGACCCGTTGCCCAGTTCGTCCGCCACAGTAGTGATGCGGTCGAGCCGGCGGGCCAGCAGGGCGACGCGGTAGCCGTCTGCTGCCAGGGCGCGGGCGGTTGCCGCGCCGATGCCGGACGATGCGCCGGTGACGACGGCGACCTTGTCCGGTGTGCTGTTGCTGGTCATCGTGGTCAGGCCTCCGGGATCTGTCGGCCGAAGCTTTCCAGGGTGATGGCGTCCGGCTCGGGGCCGCCGCGCTTGCCGGTATCGAGCCCGTCGATGGCCGCGACCTCGTCCGTGGTGAGCTCGAAGTCGAACACGTCGAAGTTCTCGGCGATGCGGCGGGGCTTGGTTGACTTCGGGATGACCGAACGTCCCTCCCGCAGGTGCCAGCGCAGCATGACCTGCGCGGGGCTCTTGGAGTGGGACTCGGCGATCTTGACGATGGCCGGGTCTTCCAGGGTGCTGGTGTGCTCGCCCTCGCGGTAGAAGGTGATGCCGCCGATCGGTGACCAGGCTTGGGTCACGATGCCGTGCTCGGCGTTGAACGCCTGCACCCCGGGCTGCTGGAAGTAGGGGTGCAGTTCGATCTGGTTGACGGCGGGGACGACCTCGGCCGCGTCAAGCAGGTTCGTGAGGTGCTCGACCATGAAGTTGCTGACGCCGATGGCGCGGACCTTGCCGTTCTTGAGCAACGTCTCCAGCGCCCGGTATGCATCGAGCGTCTTGCCGAAGTCAGACGGCAGCGCCTGGTGCAGGATCAGCAGGTCGATCTGGTCGACGCCGAGCTTGCCGGCGCTCTTGTCGAAGGCGTGCAGCGTCTCGTCATATCCGTAGTCGCTGATCCAGATCTTGGTCTCCAGGAAGACCGCCGCACGACCACTCTTCGACGCGTGTACCGCTTCGCCGACCTCGCGCTCGTTGCCATAGGCGGCGGCCGTGTCAATGTGGCGGTAGCCGGTGTCGAGCGCGGCCGCGACCGCGCTGCGCGTCTCGTCCGGCGGTGTCTGGAAGACGCCGAGGCCGATCGAGGGCATCTCGACGCCGTTGTTCAGGGCGATGTTCGGTACTTCGTGGGTCATGGCAGTGCTCCTCCGAATGCCTGCTGTGGCCCGCGGCGAGTCAGCGCCGCGGGGTGGTCTTGCCTACCCGCGACGACGGCGTCAACCAGAAAGGGTCAGCCGTCATCATGGGCTCCGATGACGTGCTCGTCCGAGTGCCTACCGCCGGCGGGCCTGCGGCGTCAGTTCGGCCGCGCCGTAGCTGTTGTCGTCCGGGTTCAGCGTTACGCCTGGCGCTACCAGCTCATCGACGCGATCCAGGATCTCGGTGTCCAGCGTGACGTGCACCGATGGGAGCTGTGACTCGAGTTGTTCCATGGTCCGCGGGCCGATGATCGCCGAGGTGACGCCCGGGTGGTTGATCGCCCATGCCAGCGCGAGTTCGATCATCGTCATGCCCGACTTCTCGGCGAGCAGCGCAAGCTCTTCGACTACATCCAGCTTGCGCTGGTTCGCCGGGGTGCTCATGTCGAACCGGGCACCCGGACGTGCAGCCGACGTGGGCGTACCGGGGGCGCCCTTGCGCCACCGGCCGGTCAGCCAGCCACCGGACAGCGGGCTGTACACGAGCGTTCCCATGCCGTAACGCTGCACCGTGGGGAGCACGTCCTCCTCGATACCGCGGACCAGGATCGAGTACGGGGGCTGCTCGGTGACGAACCGGGCCAGGTTCCGCTCGCGGGAGACCCATTGCGCCTCGACGATCTGGCTGGCCGAGTACGAGGAGGATCCGATGTAGCGGACCTTGCCCTGGCGCACGAGATCGGTCAGCGCACCGAGGGTCTCCTCGACATCCGTCGTCGCGCTCGGGCGGTGCACCTGATACAGGTCGATGTAATCCGTCTTCAGGCGCCGCAGCGAATCCTCGGCCTCCTGCATGATCCACTTCCGGGAACCGCCGCTGTGGTTAGGCCGGTCGTTCATCGGCATGAAGAACTTCGTCGCCAGCACGACATCGTCGCGGCGCCCCTGCAGGGCCTCACCGACGATCTCCTCCGACACGCCGCCGGAATACACGTCAGCGGTGTCGACGAAGTTGATCCCGGCATCGAGTGCGCGGTGAATGACGCGGATCGCGTCGGCGCGCTCGTCGTTGCCCCACGGCCCGAACATCATCGCGCCCAGGCACAGCGGGCTCACCGATACTCCGGTCCGGCCCAGCAGTCGGTATTCCATGTCGTGCTCCTCGTTGTTCGTAGTCAGCTGCCGGTGATGTCGTTGAGTGCGGCGAGGCCGTTGAGGGTGCGGGGGTAGCCGATGAAGGGCACGAGCACGGTCAGCACGGCGAGCAGCCTCGCGCGGGTGTTGCCGACCCTGAGGTTCCCGTTGACGTGCCCGCGCACCTGAGCGTCGGCCCCGCCCAGGGCGACGAGCATCGAGAACGTGAGCAGCTCGCGTACTTCCAGGTCGATGCCGCCGCGCCCGACGGTGTCGCCGAAGCAGTTAGCGGCCAGGTAGCGCTGGAAGTGCACCTCATCCGCCGGGGTGCCGGTGAGGCGAGCAGCCACCGCGTCGTCGCCGACAATGCGGCCCTGCATCGCCTTGCCGTGCTCCAGGCGCGTCTGCGGCGTGGACGCTGACTGCCCGGGCAGCGGCAGCTCGACCCCTGCCTCGGTGAGGACGTCATTGACCGCGTGCAGGTAGTCGAACGCGCGGGCCATGCCGACGTAGGCGACCGACTGATAGACGATCTCCTTCAACTCGACCGGGCTCACCCCGCCGTTGGCCACCGCCGCGGCGGCCACGACGCGGAACTCGGCGAGCCCGCCGGCGGCCAGGATCGCGGCCAGCTGCACCATGAGCCGGGTGTGCAGGTCGAGCGTCTCGTCCAGCCGCGCGGCCTCGGCGTGCACCTCGTCGAAGGCGAAATTACCGAAGTACTCGATCAGCTCGGGGTCGGACTGCGCCAGAGCAGAGACTCGATCGCCGAACAGCTGGTCGTGGTGGCTCTTCGCGGCAGCGCTGATCGCCATCGACTACACCCCCGCCGTGCGATGCGCGGCCAGGTACTGCTCGTCGGTGACCGGCTCGAGCCAGGTCGTGGCCTCGCCGTCGCCGGAGGCGTCGAGGATCGCGTAATGGCACATCATGTTCTCGGCGGTGCCGCCGTGGAAATGCTCCTCGCCCGCCGGGGTCCACACGCTCTCACCGGCGCTCAGCACGACGGTCTTCCCGTCGCGGGTGCCGACCAGCCCGATGCCGTCCGTGCACACCAGCAGCTGCCCGTTGACGTGGCTGTGCCAATTGGTGCGGGCGCCCGGGGTGAACCGGACGAGGCCGCAGGTGAGCTGCGAGGGGCCGTCGCCGCTGAACACCGGGTTCATCCACACGTCGCCGGTGAAGTTCGACGACGGGGTCTTCACCGTGGCGGTGCTGGGGTTCTTGTCCATGTCGTGTCCTTCTCGTCGTTGAGGTGACCAGGAGTGAAGGGGTCGGCCGCCACGCCCCGCTGGAGGCGTCCATCCTCAGCTCGCCGGCGCGCTACCCGTTCGAGGCGGTCACGGGCCGTACCAGCCGCTTAGTGAATCACGATCGGTGGGCGGCCTGTATGTGTCTCGGTGGCTGCGCTCACGAGGACCAGTTAACGCGCGTGCGCGCGCCCGTGGGAGTGTCTGCTCTTACAGGTAACGGCGGTACCTCCCTGGCTGCAGCGCGGTCACCTACCGTGGAGTCATGGACAACCGAGCACAGGTCCGCGAGTTCCTCGCCTCCCGGCGGGCACGGATCACCCCCGGCCAGGCCGGCCTGCCCGCCTACGGCGGTAACCGGCGGGTCAAGGGCCTGCGCCGAGAAGAGGTCGCGCTACTCGCGGGGGTCAGCATCGACTACTACATCCGGATGGAACGCGGCGACCTCGCGGGCGCCTCCGAGGCGGTCCTCGACGGTGTTGCGAACGCACTGCAACTCGACGAGGCCGAGCGCGAGCACTTGCAGGCGCTTGCCCGCTCCGCCCGTCCAACCGCGACGCGCCGCCCCCGACCCGGCCCAACCACGGTTCGCCCCGTCGTCCAGCAGGTTCTCGACGCGATCACCGAAGCGCCGGCCTGGATCCGCAACGCCCGGCACGACATCCTCGCCATGAACCCGCTCGCCCGCGCGCTCTACTCGCCGGTCCTGGACTCCGCCGTCGCCGGCGCGACAGCCAAACGCGCCGCCAACACCACCAGGTTCATATACCTCGACCCGGCCGCCCGAGAGTTCTTCGTCGATTACGACCGCATGGCCACTGACGCCGCCGCGATGCTCCGACTCGAAGCAGGACGCAACCCTCACGACAAGGCCCTCATCACCCTCGTCGGCGAACTCTCCACCCAAAGTGAGCTGTTCCGCCAGCACTGGGCCTCGCACAACGTCAAATTCCACCGCAGCGGCCGCAAACGACTCCGCCATCCCGCCGTCGGCGAACTCGATCTCAACTTCGAGGCCATGGAGCTCCCCTCCGAACCCGGCTTGCGCCTCAACCTCTACACCGCTGACCCTGACACTCCTGCGGCCGACGGACTCAAGCTACTGGCCAGCTGGGCTGCCACCCGCGCCGCCGACAACACCGGCACACCAGACACTCACGACGTCCGCTGATCAACCAGCGCCCCACGCCTATCGGCGGATCCGTATGCGTTCTCCCGGATCGCATCCGTCACTCAGCGTCACACCGTCGGTCGGCGTTACCGAAGGAATGACCTTGGGCCGAGCGCTGACCGGGCTGATCTGCCGACCTCCCCGCCGCGCTAGCCGGCCCGGAGCCCAGACAGTCAGGAGGCGGCCGCGACCGGGGCGGCGGGATAGTGCAGGTGGGCGGATCGGGTCGCGAAGCGCTTGCGGTAGGTGGTGGCGCTGAGCCCGTAGTGGGCCTTGAAGCGGCGGGCGAACATGCTCTGGTCGGGCCAGCCGACCGTGCGCCCGATGCTGGTCACGGGTTCGTCGGAGTGCAGGAGCAGGACGGCGGCGTGCTCGGCGCGGAGCTGGGCCAGGTAGGCCATGGGCGGCAGGCCGGTGGCGGCGTTGAACAGCCGCACCAGGTATCCCGGAGCCAGGTGCAGCTCGGCGGCCAGGCCGGTCAGCGTCCAGTCCTGGGCTAGGTCGGCCTCGAGCAGGCGCATCGCCCGCACGACCGCGGGATGCGCCGTTCCCGGTTCCCCGGATAGCGCGCCACGGTCCTGGGCGACGGCCTGGCCGAGCTGGCCGAACAGGAGCGACAGGCGGCCGACGATGTCGGGGCGGTGCAGCGCGGGCGCCCGGTGCCGCAGGTCGGCCAGCGCGTCGAGATGGACGAGGCACTGGGCCAGCGCGGGCGGGTCAAGGCTGATGGTCAGCACGCCGCGGCCGGGAGATGAATACGGCCCGGCCCACAGCAGGAACCCGAGCAGCGGGTCCTCGCGGGTCCACGCCAGTTCGCGGCGCAGCAGCTCGCTGCTGAAGCAGCAGTTGTACACCTCGAACTGCTGGCAGTCCTCGTATCCGTGCCAGACGCCGGGCCGGAGCAGGAGAACCTCGCCGGGCCGCATCTCGCGCCGGCCAGCCAGGGAGTGGTGGGTGGCCGTGCCGCCGACGGCGAAGGCGATCTCCACGAAGCTGTGCGTGTGCACCGGGCTGTCCCACCGGTGGAGGTAGCTGCCTGCGTAGGCCGGCATGGTCTCGGTCAGGTGGAACAGGCCCTGGCTGGTGCCGATCGGGGGGGCCTCGGTCATCTTCGTACGGTAACCCCGCTCGCGCACCCAGGTTAATTTCGCGCAAGTAACGGTTCATCACAGCCTAGTGACGACCAGCGGATACACCCAGGATCGACGTCATGGACGTGACGTTCCTGGGAGCGGAACCGCGGATGAACCGGGGGCTGTCCTGGTGGCGCTACCGCTACCGGGCGGTGCTGGCGGCGCTGCTGCTGCCGAGCCTGCTGCTGATCGGCGTGTTCAGCTACTACCCGGCCGTGCGCAGCCTGATCGGCGGCTTCTATCAGTGGAACGGCTTCTCCCCGCCCACGTACGCCGGGATATCCCAGTTCCGGCAGTACATCCAGGCGCCGACCTTCGGGATCGAGGCCAAGAACATCGCGATCCTGGTCGGCGGCAGCATCCTGATCAGCCTGGTGTCCCAGTTCACCGCTGCGGAGATCGTCATCCACATGCCGCGGCGGGGGGCTGCCGTCGCGAAATACGTCCTGGTCCTGCCGATCGTGCTGCCGCCGCTGGTGCTGATCGAGGTCTGGGCCTACCTGCTCCAGCCGGGATCAGGGCTGGTCGACCGGATCCTCGGCGGGGTCGGGCTGCCGCAGCCGACCTGGTTCGGCGACCCGCATCTGGCGCTGGTCGGGATCCTGCTGGTCGGGTTCCCGTGGATCTCCAACCTGGGGTTCCTGATCTTCCTCGGCGGCCTGCAGAACCTGCCGAGGGATGTGCTGGACGCGGGCCGGCTGGACGGCCTGAGTGCCTTCCGGCGGGTGTTCGCGATCGATATCCCGCTGCTGATGCCGCAGTTCCGGATCGTGGTGATCTTGTCCGGCATCTTCGCGGTGCAGAACTTCGTGCCAATCCTGCTGCTCACCAACGGCGGCCCGGGCACGGCGACCATGGTGCCCGGCCTGGACATGTACCAGTCGGCGTTCCAGAGCGACCAGTACGGCTACGGCATGGCGATAGGCACTCTGCTGTTCGCCGCCATGCTCATCTTCACGCTCGTCGTGATGCGGGCGCTGCGTCCCCGGACCAACTGACCGAATTCTCACCAGGAGGTGGGTTTCCATGTTCCGAAGAACTCACGTGTTGTCGGCCGGGGTGGCGCTGCTGGCCGCGGGTGTCCTGGCCGCGGGATGCTCGAGCAACTCGGCCAGCCCGGGCGGCTCGGGCAGCAACGCCCCGGTCACGATCAAGGCGGTGCTGCCGCCGAACACCGGCCCGATCACGGCGGCCGACAATGCCGGCCTGAAGCAGCTGACCCAGCAGTACGAGGCCGCGCACAAGAATGTCACGGTCCAGTGGCTGCCGAACAACATGTCGAGCATCACCCAGGCGAACGCGCAGCTGGAAAGCCAGGCCTCCGGCGGCAGCGCACCGGATGTCGTCTGGGAGCAGTACGGCCCGGTCACCTCCGGCGCCCTGCCGGCCGGGCTGCTGCAGAACATCAAGCCCTACCTGACCAAGCCGAACCCCTACGTGCCGGGCAACTCCAGCTGGCTGTCGCTGTTCACGCGCTTGACGGTCCCGTACATGACCTCACAGAACGGTGACATCGACATCATCCTCGGGTCGAACGTCGAGACCGGCTTCTTCTACAGCAAGGCGGCCTTCGCCAAGGCCGGAATCACGTCTCCGCCGACCACCTGGGCGGACTTCATGACCGACCTCGGCAAGCTCAAGTCGGCCGGCATCACGCCGCTGATGTACACCACCGGTGAGCCCTGCAACCCGTCCTGGTTCGAGCGGCTGGCCACCTCCTCGCTGCTCGCGAACCAGGTCAGCCAGTTCAACGTCAACCACTCCCAGGTGACCAACGGGCTTGATGTCGCGGTCGGCATCCACAAGGGCATCATCAGCATGACCAACCCCCGCTACGCCGAGGCCTGGAAGCTCCTCGGCCAGATGGTTCCGTACTCGGCCAGCGGGCAGAGCGGATACGGGGCCTGCCAGGACCCGAACGTCACCACGCCCCCGCTGAGCCCGCAGCCGCTGCTCGTCCAGGGCAAGGTCGGCATGCTCTGGGGCGGAAGCTGGTGGATTCCCCAGCTCGACTCGGCCGGCTTCACCGGCAAGTTCGGCGTGTTCCCCGAGCCGCCCATCACTACCGCGTCGACGCCGCTCGGGCTCGGCACCTCCACGCTCGGCGTCATCGGCGGCCCGAACGGCAACGGCCAGTGGAGCATCACCAGCCAGCGCGCTGACAGCACGATGACCCCGGCCAAGACCGCCACGGTGATGAACTTCCTGGCCTGGCTGTTCACCCCGCAGCACCTCGGCTACTGGCTGAAGATCAGCGGAAGCGGAGCCTACATCCCGACCGAGACGGACGCGCCGACGGTCAACCTGCCCGGCCTGTCCAGCCTGGTCCCCACCGGCAAGGTGCCCACGGTGGTCGACGTGGTCCTCGACGACGTGCTGTCCGCCGCGGCCACCAACTCGGGCATGCGGCTGGTCCAGGAGTACGTCAACGGGTCGCTGCCCTACTCCGCGTTCGCCTCGCAATGGCAGTCGCTGCTGACGAGCTCGGCGCAGGCCTGGGCGACCCAGAACCACGTCGACCTCGGTAAGTACTGAGCGAGGAACCCAGTGCGTTCGGTCGTTCAGATCGATCCCCAGGCCGGCCGCCCACCGGCACCTGCCGTGCGGCGGCCCGCCTGGGCCGGGCGGGCGCGACGGCGCTACCGCCGGATCACCCTCCTCGCGGGGGCGGTGATCGTCGTGATGACCTATTTCCCGCTCGTCTTCGTGGTCTCCAACTCGCTGAAGAGCGGGCAGAACATCTTCAGCAGCGGCGTGTTCTCGCTGTTCACGCAGTTCGACTACCAGAACTACAGCACGGCGTGGTCCGGCGTGTCCCGGCCGCTGGTCAACACGATCATCGTCGCGGCGGCCTCCATCGTCATCGGCGTCGCCGCCGCGGCGGCCGGCGCGTACGCGTTCTCCCAGCTGCGGTTCCGCGGCAAGGAGCTGCTGTTCCTGGCCTACATCGGCCTGTTGCTCATCCCGTCGACGCTGACCCTGATCCCGCTGTTCTTGACCATCCAGAAGCTCGGCCTGTTCAACACCTGGTGGGCGCTGGTCCTGCCGTACGCGGCCACCGCCCAGCCGCTGCTGGTGCTGATCTTCCGCGGCTTCTTCGACCAGATCCCGCGCGAGCTGCTGGAAAGCGCGCGCACCGACGGCTGCACC
>WNGR01005280.1_pt1 | contig 31948 bp, 32 predicted proteins | sample 5407581 | NCBI WGS metagenome assembly WNGR01 (sample SAMN13153383, study PRJNA577476) | soil metagenome | isolation source: 80 cm soil or saprolite under Garry oak tree replicate 2 | place: USA:California | collected 2016-06-15
ACATACGCCATCAGCAGGCACCCTGAGCCCACGCGCGTTATGCCCCCGCCCTTCGTTGTCCCGCGGCTGATCGTCACGCCCTCGCGGATGGTGTTCTCATCACCGATCTCCGTCTCTGTCGGCTCGCCGTTGTACTTCAAATCCTGCGGCGCGACTCCGATGGCGGCGAACGGATGAATGATATTGCGTGCCCCGATCCGCGTGCGCCCATCCAGCACCACATGCGAAACAAGCGTGCAGCCCTCGCCCAGAACAACGTCCGGGCCAATCGTTGAGAACGGGCCTATTGTGCAGGATTCCGGAACCACCGCCCCCGGAGCCACAATCGCACTGGGATGAATACTCACTCCGTCGTCCCCACCACAGGGATAGCTTCTACCGGCTCTGCGCTCGGCCGAGGCTCCCGCACCCGCGGCACCACCTGGCACGTCAAGGTCGCCTCGCACGCCAGCTTGTCGCCCACATAAGCCTTGCCCTCAATGCGTCCCGCTCGCGGCCTGAACGACAGAACTTCCACCTCGATGCGCAACTGGTCGCCTGGAGTCACCGGACGCCGAAACTTCGCTCGCTCGATGCCCGTAAACACCACCAGCTTCTTCTCGCGATCCGGCAGCTCATACATGATGATGATGCCGCCCGCCTGCGCCATTGCCTCCACCACCAGTACGCCCGGCATAATGGGATACCCCGGGAAATGGCCCTGGAAAAATGGCTCGTTAATCGTGACGTTTTTGATGGCCACCAGGCGCTTGGTGCGCTCAAATTCGACAATTCTGTCGATCAGTAAAAACGGGTAGCGGTGAGGAAGTAGACCCAGGATCTCCTGGATGTCGATCGTCATTCTCTGGCTCCAGACAGCAGGGGCGCATGCCGCACCACGCTCGTCAGGATTATATCCAACGCCGCGTTGGCGTCTTAAGTCGCAGGTTACGCAGTGCCATGCAGCGCTTCGTCGTCTGGTGCTTCTATCTCCAGCGCAAATCCGAGACGCGCCCTGCGCTCCGGCCACTCCCGCAGAAAATCTGCGAAATCAGGCGCAGGAGCGGGACGCTGGAAGTAATACCCCTGGCCGGCATCGCATCCGAGCTGCTGCATCACTTCAAGTTCTTCCGCTTCCTCGACGCCTTCAGCTACGGTGCGCAGCTTCATCTGCCGCGCCATGGCCAGAATGGTGTTGCACAGCGCACGCATGTCCTGCGAGCCGTGAATACCGCGAATGAAGCAGCGGTCGATCTTCATCGCGTCAAGAGGCAGGCGCTTCAGCACGTTGAATGACGTGTACCTCGTGCCAAAATCGTCGATCGCCAAACGAATGCCGGCCGTCTTTAACTGCCTCATGCGCGCCGTGAACAGTTCCTCATCATCCAGCAGCAGAGACTCAGTTACTTCCAGTTCCAACTGCACCGGCCCAATTGGAAACTCAGCCATCAGATCGCGCACCCGCCAGGGAAAATCCTGCCGCCTCAGGTTTGCCGCCGACACGTTCACCGCCAGAATGCCGGGCGCGATGCCCATCTCCTGCCACCGCCGAACTTCCTTGAGCGATGACTCCAGGCTGAAGTCAAAGATGCGATGAATCAGATTTGAGCCCTCGGCCACAGGAATGAATTCAGAGGGCGGCACCGATCCCCATTCCGGGTGGTTCCAGCGCATCAACGCTTCGGCGCCAATTATGTGTCCCGTGCTCAAATCCACCTTGGGCTGAAAAAATACCGAAAGCTGATTGTTATCGAGTCCCTTGCCGATCTCTACCTGCAACTGGTGATTGCGCCGCAGAAGCCGGTCCATGCCAGGCTGAAACGTCAGTACCGCAGCGCTCTGCGTGTACCGTGCCCGGGCCGCCGCCAGGCTCGCGAAACGCAAAAGATCCTCCGATGCGTTCGAGTCGGATGGATAAAACGCCACACCCGCCGCAACCTCCGGATTCGCCTCCAGTTCGCGCACCCCAAGTTCCGCCACCGAATCGACAACACTCTGAATCCGCCGCCGAGCGGCCGGGTCTGTTCTCGAAGCTCGCATCGAGAACACAAAGCAACGCCCGTTGAAGTGGCCCACCAGTGAGTCCCGATCCACGGCCGATCGCAGCGCATCGGCCACGTTGCGCAATAGCGCCTCTGAGGCCTCCCACCCCCATAGTGAGAATTCCCTGCGCAGGTTCAACAAGTCGATCCATACAGTCGCCACCTCCTGCCCCGGCGGCTCTTGCCGCACGAGTTCAGTGAGCGCTTCCTGAAAAGAAGGAAAATTCAAAAGGCCGGTCTGGATGTCGTACCGCTGGCCATAAGCCAGAATCTGCTGTCGCAGCGTATCATCCTCGATGGATTTCGCGATCTCTTCGGTCTGAAGCGGCAAAACAGCCTCCATGACTCCGTGCGTGGTCGACGTGTCCACGTACCCCGCGCGGTCGCGCTCCGTCAGCAGAGCGCCTCGTTCCCCGGAATGGATGTCGGCTTTTGCCATGCACTGGAAAAACGGCGCTGAATGCTGAGAGCACACTCAGTTCCATGGTTCACAGATCTAAAAATGGAGAAGCGGGGAAGCGTAATTGTGTTCGATGAACAACTACTCCCCTTTTCTACTATTTGGCGAATTTCGGCACAAGCCCACAATGGGCAGCACTATCTACCACCTCCGTGTTACTTACTCAGTCGATCGACACAGTAATTTATCCCGCTTCAGACGTTCCGGCGCTACTTCTTGATGCGATGTTCCGCCGCATCGACGCTCCAGAAATCGGCAGGCAGGTCGCGGTTATACGTCACCTTGTCCAGAAAGAGCTGTCGCGTCATGTCATCGTTTTTGAAACGGGTGATCGTCAAAGGCGTGGGAAATCCATCCACCACGTGATAGTCGTCGTACTCTTCCGCGTCGAGATTCTTGTCCTTGTAGACCGGGTCCCGCCACTGGAACGTCCGCCGCAACGGCAGGTGCGTCTGCACGTCCATCAATATCGTGATCGCCTCATTCTGAGCCGAGATCAGGGTCACCTGTTCCGCCAGGTGCCGCTCCGCAAGGTGCTGTCCCTCATACACCAGGATCGTCTTTGGATCTTTCAGCCACACCTTGATCGCCGTTTCAATCGAGTGATCCCGCCGCCGCAGAAAATCATCTACCTGGTCCTTCGGCAGCGCCTTCTTGCCCCTGTAGGTCACTTCCCACCCCTCGCGGCCCAGGTAAAACTGCAACACGTCGCGGTGAGCGGTGAACTCGAGCCGATCCTTATCCGGCCACGAATGAATATCCCATACCTTGATCGTGCCCGGATCGGGCGCACCGTTATAGAACCCCGCCACGTGCCCTTGCCGTTCCTGGCTCTTGATGTTCAGCCATGCGTCACCGCCGAGCGCCACCACCATCGCATCCAGTGCCTTGCGAGCCTTGTTCGCATTCTTCGTGGCCTCATCCTCAACCCCTTGGGTCGATGAGCGCTGCGCCTTAGCGTTCTCGTCCCCCGCTTGCGCCGATGGGTTTTGTGTTCTCGCAGCGAACGGAACCGCGATCATCAGAACCGCCACTACCAAAAATCTACGCATCAACTTACTCTCCCGTTACTGGGCCTTGTGTCAGCGCCCAACCTTCGTCGCGCGCCGATCGCTAGCTGAAAGCCGGAACTGACAAGCCCGGCTCATAAGCCGGGACTGACAAGCCGGGACTGACAAGCCGGGACTGGTAAGCCGGGACTTTATCCCACCGGCAACGTGAGCCGGGCTCTGCAGGCTGCGGAAAAAGTCGTTGCTTTGAAAGGGCATGGCTTTAGCCGTGCCGCAACTGCACCAGAATCAAGGGGGCTTTAGCCCCTGAGGGATGTTTTTCAGCCCCGAATATGAGTTTTTTCGCAGCCTGTCTAGCCCCTGAGGTATTCTTTCCAATCCATCACCCCACCAACACCGCTCCACCATTCACGTTCAACACCTCGCCCGAGATAAACCCCGCCAGCGGCGTACACAAGAACAGCACCGGCCCGGCGATCTCTCGCGCATGTCCCACTCGCCCCACCGGAATCCCCGCTGCAATCTTCGGTCCCAGCTCTGGATGACCCAGTGCCGCTGCCGACATCTCCGTCGCCACCCAGCCCGGCGCCACACAGTTCACCCGGATTCCCTTCGGCGCCAACTCACTCGACAGGCTCTTAGTCAGACTGATCACTGCGCCTTTCGTCACGGCATAGTCAGCATGGTTGGCCTCTCCGCGCTGTCCCGCGGTTGAGCTGATCAGAACAATATGGCCGGTCGCGTCTGCTTCACTCCTCGATCTTGCCTGCCGCTCCATTTGCCCCACCGCAGCTTGCACCAGTCCAAATACTGAATCCAGATTCACGCCCATGGTGCGCCGCCACTGGGTCTCGGTCATCTCCGCAATCGGAACATCCTCTGCCGGCCAGATTCCATGATTCACCACCAGGATGTCCAATCTCCCAAAGGCATCTACAGCCGCGCCAATTAACGCACGCCCGTCTTCTGGAGTGCTCAGGTCCTGCTCTATCGCCACGCACCGGCCTTTCCCGCCGCACTCGCCGGCTAAAGCCTCGGCCTGCTCTTTCGCCTGCCGATAGCTGAACGCCACGCGCGCGCCCGCTTCCGCAAACAATCGCACCGTCTCCGCACCAATCCCGCGCGATCCACCCGTGATCAGCGCTACCTTTTCTTCCAAAACCATTCGTATCCCTGTCATAGGGCCAAGCTAATGGGTTGCTCCACATCAAGTAAAGCTGAGCATCCTTGGCGCGAAGCTCGTCGCCCTCTCGGGAACGTCTTCCTCCTTGAACTGCCCATCCGGTCCGAGACTCTACTGAATACGTTGGAGATTGCGCTGCGGGGGCGGCAACGCCAATATTCCGCCCGATATCCTGCCTACCTTCTTCGAGCACTTCATCATCACCAAGGGCGAAACAGAAAGCGGGCTCGGACTCTGGGTCATTTCAGAAATCATGAAGAAAAACGGCTGGACCTTCCGGGTGCGCAGCAGCAAAAACCCGCTCCAAAGCGGAATGGTGTTCTCTATCGTGATTCCAAAAATTGATCTGAACTAATCCGTACCCGTTTGCGGGTAGCCTGGCGTCAAATCGCCCGCAATACCCTGGCCGGCAGAAAAATGATGGCGCTCACCAATTCCAGCGCTCCTTCCACCGCAATGCCGACCAGCCGGAACGGCAGCAACAACAGCCACACAATCGGATACAGCACCAGCGCCAACAACGCCAGCGGCCAGCAAAACACAAGCAGAATGCACCACAACAGAAACTTGATCATTCTCGTTCCTCACGCGGGACGTACTTCGTTAGCAACCTTACCCTGATACGAAGCCACGTCCAAAATCGTTCCCGCCTTTCCTGGAAACGGTGCCGGCTTCACGGACGCACCGGGTATTCCTGCAGCTCTCACGCGTTTTGCAGAAATTATGCGGCCGTTGTTGCACACTCTTATTAGGGGAGCGTGTGGTGATCCCCGGAATCTCGCAGAATTGAGCGAGGAAGGGTGCTAAAGGTGCCATGAAGAGTACCAAAAGTGCCATTTAGAGCACCTTTTCTCAGCTTTTGAACCCTTTTCGCGCGGCAAAGTGGAGTTCTATGTCGCACAAAATAAACGTTATCACCGCACATTTACAGGAATGGGCACCCCCCTCCCCTCCCTTAATCGCGTTTTCCACAGGAGACCTTCCACAAAATCGCGAGGAATTCCAGACCTGCCGGGACGTAAAGATGGATCAAAACTCGGCTTCAAATTCCTTGAAGCGCCGTTCCAACTCCCACTGCGCCGCCGCCTTTTCGCTGCCTTCCAGAAACGCCTTGCATCCCGCCGCGGGTTTTTCCCCGCCCAATTGCGCGCTTCTGCAGGCCGCGGCCGCCGAAGCGAAATCATCTGGCGCTGCCCAAAGACTCTCGCCAGGCAAAAAGTTGTGCTCCAGCCCGGTACGCGCCAATTGCTTCAGGTCCCGGTAGCTCAGGTGATAATCCAGCGCCGCGCGCACATACTCATGCGTAATGTCGATGCGGCTCACTCCCTCGTCATCCGTCGAGAGCGCCACCGGCACGTGCGCGGCCCGAAAGAGCGGAAACGGATGCTCAGCGCCTTTCACTCCCAGGATGCCTTCATTGGAACTGAGATTGACCTCGATCATCACGTGCTTCTTTGCCAATTCCTTGAGCAATGAGTGTGGATCGTCCTCATACATCGCATCCACTCCATGTCCGATGCGCTGCGCATGTCCCACTTCGACCGCTTCGCGAATGTGAAACCGCAAACCTGCCGGCGGCACCAGCCCCGGCGCAAGCTCCCCCGCATGCAGACTGATGCGCACCTTCGGATAGACCGAGTGCAGGTAGTCCAGCATCTTCATCTGCAGTGTGTAGTCGCGCATCGATATGAAGCCGTCCTCCGGCTGCACAAAGTTAATACCGACAAACCCACCCTCGTGCGCCTCCATCGATTGCGCAATAGTCTCGAACCCCAACAGCGTCTGGGCAAACACCTGCTCCGGCGCAAAGCCGCGCAGCACCTGGTAGATGTAGCGAATCTCCACCTTGCACGCCGGCGCCGCCTGGGCGGTGTCGCAGTGCTCCAGCTTCCGCCGCGCTGCCTCTGCATCGCGCACGTTGTCCCGGTCAGCCGCCATGTCGTCCCGCAGACCATGGTCCAGAAGTGCCTGTCGCATCTGCGCAAAATTCACATTGGCTGAGTCGTCCGGCCATCCAATCTCGTGGGCAATGGTTGCCGCATGCCCAAAGGGCGGCGTCTGCATCAACTCAAGATATTGCTGATTCTGGGCGGCAGCCAGGCTGGCAGCCTCATCCACCCACTCGCCCGTATGTCGCTTGTCGATACCCCCAAATCGCCCAAACGTGGAGAAGAACTGGTCGTGCCCGCTGAACCCGGCAGTTGGAACAAAGCTGCGCATGGAAAACGCGTCAATCAGGCGGTCATAAAGGTCCTGATCCGCCGAACTCAGCACCCCCGACAACCTGGCCGCCGGCACCAGCGCCCCCGTACAGGGAGACTTCGTGAACTTCAGCTCCGCCGAATCCACGCACAGGCCGTCTTCCCCGGCATCCCGAATAAAGGTTTCCGCATAAATCGCGCCCGAGAGGTGCACATGCAGGTCCGCGCCCTTCGGAAATCCGGCCAGAAAGGCGTGCAGGGTCAAGGGCCCACCATGCACCGCCAAGTCGTACGCACGCGCCGCTCGACCTTCGCCGGCCGGCAACGGCCCCGCCGCGCTCGCATTTAAACTGAAAACGAGTGCGCCCGCAAGGGCCACACATCTCACAAAAGGTAAGACCAACCGACCAGAGTTACGCATAATTGCCTTCCAGTGTAGAGCAGCAGGGAAGTCTCAGCCCGCGAATTTCCTTCGTTCGGAAAAGGAAGAGTCCAGCCTCATCGAGAATCGAACGATCCCGCCCAGGCGCCATGATCGTTTCTTCGGGCGCCGATCACAGCCCGCGCCAAATCTAGTCAGCCGGGCTTTTCACCCCCAGAGCCGCGTCACCAGGTGCCCCGGCGCGGAATGGCTCCGGATCTTCGCCACAAAAGAAGTCTGCGCAAACCGCCAAACCAGCCATGTTTGGCCCCAGCGCCGGGAGTTGGTATACTCACAGAGTTGTTGCAGCGCGCTGTAGTTGGATGATCCCACCCACCCGGCTCTCGCCGGAATCCTCGTACCGAGCCGCAACGCGAAAATTTGCACTGAGGCCAGATAGCTCAGTGGTAGAGCGCGGCCCTGAAAAGGCCGGCGTCGGCGGTTCAATCCCGTCTCTGGCCACCATTCAGAATCAGCAACTTACAAGAATAGAGAAATATGCCTCCGAGTGACAGAGGCTTATTTCTGGTAACAATGCTGTTTACAACGACATAGCAACAATGATGTGTTCTGGCCGCAAAAGGCTGGCGTCGCTCATTAAGTCGTATTTTTCTAAATATTCTAAGCACTTAAGCTGGCACCAAAAAAGGGGGAATGATGCGCACGACCAATAGACGGCATCGCGAATTCCAAAAAATAGCCAGCCTCAACTTGCGGTAGGTGAAGAAGCGCGCTCTTCGGTGCCTATATGCGCCGCCATGACGAGGCGGATCGTATCGGGCGCCGACGGATGCTCATTATTGGGTTCTTTCTTGTGACGGGTGCCGGTCTTGCCTTCGCCTCTACAAGAAACTTCTTGTTCCTTGTGATTGCCGGAACGATCGGAGTCGTAAGCCCAAGTGGCAACGAGGTTGGGCCGTTTCTATCGATCGAGCAGGCCGCGCTCGCGCATGTCGTTTCGGCATCAACGAGGACGACGGCATTTGCCTGGTATACCTTGACTGGCTCATTCGCGACAGCCATCGGGTCCCTCTGCGGAGGCATGCCTCCCTCGTTAGTAAATTCAACCGGAACAGCCCCGATCAAAGGATATCGGGCCGTTGTCTTCGCTTACGCGGCCCTCGGTATGGTGTTGACAGTGATGTTCGTGCGGCTCTCATCGGCAACTGAGGTGGCCGCGTCCGAAGACCGCCTTTCAGGTCTTGCGGCCAAGAAGACTCTCCTCGGGATTGGACATTCGCGAGAGATTGTCCTCAGGCTATCGGGACTGTTTGCCCTGGACTCCTTTGGTTGCGGTTTTGTCGTTCAGAGTTTCACTGCCTATTGGTTCTACCTGCGTTTCGGTGCGAAGCCGGCCGCGCTGGGGGCAGTCTTCTTTGGAGCGAACTTATTTGCCGGGGTTTCCGCACTGCTGGCCTCCTGGCTTGCGTCACGGTTTGGGCTCGTGAGGACGATGGTTTTCACACATCTACCTTCGAACATTCTGCTGATTTTGCTACCGCTCATGCCCTCGCTTCGACTTGCGATCGGCGTTTTGTTGTTAAGGTTCAGCATCAGCCAAATGGACGTTCCGACGAGGCAGTCGTACACGATGGGAGTTGTTCGTCCTGAAGAGCGATCGGCCGCGGCCGGCATCACAGGTGTGGCGCGAACAATCGGCGCCTCCATCCCGCCGATGTTTGTCGGGCTCATGTTTGCCAAGCCGCGATTGATCAACGTTCCGTTCTTCATCGCCGGAGCTCTGAAGATCGCCTACGACCTTCTGCTCTATCGGCAATTCGTGGCAATCCCACCACGCCAAGAGGAATTCCGGTGATCACTGACATTCGGGATTTAGCTAACGGGCGTTCTCGCGTGACCGGTGGTAGTGGCCTTGGCCTCTCCATCGCGCAGGCCATCGCGGAGGACCACGCGGCCCAGATCTATGGACCTGAGGATTGGCTCAGGAAGCCTTGCGGAGCGTGGAGTAGTAATCGGCTACGAACTTCTGACCGTCTGTCTGAGGTGTTCAGCGGCCATCCACGCGATGACTGTCATCCTTTCCCAGCCCTCTATCCTAAGACAAACTGGCCGCAGGCATGGTCCGCCTCCGCTATGTTCTCTTTGCTTCAGGCGATGCTCGGCATTTACCCCTATGCACCGCTCAATGTCTTGATAGTTGATCCCCATCTTCCCGAGTGGCTACCGGAAATCACGGTGGAAGATTTACGAATCGGAGACTCCGCAGTGAGCATCCGCTTTGAGCGCAACAAGCATGGCAAAGGTGATTTCCGGATTCTCGATCAGCGCGGTCCTCTACACCTTCTGCGCCAACCAAGCCCCTGGTCCTTAACCGCCGGTTTCAGCGAACGACTAAAGGACATTCTAATGGGCCTGAACCTGCGCGATGAGCGAACAAATTGATTCTGTCCAACTACCCGCCATCACCTATTACGTTTGCATCGAAAGTACGATTCGCTTTAGCGCTCTTCAGGGCGTTGCCCCGATGGTCGAGCGCGTTCCTCTGGAGAAGGTGGAGGAGGCCGTCGCCAAGATGATGGGGAACTGTTAGCCGAACAGCAAGGGTATCTACCGCGAGGTGGAATCTGAAGGAAGCTGTAAGCAAATCTGCGGCCCGACGAACAGGAACCGAATAGAGGCGGCCTCATCGTAGTAGCCGCTGAAACCGGTGCGGGGAAGGACCGAACCTGTCAAAAGTGGATAGTTACGTTTGCTCTCTGAGCGGATTGGGTAGAAGTTCTTTGGGAACACAGGAGCCATTGATTATAGCAAAGGGGTCGGAAGTCCCGAAGCAGATCGAGGGTGCTGCCTATAAGACGCCAGGCGACATTTGGCACGAAACAATACTCGCTGGCGCAGATTGAGTTCTGCCCAGTAGACAGGAACCGCCGGATACCGAACGGTCCGTCCGGTGGTGTGGGAGGACGGCAGGGGCGACCCTGCCTCCTAGCCGATTGAGCAACTGCAAACTAGGCGTTATAAGTACCAGACGAGACGCGGCCGCCGCGGCCGGTCCAGTTGGTGTGGAAGAACTCGCCGCGCGGCTTATCGACGCGCTCGTAGGTGTGTGCGCCGAAGAAGTCGCGTTGCGCCTGGAGAAGATTGGCGGGCAGGCGTCCTGTGCGATAGCCATCGTAAAACGCCAGCGCCGTGGAGAAGGCCGGGGTGGGCACGCCCAGTTGAATGGCGTGAACCTGCGCCTTGCGCCACGAAGCCTGGTAGTTGTTGAGCGCGGAAGAGAAGAAGCTGTCGAAGAGAAGATTCCCGAGCGTGGGGTTCTTGTCGAAGGCAGCCTTGATCTCCCCGAGAAAGCGGCTCCGGATGATGCATCCGCCGCGCCACATCAGGGCGATGCCGCCCATGTTGAGGTTCCAGCTGTTCTCCTTGGCCGCAGCCTTAAGCAGCATGTATCCCTGCGCATATGAAATCATCTTGGAGCAATAGAGGGCGCGGCGCACATCTTCAATAAACTCGGCTCGATCGATATCGAGTGTTTTGGCTGCCGGCCCTTGCAGGAATCCAGCCGCCTCGAGACGCTCGTCCTTTAGCGCTGACAGGCAGCGCGCGAAGACCGACTCGCCGATCAGGGTGACGGGCTGGCCGGTGTCGAGAGCGCTGGTGACGGTCCACTTGCCGGTGCCCTTTTGCCCGGCCGTATCGAGAATCTTGTCGACGATCGGCTGGCCGTCATCGTCTTTTTTGGCAAAGATGAGGCTGGAGATTTCGATCAGGTAGCTGTCGAGTTCACCCTTGTTCCAGTCGGCGAAGACCTCGTGCAGTTCGTCGGGGGTGAGTCCCAGCCCCCGCCGCAGCAGGTCGTAGGCTTCGCAGATCAACTGCATGTCGCCATATTCGATGCCGTTATGGACCATCTTGACGTAATGGCCGGCGCCATCTTCGCCCACCCAGTCGCAGCAGGGGGTTCCATCTTCAACCTTGGCCGCGATGGCCTGGAAGATGTCTTTCACATGCGGCCATGCTGCGGGATTGCCCCCGGGCATGATCGAGGGACCGCGGCGCGCGCCCTCTTCTCCGCCTGATACGCCGGTGCCGATGAAGAAAATGCCCTTTCCCGCGAGAGTTTTGGTGCGCCGGTTGGAATCGGTGAAGAGCGAATTGCCTCCATCGATGACGATATCGCCCGCTTCGAGGTAAGGGAGAAGTTGATCGATCATCTGGTCGACGGTATCGCCGGCCTTGACCATGAGCATCACGCGCCGCGGACGCTTCAGCAGGCCGCATAGCTCTTCGAGCGAATGAGCGCCGACGACGTGGGTTCCTCTGGCTTCGTCGGCCAGAAAATCGTCAACTTTGGACACCGTGCGATTAAAGACGGCGACCTTGTAGCCGTGGTCATTCATGTTGAGGACGAGGTTCTGTCCCATGACAGCAAGGCCGATCAGGCCGATGTCACACGAGGCGTCTTGCATGGTCTCTCCCAGGAGCGGTGAAGTTTTTGAGGGACAAATGTGGCCCCCGATGATTGTAGTGCTTGCCGGGGGATAGTCTTGCGGAGGATTTTCACATTGATGGGGGATTTCGATCTGGTCGGCAGCGATCCCACATGGCGGGTCAGGCGGACTCCAGAATCATGTTCGCGTACTGGGTCGTGTCCCCGGTTCGGATGAGACCGATAGCCAGCGGGACGCGTTCTTTCAACTTGATATGCGGCTCATAAAGAAGGCCGGTTCCTTCCAGGGCACGTTCGAAGGCCAAGCGTGTTTTTTTGCTGTTGGCAGCCTGAAACTCCTGTGCCATGAAGGCCCGGCCCACATTGAAGTTCGCTCGAATGGCGGTCAAGACGTCGAGGACGCGGGGCACATCGTCGACCAGGGAGATATCGATGATTTCGATGCCGCGCCATGACGGGAAGCCGCGATCGGCAATGACCAGGGTATTGGTGTGGCGCACACGGCTGAGCAACGAATTGATGTGGGGATTCAATATCCCGGATTTGATCATGCGACGTTAGTCCTCTGGGGTCGTCCTCAATGGGAACGACGTGAGTTGTTCCCATCTTCGTGTCATGGTCGCACTCGGTCCCGGATCGATTCCAACACATTCTCTGATGCGGCGGCGGTGCAGGAATGAAGCATCTTCCGGTCGCCCGAGCAGCGTTTGCGGCCGCAGAGAGACGCTTCAGCTTACTGCAGGTGAGTGTACAACGGCGACGCGCGAAGGTGCCAAAGCGAGTGAAAACGGAGATGATGGCAAGAGCAAGGCGGGCGTGGGGAGTATCGGCGCTAAATTTCCGAGGTGCCGAAGGCCAGTCGCTGGAGGGAGATCAATTTCTCCAGCGGGGGCATCCTGGAAACAGCGATGGCTGTATCGCGACGTGAGCTGAAGTCGTCTTTTGGGGATCAGTTTGGGGATCAGAGGGCAGCCGGCTTTCGCTTAGACCATCGTTGCGGTCTGTGCGCGCGTGAGCCCGATAGAAATCTCCGGGGGCGATAACAAGGTATTGTGGATGAGGCAGTGGTGGACTGAATTCATCAGCCCCTGCTGTTGTTCATCAGTGAGCGAAACCGGGCAGGAGACATCGATGCGAAAGTCGCCGAGGCGGGCGGGCTGCTTCAGCTTTTCAGCGGTTACTGAGACTTCGACTCCCTTGTCGGCGAGGTTGCGGGCTTTGAGATATTGTGCGGCGTAGAACGCGGCGCAGGATCCGAGCGAAGCCAGCATCAACTCGGGCGGCGTCATGCCGTGATCGGTGCCGTTGTTGTCTACTGGCTGGTCGCTGACGATGCAATGGTTGCGCGCTTCGATCACAAAGCGGACGCCTTCTAATTGCGTGACATGTACGTGCATCTAATTGCCTCTCTCGCACCTTGGCGGCGGCAATGGTTGATTGACTGAAGCCGCCGCTCCCGGAGCTTTAAGTGAAGATGATTTGCCCGCCGGCGGCCTTCTCATAGAACTGCCCGACGGAGATAACGCCATCGACTTCAGGACAGAAATCGTTGGGCTTCAGATGGAACATATCGACGGTAGCGCGGCAGGCGAAAAGCTCCCCCCCGGCATCGTGAATCATGGTGAGGAATTCGCCGACGGGCGGAATATCGAGCTTTTCGATTTCCTTTTTCATCATCGAAGTGGCGAAGGAGGACATGCCGGGAAGTGCGCCCAGCAACGTGGGCATATGCATGGCAGGATTGCCGACGGTGGCCACCTTGAGGTTTTCCATTCTCTTCTTGATGACTGCTTCGAGTCCGAAGAAGGTGAAGAAGATCGATGCCTCGATTCCTTCCATGCGCGCGCCGTTGGCCATGATGAGACCGGGATAAACGCCCTCGAGCGATCCGCGCGAGATGATGATCGAGACCTTTTCAATTGGTTGTGCTGTGTGATCTGACATGATTTCCTCTCGCGTTTAAATGCAGCCCTTGGGTTTAGGAAGGCCGGCTATCCTGGCTGCGCGCTTGGCCGGTCCCTTGGGAAAGAGTTGGTAGAGTGTCTTGGTGTCGACGCCGCTTTCCTTTGTGAGCCTGCGGATGGAAGGCGAATCCCCTTCTTTGTCGAAGACGCTGCGCATGAAATTAATCACGGCCCAGTGCTGCGGCGTGAGTTCGGGGATGGCAAGGTTTCCGTCCGCATCCAGGGCAAGTGTCTTGCCGGTAATGGTTAGTGTTTCCATGAATCACCTCTTGGGTATTGGTGCTGTTGATGGATCGATGGGAACGGCAGTGGCGCTGCGCGCTCCCACAACTTTCAAAAATTCGACCATGATGGCGATGCCGCGACGCGCGTCGCGGGAGTTAAGGTCGCGGACAATCGCGAAGACAGATTTTTCGACGTCCATGGTGGCCTGCACGCGACCGAAACCATGAATGATGGCTTCGAGCGCCTTGAGCACTTCAGGGCGGGTAAGCTCGCGCAGGAACCCGATGAGTTGCGGGACGCTGGTTTCAACCTGCTTGAGGTCATCGGCGGAATGCGATTGGATAAGAAGGTCGCCGATGCGCAATCCGGCGTGAGCGGCATCGAAGTAGCCTTTCTGCTGAACAATCTGACAGCCCGCCACGGCTTGTTGAAACAGATCTCGTGCGATGGGTTGAGCGTCTGCAATGAAATCGGCGGCGCTCTCGAGTTGCTGCAAAGCGCCGCTCAGGAGGCCGGCGTCGAGCAGCACGCTCTTAAGCAAATGGATGATCTCCTGGGGGCGAAGGGCGGCAGAGCCGAGCGCCGCGGCGGCGTCTCCCATCGCATCCTTGCCCACAAGGGTCAGATCGGCAACCATGTCCTCGGCGCTGTTGCGAACGCGCTTGAGATGGGCGATCTCGTCAACGATGAAGTCGAGCTTACGGTCGAGTTCGGCGAAGCGATCTTCTGAGACAGCAGTCGGCATTATTGCACCCGCTTTCCCGCCATCGACATCTCGGCCTGGATTGGCAACTCCATGCCGCGCAGCAGAAGATTCCAATAAACCCAGCGGAACATCATCTTTCCATAGTGATTGACGGGGCTTTCTTCGAGCAGCCTGAATGGGCCAACACCGGGTAGGGGAAATTCGCCGGGGAGCGGTTCCGTTTCGTAATTGAAATCGATCAGCAGCCCCTTGCCGAATCCGGACTCGATGAAGCAATTGGCGTGACCGTCAAAGTGGGCGCGCGCGGGGCGACCCTCGATGTGTTCCATGATGTTTTCGAAGAGAATCTCGGATTGGAAGTGCGCCACCGATCCGGCTTTGGAACTGGGGAGGTTTGACGCATCGCCGAGTACGAAGACATCCTGAAGACCATCGGCCATGAGGGTGTGCTTATCCGTAGGGATGAAGTTGAGTTCGTTGCCTAGTCCGCTGCGCGCGATGCAGGCGTCGCCCATGTTGGTTGGAATCGATACGAGCGCGTCGTAGCTGACTTCAGTGTCGTCCCACGCCACCAGCTTCTTCTCCTTGCTGTCTACGCGGCCGAGGTCGAAGTCAGGAGTGACGGAGATGCGCTTGCGCTCGAGGAACTCACCGAGAATGCGGCTCGAGGTGGGCTTGGTGAACGCGCCCGCGAGCGGCGTGACGAGATGCAGGTCAACCTTGTCGCGCATGCCGCGTTCGGTGAAGTAGGCATCCGCAAGAAAGAGGAATTCCAACGGAGCGACCGGGCACTTGATCGGCATCTCGGCGATGCTGACAACGAGCTTGCCGCCCTGCCAGCCTTTGAAGAACTGGGCCAGGCGTTCGGCTCCACGCGGGGTGTAGAAATCAAACTTGCTGCGTCCCCACTCTTCGTCGAGCATGCCCTCGATCTGCTCGGGATGGATGTCTGCTCCGGTGGCGACGATGAGGCAGTCGTAGCGCAACGCTTCACCGTTGGAGAGCTTCACCGTCTTCTTTTCGGCATCGATGCGGTCGATGCCGGAGAGGATGAAATTGATGCGGCCGGGCAGGTACTGGCGCCGAGGCTTCACAATTTCGCGCATGCGATAGATTTCAAACGGGACGAAGAGAAAGCCCGGTTGGTAGTAGTGCTCCTCTGTTCCGTCCACCACGGTGATGCGCCAGTCACGCTCGTCGAGCGCGGCGGCCAGCTTGTTGGCCATGATGGTGCCGGCGGTACCCCCGCCAAGAATGAGCATGTGCCGCATTCTTTTCTCCTTCTTTTCCGTACTTTGTACTTGAATAAAGTCCCGTATGAGGGCAAACGTTACAAAGGCGCGGCACAATTTTTGCCGCGCCCTGTGTGGCTAGAAGCTCTTGGCCAGCCCGATCGTGAGCGAGTTCTCTGACATCTTGCTGGTGACCGACGTGCCGGGGATAGGACCTTGTCCTGAGATCCATGGGCCCGTGATGGAGTTTTGGAATGCATGGTAGTAGGTGGCAATCACATCCCAGCCATGAATGGTCTGCACGATTCCACCGGACAGGTGCTGTTGGACGATGGCGGGGGCCGGTGTGTTGAAGAACGAGTATTTAGGCGGCACAGGATTACCGGAGTAGTTGTAGCCGACCATGATTTTGGTGGAAGAGGCTACCTGCTGCTGCACCCCGCCGCCGACGGCCCAGATGTTTTTCCATCCAAAGCCAGCGACGGAGTCGTCTGGATCGTATCCGACTTCGTCGAAACCCGCCGTGTTTTCGTAGTTGAACCAGCGGGCATCGAGGCCGATGTGGGTGCGGCTTGAGGGAGTAATCCCAACACCCGTTGAAACCACCTGCGGTAGATTCATTTGAAACTTCAGGGTGTGCTTGCCTCCCGCCAGGTCGGTTGCCTTCCAACTGAATTCTCTGAACCAGATGGGCGAGTGATAGGCGATTCCAACTCCGAATACGCTGTTGGCCTGATATTGGAGGCCGGCCTGCACACCGAATCCAAGAGCCGGCGCACTGGTCGATGCGGATAAGTAGTAGGGCATGATGCTTCCGGCTGTGACTGGCGCCGCAAAGGGCGCGGGAATCACCTTGAGCATGGAGAAGGCCGGGGCCGCGGATATGCCCGCGGAAAGGCGTTTATTGACTTGCCGCGAGATGCCGACGGGCACGGTGAGCAAGGCATAGTTTGACTTGATCTTGCCGAAGCCGAAGCCGTTAGGCGCCTGCGGCGTGAGGATCGGATTGGAGAAGTTGGTGTTCTGGTCGTATTCAACGCCAAAACCGCTGACCGCGAGCATCGCAATGTGATAAGCAGTGGCGCTATCTTTGGGGTGGTAGATGAATGCCATTCCCGGCATGAGAGAGGCGTTGCGATGGCTTACGGTGGTTCCACTTAGCGTTGCTCCCGGCATACCGGGGCCGAACGCGTTTGCATTCACGGTGCTGCCCAGAGAACGCCACGCCGCGAAGAATGTTCCGTGAATCTCGAAGCGGCGGCCGAAGAAGTGGGACGTACAGGCTGGGTTCCAGGCGATTGAGCCGGTTGCATCGATGCAGAGGCCAGTGTCGGCTCCGCCCATAGCTTCATTGACGGGCCCGGCGCCATGGAGGAAATGCCCGTCCGTGGCGAACAGATTGGAGGACCAAAGCAGCGGCAACAGAAGCGCCAGCAAAAATTTAGGAAGTACTACAGAATTACGGCCTTGCGATCTTTTCATGGCTTTCTCCCAGCGTCACCAAGGGACGGCGCGCTCATACTTTCTTCCGCGAGTGAACGGAATCTTCGAGGTGGGAGAGTGCAGGTTCTGGGCCAAAGAGTTTTAGCTTTAAAATCAGATAGTTATGTTTTTCACGAGACGCTACGTGCAACGTCTTGTTGCAACGCGGGGTTTCAGTCTTGGAACAATTTGTTGAAACATGAGAAACGCTAGGCCAAGTGCAACTCTCGCATCCGGCGCCAAAGGGTCGAGCGGCTAAGCCCCAGGGCCTGAGCTGCTTCGGCACGCTTCCAATGATGCGCATCGAGAACGTCGCGCAGGCGTAGCGCCTCTTCATTCTCAGTGCCGATGGGGACGCTCTCTGGCGACCGCACGGGAGTCGGGTTGAGGGATGCGCGCTCCGACGGGGCTGAAGTTTGCCTGAGATCTTCAGGGAGATCTTCGGGCAAGATGGTTTCCATTTTCGCGACCGCGACTGCGTACTCGATCACGTTGGTCAGCTCGCGAACATTGCCGGGCCACGAGTGATTGAGCAGCAGGCGCATGGCCTGCGGTGAGACTCGGCGTACTAGGCCATGTTGTGCGGTAACGCGGCTGAGCAGGTTCATAGCCAGGGGGGGAATGTCTTCGCGGCGCTCGCGCAGCGGCGGAACTTCGATTGGCACTACGCAAAGGCGGTAGTAGAGGTCTTCGCGCAGACGGCCCTGGCGCAGGGCCACGCGCAGATCGATGTTGGTGGCGGCGATGATGCGGGCATGGGTGGTGCGGGTGGTGCTTTCTCCTACGCGTTCGTACTGGCGCTCCTGGAGAACGCGCAGCAGTTTCACTTGAAGAGGAGTGGGTAAATCGCCAATTTCGTCGAGGAAAAGGGTGCCATGGGAGGCGAGTTCGAAGCGGCCGACGCGGTCGCGGACGGCTCCGGTAAATGCCCCGCGCACGTGACCGAACAGCTCAGATTCGAGGAGATCGGCGGGCAGGGCGCCGCAGTTGACGGCGACGAAGGGTCCGCTGCTGCGCGTGGAATGCTGGTGAATAGCGCGGGCAACAACCTCTTTTCCGGTGCCGCTCTCACCTGTGATGAGCACCGTGGCCTCACTGTGCTGTAGGGTCTCAACCAGCCTGAAGATGCGCTGCATGGCGGGCGAACAGGCGACCGCGCCGGAATAGAAGACAGGGGCGTCTGGACAGGCCTCTTCTTCTTCGGCACGGCGCAGGAGGATGAGATACCGCACCAGCGGATCGCAGATGGTGGAGTTATCGGCGAGCAGCGGTGCGGCAGTAATTGAGACGAGACGCGACGTGGTATTGCCGAATCTCAGCGTGGCTCGCCAGCCTTCGCGCATTTGCCCATTGAGCAGAGCTTCGCGAAGCGGTCCGCGGGGGCCGAAGAGGTCTGCACCGAGCAACTCTTCTACGGGGCGGCCACACAGCGCTTTTGAGGCCCCGGGGCCAAGAAATTGATCGAGAAGATCGGAGACATGCAGGATGCGGAACGTGGGATCGAGACAGATGAACGCACGGCCCACCGATGCCAGGGCGCGCGTGATGCCATGCAGCGCAGCCTCGGTCAATGGGTTCATGAGCGGTTCTGTTGCTGGTAAACAGACTTCGGTCGGGTTAGGGGCGGTCATTTCGAGCTCCTTCCAGCCCCGAGTTGCATTGCTCGGAACCTGTGGATGCAGGACGCGGTCAGGCGCAGGCACGAGGCATTCAAAAAATCGGATCGGAAACATTCACATGCTTCCAAGAGTACGCTTGTGACAAGACATTTCGCTCAGTCAGCATTCATGGCGAGGAGCGAGACCAGTTGCCGCTCGTGTTTTATTCGCGGCTGGTAGACCGGCGTCAGCCAGTTCCGGTAAGCCGGCAAGTGTCCTCGGGTCGCATCGAAATACAACTGCTGTATTCCGCGCGAGACCGAACCAATCACTCCATCTTTTACCGGGCGGTGATCGACTCTCACAATGGGCGCGATGCCCACCGCGGTGCCGGTGAAGAATAATTCGTCGCATACGTACAGTTCGCTGCGGTCGATGGGTCGCTCAATAGTTTCCATGCCGAGTTCGCGGAGTGCCAACTCCATAATCGAATTGCGGGTGATGCCCTCGAGCACATTTTCATGTACCGGCGGGGTGATGAGTTTTCCGTCGCGAACCATGAAGATGTTGCAGGCGGAGCCCTCGGCGACGTGGCCGCCCTCGTTGAGCAGGATGGCTTCGTCGAACCCGCTGCGACGGGCTTCATCGCTGGCCAGGGCGCTGTTGACGTAGGCTCCGCAGATTTTGGCTCGCGCGGGAATCGCATTGTCTTCGATGCGACGCCACGAGCTTACCCCCGCGTGCAGACCTTTTTCCGCGTGGAGGTATTCTCCAAAGGGCAGAGCGACGATGGCAAAGGCATCGTGATCGTCGGGACATACGCCCACGCGCTCGGCGCTCTTGTAGGCGAGCGGCCGGATATAGACGTCGGTTCGGAAGACGTTGCGCCGGATGAGTTCCACGGTGATGGCGCACAGTTCCTCTGTCGATACGGGAATGTCGATGCGCAGAATGCCGCAGTTTTGCCTCCAGCGCTCGTAGTGCTCGCGGATGCGCAGCAGAAAGAGGTCCTGCTGAGCCTCATCCCAATGGGCGCGGATTCCTTCAAAGACGCCGGTGCCATAATGGAGAGCGTGGGTGAGAATGCCAACGCGTGCTTCGCCCATGGGCACGAGCTTGCCGCCGAAATATACAACCAGATTTGGATCTGTCTCAGCCGGCATGACATACCTCCTGGAACGAGTCCTGGAGCGACGCCTGCAACAACTCTCGCCCGCGGGTGAGGGCGCGCTCGTCGAGCTCAAACCAATGGGGATGCTTGACAAGACGGCGCAGCGCCGCATCGATGCTGGCCTGGGGCAGAGTGCCGGTGATTTCAAGGAGAGCTCCCAGCATCACCATGTTGGTGACCCGTGCATCGCCTAACTCATCGGCGAGATGCGTAAAGGGGAGCGCCAGAACGTGCACGTCTTCGCGCGTACATTCGGCGGGACAGGTTTCGCCGTTGTAGAGGATCCACCCGCCGGGACGCACGCTGGCGTGGAACTTCATGAGCGACGGCTCATTCATCGCCACCAGCACATCGGGAACTGTGACCATGGGCGAATCGATGGGGTGTCTGGAGAGTCGCACGTGGCAGTTTGAGGTGCCCGAACGCATTTCTGGTCCATACGATGGCAGCCAGGACACTTCGAGACCGGCGTCGAGGCCGGCTTCAGCCAGCACTTCGCCGAGCAGCAGAACTCCCTGGCCGCCGAAGCCGGCTAAGCGTACGTGAAGATCAACATCTTGGGATGGGTGCAGCGCTGCCTCGTTTCCTTCAGGCAGGTCTTGTTCTGCAACGCCGAGGATGCGGGGAATCTCTTCAAGCGCGGGTGCAGGCTCGGGTAAAGGCCGTGGTTGCGCGTCTTTTGTGCGGTCGCACATCACCCCGAGCGGGAAGGTCTTCTCCATCACTTCGCGAACCCAGCGCTTCGACTCGACCGCGGATTTTTTCCAGATGGTGGGGCAGGGGGAGAGCACCTCGATCAGAGAGAAGCCCAGGCCGCGTACCTGGTTCTGCACCGCTTTGCGAATGGCGCGTGCAGCCTGTGCGATCTGCTTGTTGTCGCCCAAACCGACGCGTTCGATGTAGACCGGCGCCTCAAGTGTAGCTAGCAATTCGCTCACGTGCAGCGGGTAGCCTTCATTGGCCACGGTGCGGCCGTTGGGAGTGGTGGTGCTCTTCTGGCCGATCAGCGTGGTAGGCGCGACCTGTCCGCCGGTCATGCTGTAGATGCCGTTATTCACGAAGATCACGGTGATGTTTTCGCCGCGGTTGGCCGCGTGAAGGATTTCAGCCGATCCGATAGCCGAGAGGTCTCCGTCGCCCTGGTAGCTGATGACGATGCTTTCAGGATGGCTGCGCTTGACGGCCGTGGCGACGGCAGGAGCGCGGCCATGCGCGGCCTGAACGCCGCCCACATCGAAGTAGTAATAGGTGAAGACCGAACAGCCCACGGGAGCGATGATGATGGTCTGGTCTTGAATGCCGAGCTCATCAATTGCCCTCGCCAGCATCTTGTGCGCGTTGCCGTGCCCGCATCCGGGGCAGAAGTGTGTCTGGTGCTGGAGTTCGTTTTTGCGCTCGTAGCGATCGAAAAACGATTTGGGCTTGGCATGTACCACTTTGTACTCTGTTTCTATTTCGCTAGGCATGGATGATCTGCTCCTTCTGCGATTCCATGGCGGGCAGGTTTTGCGTCGCCAGTTTACGTACCAGTGAGAGCACCTCTTCGTGAGACGGTACGTTGCCACCGCCGCGGCCCAGAAATTCGACCGGTCTGACGCCGTTCAATGCCAGGCGTACGTCTTCAATCATCTGGCCATTGCTCATCTCGACCACGGCGAAGACGCGCGCTCGCTCGGCGATGCGCTTGAAGTTTGCTGTGGGGAAGGGATAGAGCGTGATGGGGCGCAGCACGCCCACATGGATGCCGGCGGTGCGAGCTTCGGCGGTGACTGCCTTCAAGATGCGGCCGACAATCCCATAACCTACGAGGACGATATCGGCATCTTCTGTGAAGTACTCTTCGGCGCGCGCTTCATCGCGCTCTGCGATTCGGTACTTAGCTTCCAACGCGCGAGAGTGCGCTTCCATTTCATCGCAGTCGAGATGGAGGGAGTTGATCAAATTGCTGCGCGAAATAGCGGTGCCGGCGACCGCCCATTCCGGGAGATGTGTTTCGGTGGCCAGCTGCGGAAACTCCACCGGCTCCATCATCTGCCCGATGAATCCGTCGGCCATCAGCACCACGGGGTTGCGATAGCGGTCGGCCAGCTCAAAAGCCAACGCGGTGAGGTCTGCCATCTCCTGCACGGAGTGGGGCGCAAGGACGATGGTGCGGTAGTTGCCGTGGCCGCCGCCTTTTACCACCTGGTGATAGTCGCTTTGTTCTGCTGCGATGTTGCCCAGACCGGGGCCGCTGCGGGTGATATCCGCAATGACGCAGGGCAGTTCGGCGCCGGCCATGTAGCTGATGCCTTCCTGCATGAGGCTGATTCCTGGGCCGCTCGACGCGGTCATGCAGCGCACGCCCGCGGACGCCGCGCCATAGAGCATGTTGATGGCCGCCACTTCACTCTCGGCCTGCAGAAAGACTCCGCCGGTCTGCATCATGAAGAGCGCGGCGGTCTCGGCAATTTCGCTGGCGGGGGTGATGGGGTATCCATAGAAGGCGCGGCATCCGGAGAGGATGGCGCTCTTCACAATCGCATCGTTTCCCTTCATTAGCTGTTTGCGCATCAGGCTGCTCCTTCCAAGCCGATCGAAGGGCCCTGGGACTGAGGAGCCTGGCGATTGGCGGCAACCAGTACGGTGATCGCTCCGGGCTCAGGACAGGCGAGGAAGCAGATGCCGCATCCGATGCAGCCTGCGCCGGTATAAGTGGCGGTGCGATAGCCGTAGTGATTCAGGCGATCGTTCATGGCAATCAAATTGAGGGGGCACGCTTCGACACAGAGCCCACAGCCTTTGCATTCGTCCGTATCGATTCGCAACAGGCCTCGATCCGGTTTTTCCATGGTCTTCATTTATTACTTCCTCTCGCGATTCGCGTCGCATTCAGGCATACGCGACCGCCAATGTTTTGCGCTCGAGATAATGCGAGCGCACTGCAAAATCTTCAAGTTCCTGCTGAAAGCGGGGGTCGGCAATCGCGATCAAGGCAAGTGCGCGTTCGCGCAGAGTCTTGCCATGCAGGTAAGCGATGCCGCGGTCGGTCACCACGTAATGCACATCGGCACGCGAGGTAACGACTCCGGCACCCGGCTCGAGGACCGGCACGATGCGGGAGATGTTGCCATGCATGGCTGTCGACTGCAAAGCAATGATGGGCACGCCGCCTTTGGAGCGTGCGGCTCCGCGAATGAAGTCCAACTGCCCGCCGAAGCCGCTGTATGGGCGTGTTCCGAGGGAATCGGCGCAGACCTGTCCGGTGAGGTCTACCTGGAGGGCCGAGTTGATGGCGACCATGCGGTCGTTTTGCGCCACGACGAAGGGATCGTTTGTGTAGCTGATCGAACGGAACTCGAAGCTGGGGTTCTCGCGGATGAAGTCGAACAATCGCTGGGTTCCGAGCACGAAGCCGGCCACCACCTTGCCGCGATGCAGGGACTTGCGTTCGCCGTTGATGATTCCCTTCCCGATCAGATCGATCACGCCGTCCGGGCACATCTCAGTGTGGATTCCCAGATCGTGCTTGTCTTCGAGGCATGTGAGTACCGCCTCGGAGATGCCGCCGATGCCAGTCTGCAGCGTGGCTCCGTCGGGAATGAGCGAGGCCACATTGCGGGCTACGCCGAGGTGCATCTCGGTGAAAGGTTCGGTGTGAAATTCGAGCAGGGGGTGCGCTGTCTCCACAAGGGCGGAGATGTGGCTCACGTGGATGAAGGTATCTCCGAGGGTGCGCGGCATCTGCTCGTTGACCTCGGCGATGACCACCTTGGCGCAGCGGGTTGCGGTGAGGGTGCAATCCACGGTGGTTCCGAGACTGACGAAGCCGTGCGCGTCGGGGGGTGAAACCTGCATGAGCACAACGTCGAGGGGCAGGGCCCCGCTGACAAAGAGACCTTCAATTTCACTGAGAAGGATGGGGGTGTAATCGGCGCGGCCGGCGGTGATTGCCTCGCGCACATTGGCGCCGAGGAACAAGCCGCGATGGCGGAAGCGGCCTTCGTATTCAGGCTTGGTGTAGTCGGCTCGGCCGAGGGTCATCATGTGAACGATTTCGACATCGCGGACCTCGGGAGCGCTGGCCACGAGAGCATCGACGAGGAACGAAGGGGTGCCGCATCCGGACTGGATCCAGACCCGATTGCCGGAGTGAACCGCATGAAGGGCCTGCGCGGCAGTCGTGCGCCTGCTCCGATACTCCTCGCGCCAGGTCATACTTGCTTGCCTCCGGAACGAGACAACGAGGTTTAGCCCTCAAAATCTGTCCACTTGGCCTACTGCCGAAATCCACCAAAGGCCCGAAGTATGTTCCTGCCTGGGCGCAGCGATCCGCAGTGATAAGCGTCACCTGAGTCCTTTTGAGCGTTTGCGGCGAGGGTCAGTTGGCCCTCGGCGGGGTTCGGGGTGGGCGGGTGCGGCGGGGACTGAAGAGAGAATGAGGAGCCGCAAGCGGCGCGGACACGGTGATCTGAAGATGAAGAGGTTCAGTACCTTTTGGTCAGAGGAGGAGGAGGGCCATGTTTTCCGCCGAGCAGCCAGTCGACAGCGGTGCGCACATCCTCTTCCCTCGCCTTACCCATGATGCGGGCGACGATCTCGCCGTGAGGATCGAGAATCGCGGTGCCGGGAACGATGTTGCCGAGACCGAAGTCGTCCATCGTGTCGGTGTCTGCGCCGGTCCAGCTTTCGAGCGTGGCGTGGAGCCGGCTTAGAACGGCGGGGATTCTGGGGCGGTTTTTGGGTTCGTCGATGGAGATGGCCACGAATTTGACCGGCTTGCCGGCGTAGGCAGCGGCGAGGGTCGAGAGGCGGGGAAGTTCCTCCTGGCAGGGTCCGCACCAGGTGGCCCAGAAGTTCACCACGACAACCTGGCCGCGGAACGCAGAGAGCTTTTGCGTCTTTCCTTCGAGGGTTTTCAATGACGGGTCGGGCGCTCGCTTTGCAAGCAGCGGAGTGGCCGCCATCAAGCAGCACAACAGAAGAACCCCGGATGCGGCCGGACGCGGCTTTCGAAGCATAGTTCTCTGACTATATCTCTCACATGGCGTTTCACACCCCAATCGAAAGGTGGAGTTCGGCTTCCACCTCTTGGGCCACGACAGGGTCACAGACAGGCTGCTAGTTTCGGGAGCATTGTCCCGTCGTTCCGGTGCTTTTGAGAAACGGAGCGCGGGGTTTTCGAGGTCACCCACATCCCCCAAGGAGAAAAGACAAGATGAAAGACTTCCTCAACACGGGAGCAGCCCTCTCCGCCTCCCTGCTCGTCGCCATAGCTTGCATGAATCCCGCAGCCGTCCGCGCCCAGGGGTGCGTTGCCGCGCACTCTCCGCAACCAGTCATTTCAGGGCTCGACCCGACGTCTGAGGCCAGCGCTCGCCACTACGCGGGCACCAATATTTTGCATGGGCTCACCATCACAACCGGATTCCGCACGTACAACTCATTCCGCCACTACGTCGGGACGGTGTATCAGGAACAGCGTGCGATCAAGCACAATGCGATCGTGAATCACGTGGATCTGTTCGAACTGGACCTGAACTACCAGCTAACTCCGCGTTTGAGCGTGATCGCCAGCGTTCCGGGGATGGAAGCGTCCCGCCACGGCCAGGCCAGTCCCCTGAACGTATATCGTTCCGGAGGAATTGGCGATGTGACAGTGGGCGTGCAGTCGTGGGTATTCCGGCCGCCGACGGAGAACCACGGCAACGTGAACTTCTCTGCTCAGCTCAAGCTGCCTACCGGCATTAACGATGCCAAGGGGAGAAAGATCTCATCGAACGGGACAAGTAAAGTTCAGCCTTTCGATGAATCGATCCAGCCAGGTGACGGCACCTGGGGCTTTAGCCTGGCTACCGAGGCTTATCATCCGCTGTACTGGAAGACGGCGGCGTACTTCACCGGCTCATGGCTCTTCAGCCCGCAGGATACGACGGGAGTACTGACGTTCCGGTCGGCCCCGGGAGAGAACGTGGTTTCGGCTACCGACCAGTACTTGTGGCGTGGAGGCATCTCACGGCCGGTCACCGGCGTGAAGTTGCTGCGCGGTCTGGCACTGAGCGTCGGCGGCCGCATGGAAGGCGTACCGGTGCGCGACGCATTAGGCAAGAGCAACGGATTCCGCCGGCCGGGGTATGTGATCTCGATCGAGCCGGGCATGATGTATGCGCATGGAAGGTACTCGTTCTACGCCAGCGGACCATGGGCGATGGAACGCAACCGGAAGAGGAGCGTTACGGATATCGCCAACAACGCTCATGGAGATGCGGCGTTCTCTGATTACACGGTGATTGCGGGACTGTCGCGCTCGTTCTAGAACAGGAGTCAGGGTTCAGGCGTCAGGGGTCAGGGTTCAAGCATCAGGGGTCAGATGGGCTCGTGGTCCCAGTCAATTGTGACTCGGCGAAGGCCGCGGACGGCGTTTGCAAGATAAACGGCGTCGGCGGCCTTCAGGTCGTCTGGATAGAGAATCTGCTCGCGGGTATTGGCTTTTGTCTGCAGAAGATGGCGGCGGTAGACCCCGGGCAACAGGCCACACTCAAGAGGCGGAGTTAACCAGTGGCCGCGGTGCTCGATGAATATGTTGCTGATTGCGCCTTCAGTAAGCTGGCCGTCGAGGTTCAAGAACAGCGCGTCGTCGAAACCAGCCTGCTTGGCGGCGTTCCATGCTGCAGCGTAGAGAGGCCTGTGAGTCGTCTTGTGAAAGAGCATGCGGTCTTGCGGGTCGATGCGGCGGCCAGCAAGGCAGACGCGTCCTGACTGCGGGGCATGAGCGGATTCGGCTGGCAGGAGTTCATGCTCGACGCGCAGGCTGCCGTCGGAGCTTAGTAACAGCCTCACCTTGCGTGGCATTCGATCGCTGAAGGACTTCGCTTTGCCCAGGAGGGCCGCTCGTGCTGCGGCGCGGTCAAAGGCGAAATCGAAGTAATTTGCCGAATCCTGGAGCCGATCGAGATGCAGTTCGATGAGCGGGTAGCCGTGCTGCAGGAAGAGTGATTCCACGAGAGAGAAGGGCTCGCCGGAGCGGGTGAGGAACTCCGCTTTCAGGCGGCATTCGCGATACTCCTCGGGCGCGCGGGAGTCGATGACGACGCCGCTGCCCACGCCCATCTTGATTTCGTGGTTGTGAAGTTCAAGAGTGCGGATAGCGACGTTAAAAGCGGAACGCTCGGTGGAAAAGTATCCGATAGCCCCGGTGTAGATGCCTCGGGGTTCGACTTCTATGCGATTGAGCAGTTGCATGGCGCGCACCTTGGGTGCGCCGGTGATGGAGCCGCACGGAAAGAGCGCTCGCAGGATTCCATGATTGGTCACGTCGGGACGCAGTTCTCCGCTGATGGTGGAGGTCAGCTGCCATAAGGTCGAGCAGATCGACAATCATCACGTTTTCGCTGCGATTTTTTGGGTCGTTGCGGAGCCACTCGGCGATCTGCTGGTCTTCGGCGGTGGTGCGGCCGCGAGGCGCGGTTCCCTTCATGGGCTGGGTGACGATGCGGCGTGCGGAGCCTTGCTGTTCCACGCGGAAGAACAGTTCGGGCGAAAAGCTGAGGAGGTGCCGGCCGGGCAGCGAGTGCAGAAATGCGCCGTAGGCTACGGGCTGGCGCCGGCGCAGACGGGCGTAGAGGGCAGAGGCAGTCCCAGACCAGCGAGTGCGCAAGGGGAAGGTGAAGTTGAGCTGGTAGACGTCGCCGGCGCGGATCCACTCATGGATCGAGTCGATGCGTTCACTGTACTCCTGCTCGGTGAGGCCGAGGATGACGGCGGGGGGGGCCTCGACTGGCTCGTTGGTAGCCGAAGTGCGGGCGCGGAATTTCGCGAGATGCGGCGGATCTGCGCCCTCGAAGGCTCCCTTGGAGTGATCAAACACGTGGCACTGCGGATAGATGCCAAACCATGCCAGAGGCTGGCCAGGCTGGGTGGGGCGCATTGCGGCGGCGGGTTCGAAGTAGTTGCCGCACTCGTAGGTGAAAAACCCCGCGGCGAAGTGACCTGAGGACGTTGCGCGGTCGATCTCAGCGAAGAGCGCCGGTAGATCGGACTCGCTCGCAGCCTCGACGATGCGCAGAGGATCGACGAAGAGACGGCTTGGCGAAGCGGCCGGCCCCGATGAGGAATCCTCGAGCAAAACCGCGGCCGGCGTGTGTTCCACCAGTGGGTAGATTTCCGCCGGAAGCGGATACCTGCGGCTCATGCGGTCACCCGCGGACCGTCTACTTGACGGTCAATGCAAAGGTGGTGGTGTGGGTGGTTGCGACGATACCGTTGCTCGATTGGGCGGTCACCTGCAGGGTATAGGTACCGGCAGGAGTGGGCAGGTTGTGAGGGGGCCCATGATTGAAGTAGTTGTATCGAGGTGCGCACGCAGTAGTGCCGAGCACGGTCACAAAACCGACAAGCGCCACCAGCGAAAGGCGGTTGAACCAGCGGCGACGGCGTGCCGAGAAAGCCAGACCGGCCAGGCCCAGTGTGCCGGGCAATAGGACTGCCCACGCGACGACAGGGCTGCTGCCGTGATGCGCTTGCGGAGTGATGCCGGCGAGGGATGTGGCCTGGGTGGTGATCACCATCGAGCTGGTGGTGGGGGCTGTTGTGTTGGGTTGAATCGCCACGTTTTCGGGCGTGAAGTTGCAGGAAGACTGGTCAGGGAAACCGGAGCAGGACAGGGTGACAAACATGGGCGCGGAAAGCGCGCTGGCGTTCACGGGAGTTATGGAAACGACGGCGGATCCCGATTGGCCGGCAGTAAGCGAAATGGACGCGGGAGCTACCGCAACCTGAAAGTCAGGCGCTGCAGCAACTGCCTGGGCGTGCACTCCGGTGGACTCGGAAGCCGATGTCAGGTGTGCGGTATCGCCGGCATAAACGGCGCGAAGGGAGTGGTCTCCTGTGGGCAATGACAGCTGCACGCGGGCTTGACCATCGGCACTGAGCGCGGCGCCGGCGAGCGGCTTGCCGTCGTCTTCGATGACCACGGCGCCAGTGGCCGGGAGGCCGTCGTCGCCTTTGACGGATACTGCAAACGTAGCTTGGGTGCCTCCGCCCTGGACGCGGGTCTCCGCGGACAGCTTGGTCTGCGTGGCCTGCGAATTTGCCGCGGCCATTGCGGGCAGGGCCAATGCCATCCCCAGTAAAGCAACAACTTCAAGCCGCAGACCGCGGCAGATCATCCGTCTCACGTGCACCTGCTCCAAATCTCAAGAAAAGATAGCGTATCGCCCATGTGTGGGAGCGTAAGAACCATTGTATCTGGCACGGGCAGGGCCCGGCCAACCGGCACCCACGGATTCGCGCGGGGGATGGTGTTTGGACGCTGAAGGGGAGAAAAAGCTGTGTTGAGACAGCGGTCAGCAATCAGTGGTCAGTAATCAGAGAAAGGCCGGGCATGGTAGAGAATTCTGGTCGGATGTCACAGGCGAGCGGTCAGATGAGACGGCGCTGATCCCGGTTGCCGGCATCCGGGGTTATGCTTTTTGTTTGAGGTGAATGGCTATGATTCCGGCCGGGACTCGCCCCCAACTTGCCCATCTGACTGCCGCGATGGATGAACTGCGCGCCAAGGGAACGCATTTCAAGCTTCGCATTCTGGACGATCAGCAGGCGCCGGTTTGCCACTACGACGGCAAAAAGGTGATCAACCTCGCGAGCAACAACTACCTTGGGCTGGCGAACCATCCCAAGCTGATTGAGGCGGCGCTGGAAGCGACGCGAACGCTTGGTGTGGGCTCCGGAGCGGTGAGGACGATCGCGGGAACCATGCGCATTCACATGGAACTCGAGGAGAAGATTGCGCACTTCAAGAACGTTGAGGCTTGCGTCGTGTTCCAGAGCGGATTCGCGGCGAATGCGGGCACGGTAAGCGCGATCCTGGGCAAGGACGACTTCATTCTTTCAGACGAGTTGAACCACGCCAGCATCATCGACGGTGCGCGGCTGTCGCGGGCCAGCATCAAGGTGTTCCGGCACAAGGATGCGGCGCACTGCGAGGAACTGCTGCAGGAGGTGGCCAACGAGCCGGGGCGCAAGCTCGTGATCACCGACGGCGTGTTCTCGATGGACGGCGATATCGGGCCGGTGGACAAGCTGGCTGCGCTGGCAGAGAAGTATGGCGCGATCATGATGGTCGATGACGCGCACGCTTCGGGTGTGCTGGGGCGGAATGGCAGAGGATCCATTGATCACTTTGGCATGCATGGACGTGTGGATGTGCAGGTGGGCACGCTGTCGAAGGCGATTGGCGCGCTGGGCGGGTATGTGTGCGGGTCGCATGACCTGATCGATTATCTGTACCATCGGGCGCGGCCATTCCTGTTTTCGACATCGCATCCGCCGTCGGTGGCGGCTACGTGCATTGCGGCATTCGACATTCTCGAGAATGAACCGGAGCGGATCGAGCGGCTGTGGGCCAATACGCGGTATTTCCAGAGCGAGTTGAAGCGCGCGGGATTCAACATTGGCGGCGTGACGACTCCGGCGACCGAGACGCCGATTACGCCGATCATCGTGGGCGATGGGCGCAAGGCGATGGAGTTCTCGAAGGCGCTGTTTGATGAAGGCGTCATGGGAACAGCGATCGCGTTTCCCACAGTTCCGGAAGGCAAGGCGCGCATTCGCCTGATACTGACCAGCGAACATACAAAAGGGCAGTTGGACCAAGCGCTGGAGACATTGCTGCGCGTGGCCAAGCGATTCGAAATTGTTTAGCCCATTCCCTAAAAGTTGATGCGCGGCTCTTGTATCGGCGCCACCGCGGCTGTCTCAAGAAGGCAGCGATTCTTCTGAAAAAGGGTTGAAACGCAGGAGAGAGGGGGGAGGTTACACATGTTTACGTCAACATGACCATGATAAGCCTTTTAATTTGTGAGACATCCAAAGACACTTCGCCCAATAGAAATGGTTATAAAGGGCCGAAAATGTGTGCTCAGATGGTAATTTGGCGCATATTTGTACATTTCCTTTCTCCTTTCCGTTCGAAGTCCATCCCTGGGAATTCCTGCTTAGATCGATAGCTGTCTCTATGTTGCGCCATTGGGGTCTAATTATCGGCAACATCCGGCGCCGATTGGGGTGTTGAGTACTTTACGCGTCGAGGAGCGGTCGGGGCCGCACGTACAATAGCAACCAAATGATCGCTCATCTGCGCGGCAAGCTGATTTACAAACAACCTGGCCAGGCTATCGTCGAGGCCGGCGGGGTGGGATACGACGTGACCATCTCGGTGCCTACCTTTACAGCGCTGCCGGTGGTGGGCGCGGAGGCTTCGCTGCACATTCACACGCAGGTCAGCGAGGACCAGATTGCGCTGTTCGGGTTTCTCGAGAATCAAGAGAAGCGGCTTTTTGAGCGGCTGATCACGGTGAACGGCGTGGGGCCCAAGCTGGCAGTGAAGATGCTGAGCGGACTTTCGCCGGAGCGCACGGTGCAGGCAATTCGCGGGCAGGATCACGCGCAGTTGACGCGCATTCCCGGGGTGGGCAAGAAGCTGGCCGAACGGCTGGTGGTGGAGCTGAAAGACAAGCTGGACGATTTCGCGGTGGCTCCGGTGCAGTCGGCGGTGCAAGGGCCGGCGGTGGACGATGTGATTTCAGCGCTGGTGAATCTTGGCTATCAGCGGCCGGCGGCGGAGAAGGCGATCGAGAATGCGATCGCGAAGGAAAAGGCGCTGGCGGGGGATTTCGACGGGCTGTTCCGGGGGGCGTTGAAGGTGATCCGTTGACCGAGGTGGGGGAATTGAATCTCGATGCCGAAAAATGACGCACTGCGGACGACGTGTATGGTTTGGCTCAAACCACAGCTTCGGCCGGGTAGTTCTCAGCGATCGGCAACCTGACTCGAAACTCGGTCCTGCCGGGCTGCGACTCGAATTCGATCGCGCCGTCGTTATGCC
>WNGR01000980.1_pt1 | contig 31945 bp, 23 predicted proteins | sample 5407581 | NCBI WGS metagenome assembly WNGR01 (sample SAMN13153383, study PRJNA577476) | soil metagenome | isolation source: 80 cm soil or saprolite under Garry oak tree replicate 2 | place: USA:California | collected 2016-06-15
GTAAGCCGGCCAAAGTCGCGCTGACGGCCTGCATGCGAAAGCTCCTCACCATCGCCAATGCGATTATGCGGTCGCAAACCCCTTGGCGCGCGCTCACGGCTTGACACATGAGACAGTTGCTGAAGGGCCGGCTCGGCTACTACGGGCGTCCTTAAGGACGCGTGTCTTGGCCGAGCCGGTCCTTTAGGACACGGTAACGGACGTCTCTAGTACGCGAGTATCTCCAGCGCCCGCGCCAGCACCCGCGTCCCCAGCACCAGGTGTGCGGGATCCGTCGCCTCCTCAGGGCAATGGGAGCGCCCCCCGATGCTCGGCACGAACAGCATCCCCACCGCACAACGCGCCGCGAGCACCTGGGCGTCGTGTCCCGCGCCGCTGACCAGCGCCGCCGGCACGGTGCCCGTTTCCGTCGCCGCTCGTTCGAGCACCTGTCGCAGCGTGCCGTCCATGGGCACGGGAGGCCGCTCGTGCAGCGTGCGCATCTCGATGCCGAGGCCGCGCTCCGACGCGATCGTGCCGCACAGCGACCGGATGCGCTCCTCGAGCGCGCGCCGGCCGCCGAGGTCCGCGTGGCGCAGATCGACGGTGAACGTCACTCGGCCCGGAACGACGTTGATCTGATCGGGCTCGACGCGCAGCTTGCCGACCGTAGCAACGGCCGGCCGGCCCAGCGCAGCGGCGATCGATTGCACGGCCTGGACCATCGCGGCGGCGCCGGCGAGCGCGTCGTGCCGCAGATCCATCGGCGTGGTGCCGGCGTGGTCGGGCCGGCCCGTCACCACGATTTCCAGATGGACCGCTCCGGCGATCGCAGTCACGACGGCCAGCGGCACGCCCTCGGTTTCCAGAACCGCTCCCTGCTCGATGTGCAGCTCCACGAACGCGCCCAGGTCGTCGCGCGCGGCGGAGGAGATGTTTTCAGGATCAAACTCGCGTTCGCGCATCGCGCGCGCCAGCGTCACGCCTTCGGCGTCGGTGACGGTGTCGGCCTCGCCCGGCTTGATTGCCCCTGTGATCGCGCGCGAGCCCCAGAAGTTGGTCGCGAAGCGGCTGCCCTCTTCCTCGCACACCACGAGCAGCTCGAGCGGCCGTTTCGGTGTGCCGCGTGCCTCGATCAGGGCGCGCAGCGCCGCGAGCCCGGCGGTGATGCCGAGGGCCCCGTCGAGCCGCCCCCCGTGACGCACCGTATCGATGTGCGAGCCCGTGACCACGGACTTCCCGCCGCCGCTGCCCTCCAGCCGGCCCCACATGTTGCCCACCGCGTCGCGCCGCACGGCGAGCCCGGCTGCGCTCATCCAGCCTGCGACGCGGTCGCACGCCGTCGCCCAAGCTGGACCGTAGAGCGGCCGGTACGCCCCGCCTCCGGACTCGGCGCCAATCGCGTAGAGCTCGTCCAGCTGCCTTTCGAGCAAGCCCGAGTCAATGCGCATGGCCGGCGATCGGGCGAACGAGGGTGCCCCAGCCCGGCGTCCCCACCACCTCGCCATCCGCGAAGACGGTGCGTCCCCGGACGATCGTGCGAACGGCGGCCCCTTTGAACGTGCGGCCCAAATACGGGCTGATCCCACTCCGCGTCTGCAGGTGCTCCGGTGCGAAGGTCCACGTGCGGAGCGGATCCACCAGCGCGAAATCGGCGTCGGCCCCGACCGCAATCGTCCCCTTGCGCGGATACAACCCGAACAGCCGTGCCGGAGCCGTCGCGGTCAGGTCGGCCACGCGCTCGAGTGAGAGTCCGCGCGCGTGCACGCCATCGGTGAGGAGCACCGGCAGCGTCGCCTGAATGCCCGCGACGCCGCCCCACGCCTGCCACACGTCGTGCTCCCCCTTCTTCTTGTCTGCGGCGGGGCAGGGGGAGTGATCCGACGCGACGAGATCCACCTCGCCCGCAAGCAGCGCGGTCCAGAGTCGCTCCCGCGACGCGGCGTCGCGGATCGGCGGCGCGCACTTCAGCGCGGGACCCACGCGCGCGAAGTCCTGCTCGTCAAAGTCCAAATAGTGAGGGCACGTCTCCGCCGTCACGGACAACCCCCACTCGCGTGCCGCCTGGACCTCGGCCAGGCCGTCGGCCCCACTCACGTGCACCACGTGGGCGCGCGCCCCGGGGCCCGCGCCGCGCACGCACGACACCAGCCGCCGGATCGCCTCCAGCTCCGCGGCCGGCGGGCGGGCGCGGCACCACGCCAGCCGGTCGGTCTCGCGCCGCGCGCGCATCTCGCCGCTCAACCGCTCGACCATCTCGTGGCTCTCGGCGTGCACCCCGACCACGACGCCGAGCCGGGCCGCCGCCTTGAGGCCCGCGGCCAGCACGCCGTCGGGCAGGCGGCGGAAATCGTCCACGCCGCTCTCGCTCATGAACGCCTTGAACCCGACCACGCCGCGCGCGGCGAGTCCTGCGAGCTCGGCGAGATTGTCGTTCACGAGGCCGCCCCAGAGGCCGAAATCGACGAGCGCCTTGCGGGCGGCGACGGCCAGCTTGGCGTCGAAGTCGGCGGCGCTGATCGTCGGTGGGTGAGCGTTGAGCGGCATCTCGAGGACCGTCGTGACGCCGCCCGCCGCGGCGCCGCGCGTTCCCGCATCCCATCCCTCCCAGTCCGCGCGGCCGGGCTCGTTGAAATGGACGTGGGCGTCTACCACCCCTGGAAGGATCACAAGGCCGCGGGCGTCGACGACCTCGGCGCCCTCACGCACCCCGCTGCCGATGGCAGTGATCACTCCGGCGGTGATGGCGATGTCGGCCGCGGCGCGACCGGTGGGAAGGATGACATCGCCCCCGCGGATGACGAGCTCGGGGGCCGTCACACCTCTTCCATCACGATGTCCTGGGCACCCTGCCACAGCGTTCGCCGGCCGAGCTCTGACAGGTGCTCTTGGCCTTTGACCAGCGTCGCAAAGTGATTCCCCGCCAGCTGGCCGACCTTGCTGGAAAACATCGTCGAGCCATACGGGAACAGCATCTCGGTCTCGCTGATGCCGCCCGGGTACAGCAGCAGCATGCCGGGGGAGGGGTGGCTCGTGTGGTTCTCGAAATCGAGCCCGAGCCGCAGGTCGCCCATCGGGATCCAGGTCGACTCGCCGCTCCAGCGGCAGTGGATTACCTTGGTGCGGAGCGGCAGCATTTTGCGGACGACCGCCACGGTCTTGGGCGCGTTCTTGTCTTCGAGGCGCGCTTCGAACGCCAGGTCTCCCACTCGGATCTTGAGCATGCCCAACACTAACCGTCCAACGATTTCCACGCACGTCCTCGATACGGCGCGCGGCGCGCCCGCCGCCGGTGTCGCGGTGTCGCTGTGGCGCCTCGAGGGCGCGCAGCGCGCGGCGCCGCAGGGCGCGGGCGAGACCGATGGCGACGGCCGGATCGGCGATTTGCTCGATGGCCCCTTGGTGGCGGGCACGTATCGGCTGACGTTCGACGTCGCCGGGTATTTCAAGAAGAAAGGCGACAGCGCAGCCTTTCTCCGGCGCGTGACGCTCGATGTGGAAATCGCCGACCCGACCAGACCCTACCACGTCCCGCTCCTCGTGTCACCCTTCTCGTGCGCGAGTTATCGGGGAAGTTGAACGACGTGCGCGATGAGCCGTGAGCCGTACGCGGGAAGGCATGATCGAGAGACTGTTCGAGGGCGCGGGACCGCTCGTCGAGCGGCTGCGCGCGGAGTCGCCGTTCATATCGGCAGGCGCGATGCTCGCTCGCGCCCGCCAGATCCTCGACGAGCTGGGCGAGGCTGAGCAGATTGCGGTCATCAATGCCCACCCGCGCATCGGCGAGCGCGCCGAGCGCGTGCGGGCCCAGTCGGCGCTGTCGTACAAGGAGCAGGGCTACGACCGCGATGACACGCCTTCGGATGCCCTCGTACGCCTGGCGCGCCTGAATGACGAATACGAACGAAAGTTCGGATTCCGGTTCGTGGTGTTCGTGAACGGACGCCCCAAGGCGGCGATCGTTCCCGTGCTCGAGGCTCGGCTGCAACGCTCGCGCGACGTGGAGCGTGCCACGGCCATGGAAGAGATCCTGGCAATTGCGGAGGACCGTCTGAAGAGCGAGGCATCGTAACCATGCGACCCGTCAGCCATACCATCGTCGAATCCGTCAGAGCTCCGGTGGTGCAAGTCTTTGCCCTCCTCACCGATCCCGGCCGCATCGCGAAGTGGCTCCCCGGCTGCGACGGCGTCGACAGCAGTGGGCCGCTCAAGAAGGGGGTCAAGTTCACGGCGCGGTTCGGCGCCCGCACCAGCGAGTTCGAGGTCGTGGACTTTGCGGCGCCAGCCACATTCGGATGGACGGAGCGGGGGCAGCGGAAGGGGACCAAGCTGTTCCTGCGGCTCGATGTCACGGGCTCGACGACGGCGGTGACCATCAGAGAGATCTGGACCCCGCGAGGGTTCCTCGCCTGGGTGCGGGGCCGCTTCTTCGAGCGGCGCGAGGTACAGAAGCGCCTGCAGACGATCGTGCAGAACCTGCGCAGCCTGCTGGCGTCCTGAGCGCGATGCTCACCCTCGTCAAGTTCCTGCAGTCGCTCGTCAAAGCGCTTCACTCAGAAGGCACGCCTGGACAGCTCGCCGCCGGCATCGCCCTGGGCTCGATCCTCGGGCTGACGCCGCTCGTGAGCTTCCACAACGCGATCGTGTTCGGGCTGATCGTCATCCTCAATGTTTCGTTTCCGGGTGCGATGCTGGGGTGGGCCTTGTTCGTGCCGGTGGGCTTTCTGCTCGACCCGTTGTTCGACTCGATCGGTCACACGCTTTTGTTCACGCCTTCGTTGACGCCGCTTTGGACGTCTCTCTATAACATGCCCGTCGTCCCGCTCACGGACTTTAACAACACGGTCACGCTGGGGAGCCTGGTCTTCTCGGTCGTGTTTTTCCCGCCGCTGTTTCTCGTGGCCCGGTGGGCGGTGACGCGCTACCGGGCCACGATCGGTGAGCGGGTGCGCCAGTCGAAGTGGTATCGGGCGGTGACGGCGTCCAAGCTGTACAACGTCTACCGCCTGTTCCGGCCGGACGCATGAGGGTGCGCATCTTCCGCTGGCGCGCGATCGGTCCGCTGCTGCTCTGCACGCTGCTCGGCGGAGTCCTGTGGCTGCTCCTCGCCGATCGCATCGCTAGGGCGTCGGCGGAAAAGATCGGCACGGCCATCGTCGGCGCGAAGGTCGAGATTCAAAACCTGCACATCGACCTCACCAACGGCGACGTGACGGTGCGGGGGCTCACGGTCGCGAGCCCGCACGAAGCGTTGAAGAACCTGCTGCAGGCCGACGAGCTGGTTGCCGACATCGATGTCCTGCCGCTGCTCGAGAAGAAGATCGTGATCGACAAGCTCGCCGCGAACGGACTGCGGTTCGGTACGCCGCGCGCGACGGACGGACGCGTGCCGAGCGACCCCAACGCCAGCGTCACCGGTCGCGTGATGGGGGAGGCCCGGGACTGGGCGCAGCAGTTCCAGGTGCCGGCGCTTCAGCTCGCGACGGGGAAGATCGACGTCGCCACCCTCGATCCACGCCGCCTCTCGGCCATCCCGGCGGCCCAAGCGCTCACCGTCCGGGTCGACTCATCCCGCCGGGCGTGGCAGACGGGACTCGACGGCCTGCGGGTCGGCGCCACTGTGGATTCTGCGACCGCGACCCTGGCGCGGCTCAAGACCGCGCGCGCGACCGACCTCGCGGCCCTCAACGACGCGCGCCGCGCCATCGACCAGCTCAAGCAAGCGCGCAACCGGGTCACGACGCTCGAACGCGGCGTGACGAGCGGGCTGGCGGCGTTGCGCGCGGGCGTGGCCGGGTTGGATTCCGCCAAACAGCGCGACTACGCCTTCGCGCGCGGCCTCCTCAAGTTGCCGACGCTCGACGCACCGGAGATCGGCCTCGCCCTCTTCGCGCCCAGCGCGGTCGCGCAATTCCAGCGTGCCCTGTATTGGACGCAGCTGGCGCGGGCGCACATGCCCGCCGGCCTCTTGCCGCGCGCCGACGCGGGACCGCCACGGCGACGCCGCGCCGGCAGCAGCGTCCGCTTCCCGCGCGAACGCGCCCTGCCCGGGTTCCTGCTCCGCACCGCGGAGCTGTCATTCCAGCTCGACCCGACGGCGCCCGAACCGAAGCGCTACGCCGGGCGGCTCACCGGGTTGACCAGCGATCCCGCGGCCTATGGCCGTCCAACGCTGTTCGAGGTGTCGGCACCCGCCGTCAACGCCGGCGCGATGCTCGACCACGTGCGTGCCACGGCGCGCGACACGGCCGGGGCGACCGTGCAGGGCGTGAGCCTTCCGGTGCTGCAACTGCCGTCGTTGCCGATAAAGCTCGACCCCGGACAGGGGACCGCGCAGCTCGGCTTCGCGCTGCGCGGCGACACGATCCGGGCGCGGTGGGCCATCCACTCCACGCACGTGCGGTGGACACGCGACTCCGCGGCGCAGGGCTCGACCGGCGCCGACCTGTTGTGGCGCACGCTGTCTGGGATCTCCGATCTTCAGGTCGATGCCGGCGTGACCGGCACGTTGGGCCAGCCGCGCCTCTCGGTCCGATCGAACCTCGATGAGGCGATCGCCGCGCGGCTCCGCACGATGCTGGGCGAGCAGGCCGCCGCGGCAGAGCGCCGGCTCCACGCCGAGGTGGATCGCCAGGTCGATCCGGCGATCGCGCCGGTGCGCGCCCGTGTGACGGCGCTCCAGACCGACGTCACGCAGCGCCTGGCGCAGCAGCGCGGCAAGCTCGACCAGACGCAGAAGGACCTCGAGGCTCGCGTGCGCGAGCTGACGCGGATCCGCCTGCCGTGATCGAGCCTCCAAACCCTCCAGTCCCCGGCGGCATCTTAGCCACGTGACGGACGAGCTCGTCCGCCGAGCGCAAGCTGGCGATCAAACGGCGTTCCAGGATCTCTATCGTCAGCTTGCGGGACGCGTGTACGCCCTGTGCTTGCGCCTTACCGGGGACGCGGGCACCGCGGAGGAGCGCACACAGGATGTGTTCGTGCGCGCCTGGGACAAGCTGCGTTCGTTTCGCGGCGAGAGCGCGTTCAGCTCGTGGCTGCACCGGCTCGCCGTCAACGTCGTGATGAACGAACGGCGCGCCACCATCCGGCGCGAGCAGCGCGTGACGCCGATGGCCGATCCGGACACTGTGGTAGGGGCGCAGCATGCTGCGCCCCTACATGGATCCGCCGGGCTGAACATCGATCTGGAGCGGGCCATCGCCGCCCTGCCCGAGGGAGCGCGGGAGATCTTCGTGCTGTACGACATCGAGGGGTATAGCCACGCGGAGATCGCCGCCATGACCGGGATCGCCGAAGGGACGTCCAAGGCGCAGCTGTTCCGAGCGCGCCATTTGCTGCGAGAGAAGCTCGACCGATGAACGAACGCGAGCTGTTGGAGGCCGCGGGCCGCCTCCCCAAAAGCATCGAGCCGCCGCGCGATCTGTGGCCGGGAATCGAAGCTCGGCTGCGCCGGTCACGGCGGTGGTATTGGGTCGCGCTCGCTGCGGCGGCGGTCATAGCGCTGATGATTGCAAACCCCGAGAGCGACGCCTGGCGCGTGACCTGGCTCGCGGGTGCGGGGCCGGGAACGTTGCGCGTGGGCGAGTGGGTCGAGACGGACGACTCTTCGCGGGCGCTCATCGCGGTGGGACACATCGGTCACGTGGAAGTGCATCCCCGCACCCGCATCCGGCTCGTCGTGGCGCGCGCCGACGACCACCGCCTGGCGCTGGCGCGCGGTGCGATCGAGGCCAAGGTCGACACCGTCCCGCGGATCTTCTACGTGGAGACGCCGGTGGGTACCGCGATCGATCTGGGATGCGCCTACACGCTCGAGATGGATTCGCTCGGCAACGGGCTGCTGCACGTGACCGCCGGGGAGGTCGAGTTCCAGTCGACCGGCGCCGACGTGCGCGTGCCGATGGGCGCCGTCGTGTTGACGCGGGCCGGCGTGGGGCCGGGCATCCCGTACGTCGAGGACGCGTCCGCGGCGCTGCGGCGCGCGCTCGCCACGTTCGACGTCCGGGGGACGCTGGCGGCCGCCCGGCCCGACGACGCGATTTCGCTCTGGCACCTGCTGCGCCGCGTGGATGCGCCGCACCGCGGCGTCGTCTACGATCGACTGGCAGTCCTCGTGCCGCCGCCGCCCGGCGTGACGCGCGCCGCGGCGCTCGCGCTCGACGCGCCGGCGCTGGACGCGTACTGGACGCACATCCACCGCATCCTGTTCCGGAAAGTCATCCTGCGGGGTGTGCGCGACATCGATCCGCGCACGGGGACACGAGTGCGCTGATCGGAGCGCCCTTTAGGGCGAGTGATCTGGCCGAGCCGGCCCTTTAGGGCACGGATTCACGGGACCCGACGTCCCCGATTGTTTATCCGTGGGCTGAAGCCCCGGCTCGGCCAAGACACGCGTCCTGAAGGACGTGGTTCGGAGCGCCCTTTAGGGCGAGTGATCCGGCCGAGCCGGCCCTTTAGGGCACGGATTCACCGGACCCGGCGACCTTCGGTTGTTTATCCGTGGGCTGAAGCCCCGGCTCGGCCAAGACACCCGTCCTGAAGGACGTGGTTCGGAGCGCCCTTTAGGGCGAGTGATCCGGCCGAGCCGGCCCTTTAGGGCACGGATTCACCGGACCCGGCGACCTTCGATTGTTTATCCGTGGGCTGAAGCCCCGGCTCGGCCAAGACACGCGTCCTGAAGGACGTGGTTCGGAGCGCCCTTTAGGGCGAGTGATCTGGCCGAGCCGGCCCTTTAGGGCACGGATTCACGGGACCCGACGTCCCCGATTGTTTATCCGTGGGCTGAAGCCCCGGCTCGGCCAAGACACGCGTCCTGAAGGACGTCGACCTCCATTCAAACGACGGACTCCCCCCCGACATCTAATCGGCTGAACCCGTACCTGGAGTCACTCATGTCGGCTCGACTTCGCACGCTCGGCCTCGCGGCGGTCCTCTCTGTGGCACTCGCCACACCCGCCCTCGCCAAACCACCGTGGATCTCGATCGAGTACCCGATCAATCCCTACGACGCTTCGCTGAGCGGCGCGTTCCTGGTGGTTCACACGTTCATTCACCGCACGCCGTACGCCGTGCGGCTCATGGGCACCGCTGAAGGCATTGTGAATGGCGAGCGGCGCACCATCCCGCTCCAGTTCAAGGAGACGGGGCAGACGGCCGTGTACACCGTGGCGCAGAGCTGGCCCCGCGAAGGAGTGTGGATCCTGGTGATCCGCGCCGGTGAGGCGCCCGGAATGGTCGCCACGGCTCTCGTCGAGATCGGCGCCGACGGTGAAATCGCCTCGGTGCGCCTGCCCACGCGCCTCGATCGCGGCGAACCGATCGCTGCCAACCCCTCGATGGACGAGATCGATAAGGCACTGCGAGCCCGAGCGGGAGCCCTGGTGCGACGCAACTAGCGCGGCGGCGGCTCCTGCCCGATCGGCGTGCCCGGCGGCGCGGCCAGCGGCTGGGGCTGCGCCGTGGGCGCATCGCGGCGGCTCAAGAAGCGATCGATGTCCGCGGCGGCGAGCTGGCGCTGTGCCAGCGCTTCTCCGGTGACGCGGCTCGGGGCGGCCAGCTGCCGCGCGATGCGCCGCAGCCCCCACTCCGCGGCGGCGCGCACCTCGGGCGTCGCGTCGCCGCGGCGCGCCAACTCGATCAGCTCGTCCACTACGACCCGCTGCACCACGCGTTGCAACGCGGCGTGCTCGGCAAGCGCGGGTCCACCCCACGTGCGATCGATGATCCGGCCGATCACTTCCGTGAGCGACGGCGCTCGCGGATCGCGGTCGGCGAACGCCACGAGCCGCGCGGCGCGCTCGGGCTCGAGCAGGCCTCCGACGACCGTCGCCGCCAGGGTCCGCGCGATCCCCACTTGATCGAACGCGGGGGCCGCGGCCGAGGCGAAGCCGCGACTGTCGCTGTCGTAGCCGAACGGCCGTGGGGCGAGGATCCGCAGCACGCGTTCGGGAACCGCCAGCTCGCGCGGCGCGAGCGCGTCGAGCACCGCCTCCAGTCCGCGGCGCTGCGCCGCTGGCGGAATCATGCGGGTGGGGGCGCCCGTGTCGCCCCGCACCGCATACCGGTACTCCATCCCGCCGACGGCCTTGATCGCCGCGCCGAGGGTGAAGCGATGATGCAGGTAGACGGTCGCAAAGCGGCGATTGAGCAACGCCAGTGGCTCGCCTGGTGCGATCGCGCGCTCGTCGAACCGATCGAGCAGGAAGCGACGCACCGCCATGACCCGCTGCAGCTCGGCGGTCATGTCGGTTCCGTTCACCCACGTCGTCGCCTCGGGATAGGAGTTGGACGATGCCTCGTCGGGGTTGGTGATGAACCTGAGCCCGCGCGCGATGCCTTCCTGCGCGATGGCCTCGAGCCCGCGAGCCTCGTCGGCCGGCGCGAACTCCGTATAGTCCCATCGGATCGCGAGGGTGTCCCAGGCGCCGGGCCCGCTCCGGTAGGCGTCCGACAGATCGAGCTTCCCGTTGGCCAGCTTGATCAACGGGGCGGGGTAGTCCATCACCGACGCACGGCCGTAGCTCGTCGCGATGAAGTTGTGCGCCAAGCCCAGTGTGTGCCCCACCTCGTGGGCCATGTGCTGGCGCCGTCGCGCCATCGCGAACACTTCCGGCGTCACGTCAGCGGTGAGCCCCGAGAGCCACGGATCGAGCTCTCCCGCCCCCTCTCCGCCGAGGGCCGGGACGGCGCCCGCGTAAATGTCGTAGTCGGTCAACGAGCGGTGCGACTCCATGCGGACCGCGGCCTTGATGATCTCGCCGGTCCGCGGATCGACGAACGACGGACCGATCGAATAATCGGCCTCGGTGCGATGCACCCACTGGATCACGTTGTAGCGGGCGTCGAGCGGATCCATGTCGGCCGGCATGTCTTCCACCCGGAACGCGTTCTGGAAGCCGGCCGCCTCGAACACGCGTGTCCACCAGCCCGCCCCGTCCTTGAATGCCTGGCGGTACGGCTCCGGGATGCCGGGATCCAAGTAGTAGACGATGGGCTTGACGGGCTCGGAGGGCGCCGCCCCCGGCGTCCGCTTCTGCAGCCGGTGGCGGATCGCGTAGCGGGTGACGAGCTCCTGGGTGAACGGCTTGGCGAAATCGTAGAAACTGACGTCGAAGATCCCCATCCGGGGGTCGAAGGGACGGGGACGGAAGCCGGGGCCCGGCAGCCGCACCAGCGACAAATGCTGGCGCAGCGTCAGCGCGCGTCCGTCGGGCGTGTGGCGGCGTACCCGCGCGCCCGGGTTGTCGCTCGTGAACGTGAGCGTCGTTTCGATCTCGGTGTTGTCGGGGAAGCCCTTGGTGTGCGCCAGGTAGACGGCGCTGCGGTCGCGGTCGAGCGCGAACGTGCCCTGGTTCGCCGTGCGGAGCGAGCCGCGCACGTCGGTGATGTCGCTCGTCACGTACCCCGTCGCGTCCACCAGCAGCCGCCCGCCTTCCTCGGCGACGACCTCCCACGACGCGACCGTCGAGAGCGGGAACGACTCCCGCACCGACCGGGCCAGCGCGTCGTTGTCCGAGACGGCGCGGAACCGGGGATTCTGCAAGACGAGCTGCACGCGCGGGCCGACGCGATCGAAGCGCGCGATTTGCTCGTCACCGATCGTGCCCCGGTCCATGCCCAGGCTCGCGTCGCCCAGGCCCGTCGCGAGCGAGGGGAGATAGAGGAAGTCTTCGCCGAGCCGCACCTCGAGAAAGAGGCGTCCCTTCGCGGCGTCCCAGTAGACGGGGAAATAACCGTCGCGCTTCTCGAACGTCTTGGTGTAGTCGGTGGTCGTAGGGACTTGTGCAGCGAGGGGCGCGGCCAGCACGAGGGCGACCGCGGCAATTCGAAGACGAGCGAGCATTCGGAGGATCTCGGGGGAACGGGACGGTCGCAAAAGTGCCGCCCGTTCCCCCGCGAAGCTAGGCCACCGTTCCGATCGGCAACTTCCGAATGCGTTTGCCGGTGGCCGCGAAGATCGCATTGCACACCGCCGGCGCGATGGGCGGCGTCCCCGGCTCGCCGATGCCGCCGGGCGCTTCATTGCTCGGCACGATGTACACCTCGACGACGGGCATCTCGGCGAGGTGCAGCATCTCATAATCGTTGAAATTGCTCTGCTGCACCCGGCCCTTGTCGATCGTGATCGCACCCTTCAGCGCCGCGGTGAGCCCGAAGACGATCCCGCCTTGCATCTGCGCTTCGATCGTATCGGGATTCACGTACTGGCCGCAATCGACGGCGCACACCACGCGGTGCACGCGCACCTCGCCCGCGGGCGACACCGACACTTCGGCCACCTGCGCCACGAACGACTCGAACGACTTGAACACCGCGATGCCGCGGGCGCGGCCCTCCGGCGCCGGCGTGCCCCAACCAGCTTTCGTCGCGGCCAGCTCGAGCACGCCCCGGTGACGTGGGGCATTGGTCAAGAGACCGCGCCGATACTCGAACGGATCGGCCTTGGCCGCCGCGGCGCACTCGTCGATGAACGACTCGACGGCGAACGCGTTGAACGAGTTGTTCACCGAGCGCCAGAATCCCACCGGGATGCCCGTGTCGGTCAGCACGTAATCCACGTGGACGTTGGGGACGGCGTACGGCATCCCCATGCCGCCTTCCACCGCCTCTCCGTCGAGGCCGTTCTGGACCATGTTGGGGAAGACACGCGCCATGATCGACGGTGCCACGACCCGCTGCGTCCATGCGACGGGCCGGCCATCGGCGCCGAGGCCCGCGTGCATGCGGTGGAAGTTGGCGGGCCGGTATTGCGAGTTGCGGATGTCGTCCTCGCGCGACCAGATCACCTTCACCGGCGCGCCGGCCGCCTTCGAGGCCTCGAGCGCTTCCTGGATGAAATCCAACTCGAAGCGGCGGCCGAAGCCACCCCCCAGATACGTGGTGTGCACCTGCACCTTCTCGGGCGGCACACCGCCGATCTGCGCGCCGAGACCCTGCGCGCCTTGCTGGAACTGCGTCGGCGCCCAGATGTCCACGCCGTCGGCCCGCACGTGCGCGGTGGCGTTCATCGGCTCCATGGTCGTGTGCGCCAGGAACGGCAGCTCGTAGTCCGCGTCTACCTTGCTGGCAGCGCCGCCCAGGCCGCCCTCGGGGTCGCCGTCATGGCGTGCGACCGCGCCCGATTGCCCGGCGCGCTCGGTGAAGAGTTGGGAGATGCCCGCGCTCGACACCGTCGCTCCGGGGCCTTCGTCCCATTCGACCTTGAGGGCGTCGCGGCCCAGCTTGGCGGGCCAGTAGCCGGACGCCACGACCGCGATGCCGCTCGAGATCTGCACGACGTTGTGCACGCCCTCGACGGCTTTGGCGGCGGTCGCATCGAAGCTCTTCACTTTGCCGCCGAATACCGGCGAGCGCGCCACCACCGCGACGCGCAACCCGGGTACCCACGTATCGATCCCGAACTTGGCGCGGCCATTGGTCTTGGACGGCGTATCGAGACGCTTCGTCGGCTTTCCGGCGATGTGCCAGTCCTTCCGGTCCTTGAGCGGGACATCGGTGGGGACAGGCAGCGTCGCGGCACGGGCCGCCAACTGGCCGTAGCGGAGCCGCCGCTTACTCTTGGCATGCACCACCGCGCCACGCTCGGCGTGACACTCGGTCGCCTTCACGGCCCAGCGTTGGGCGGCGGCGGCGATCAGCACTTCGCGCGCGGCCGCGCCCGCCTTGCGGAGCGGGGTCCACGCGGCCCGAATGCTCGAGCTGCCGCCCGTACCCTGCAGTCCGAACAGCGGGTTGATGTACGCCTTGTCGGCGGGGGCGAACTCGATCTGAACCTTGGTCCAGTCGGCTTCGAGCTCCTCGGCCAGCAGCATCGGCAGCGACGTGGCGACGCCCTGGCCCATCTCCGAGCGGTCTACGATGACGAGCACGCTGTCGTCGGCCCCGATGCGGAGCCAGGCGTTGGGAGCGAAAGGAGCAGGCTCTTGCTCGCCACGGGTGGGAATGCGGAAGCCAATCACCAGGGCCGCACCGGCGCCCCCGGCTGTCTGGAGAAACGCGCGCCGTTCCATCAGGCCTCCTTTGCCGCGCGATGCACGGCGGAGCGGATGCGCTGGTACGTGCCGCAGCGGCAGATGTTGGTCATCGCGGCGTCGATCTGTTCGTCCGTGGGGTCGGGCGTTTTGGCGAGCAACGCGGCCGCCGCCATGATCTGGCCCGATTGACAATAGCCGCATTGCGGCACGTCTTCCGCTTGCCACGCCTTCTGCACGCGGTGGCTCGCGGTGGTCGCCATGGGCGACAGAGCTTCGATGGTCGTCACTTTAGCGGCCCCGACGGCGGAGATCGGGATGACGCAGGAGCGCGTCGCTTCGCCGTCGAGATGGACGGTGCAGGCGCCGCACTGCGCGATGCCGCAGCCGAACTTGGTGCCGGTGAGGCCGAGGTTGTCGCGCAACACCCACAGGAGGGGGGTGTCCGCGGCGACGTTGACGACGTGCGGGCGGTCGTTGACGGTCAGGGTGAAGGACGGCATTGGATACCTTCCTCTGAGTATGCTGGAAACGTGCCCTGAGAAGTGAAAAACGGGAAGCCCTGGCGCCAGCAAAGTCTCGTGCCAAATTCACGCGGTCCTCTCTCCGGCGGGGAACAAAATGAGACATCGTGCGACCCTGTGGCTGGTGCTGCTGCTCACTCCTGCGTCGGTCGCTGCGCAGGCGCCACGGGTCCAACCTGTAATGGACTACGCCGACATCTTCCGCCTTGCGACCTTGGGCGGCGCGGAGCTCTCGCCCGACGGCGCGTGGGTCGTGTACGAGGTGTCGAAGCTGCAATTCCCCGATTGGCAGCGGCGCACCGACCTGTACGTCGTCTCGGCCGACGGGCGGACGACGCGCCAGCTCACGTTCACTGAGGGCGAGGACGAAACCGGCGCCCGCTGGCAGCCCCGCGGCACGACGATCGGGTTCACGTCGACGCGCGACAACAAAAAGCGGCAGCTGTTCCTGATCCGGCCCGACGGCGGCGAAGCGCGCCGCGTCACGAGCGCCGAGGACGGCATCGGCGCGTGGGCGTGGAGTCGAGACGGCGCATGGCTCGCCTACATCGCCGGGCCCGAGGGGAAGCGTCAGGTCTGGATCCTGCCCGGCGACGGCAGCGGCAAGCCCGAGCAGCTCACCAAACACGCGACCTCGATCGAGAGTCTCGTGTGGGGTCAGACGGGAAAGACGGTGTACTTCACGGCTGCCGACGAGTCCGACTCGACGCGGCGCCGCCGCATCAAGGAAAAGTTCGACGTGCGCGTGATGAACGAGCCGGCGCCGGCGGTGCATCTCTGGGCCGTCGATCTCGCCGGGGTCGCGGCGAAGACCGAGAAGCGATTGACGCAGGGCGACTTGCGCGTCTCGGGAATCGAACTGTCGCGCGACGGGCGCTGGGCCGCGTTCCGCGGGCGGCCCACCGACCGCTACGCCGACGACCGCGCCACGGAGCTGTACCTCGTGAATCTCGAGACCGGCGCTCCGCCCGAACGCCTCACCGACAACTACGTGGGCGAGAACACGGTGTCGTTCTCGCCCGATTCCCGGCTCGTCGCCTTTACCGCCGACCGCGACTTCACGTTCGGGAACCTGTCCCGCGTCTACGTGCGGCCGGTGACCGGGGGCCAGTGGCGCGAGCTGGGGAAGGGCGACGCCCATGACATCGGGGTCGACTTCTGGAGCGCCGACGGCCGCACGATCTACTGGAACGGCGACGAAGGCGTGAACGCCAACGTCTACACGCTCGACGTGGCCTCCGGCGCCGTTCGGCCGCTCACCGGCGTAGTGGGGACGGTGAGCGCCGCCAAGAGCGAGAACCAAGAAACGGCCTTGCTGCGCTACACCGATCCACGCAGCCCCACCGACCTCTATCTCTCCCCCGTGGCGCAGCTGGGCCGCCGCGAGGGCTGGGTGCGCCTCACTCGGCTCAATCCCTGGATCGATTCCGTCGCGCTCGGCCGCTACGAGACCGTGCACTGGAAGGCGGGCGACGGCACCACGGTCGAAGGGATTCTCGTCTACCCGGTGGGGTGGGATCGCACGCGCCGCTACCCGCTCATCGTGCAGCTGCACGGTGGTCCGGCATCCGCGTACGAGAACTCGTTCAGCGGCAACTACGGGACCTACACGAACGTACTTGCGGGGAAGGGCTACGCCGTTTTCCAGCCCAACTACCGCGGCTCGACCGGCTACGGCGAGGGATTCCAGACGGCGATCTCCGGCAACTATTGGCCCCTCGCCGCCGAAGACATTCTCTCGGGGGTCGACACGCTGGTGGCCCGCGGTATCGCCGCACCCGATTCGCTGGGGATGATGGGGTGGTCGGCGGGAGGCCATTGGTCCAACTGGACCCTCGTCACGACCGATCGGTTCAAGGCGATCTCGAGCGGCGCCGGCGTCTCGAACTGGATCAGCCTGTACGCGCAGACCGACGTGCAAGCCACGCGCGAGTACTATCTCGGCGGCGAGGCGACGCGCACGGGCGCCAACAAGCCGTGGGACAACTTCGATCACTGGTGGGCCGAGTCGCCGCTGCGCTACATCGCGCGGGCGAAGACGCCGACGCTGCTGCACTCCGGGGAGAAGGACGAGCGCATCCCGATGGCGCAGAACCTCGAGTTGCACATGGCGCTGAAGAAGCGGGGAGTGCCCACGGAGTTCCTGGTGTATCCGGGCCAACCGCACGGCCTGCAGGACCCGCGCTATCAGCTGGTCAAGATGGTGGCCGAGCTGGGGTGGTTCGAGCACTGGATTCGGGGCAAGCCCTGGTTCACCTGGGAGCAGTTGCTCGCGACGGCGGATCGGATAGCCGGGAAGACGGCCGTCAGCGCTCAGCCATCAGCCGTCAGTACTGATCGCTGATGGCCGATGGCTGATCGCTCAGTTTCTTACGCCCGTAAGCTGGGACTCTTTTCCGGTACCATGGCCGTGGTGGGCGGGATCATCGGGGGCGGGATCTTTCGCACACCCGCGACCGTGGCGGAACGCGTCTCGAGCTCCGGCACGGTGTTGGCCGCGTGGGTCGTGGGTGGGATCGTCGCGCTCATCGGGGCGTTCTGTTTCGGAGAGCTGGGCCAACGCCGTGCCCGCGCCGGCGGCGGCTACGTCTATCTGCGCGAGACGTGGGGACCGCTGCCCGCGTTCCTGTACGGCTGGACCCTCGTGTTGGTCATCGCGACCGGCGCGATCGCGGCCGTGGCCGTCACGTTCGCGAATTACGCTCTCGCGCTCGCCGGCTTGTCCGACCGGCTGACGGTGCCCGTCGCCGTGGGGACGATCGTGTTGCTGGCGGGGATCAATTACGTCGGCGTCCGACCCGCGGCGATCACGCAGAACATCTTCACCGTGTTGAAACTTGCCGCGCTGGCGACCCTCATCGCCGCGGGCTTGTTTTTGGCCGTTCCGTCCAACATTCCAACTTTCCAACCTTCCGGGGCGGGGGCGGGGGCGGGGTTCGGAGCAGCCCTCGTCCCGATTCTTTTTACCTACGGCGGCTGGCAGCAAACCAACTTCATCGCCGAGGAGATCATCGAGCCGGAGAGGAACCTGCCGCGCGCGCTGGTGCTCGGCGTCGCAATCGTCGTCGCCGTCTATCTTCTCGCCAACCTCGCCTACCTCCGCGTCCTCGGTGTACATGGCCTCGCCCGCAGCACGGCGCCCGCCGCCGACGTCATGGTGGCCGTCCTCGGGCCCGCCGGGGGCAAGCTGATCGCGACGGGGATCGCCGTCTCGACGTTCGGCTTCCTGAACCTCGTGATTCTCGTGACGCCGCGCGTGCTCCAGGCGATGGCCGCCGACGGCGTGTTCTTCGCGCGGCTGGCGGTGTTGCATCCCGTGCATCGGACTCCGGCCGCCGCGATCGTGGCGCTGGCGGCGTGCGCCGCCCTGCTCACGTTGTCCAAAACGTTCGGGCAGCTCGTGGACTACGTGACGTTCGGCGACTGGATCTTTTTCGGATTGACCGTGGCCGGGCTCTTCATCTATCGACGACGGGAGCACGGCCCTAAAGGACATGGAGCAGGGAGCACGGAGCCTGTGGGCGTGCGGGCATTCCGGGTCCCGGGCTATCCCTTCACGCCTGCACTATTCGTCTTAGCGGCGGCGTATGTGGTGGTGAGCGCGGTCGTGTCGAATCCCAAGAACGCGGGGATCGGGGCGGTTCTGATTGGCGCTGGGATACCCGTGTTCCTGTATTGGCGCCGCCCGAGACCGGCGCTACGTTCCGAGCCATGAACTCGACGTCCCTGCGCTGCGCCGCGCTGCTCGCGCTCGTCCCCGCGCTCCCGCTCGCCGCTCAGGAACACGAGCACGGGTTCGCGGAGCAGGTGGGTCATGTGACGTTTCCCGTTTCCTGCAACGCCGAAGCGCGGCGCCACTTCGAGCACGGCATGGCGCTGCTCCACTCCTTTTGGTGGGACCAGGCGTCGGCGGCGTTCCGCACCGTGGCCGCCGCCGACTCGACGTGCGCGATGGCGTACTGGGGCCTCGCCCTGAACTCCTGGGGCAATCCCTTTGCGGGCGGCCCGTCGGGCGACAACCTGCGGCAAGGCAGCGCGGCAGCCGAGCGCGCGATGGCCTTGGGCGCGCCCACGGCGCGCGAGCGCGGGCTGCTGGCGGCGGTGGGTGCGCTGTATCGGAACTACGAGACCGTCCCGAACGCGTCCCGGCTCCAGGCCTACTCGGATACGCTGCGACGCGTGTACCGCGCCTATCCCGGCGACGCCGAGGTCGCGATGTATTACGCCCTCTCGCTCATCGCCACGGCGTCGCCGGCCGACACCACGTTGGCGCGCCAGAAGCGGGCGGCCGCGATCCTCAACCCGCTGTTCCGTCGTTTCCCCGAGCACCCCGGCCTCGCGCACTACCTCATCCACGCGAACGACTCTCCGCGACTCGCGTCGCTCGGGCTCGAGGCGGCGCGTCGCTATGCGCAGATCGCTCCGGCCGCCCCCCACGCCCTGCACATGCCCTCGCACATCTTCGTGCGTCTCGGCCTGTGGGACGAGACGATCGAGGCGAACAAGCGGGCGTTCGAGGCCGGCGTGACATTCGCGCACGCTCAGCATCTGCAGGGCGTCGCCCCCGAGCAGTTCCATGCGCTCGACTACTACGTCTACGCCTGCCTCCAGACGGGGCGCGACTCGTCGGCACAGCAGGCCGTCGTCGACGGCCTGAAGCTCGCCACGCTGGGGTCGGGCGACGCCCTGGTGGCTGTCTACAACCGCGCGGCGATGGAAGCGCGCCTGCCGCTCGAGCGCGGCGACTGGGAAGCCGCCGCGCGGCTCCCGGTGCGGGACTCGGGGCAGGGAGGGGGTGGCATCGGCGCAGCCCTGGCGCGGTTCGCGCGTGGACTCGGCGCCGCGCGGAACGCCGACACCGCTCAAGCCCGCGTCGAGGTCGCCGCCCTCAGCGCCATCGAGGCGAGGCTGGCGGGGCAGCCCGGTTACAACTGGTCTGGGATCGTCGGCATCAAGCGAGAGGCGGTGGACGCGTGGCTGCAGCTGGCGGCCGGCGACACCGCGGCCGCACTGCGCGAGTCGCACGCGGCAGCCGATCGCGAGGACCTCGCCGAGAAGCACCCCGTGACACCCGGCGAGCTCCTCCCCGCCCGCGAGCTGGAGGGGGACATGCTGGCTGCCGTCGGGCGCTACGCGGCCGCGCGCGCCGCGTACGAGTCCACGCTCAAACGCGAGCCGCACCGGGCCCGCAGCGTCTTCGGGGCCGCGCGGGCGGCGGAGCTGGCCGGCGACACGACCAGCGCGCGGGCGCGGTATCAGGAATTTCTGAAGCTGATGCAGCAGGGCGATCGGGGCCGCGTGGAGTTGTGGACCGCGAGGGAGTTCTTGTCCCGCCGACACTAGTCTTTAGCCTTGTAGCAGCCCGGTAGCAGCTTTGCCCGCCGGCCGACACATCCCGCTCCCACCGGCCGCCCCCGACGCCACGCAAGTGCTTATGGCGTACCACGGTTGCGGCCCTCCTCCGGTGGCACCCGCCTTGCCAATTCGTGCTGCGAGCCTGCGGGGAGCGGTGTGCATCCTACCTGTGAACGGGACCATCAATGACTAAGCGTTTTCGCAAGTTCGTCGTCACCGTCGGTCGAGCCGGTGCCCTGCTGCTGCTCGTGACGTGCACCGAAGATCGAAGCGTGACGTCACCGCCTTCCACACCCAACGCCCCCCCCGATGTCGTATCCGGTCCACTCCCTGCTCCTGCTTCTCCCTTTGCCGTTCAGCTGATCGGCGCCGGTAACATCGCGCGCTGCGATCGCACGAACGACGAAGCTACAGCCGCGGTGCTCGATGGCTATCTCAGCGCCACCGTGTTCACGGCCGGGGACAACGTCAACGGCAACGCGTCGTTGACCAATTACACCACCTGCTATGGACCGACGTGGGGCCGGCACAAGGACCGGACGCGGCCGTCGGTCGGTGAAAAGGACTACAAGACGGCAAACGCGGCGGGCTACAATCAGTACTTCGGCGCCGCCGGCGGGCCGCTCGGGAGCTACTACTACAGCTACGACCTCGGCGCCTGGCACGTCATGGTGTTGAACGACCAGATCTCGATGGCCGTTGGGTCGCCCCAGGAGCTGTGGCTGCGCAACGAAATGGCGACGAACACCAAGAAATGCACGCTCGCCTACTGGCACCGGCCGCGCTTCAGCTCCACCGGGACCAACAACCTCGCCGCCGTGAAGCCGTTGTGGGACGCCCTGTACGCCTACGGCGCGGACGTCGTGGTCAATGCGCACTACACCGTGTACGAACGGTTCGCGCCGCAGAGCCCGACTGCCGTCGCCGATCCGGTCAGCGGCATCCGCGAGTTCATCGTGGGCACCGGCGGCTTGAATTTGCAGAATCCCGGCGGAGCGAGAGCGAACAGCGAAGTGCGGAACGGCGTGACCTACGGCGCGCTGCTGCTCACGCTGGACACGCTGAGCTACTCATGGCAGTTCGTCCCGATCGCGGGGCAGACGTTCACCGACGCCGGTTCGAACGGATGCCACACGCGGATCGCCGTCGCGTCGGTCGACGTGAGCCCGCCGTCGGCGACGGTGCTCGTGGGCTCGACCGTGCAGCTCACCGCCACCCCGAAGGACGCCGCCGGCAACCCGCTCAGCGGCCGCGTCGTGACCTGGCAGACGAGCAACGCCACGATCGCTACGGTGGACGCGAACGGCCTCGTCACGGCGAAGGTCGCCGGCGGACCGGTCACGATCACCGCGACGAGCGAAGGCAAGAACGGCACGTCGGCGGTCACCGTCACCCCGGTTCCGGTCGCCTCGGTCGACGTCACCCCCGGGGCGCCGAGCGTGCAGCTGAACGCAACCGTACAGCTCACCGCGACCCCGCGCGACGTTAACGGCAATGCACTCACCGGCCGCACCGTCACCTGGCAGACGAGTGACGCGGGCGTAGCGACCGTGGATGTCAACGGCCTCGTCACGGCGAAGGCCGTGGGTGGGCCCGTCACGATCACCGCCACGTCGGAGGGGAAGAACGGCACGTCGGCGGTTACGGTCATCCCGATTCCCGTCGCGTCGGTGGCTGTCAGCCCCGCGACGGCGAGCGTGGGGGTGAACGGCACCGTCCAGCTCACGGCGACCCCGAAGGACGCGAACGGCAATGCGCTCACGGGCCGCACCGTCACGTGGCAGACGAGCGATGGCACGATCGCCACGGTCGACGCGAATGGCCTCGTGACTGGTAACGCGGGCGGTGGGCCGGTCACCATCACCGCTACGAGCGAAGGCAAGAACGGCACCGCGGCAATCACTGTCACGATTCCGGTCTCGTCGGTGGACGTCACCCCCGGCACGCCCACGATTCAGCTGAACGCCACAGTGCAGCTCACCGCGACCCCGAAGGACGCGGACGGCAATCCGCTCACCGGCCGCGTCGTCACGTGGCAGACGAGTGACGCGGGCGTAGCCACAGTCGACGCGAACGGCTTGGTCACCGGCAAGGCCGTAGGCGGGCCCGTCACGATCACGGCCACGTCTGAGGGAAGGAGCGGGACGTCCGCGGTCACGGTCATCCCGATCCCGGTCGCCTCGGTGGACGTCACGCCGGCCGCCGCGGGCATTCAGGTGAACGGCACGGTGCAGCTCACCGCGACGCCGCAGGACGCGAACGGTAATCCGCTCACGGGCCGCACGGTCACGTGGCAGACGGGTGACGGCACGATCGCCACGGTGGACGCGGCGGGGCTCGTCACCGGGCACGCCCTCGGCGGGCCGGTCACGATCACCGCCACGAGTGAAGGGAAAACGGGCACATCGTCGATCACGGTGAGCGTCATCCCCGTGGCGTCGGTCGCCGTGACGCCGGCGTCGGCGAGCGTGCAGGTGAACGCCACCGTCCAGCTCACCGCGACGCCGAAGGACGCGAACGGCAATCCGCTCAGCGGCCGGGTCGTCACCTGGCAGACGAGCGATGGCACGATCGCCACGGTGGACGGGAACGGCCTGGTTACCGGGAAGGCGGCCGGTGGACCCGTCACGATCACGGCGACGAGCGAGGGCAAGAACGGCACGTCCGCCATCACCGTCACGCCGATCCCGGTGGCCTCGGTCACCGTCACGCCGGCGGCATCGAGCATCCACGTCGGCGATCTGCTGCAGCTCACGGCAACCACGCTGGACGCGAACGGTAATCCGCTCACCGGCCGCACGGTCACGTGGCAGAGCGCCAACTCCTCGGTCGCGAGCGTCGACGCGAGCGGCGTCGTCACCGGCAAGGCCGCCGGCGGACCGGTCACGATCGTAGCGACGAGCGAGGGCAAGGGCGGTTCGGCCTCGGTCAGCGTCACGCTGGCGCCGGTTGCGTCCGTCGACATGGCACCGCCGTCGCCGACGATCCAGGTGAACGGCACCATCCAGATCACGGCGACGCCCAAAGACGCGAGCGGCAACGTGCTCAGCGGCCGAGCGATCACGTGGGCGAGTAGCGCCCCCGCGATCGCCACCGTGAACTCCACGGGCTTCGTGGTCGGGCTGCAGACGGGCACGGCCAACATCACCGCGACGAGCGAAGGCATCGTCGGGACGTCGGTCATCAACGTTCAGCCCGCGTCGGGGCCCCCGGTGATCGCGGGAGCCGGCGATATCGCGGACTGCTCGCGCTTGAGCCAGGAGGGGACCGCGCGCGTGCTGGACGGCATCCCCGGCACCGTCGTGACTCTGGGCGACCAAGCTTACGAGAACGGCAGCATCACCGACTATATGAACTGCTACGATCCTTCGTGGGGCCGCCACAAAGCGCGCACCCGTCCCTCCCCGGGCAACCACGAATACAATTTCGGCCAGGCCGCAGGCGCGCCGGGCTACTATCAGTACTTCGGGGCCGCGGCGGGCGATCCGGCGAAGGGCTACTACAGCTACGACCTGGGCGCCTGGCACCTCATCGTCATCAACAGCAACCTCGATATGAGCACGGGCTCGGCTCAGGAGCAGTGGCTCCGTACCGACCTCGCCGCCCACCCCGCGGTGTGCACCGTCGCGTATTGGCATCACCCCCGCTTCAGCTCGGGCGGCAACGGCAGCACGGCCGCGACGCAACCGATCTGGCAGGCGCTCTACGACTACGGCGCCGACCTGGTGCTGAACGGCCACGACCACGACTACGAGCGGTTCGCGCCGCAAACGCCTACGGGCGCGCGAGACGACGCGAACGGTATCCGCGAGATCATCTCGGGCACCGGCGGCAATTCGCTCTATAGCTGGCCGGGGAATCCGATCGCCAACAGCGAGATCCGCAGCAACGTCAACTACGGGATCATCAAGATCACGCTGTGGCCGACGAGCTACGACTGGGATTTCATCCCCGTCGCGGGCGGGACGTTCAGCGATCACGGGACGTCGCTGTGTCACTCCGGGAGCCCGCTGCCGAACCAGGCTCCGGTCGCGAATACCGGCGGGCCGTACCGCTTCGAGGGCACGGTCACACTGGACGGCACTCAGTCTCGCGACCCGGACAACAACAACCCGCTGACCTACGCGTGGGACTTGGGTGACGGCACGACGGCCACGACCGCGACCGTGACGCACACCTATCCGGCCGAGGGCCAGTACACCATCACGCTGCGGGTGACCGACGCCAAAGGCGCGCCCAGCGCACCGGCGGGAAGCACGGTGACCATCGGCAACATCGCGCCGACCGTCGACGCCGGCCCCGACCAGGCCGTCGTCGGCACGACGCCGCTGAGCCTGCGCGCGACGTTCACGGATCCGGGCACGACCGACTACCCGTGGTCTTACACGATCACGTGGGGCGACGGGACCAGCGCCGGCGGCAGCACCAACACGCAGGCGAATCCCATCACGGGCAGCCACGCGTACCCGGCGCCGGGACAATACACGGCGCGGGTCACCGTGACCGACAAGGACGGTGGCTCATCCTGGGACGAGCTGCTCGTCAAGGTGCTCGATCCCAGCACGGTCCAGGTCTTCTCCGGCGCGGGCAACATCGCGTCGTGTGGCACGGACGTGGACGAGGCCACGGCGCAGATCTTGGACACGCTCCCGGGCCGCGTGTTCGTGCTCGGCGACAACGTGAACCCGAGCGGCAGCGCCGCCAACTATACCAACTGCTACAATCCGACGTGGGGCCGGCACAAGGCGCGCACCAATCCCACGATCGGGAACCACGAATACGACGTCACGGGAGCGAACGGCTACTTCGGGTACTTCGGCGCGGCCGCGGGCGATCCGACCAAGGGCTACTACAGCTTCGACTTGGGCGACTGGCACGTCGTCGTGCTGAACAACACGGCGTCGGTGGCGAGCGGCACCGGCTCGGTGCAGGAGCAGTGGCTGAAGGCGGATCTCGCCGCCAGCACCAAGCGCTGCACGATTGCGATGTTCCATTACCCGCTGTTCTTCTCGTCGGACGACCCGTCGTGGCACAGCGCCAGCGGGGTCCTGGGGATCTGGAACGACCTGTACACCGCTGGGGCGGAGATCGTGCTCAATGGCCAGCAGTACGACTACGAGCGCTTCGCTCCGCAGGATCCCGGTGGCAACGCCGATCCGGCGCGGGGCATCCGCGAGTTCAACGTGGGCACCGGCGGGTACGCAACGGCCATGCCGACGTCGATCGCCCCGAATACCGAAGCAGTGTCCGATGCCTACGGCGTGCTGAAGCTCTCACTCGGGCCGGACACGTACACGTGGCAGTTCATCCCCGCCGGGGGCTCGACGTTCACGGACTCGGGATCGGGGAACTGCCATTAACGACGGGGACAGGCAAAAACTAGACGCATAGACGCACCGCGGTGAACAGGTTTTGGGGAACGGGGGTTGTCCCGTTGACTGCCGACTGTATCCCGCGGTGCGCCTGTGCGTCTAGCTCTTGCCGGTCCTAGCCTAGGTATTCCTCCCTGTACATCCGTATCAGCTCGAAGAAGTACGACAGCGCCAGCGGCCCGATCAGCAGTCCCAGAATTCCGAAGTACGGCACGCCTGCGACCGCCCCAACGAGCGTGACGATCGGGTGGATCTGCGCCCAGCGCCGGAACACCATCGGCCGGATCACGTAGTCCACGCCGCCCACGGCGAGCACGCCCCAAATGGCGAGCCCGACCGCAGCGCCGTAGCGGCCGTCGAGCGCCAGCACCAGTACGCCTGGCCCCCACACGAGGCCGCTCCCCACCACCGGCAGGATCGCGACGATCACCGTGAAGACTCCCCAGAAGACCGCGTTGGGGAGGCCGGTGAGCGCGAATCCGATGGCGACGAGCACTCCCTGGACCGTTGCCGTGAGTCCCGTCCCGATCAGCGTCGAGATCGTCACGTCGTGGAAGCGCCGCTGCAGCTTGTCGGCGTTCAGGGCGGAGAAGGGGATATACGGCCGCACGGCTTCCCACACCTCGGCGGGGCGGAGCAACAGGTAATAGAGGCCGAAGAATGCGATCGTGAGGTTCAGCGCGAGGCGTGTGGCGGTGCCGACGAGGCTGAACGCCCCGGTGCCGAGCCACCCCACAATGCTGCGGCCGAGATTCGCGAGCTCGGGCCCCAGGTCCGTGCCACCGATGCGCAGCGCGGCGAGGCGGCCGAGGATGGGGCTCTTCACGACGCCGGCGGCGATCTGCTGGGCTTCGCTCACGATCAGTCCGGCGAACGACGCCCCCGGCACCACGATCAAGAAGATTCCCAAGAGCACGACGATCGTCGCCGCGAGCGAGGGTCTGATGTGCTTCGCCAGCCAGCGTTGCATCGGGGCGAAGATGACGTACAGAACGGGGATGCCAATCAGGCCCGTGGCGTAGGGGGCCAGCGACCACGCCAGGGCGAACCCCAGGAGCAGAACCACCAGCGCGGCGCGCTGGTGGTTCGTGTCCAGGAAGGCCATCAGTTATGGATCGTCATCGTCGAAGACGAAGGTCGAACCACCACCCGCGCCGCTGACCCGCTCGACTCGCAACACGCGCGAGAAAGTCCTGCCGTCCACCGTGATGCTGACCAGGTAGTCGCCGCTCGCGACGGCTGCGGGGCCACCACCTCCAAAACCTCCGGCGCCCCCCCCTCCGCCGGCAGGCGCTCGGCCGAACGACTGGGCGACAAACCCGAGCGCGCCGAAGCCGCCCCCCCCCCCGCCGCCTCCCCCACCGCCGCCCTGGCCCGGACGGCGCAGCAAGTTGCCCAGCTGTCCCAGCAGCCCGGGATCGGGCGCTGCCTCGCCGCCCCCCCCCTCGCCTGCGCCCTCGGTCGGTGCCGCGGCCGCCACACCTGTGGCGCTCGCCGCGCGCGGCGTGGTCTCGCCGGGTCGTTCGATAAAGCGCGCGCCGGCGGCGGCCGCCGCGCCACCACCTCCACCACCTCCAAAACCGAATCTCTGCGCCAGCCCCTGCACGTCACCCGCGAGCAACGCGGTCTTGATGGGATCGAGCAGCTGCGCGTTCCCGCCGGCTTTCGCGAGCGAGTCGAACACGACGTTGATGCGCGCCACGAGCCACGCGCTGTCGCGTTTCTGCGACGGTGAGAGCGGCGTGGGCGGGGGCGTCTTGCCCGCGAAGTTCCACACCACGCGATGCAGTCCCGCGCCCGCGGGTCCTTGCAGCGTGCGCACGGTATCGCCCGTGACGTCGCGAATCACCACGCGCGTGCGCGCGCGGCGGTCGCTATTCGCCGCCGTCAGGCGGTAGGCGATCTCCGCGCCGTACTGCGGGCTCTGCGCGCGGAACGCCTTGTGTCCGGGGCTGCCGCCGCCGAGCGGCGACTGGCCGTACTGATACGCGGTCTTGGGCTGGAACAGGTACGCCGTCGCCGCGATCACGCTGTCGGTCAGCTGCTCGAGCGGTGCGATCTCGACGATCCAGAGCGCGCGGCCGTGCGTCGCCGCGATCAGCTCCCGCTCGCGCGGGTGAATCTTCAGGTCGTGCACCGGGACGGTGGGCAGGCCGCTCATGAACTTCTGCCACGAGGCGCCGCGGTCGAACGAGACGTAGGCGCCGACGTCGGTCCCGACGAACAGCAGGTTCTTGTTGGCGACGTCTTCGCGAATCACGTGGACGTAGTTCGGTCCGCCGGTCGGCAGGTTGCTCGCGATCGAGCGGGACGTCTTGCCGAAGTCGGTCGTCACGTACACGTACGGGGCGAAGTCGTTGTTGCGATGATTGTCGAACGTGATGTAGAACGTCGCCGAGTCGAAGCGCGACGGCTCGATGCGGCTCACGTACGTGCCGGCGGGGACGCCGGGGAAACGGCCCGTCAAGTTTTCCCAGCTGCCGCCGTCGTTCTTCGTCAGCCAGACGTTGCCGTCGTCGGTGCCGGCGTACAGCACCCCGGGCCGCAGCGGCGACTCGGCGAGCGAGACGATCGTGCAGTACGTCTCCGCACCGGTGACGTCGGGCGTGACGCCGCCGGTGGTGCGGGTCGAGACGCGGATCTTCATCGTGTCGCGCGTCGTCAGGTCGGGCGAAATCGGGTAGAGATCCTCGCCGCGGCGCGTGGACTTCATCACCTTGCTGGCGCCGGCGTAGAAGATCTCCGGGTTATGCGCCGAGATCAGGAACGGCGTGTTCCAGTTCCAGCGCACGTCGATGTCCCCCGAGTCGGCCTTTTGGCGGGCGCGGAAATCGGCGAGGCGGCGCGCCTGCGCGCCGGTGGAGGGCTTGGTGGTGTCGGGTCGTTCAATGACGATGGAATCCTCGAACATCTGGTAGCGCGGCCGCCAATTGGGTTTCTGGAGGTTGGTGCGCTCGCCGGTCGCGAAGTTGAGGCGCGACATGTTGCCGCCCTGCGACTCCGCGTAGACGATGTTCGGGTCGGTCGGGTCCTGAGCCGTGTAGAACCCGTCGCCGCCGCCCACCGTCGTCCAGTCGGCGTTGGTGATGTCGCCCTGGCGGCGCCGCGAAGGGCCGCACCACGAGCCGTTGTCCTGGAACCCCGCGCAGACGCGGTAGGGGTAGCCCATGTCGTAGCTGACAATGTACGGCTGGCCGATCGCGAACACGTTCAGGAAGTCGTAGTTGCCGCCGCGGTCCCAGGTCTGCGACACGCCGCCGTCGTCGCCGACGATGAAGTGGTTCGCGTCGTTGGGATCGATCCACATCGCGTGGTGGTCGACGTGGATCCCCTGGGTCGCGTTGCCGACCGTCTTGCCGCCGTCATTCGAGAAGTTGACGGGCGTGGATGACCAATACACGCGATTCGGGTCCTTGGGGTCGACGCGCACCTGCGAGTAGTAGAAGGGGCGCACGTCGTTGCCGTTGGTCTTTTCCCAAGTTGCTCCCCCATCACCGGATCTATACAGCCCCGACGGCCGAGTTTGGGGAGCCTTCGTTTTGTCGGGGTGGGGGTTGGCGGTCGTGTCCGCCTCGAGCATCAGATAGATCACTTTGGGGTCCGAGGCGGCGATGGCGATGCCGATGCGGCCCTTGGTCGTCGTCGGGAGGCCGCCGCCCTTCACTTCGGTCCACGTCTTGCCGCCGTCGGTCGTCTTCCAGAGGGCGCTGCCGAGCCCGCCCGAGTTCAAGTAGTAGGGCCCGCGCTGCCGTTCCCAGCTCGCCGCGAACAGCACTTCGGGGTTCGACGGATCCATGGCGACGTCGACGAAGCCGGCGTGGTCCGAGACGAACTTGACGAGCGTCCAGGTGGCGCCGCCGTCCGTCGTCTTATAGAGCCCGCGCTCGGCGTTGGGCGCCCATGCTTGGCCCAGGGCGGCGACGTACACGATGTTCGGGTTCGTCGGGTGGACGACGACGCGGCCGATGGCGCCGCTCTTCTCCAACCCCGAGGGCTTCCAAGTCAGCCCCCCGTCGGTCGATTTGAAGATTCCGCAGCCGGGCGAGATCGTGTTGCGCGAATCTTCTTCGCCGGTGCCGGCCCACACCTGCGTCGTATCAGAAGGGGCGATTGCCAGCTCACCCATCGAGACGCAAGCGTAGTTGTCGAAGACGGGCCGGAACGTCGTGCCGTTGTTGGTCGTCTTCCAGATCCCGCCCGCCGCCGCCGCGACGAAGAACGTCTTGGAGGGGCTGGGGATGCCGGCGACGCTCGAGACGCGGCCCATCATGTTGGCGGGGCCGAGGTTGCGCCAGCGGAAGCCGGCGAGCAGCGTGGAGTCGAGGGTGACATGGCTTTGCGCAGCGACTGGCGCGGCGACCACCGCGAGGACGGTGGCAGCCGTCCACAGGCGACGAGTCATGACGGCCTCATCAAGAAGAAGGGTTGTGTGGGGAAACGGTGCAGCTAAAGAAGTACGGCCGCTAGGGGCACGGCGTTGAGGGGATTGGGCTGTGTGTGGCCGAGCCGCGACAGGTACGCATGGCTCATGTGCATACGTCAACTTGGGGTGAAAGCGTAGGGGCACGGCAATGCCGTGCCCCTACACTCCGCCCCTAAACGTGGCGTTAGTGCCGGCGCGTCGTCCTTCGGGCGGGTGCCGGTTTGTGAGGTGGGGCGGGTGCCGCGGGCGTCGGCAGGGCGACGTCGCTGTTCCAGATGTCCTGGGCCATGAGCCACTTGCCGCCTTCATTCACCCAGCGGACGATGTACTTGCCCGAGTCCACCGGCGGGGCGCCGGGGGGCAGGGGGACATCCTTGGCCCACCTCCACCACCAGCGGCCTTGCTCCACCGCCGCGGGGCCGCTCGCCCAGACCGAGTCACTGTGCACGCGGAGCGTGGGCTTCACGGCGTTCAGCGTTGCGAAGAAGGCGCGGATGGCCTCCTTGCCGCGCGTGGGCGCCATGTTGGGCGGCATGATCACCGCGTTTTGCGCGTAGAACTCCGCGATCGAGTCGGAGTGGCCCGTGCTCGTGAGCCGCGGCCAGTTGGCGTAGGCGGCGTCGATGGCCCGTTTCGCGTCCGCGGCGCTGCCCGGTGGGGGGGGCACGCAAGCGACCGCGGCGAGTAACGCGAGGCAGGTGACCTTGGTCATGGCGTGCGGGGCCGAGCCGTCGGCGGCAGCACGCCGTTGATCCGCAGGTAGTTCGCTTCCTGGCTGTAATGATCGGCCCAGTCGCCCACCGTGATCATCATCGCCGACGCGAGCGAGAATGGATTGGGGCCGAACAGCTGGATCGGTGCGGCCAGGTTCGAGTCGTCGAGTTTGGCGAACGCCGACTCACAGAACTGGAAGCTCTCCTTGAGCCGGGCGACGAGGGCATCCTTGCCGGCCGTCGTATCGATCGCGGTGCGCGTGGGCGGCGCCATGCCGGCGACCTTGCCGCAGAGGAGATCGTTCCCTTCGCTGATGAGGTGGACCTGGATCGCGGCGAAGCTCATCTGCGCCGGCGTGGGGCGGTAGCTGTACTTCTCCGCGGGCATCGCCTCGGCGGCCGCGACGAGGATACGCGCGTAGCGCTGTTCCATCTGGCGCAACGCGTCGGCGACGGGGCTCTTCGAGGCGGCGGCCGGCTGGGCCATCGTAGCGGCCTGGAGAAGCAGCAGGGATGCGATCAGCATTGTAGTGCCTTGGTTCGGGGAGGAGGGAATTCTGGGGTCTATCGTGGCGCACGTCCAGGGCTGCGACGTTGAAGGCTGCAACCCCCGCGACATGATGCAGGGCCGTGACAGTGGCGGCGGTGAGTCGGGCGGTGGCCGAATGCGCGGCGGCCGGGGCGGGTTCGGGGGCGGGCGTGGCGGGTTCGGTGGTGGGCGCGGCGGCCTTGGCGGACGGGAGGGCGGGGGAGGCGGCATGAGCGAGCAGCAGCGCGTGCGGATGCGCCAGACGATGCAGCTCGTGTTCACCACGCCGGCGTCGCTCGCGATCGTCACCACAGACTCGACCCTCACGCTCGACGCCGACGGGGACACGCTGGTGCTGCCGACGAGCGGCCGCAAAGTCCGTCGTGCGGCGGCGGTGGAGGGGGAAGGGGCCGTGGACATCAAGGGGCACTGGCAGGGGAACGACTTTGTGGTGGAGCGCAGCGTGTCCGGGGGAGGGAAGGTGACGGAGGATTACCTGCGCTCCGCCGATGGGAAGCAGCTGTTTGTGATCGTGACCTTTGAGGCCGGGCGCCGCGAGATCACGTTTCGAAGGATCTACGATCCGGGGGAGTAGCGGTAGACCAACAAAAACAACGGGCCACTCCGAAGAGTGGCCCGGACCCGCCCGGTACGCATTTACAACCTAGTGAGTCGAGGCTGGGCTCGGTAGTTGTGGACCCCGGGCCGCCGGCCCGGGGTCAGCCGCGCTCAAGGGCGGGCTTTGCGGGTCGGTGGACGGCGGCTATCTTCCGCATTCTTGCAGTTGGAGGTTTTGTGGGGAGCGGGACAGTCTGTCCTGTGGCCTACAACCGGAACACCACCGTGCGTCTGTTGACGTGCACCGGTTGACCGTTTACCAGCTTTGTCCGGGACGTAGCGCAGTCCGGTAGCGCACCTGAATGGGGTTCAGGGGGTCGCGGGTTCAAATCCCGCCGTCCCGACTGGTCTAACGCGAAGCACCGTTGGCAATTGCGCCGGCGGTGCTTTGTGCTTCAATAAGCGGTGGTGCCGTTTGTGGTGCTGTTTTGCCAACCACCTGACCCGCATCAGGGGGTC
>WNGR01002857.1_pt1 | contig 31930 bp, 25 predicted proteins | sample 5407581 | NCBI WGS metagenome assembly WNGR01 (sample SAMN13153383, study PRJNA577476) | soil metagenome | isolation source: 80 cm soil or saprolite under Garry oak tree replicate 2 | place: USA:California | collected 2016-06-15
GCGGCGATCATTAAACAGTTTGTCGGCTCAAATACGATGTTCGTGTATGACCGTCCGCGATGGATGTGCCGCGAGGGCATATGAAGATTAAGGTCAACGTCTGGCATCCATTCAAGCAGCGTCGGTCCCTGACCAGACGAGTCAGATGAAATCACCGACAGACGAGGTCGAGTGGGTGAGTAAGCTCCATACCTCATCAGAGTACAGCAAGAAGTCACCCTTCCCATCCCACAGTGAGGTCGCCGTGAACGCGTGCACGACGGCATGTCCCGAGGGAATAACTTTGACGCTCGCTCTATCGGTCTGCACGACCCAAGACGGATTTTCACCTGTCAGGAACACCCCTGATAGGGTCTTATCGGGCGCCGGTGATGTGACAAAGGGGATCAGCTGCCGTGAGATACGCCGGTGCTCGGCGAGCGCCGTTGATTCCTGCTCCTCAGCGTGCTGTATCTCAAACGCGCGGGAACACGTCCTTGCAAATTTCACAGCGAGCGTGCTCGTCCGTGCTGGTGGTATTGGTTCCGAGCTAGGCTCAGCCGGGAGCGCTTGATAGACGGCAAGTTGGCCACATCGGAGGAAGACCTGCGGTCGCGACCATCGTCAGCCCAAGCAAAAGAAGCAGAGAATTAGGCGCGTGCCGTACCAGCAGATAAGGCCAAGGTGCCGTCTCTCCAATAGGGGAGATGAGAATCTGCTCAATGTCGAGCTCCTGGGGTCTACGGGGAGGATCTTGGGGTAGGGAAAGGGCAGGAGGGTCAAACGAGTCAACTAGGATGCTCTGTAGTGACGCAATCGCGGTGGTAGAGAACGCCAAAGTCAATTTGGGGAGGGTCCAAATCTACACGGACGGACGGAACATCACTGGTGAGAACGGGTAACGGTCACGTGACGCGCTCTGACCTCAACAACGCCCTGCGGCCTGCACAGCATGAGCCACTGGGTTTTTTGGCCTGCGTTCATAGCGGTTTGGAGGGTTGATGTAGCAGGTTGTGCATCTCCGTTTGCAGAAGGTGCATGTTCGTTAACACGAGCTTTGAATATGCCGGTCGAGTCCGTAAAGAATGAGCCGGCAATATAGCGCGAAGTCTTTTGGCATAATGATCAACGCCTATACAGAGCGAAATGAGACTGAAACCCACTTTCTCCCCCATTGGCGACATGTCTTTTCGTCGGATCTTACCGCGCTCGGGTTCTCCAATAAACAGACCGATGGTGTCATCCTCGCGCAGAATGAACACGAATGGATCACAGATGCTACAATATTTGATCCTGGGGCGTTGGTTGTTGCCCTCCATGTCTTTAATGATTTGTCGCTCGGTTCCGTCTGTCGTAAGATCAGCGTTAGCGCTCTGCAGAGCGGGGAATTGTGCGACGTACCAGGTTCAAGCACCCGGATGGCATTCGATAGCACGTGTAGGATCGCGGTGCCTTGGAAGAACGGTGCAGCACCGACGGTAACCCCCTGTATGCGAGTCGTGATCGTAATATCACCCTTGGGCGTGCGGGTCCCGAACTGCCACACATTCGTGTCAGGTCGTTAGCTGTGCTCGAGAGAAAGAGGGGGAACACACGCACACGCGAGAAGCCTGGCGACGGGATGGCATCCGTCCCGAGGATTAAGGAGTCGTTCTCTGCGTGGAATGGGTTCGCGGGGCGGTCATACGGCACGCCATTGACCTTCACCGCCGTTCGCACAGGGAGGGACCACACGCCGCGCGCACCACCGATTGCGTGGAGTTTACGCTTCGTGCGGGTGGGAAGGTCACGCTATGCAGCCCAGGGGTGAATGTGCTCGTAAGCGGTGGGTCGGCGGGAAGGGCTAGGGGGTGATGGCACAGACCTGGAAGAGGGTGAAACCCCCTAGTGAGTTTGACCCTGTGGCGGTGATGAGCTCCGGCACGAAGCGGTCCTGCGGTGAGGATTACACGGGGTGTTCATTAGCGTGGTGGCGCAGAGCCGGCTCTACACGGGGCTTACCCCGTTCTTCGCGAGGGCAAATGTCAGATCGGAAATGGGTCCATACGCGGGAAGGGAGTCGCATAATGAGAGATGGATCACGGTCCGCGTCTTCGCCGATGGTGCAGCCGAGGCAGAGGGCAACGGGTCGGGGCTCGATGTACCGTATATGTCTGAAACGCACTCATAAACGATCGGTTGTGACACACGTGGGGGGGTCGGACATACCGTCATCGTCATCGAGGTCCATCGCGTTTCCGACATCGACTACCGCAGCGGGCCCAGAAGTGGCCATTTCATCTAGGTCGGTAACTGGCTCCTCTACACTCGCGGTCCGAAGTAATGCAGATGGGCCTACTGTGCTCCCAATGAACAGATGCTCGCGGTGCACTTGGCGAACAACCGTAGGAGGGGACGTTTGGGCTAGCGCCGCACCCGTTACGAGACGCGACACTACTTTGCCGTCGACGACAAATTCAATGGGGATTATGGTGCCATCTACAAGAACAACAAAAAGAGTGCGTTCGTCGACGAATGCCATCCGCGCCCCCTCGAGGCGCAGTTCATGCATGCCCGCGGGTGTGGAAAGGGTTGGCATGTCGCTCACGCGTGGCAGCCAGCCGTTCACAGGGAGGGCAACACGCCGCGTTGCTTGATCAACATGGATGACCGCATTGCTCGCTAGGATAGCCACCCCACCCAATGATGACGAACACGGGATAAGAGACAAACAATCATATGGCAAGCCGTCGACCTTCGTTATGGTGGGGTATATGCGGGAAACAAGATCGAGGGTGAATATGTACAGTGACATTGTATCTTTGAATTCTTTCAAGCGGCTGTGGGGTTCATTAAAATGAAAACGAAGTGTCGAGGTAAAAAAAAAAATGGAAGCTCACCCAGTCCAGGTCTGCTGGGGCTGGAACAATACCGCAACAGTGGGATTGTTGAACCCGGGAAGGAAGGCAAAATCGACAACGTTTTTGATGTGTTCATCTACACTTGCGGCAAGATCGAGGACGAAACTGGGGGAATAAGGCACGTCCCTGTCCCACGGTGAGCTTAATGATGAGGATCGCAATGCGTCAAACACACCTTGCTCTGAAATCTTGTTCCATGACGTCGAGATCCGCTTGGGATTGGTAGAAGGGCAATATGGCGAGGGCATCCTTTGGAAGAGATAGTGCGGCGCACCGAGATGCGGGGTCGGACCGGAGTTCTGATTTGAATAAGACCGTATCGAGGGAGAGCTAGACCAGTGAAATGAAGGTGAGATTCCGGCAATGATGCTTATCAGAAGCTCACAAGCTGAGGGGCGCGTTCATACGTGTGGATAGAAACGGTGATCAAATCGTGTACGGCGGCAGACCACTCCAATAAGGCTATCTGGGTGATGTCAGTAGACTTAGCGGAAGATGAATGAGGAAAGCGACGTCAACCAACTTTCGCGTCCTTGAATGACACAAGTAGACGATCGAGTCTGTCTTCAAACGATGACATGATGCGGACGCTCTCTAGCCCGGTGACTGTTCCATGTAGACGGTGTTCACGAATAAAGTGGAAGCGGATAACGGTTGGTGGGTGGCCTGAGCCCCGAGGGCCGGTGAACTGGGGGGAATGACGACGGAGAATCAGCTCAATTGTTCGAAAGACTGACGTCCATGCCCAAGAATTGGGGGAGAAAGGAAGAGGTAAATGACTGTCATTGGGGAGGGGCGAGGGATCGACATAAATATTCGAAGTCACCTTGACAGAGCCCATGTTGACGAAACCTTCACCCTGACTATCCATCTCAACCTCGCCCTCAACTGCTTCAGTACCTCTTAGCACGTCTGCCCTTCGATTGGGTTCGTCCTGGTGCTGGAACGATATGGGCGCGGGATTTTCCGCGACTTCGAAGATTCGAAGAATGTTAGCGCGTGCGACGACGACATTGTATAGCGCGCCTTGAGAAGGACGGGGGTGAGAAGTGGAGGTTGAGGGTACGGCGGAGTCAGAAAGAGTCGCGGGAGTTAGTTTGAGAGTTGTAGCATATTCGACACCACTTGGTGGAAGAATTTCCTGATACAACGCTTGCATCGCGAGTTCGGTGCAGAAAAGAAGAGGGGAAGACGTATGGGCCACTAGCCAGATAGGGTTGCCTCCGCCAATCGTAGTATCAAGTGCAAAGTCGAACAACCCAACCCCGAACCCAACACTCGACTTGGCGATGTCTTCATCACCAGAATAGGCGTGGGAACACAACTCAATTCTGTCACGTGAGCATCCCCCCTTTTATGGTAACTGTCTTGCGCGTAAACGCAACGATCGACGACCTCTTGAATCTCACACCTGGATCTGAAGGGACCGACAAGCCTGTATCTGTAGACCCCGTCATACTTGATCATGGTCCAGCCGACTAGATTTCGACTATCACACCTCACCAGAAGGGGCAGACCTCACCTCGCTGTTCGCGCGTGTACACAGCACTCCTTTCTGGGATTACATTTGGGGCATATCAACGCCTGCCCCCCTAGTGGTCCGGCTCGTGTAAAAAGCATGATCTCTTGGGCTAACCAGGGGTTTCCTTCCGACCATAAGACCCTTCCAGTCGACGTGACTTGGTCGAAACGCCCTCCAACCCTCTACGCCAGCCATAAAACAGTGCTTCCCCTGGCTCCATGGCGTCCTCTAGAATCTCTCGCAGTGTACCCGCCAAGGTTTGTTTGTCGCTACCCCGCCCCACCCTCCACCCCACCCTCTGCCTAGATACGGCTGGCTAATTCATATCTCAGAACTTCGTCATGAATCTACCCAGGGCGCTTCGCATGTTCGATAACACCACAAATGCTCCCTCTTCCTACCCCACCACCACCGTTTCGGACCAAAAGTCCGCCGGGGCCCTCACCCACATTTCAAAAGTCCCCACCCCTCCCATTGAGACTTTTTTCAATCCCTCCAATTACGTCCACCGCTCCGCAATCGACACCGCATACGAGCAGAAAAACTCAAATGGTTCGCGAAAATTTGGTATCTATCCCTCCGCTGCAAAGAACACTTTTGTGTATGAAGCCTCCATCTCATCAAAATCCGACTTCTATGACGACGAAGACTCTTTTTTCTCTGCCCCAGACGATGCCTCTGTCCTCGCTAGGAGTAGTCTGGAGACTCTTCAAAGTGTCTTTGGCATCCGCGACGACGGATCGGATTCCGATGGCTCGGATCATTCTCCGTCCCGCATTATCCCCCCAAACCTACCAGCTCTCATTGAAGCCCAAAAAAACTTCAATGCCGGAGTCATCAGTGTGGCTTTACCAGAAGGTGTGGTCGTTCTTTTGTTTGTGGCCTATTCCTTTCGTCTTATATTCGTTTTGCCACACAGGCTCGGTATCATCAGATTCCGACACCGATAGCACCGTCACAGAAGGCCCTTACAGCGGTCAGGATTCTGCCCCTGATGCCACTTCGTCCGCCATGCAGCGATATTATGCAATGATGTCATCCCGTCCTCCCGTCTCTGAGGACCGTCGTATCCTGCCCCCGCCTGTGCAATCACAGCCCCAGAATAGCATCATTGCCCCGCGGGGACCCCCAGGGATCGCGCGGCAATCAGCGCCCGTCCAACGCCGGCAGCAGGACATCCAGACCCCCCTGCCTCGCGACAGCCTCGTGCTTCCGCCTGCAGCACCCATGCAACGGCGAGATTCCGGCTACGCTGGGCGTCCTGTGATTCCCCGCCGCCCATCCCTCGAAAGGGAGCAACGGACTATCCTTCCCCCAGGGCTGTCCACCTCACCTGGCCACTCCTCCATCACGGGACAGCCTTCAGCCCCACCCGCATACACTCCAGGAAGACCTCGCCGGGACTCCCTGACTCAACAGGCTCGCCGTGATTCGGTCTCTGCCGCGCCACAGGGTCCCATACAGCCCGGTCGCCGCGACTCTTTCTCGGCACCTCAGCCTCCTCCACAAAGCGTTCACCGCAACTCGGTTTCCGCTGTCCCCCTCCCCGTGCGCCGGGCTACCGACCCCCTTCCCGCCTCTAACCCTTCGCCAGTCTCCGCGCGACGTTCGTCCGACTCTGCACCGCGCGGACAGGGGCTCCTCGTGTCCACGCGCGTACGATTCAACGACGAGAACCTGATCTGCCCGTCGCCGATCCCGATGCACGAGCGGCGCAGGGGCTGGCACAACCGCCGCGGGTACGTCTTTCTAAACCTTCGCTTGTAGTGGTTTTGCTGACAACGGAATCTTTCTCACAGTGACCAGCTTTGGACGAATAAGGGGGATTACAAGCCGGCACCGCCAGGGCAGGAGTACCCCCCTGACCTCTCGGCCTACCCGGACTATGGCGAGGGCTGGATGAACGAGGAGGGCATGCGCATTGACATGCAGCACCGCCTCATTCCCAAGCCCCCATTGCGCTCCGCGCTGAAGCGCCCTCGCCAGCCGAGCAACGCAGGCGCCAACCCTCCACCGTTCCTACCTATGCGACCCTGACCCCGGCTGGAGCCGTAGACTCTTATTCTTGCTAATTTCTTTTCATATTAAACTGCCTCCCCGCCGCAGGCGGAAGGCCCATCATTATCACCACCACGACCTAACTTATGAGCTTAGTCGCTTTATTTATTGTCGTTCTGCAGCAGCTCAGAACCTCATGGCCATATTACCTCCCGGACGACATAACGGCGTCTGCGTCGCCGCCCTCCTCATTTCCGAACCATCCCGTAGTTACCTTCTTTGCACGCACCCTGTCGAGATACCTCGCATGCACACCCGCATATTATCTTCCATAGCAACAGCAATAAATAAAATATACAACCACCTAACTCATGAGAGAAGAAGCTCCCATCGTGCGTGCGTCGGCGGCCGTGCATGAGTTCCGGAAGGTGACGGAAGCGAACTTGAACGAGGCAGGATTTGTGATGAGCCGGAAGTGACACCAACGGGAGCTCCAACGTACCACACTACACTACACCACTTCAAAGTAATCACACACATGACCACGATCGACCCTGAAAGAAGACGCGGACGCGGACCCGACAGTGATCTGCCCGACAGTGACGAACCTCCTTTGGAAAGGCCTAAAGAGTTGCGATCAAGCTTACTGTAGCACCAGGGCCCAGACACAAGTGCACAGGACACGCCTTGCCGACTCGGACAGGTGAGGGTACTGTATCGATGATAAATGTGTCAACCAAGCTTGAAATCGGGGGTACTCATTACCCCACTTCACCAACCTAGACTCCAGCGAAGCGCGCATATGATACACGCGGATTCCCTCTGCCAGTATCACAGGCGATTGGGTGTTGGAAAATTTACACAACACGACATGCGGACTACAGTACTACATCACGGGTGGTACCTCAGGCTACCGGTGGGACCCCATGATGTACAACCACCCCCTGGCATGCCTAACGCACCATTATCGTTACTGTACAGTACTGTATCTTCCCAAACTACGATTACAAAGCGATATTATCTGCATCCAATCAGAGCGGCAAATCCTTCCTTCTAAGCGCTCGCCGACCGCGCCGGATCGAAAGGACGAACGAAAAAGAGAGGAACCTCGAACTGGGCAGTCGATGGCAACGGGTGCTAAAAACAACATAGCGTACACGGGAGGAAGAGGGAAGAGGGGAGGGGAACGAAAGGAAACACATACGACTGCTGATCACATTCGACAACTTGTAGCATGTGAACGCGGAACGCAACATCCCCTCCCCGAAGGATGTGCATGTATCGCGATTATCATAGTACTGTATGTCTGGAGTGATTACTAGTAGAACGCGTTCTGCTTCGAGCGCTTCGAGCGCCGGCCACCTGGAGCGCTGCCGAGCACTCCACCGGTGACCCCGAAGCCCGCGAATCCGCCGTCCGAGCTACTGCTAGCGGGACCGGGGCCGGGGCCAGTCCTCTCCCGTCATCATGCATCATGGTCGGGCCGCCTACATATCAATTCTGATGTTCTTATCTCGCAACACCCTCTGAGGAGTCGCATCACTTCTGTCGTTGTTTCCCGAGTTCGACCTCTTTAAATCGCGCTCTGCTCTGCTCTCCTGTGTCACAAGTTTGTGACATGTCTATCAGGTCGCTAGTAGGGCCGACCACGGCCCACCTGTGTGTCAGCGGTGTGCGACATTGGGAGTAGCACATCCATGCCGCAAACAGACGGCGTAAGGCTGTGTCGATCTGTGCGCCTCGTTTGTGAATAGGTGAATGCGCAAGTTCAGGGCGTAGTTTTCGCAGCTTTTCGCAGCTGGCTAGCTTTTCTTCCTTCCCAATTGCCTGACCCACCCTCAGACGGCCCACGGTTTGCCTTCTTGTTTCTCGTACTAAACCATGAATTCGCAATGTAAGCCTGAATCTCCATGTCCGAATCTTCCTGTTTGTAATTCCCGTACCTTACAGCCTCCATCGCCGTCCTCGACGACGGCATCACTTTTTTTCAGGGCGCACACTCACAATTCCCTCGATCACATTTTATCCACATCCTTGGCGTCCACGGACTCGCAACGGCGCGATTCATGCGCTATGGCTGGTCAGAAGAGAAGGAAGATCTTGACAAGTGCATCTTACACTTCACCGAGGCGATCTTACTTCCCCCCCTTCCCATGGCCGGTGTTGGCTTCAATATTATCGAACTTCTCTTCCGACTCGCGTCAGCTCTTCTCAATCGCTCCAAGAAGTTCGGACAGCTCGATGACGTCCGGTATGCTATCGAGTACCTCCGGTACTTGCGAGGACTACCCCTTGATTCTTTCGACGTTCTGAGAAACAAAGCCACAGAATCACTCATCGAGGCATTGTGCCTCCACGTTCAGCTGGGCACCCGTGATGCAACACGGAATATAGAGGAGGTGCTGGTGCTCTGCCACGAACTCCTCGCCTCGGACATCTCGACGGGCTTTCCCACCGCAGCTTTTACATCCTTGTATCCTGCTATCCACGCCGAACTCTTTCGAGGACGGCATGGCCCGTTGTTGGATGAAGCCATTGGATGCCTCCGGGACGCAGTCAAGGTGTGCCCACCACATTTACACCAAGTCCACCTCGGCCTGGCCGGCGCACTCTATGATCGCTTCGCTATGACTCATTCAAGAGATGATTACGAGGACGCAAGAGCACTCTTTGAAAGTGTCGTCTATCCCAATCACTCTGGAGAGAATCTGGACTCTGAACAGCTGCTAGCTTTGATGGGTCTGCTCGGGCTCGCATACAGCCGAGCAACCTACTTCAAGAACCCAGAATACTTCGAATATCTCATTGTCGCTCCATGCTCGGCTGTGCTTCCCTTCCGAAAGGTGTTCGTTCTCATATCACCGGGACCTTGGTGCTTTGCGCAAGAAGGCGCTTTCAATATCACGGTCTTTCTGACGGCCTTCAGAAAGCAAGCTCCTTTGATCCAGAACTTGCCAGGATTGTATCTTCTCAAGACCTAGCCGTATTGGAGGATCTCTCCTACTTTGACGCTGTTCGAGAGACTTATTCGAAGACGGCGATAGAGAAGAAAATTCTGGATCTTGAGGAAATGCTCTCCAATACACGTCCAGGGACCCCACGTCACAGCAAGTGCTTTGATCGCCTTGCAGGGTGGTACAGAACCAAGTTCTCCCTTACCAACGATATAATGGATGTCGAAGAATCCATCAAATATTGGCGGTTGTCACTTGATGCAGCTGATTCCGGTGTTCTGTCAAGTCCAAGATCCGCTTACCTCGTTCGGCTGTGCACCACCCTCGTGCTCGCGTTCTAACGTACCAACGAGATCAGCTACCTCGACGAGTCAATTGTCCTCTGCCATGATATTCTCAAAGGCGCAGAGGGGATGCACTTTGATACTATTCGGCTGCTTCTATCATTGTTATTTGCGCGCTTATCTTTATTCAATCGAACAGAGGATCTGAATGAAGTCATGCGATTAATTCCATTGGCCATCGATAATCGGCACGCACGGGCACGTGAGGGATTCCAACTTTCATGCTCCTGGGCATACATTGCGCGACGCATCAGGCACCCCTCTGTTTCGGTGGCGTATGAGAAGGCCATGGTATTGATGCAAGACTCCTTGTCCTTCTCACCCACGATACAAATTCAGCATGACCGTCTCGTCGCGATGGATGACTATTTGTAAGAAGATGCCATTAGACTACGCGTCGTACCAAGTGGATTTGGGTCAACTTGAGGCGGCCATCGAGACCCTAGAGCAGGGGCGGGCGTTACTCTGGTCCGAGATGCGTGGCCTCCGTACCCTGATAACTGAACCTATCGAGGAAGACCTGCCGTTGGCCAAGAGACTGGCAGAGATTAACCAAGAGCTCGAGGCGGTGACCATGTCCATCGCACCAAGCAGGAGGCTAGAAACCGAAAACAATGGAACTCAGGGTAGCGATGGGATGGACGCTTTCGGGCGTCTTTTCGTAAGGCAACGGAAACTCCTAGAGGAGCGCGATGCGCTCGTTTCACAGACCCAAGGCCGTCCGGGGTTCGAGAGATTCTCAAAGACGCCATCATTTGCGACTCTTCGATCTGCCGCTTCGCATGGCCCCGTGATCATCATCAACCATTGCGAATGGCGCTGTGACATCCTCATTCTCCTCAGTGACGCACCTCCTTCACTTATCCCAACTCCCGAAGATTTCTTCGACCGCGCAAGCAAATTGAAAGACCGTCTCTTAGATATACGAAACAATTGTGGACTCGACTCGCCGGAATACGATCTCACGCTAGGTTTTGTGCTATCGGAGCTGTATCAGCTCGTTGGAAAACCTGTCATCCAGAGATTGCGCAAAATTGGCATACCGGAGCAATCGCGAATTTGGTGGTGTCCCACATCCGCATTTTGTTCGCTTCCTCTCCACGCCATAGGTCCTATTCCACCGACAGATGAAGTCAAGGTCAAGCCACAATATATCTCGGACCTGTACATATGTTCCTACACCCCGACCCTCTCCGCACTCATCGAATCTCGCAGTCGCGATGCACACCCTTCGGGAAATTCCTCACTGCTCCTTGTAGCGCAGCCGGACACATCTCTTCCAGATGCGCAAACGGAGATCAAAATCATACAGGCCTTATCAGTGCAAGTGACGAGCCTTGTCTCAGAGGACGCGACAAGCTCTGCAGTGGTTGACGGACTCAGAGGCCACCAACTTGTTCATTTTGCCTGTCACGGTACACTTGAGAGAGCGAAGCCCTTTGACGCGTCGTTCGAGCTTCACGGGGGTGATCGCCTCACCCTTCTTGAGATTGTCCGCTCTCGACTTCCATCCGCTGAATTTGCGTTCCTTGCAGCGTGCCACACCGCAGAGCTGACGGAAGCCAGCGTCCCAGACGAGGGATTGCACCTGGTGGCAGCGATGCAATATTGCGGATTCCGGAGCGCAGTCGGGACGATGTGGGCGATGGCCGACGTCGACGGGCCAGACCTTGCCAAGCACTTTTACAAGTCAATGCTCTCTAAAAAGAAGAAAGGCATACCGTATTACGAAAGAGCTGCAGAGGCACTCCGGGACGCTGTGCAGAAGTTGCGGAGAAAGAAGAAGATTTCCTTTGAGCGATGGGTGAATTTCGTGCACTATGGTGCATGAACACGAAAGGGTGTCCGGTTACTATATGTGGGCAATCTAGCACATCTCTGAATGACAATTCCGCTTACTTGCCGACTGTGTGACACGGTGGAACCGCGATTGAGTACAGGAGCTATTGTGGTGATTGTTCTAGGCGCCGTATGGAGGTTCGGAGTCTTGGTTGATAGTTGGTGTAATGACACTCGAACGTACGTTTTCCATGAATCTACAACGGGGACGTCCGTCCGTTGATGAAGGCATCAAGTTACCTTGGAGGAACCACACGGCCGTTCCCCTGAGCTGAACTCTCATGCAACGTCGTGGTTCGTCGATGGGTCCAGAGGAGAGTGCCAAGTTGGAAGGAGCTGTTGTTGTAGTTGGCTCCGTGTGAGCACTTAGGGCGTCGGCAATGAGCGCTAAATAAGCCACGGCGAGATTCCGAGGGATAACGCTCGGTTTAGGGCGTGTGGTGGCATTGATGAGGGGGGTGGGGCGCTGGCCTTTGAATGGGAGTGTTCTGCGTGGCGTTGGAGGCCATCAGCTTTCCTGACGATTGTGTCGTTGGGCCTGCGGCCTGTCGGTGCTCTGTGTTTCAGGTGTCCCCTTAGCCATTTGTGGTTCCGCTTTTCGAGTCCTCGGATCCCTGGGCTTAGAGAATGCTCCGATTCTCTCATCTTTCACCTTCCTTTCTCGGTAACCACCATCGTCTAGTTTTAGACGCCGTAGTTCACCGTAGCATACCTTCGACATAACATATAGAGACAACACGACTCTCAAAGCAAAGCTTTCCCAAATCAAAACCTTTGAGAAAAAAGGGCTCTATGGCCCACACCGAAGGCAGAAAAGGTTTGAGACCCCCGGACCCCTTGGGGACGAGTATTGGCGCCTCCCAACACGGCGCCGAGCAACGTTGAAACTTCTTCAACTGACGAAAACGCCTTTATGGCGGAGGACGTAGCCTATGCGCCTATGCCCTCATTCTCGCAACAGTCCCCAATGTCGCTTTCCCAAGAGAGCACAACCGGGGAGGTACAGCTAGCCGCTCCGGGGGAGACCCCAGCTCCGGCTTTGGTTCCCTGGGCTTTCCCGTTGAACTCGCAGGAGGAAGGAGAGGCACACAACCCCCTAGGCTGACGGCCTACCACACCATAGATAAGAGGGGCGTCGCTCCCCAGAACGATTCGGAGATGGGTGAAGCGGCCCCGGCCCGGGGCGCCGCTGGATACCCCGCTCACCTCAACTTGAGCCCAAGGAGTGCGCGCTCGAAATTTGACGAGACTCAATAAAAATAAAAATAAAAATAAAAATAAAAAATTTGACGAGACCAAAGTATAAGGCTCAGGGACTGGGACTACGAGGCTCTGAGTCATTCTAGAGGAGCTTTACTGCATGAGAATGGCGCGGCGAATGCACGAAGAAACTCCCGATGTAGAGATATGTGGTAAGATACCATTCGGTGCAGACTTTGCCCATGGTTCTCCGAGATGATCGGGCAATGTGGCGGACGGTCATCTAAACCTCAGGCCGTTGGAAGCGCGGTCGTGATACTTTTGTTTTCCGAAAGACGCGTATGACTGGTGATCACATTCTCGGACCATTCCTCAGGCCTCAGGTCCTTTAAGGTCCGTGTCGCATCGTGATTGCGTCGCGGTTTTGTGCCACCTCCGTCTAACGTCCCGTCCAACCTGGATGGCTAAGAGACGGCCAGAATCTCGCGACTGGCCACAAGTCCACGACAGTGGTTTTCAAATTGAACCAAGAGGAGTTATTAAGTCATAGAAAGAGTCCTGAGCGGGCCGCACTTCGGATCCATATGCATAGATGGCGACCGTGTAAGCTTATCAAGAGGTCATCGGAGGGTATCTACATGACGATATTAAGATTGATCTGCAGCGCGGAAGTGGCTCGACAATGAATGAACACACCTATTCATCGTCATTGTTGCTTCTATTTTGTCTCTGATTCGATGGTAGCCAAGTAACTGGACGTTGATTGAACATCGGCCACGGTGGAATAATCACCTTCAACAATAGCGGTTCAGTAAACGAGCGACGAGAAAACCAACTCGTACCGCAAGCATGGCACCAACTCCCAGGGCAAAGACTGTGAACGTCAATCGAATGTACTGGAGCAAGAATCCAAGGAAGAGTGCGAATATTTGGATAAGGATGTCCGGGGTCGGCGAGAGGTTGCATTGGAGTTTGAGACACGACCAACGCACCGCCAACTCCATCCGTTCCACAAGCTTTTGGCCTTCAAAGTCCTACATCTTTGTCACGAACCTCCTACGTTCTGAATCATGTGCACATTATTTTCCCCTCGAAATATTTCTGAAGGCTGGACATGATGATGGCGGGTTGCTGAGACCTGCACGTGATACTTACACCTTTGGAAAGCGGTCGCTTCCGGCCCGACCGCCAAGCTGGCACTCATTTGTCTCCCACTTTGCGTTCATTAATTTCGGGCTCGTTTTAGGCTTCTTCCGGCACTCTAAGATACAAAAGGAGACCCATATATTCCTTTGTGCCTCGATGACGGCGGAAATTCTGCGGGTATCTACCCAACATGCCCCTCTTCCAGGATATTTTGATTTGCCCTTTGGTCTGCCTAACAACAGGATCAAAGAATCCCTTGGGTTATCACTGCATGACTCCAAGCTCTCGATCTCTACAGAAGGATTCACGTCACAGGACGCAAGAGCTGAACAAATTCACCTCTTTGATGTCTTTCGAATTGGATACGTCGTGCCGCCGCATATCCGCTGGTCTGCGATCTGCAACTTGGGTTCGGTCTGCGCGTTCCGCGGGTAAATCCGGCTTCGATGAATTTTAGAATGCCACCTTCCATCGGGCTGTCATAGTTCATCTAGCCTCGTAATAATTAACAGGGAGAGCACGTAAGTTACTTCATTCGATCTTGGGATGGAAGCAACCCGAGGCGAGGTGAACTATATTCCTGTACCAGAGGTCTTCACACGAGTCGGAATCAAATTTCAGGTCACTTTCCTTCTGAAAGGGAAGGGAACATACAACTGATGGTCTCTATGTGGCCTGCGTCTACAACGGCAATGGTACTGATATGAACACCATGTTCACATATCAACGAATAGGCGGTCGTCTCTGCTGTCAGCAATAACTGTCAGACAACACTTTCCTCTGCACAGCGAGGCCAATGATTCGGACTATGGGACCCAGCTTGATAATTGATCGCTGCCACGACGACCTTTGAACTCACGACATGTCACAACCCAATTGCCAGCCCAGCACTGCGTGCAATTGGGAAAAGAAGTCTGGGGATATCCAGCGACTACAGTACCCGGAAAATCTGCACTGCCTACTGAAATGCGGCGGTACTTAATTGTATATGAAGTACAAGGTGTATGGAGAAATGTAGAAAGAGCGACGTCGCTTTCCTGCCACCTAGACAGCCTGAGAGAGCTGCAAGGGCACTCCGGGACACTGTGCAGAAGTTGCGGAGAAAGAAGAAGATTTCCCTCGAGCGACGGGTGAATTTCATGCACTATGGTTGCACGAACGCGAACGGGTGTCCTGTCACTATATGTGAGTAATCTGGCGCAATAATTCCGCTTACTTGCCGACTGTGTGGCACGGTGGAATCGCGATTGATCGTACAGGAGTTATTGTAGTGATTGTTATGGACGCTGTATGGAGGTTCGGAGTCTTGGCTGACAGTTGATGTAATGGCATTTGAACCTACGTTTTCCGCGGATCCACAAAGGGGACGGACGTCCATCGATGAAGGCATCAAGTTACATCGGAAGAACTATACGGCCGTTCCCCTGGGTTGGGTCCAGAGGAGAGTACCAAGTTGGAAGGAGCTGTTGTAGTTGGCACCGTGTGAACACTTGAGGCTTCGGCAATGGGCGCTAAATAGCAACGGCGAGATTAGATCACAGACAATCAGGCCGTGGGACCTTTGGTGTCTACCCGTAGTAAGACACCCCCCTTCACTTGACGCACCGTTATTTTATCGCGTTACTGTATCCCAAACTACGTTACAAAGCGATATTATCTGCGCCTGGGGGAGGAACGAAAAAAAAGAGAAAAGGAACACTGATACAACTGCTGGTTACATCCGACGACTTGGAGCATGGAACGCGGAACGTTCAACGTCCCCTCTCCCCTCTCCCTCCCTCCACCACCCTGAAGGGTGTGTGCGACTAGTATGAATGATTGGGACGCGCCCTAGCCAGCGCGCTTCGAGCGCCAGCCACCACCCGGAGCGCCGCTGAGCACGCCGCCGGTTACCCCGAAGCCCGCGAATGCGCCGCCCGGGCCACTGTTGGCGGGACCGGGACCGGGGCCGGGGCCAGGGCCAGGGCCGGGAAGTTCGCTGGGACCAGTGACCGGACTGCCCGTCTTAGTGTGGAATGTAGGCCGGAAGGAAGACTGGGGAACGGCCTGGATCGAAAGGAACTTGTTTGGAAGCGGACGGTCCTCTGTGTTGTACTAACAGGGGTCATTGTAAGAAAAAAGCGTGATGGGAGGGTCAAGAGCTTACTTGGAACTCGAGGCCGATCCCGTCCGCCTCAGAGACGTCCAGGAGCTTGACGAGCTTGCGCCCGATGCTGTTGACCTTCTCGACGTCGTCTTTTGAGCGTGTCCAGAGCTGGATACGGTCGACCTTGGAGCGGAGGCTGACGACGGCACCGCAGATCTCGTCGCTCTCGTCGAGCTCCTCGCCGACGAGCGCCATGGTGAGCCACTGCCAGCACTGATCGAGCAGCGTCGGGTTGTTCTTCATCGTGAGCACCCACTTGCCGCCGTTCGCGTTCGCCTCGTCCTCCCACATCGGCTTGATGCCCGACTTGAACAGGTGGTAATTCGAGTTGCGCTCCAGCTTGGACGGCGGCTTGAGCCAGTTGAAGTACCGGCAGTACGACTCGACCGTGTCGAAATCGCCTACCGTCGTCAGACCGGCCTCGTACGTCCCCGAATCGGCAGGCGCCGGGTACGAACTGTCAGAGGCAGACATGGGCGTGTACGGCACTCTTGCCTTGGTATCGTGATAGATTGTCCTGTGTGAAGGTAGATACCGGACTTTAGTCGAGAAACGATGCTTTTTGTTTTTTTTTTTTTAAAAAAAAGGGAAAGGGAAAGGCAGCGCACCACGAATGCTGCAACGGGTGCTCATGCGGCTTCGTCATCACGCCAGGCGTCTGCGGATCCTCAACGGGTTCAGCTTCAGGCGGCACCGCCGTACCATCGACGCTCAGGGTGCGCGCCCGCGCATAGCGCGCCGTGATGGCGTCCAGGGACGGGATGTTCTTGTACCCCTTGGCCTTCTTCACCGGCTTATCTAGGACGGCGGTCTCCTGTGCGAGCTTCTCCACCTTCTCGGCGGTAAGCGGCTCGCCTGGGCCTGCGGCGGCAATCGCATCGCCATTGACGGAGCCGTTAGTCGAGTTCGGGGGAGAGGTGGAGAGTGCGCCGGGCGAGGTAGAGCGTGTGACCGGGGCATTGACGGCGACCGAATCTGCGAGCGACGTCGTGGTCGAGACGGACGTTTGGGAGCCCGTGCGGAGGAGAGAGGCAGCCAGGCGAGGGCGGTTGGCGGATGAGTGGGTCGAGGGGGTATTCGCGCCGATACGGGCAGCGAGCTGGTTGAGGGATGGAAGGCGATTGGCAGAGGAGGGCCGGTCTATCCTTGGGACATCAGAAGCCGATTGTGAGGCAGCAGACGTATTTGTGCTCATTGCGGGGAGCGGCGGTCGATTGTGGAGGCGGGTGCAGCACACAACAATTGCGATGTTCCTCGCTGAGGACCGTACCAGCTCCGATCTATCTTACGTTAACATTTACAGGTAATCGTCAACATTTAATATATAATTGGCCCGAAGTCCCGAAAACCCTCCACCACCAATCCGGACAATAGCAACGATGGATCATTAATCACCCCTCGCGTACTTGACGCGAACTCCCGAGGAGGACTGGAAATACACGAGATCAAAGCAGGAATAATTGTCCTGATACTACTGTAATCTCTGGATCACAGACAGTGGCCTGCCCGCGTCCCGGAAGTGCGATCTACAACTCTTCGAGGGAGATCGTCTCTACCCGTAGTCAATGGCAACGAAAACTACCACGGGTCTTTGCCGCGAATCCGAGTCTCTAGCCTCTACCTTTATGGGAACAATGTTGGCAACAAGGATTGTTCCGTTGTATGCACTGTCTCAGCGAGTATTCTCAGTGTACCTCTCTGTTATTCTGTTTCAAAGTCCCCTGTGGGGCTGTAAACTTTCGGTGTATCACTCGAACTAGGCCGCACAACTTCCGGGGGCTCTGGCTCTAGTCATTCTATCGCAGATACGATTCTAATTGACTTTGTTTATAGCTGCCATGCGGTCGTGGAATCGTCCTTTCGAAGAAATCCAGCGGATGTTCTCCTTATGACATTCGGGCGTAATTTCAAGTTTCGGGTCTTTACACACTCGACACTTGACATCGTAAACTGATTAGGGACAGGAAAGCCTCGAATGGTGGATGACCTAGCAAAGGAGATAACACAGTCCCTATATTATATATTTGCACTGGCAAGTCAAATCAAGGCAGTGCCTCCTGCTGAGACTTGCCGCGATCAACGATTCAGAGTGTGATCACCCTCGCCTCTAAAGCACATTGTGCATACTACGCGGGTACTTTCCGTACGTGGAGCGTCATAATGATTTTACTGCGTACATTTAGTATGCGGGACTGTCGCCCGTTGCGCGCTCTCTCTTTTGCGACAGTGCAGTACGGTGTCACCACCTACTAGACTGTAGCTGCCAGTCAACCCAGCAAATTACGCTCCACTAAGAGACCCAAAAGAATTAAGGGATGCCGCGCGATGGGTGTCGCATCGTCAAGTGGTCAGTTTTGAGGATGGGCCTTTCTTCGCAGTGTCGGCGCAGCGCAAGCCATCCAGAGCAATCGCTATGAGGTCGGTCGGTTGAAACCGCCGGACCTGAACGTTCTGAACGGCCTGAACGGAGACCCGGAGGTATGTGAGCCAGGTTGATGCTGATGAGACTACATATTTACTGATAGCATAACTCAAATCACGACACCACGGTCTACGGCTAGTGTTGAGATTCCAGCGCGCACGAAGTGCGGCGCGACCCTGCACGGACACTATCCCGCTGTCAACCATTTTCGTATTACCACTAGTATAGACCATTCCTTTAGTCTGACATCTCACTAGCACAGCTGCTAAGTTAGTCTCATTCGTTAGTACACTCGTTTCTCCGTCTCGTAGTTACAGCCGTTTTCAAATCGATGGAGCGCTTTCCGAAAAAAAGTTGGGTAGCGGGGTTGAGCGGAGAATGAGGATAACTAGTCTTATGTTTTTTAATCATTTTTTTTATTTCCAAAAACTTTCGAAAAAAAAAAGGTACTGTACACCTCAGTCATCGCTCGTACACGCGCGCGATCCCTGAGGTGAGAATCCCCGTTACCTACCCCTTCCCGTACAGTTCACTTACGCCTAGATAGTATTCTGTCTATCTAGGTAAATATAGTCATCGCTCGTACACGCGCGCGATCCCTGAGTATTCTGTCTATCTAGCTAGTTCGCCTTCGCGCGTGTTCCGGAGCTCCCGACCGACTCTCCATAACCAACAGCTAGACCTTGTGAGACGGACGAGACTATAGACACGGAGTTGTGAGAGCAAACCTTGCCCTAGGATGATTTTCAAGTCTTTTGCTAGTGCCAGTAGTGAACACCTTTGTGTCTATGACATAAGGGCGATGATCACGATAACATGGCGATAATTCGGAGCCGAATCAAGCCAGTGGCTGCACCATCGACGCGCATTAGTAGTCTGGCCTCATTACGCGTACTCTGGATCGTTACAGAGTAAAACAGAACATTACTGTAATACACCGCTTGTAGAGATCACTGGAATGTTTTGAAGTGATGGCGGCCAAAGTTTTGATAAGTTAGACGTGACCGTGTTCGGGATGAGATTGGCACCGGTGAAATTCAATTGCTCGCCAGAACCGGAAATCGAAGGTGCGTCGACACTCACTGACAGTCACAATGGTGAGCCTCTACACTGTATGTTGTTCTGTTGTCATCTCCGATATCACAAGTCAATTTCAGGTCGTGTCCGCCAAGCCCGTAGGCTGTGCATGAGTTTGCCAGTCTAACTTAGCATAGCCAAGAGGGCAGCCTTTCCGTAAGCAATGGGCTGGACATGTGTGCCTCGTGCCGTGCGAATGCGCACGTTTACTGTAAGGCCTAGCCTGTGAGCCATTGCGGGGTTTTTCGTTTGCCCACCTACCTTTCTTCCTTCGCAATCCCAACCGTTCAATTCACTGTCAGGCGACCCACGATTTCCCATCTTCGCGCACTGGACCATGGCACCTAACCGTAAGCCCGAATCTCCACGTCCGAATCGTCCTGGTAATTGACACCACATCCCCAGTCTCGATCGCCGACATTGACGGCTACATCACATCTCTTCAGGATTCACTCTCGCTGTACCCTCGATCCCATTCTATACACATCATTTGTGTCCAAACTCTCGCGATGGTACGACTCATGCGTCATGACCTGTCACAACAGAAGGAAGACCTTGACAAGTGCATTTTATACTTCACTGAGGCGATCTTCCTTCCGCCCGTTTCCCGGGCAGGGCTTTCCCTCCATGTTGTCCGGCTCCTCTTTCACCTCGCATCCGCTCTTCTAGTTCGCTCAGAGAAGTTCGAACAGCCAGAAGATGTCAGATCTTCTATCGAGTACCTCCGGTCTCTCCGAGGACTGCCCCTTGATTCCTTCGACATCTCCAGAAACCTCGTTACGACATTACTTATCCGGGCATTGGGTATTCAAGTTCAGTCGGAAGCTGGGAATGGAACACGGAATATCAAGGAGATGGTGGTCCTCTGCCGCGAGCTTCTCACCACAGACATTTCGACAGACCTCTTTGCTGTCGCGTTTCCACCTTTAGATGACGCCGTCGATGCCGAAGTCGATCGAGGACGGTCCGTCCAGTCGTTAGACGAAGTCATTGAATGCCTACGGGACGCTGTGAAGATGTGCCCACCTGGTTCGCACCAAGTCTTGTTTGCGCTAGCCAACACACTCTGGAATCGCTTCATGGAAACTTATTCAATTGTCGATTATGAGGAAGCAACGGCGCTTTTGGAAAGGATCCTCGATCCCAATCAACCTGGAGAGTGTCCGGATTCAATTCGGGATCAGGCTTCAACACTTGCCATAGTGCTCGCATACGCGAGATCGGCCATCTTCCAGAACCCAGAATATTCCGAAGTGACAATTTCTCGTCTCCGTGCCTTACTCGGCACTCCTTCCGTTGATGAAGGGTTTAGTCTTCAAGTCACTCAGATGTTGGCGATCCACGCCAGAGAGCGTTTTAGCCAATACAGTCTCGCTGAGAGCCTTGAAGAAGCTAACTCTTATACTTCACAAGCTGTCGACATCTCATCCTCTCAAAGCATGGAAAATTCTGGGGAACTTTCACTTGAATTACGCGCTGTTCGGGAGTCATACTCGATGACGAGGATGGCGGGGAAAATTCAGTATCTTGAAGATCTGCTCTCAATTACTCCTCCAGGGACCGGACGTCACGAAGAGTGCCTCAGTAACCTTGCAAAGTGGTATAAATCAAAGTTCTACCGTACCAACGACATATCGGATATTGAAGAGTCCATCAAGTATAGCCGGCTGTCACTAAATGCGACTCATTCCAGTGGCTTGATGCGAGTCGGTTCCCTATGTTGCCTGCACCGCATCCTCCTCCTCGCGTTCGAGCGTACAAACAAGATCAACCACCTCGATGAGTCAATCACCGTTGGCTATGACATGCTCAAGTTGAAGAGTGCACAGTACATCCACTTTCACGTGGTTGAGAAGCTTGTGTCGTCTCTACTTACCCGGGAGCTGTTGCTTGGGGGAAGAGAGGACAGCCACGAAGCCATACGATTAATGTCAACGGTCATCGATAATCAATACACGCAGGAACCTCACCGATTCCAACTTTCATGTCAGTGGGCCCTTGTTGCGCGAAGTATCAGTCACCCCAACACCTTAACTGCCTACAAGAGCGCAATCTCATTAATGCAAAAGTCCTTGTCCTTCGCTCCGACAGTATCCATCCAGCACGCTCGTCTCGTCGCGAGGGGCGAGTATTGTCAGACCATGCCACTTGACTACGCATCCTTTCAGATCGGTTTAGGCCAATTCGAGGAGGCCATTGAGACACTGGAACAAGGGCGGGCGTTACTTTGGTCCGAGATGCGTGGCTTTCGTACCCCGGTGGCCCAACTTATTGAAGAAGACTCGCCATTGGCGAAGAGATTTGCTGAGATCAATCAAGAACTCGAGGCACTTACCATATCCGCCACACCGACTGGGAGGCCAGAAATGGAAGACGGCGTCGCTCAAGGTAGAGATGGGATGGACCCATTCGGTCGGCTTGTGGTAAAGCGGCGGAAACTGGTGGAGGAGCGGGATGCGCTGATTTCACAGATCCAGGGCCAACCAGGGTTGGAAGGATTCTTGAAGGCGCCGTCATTCACCACTCTTCGCTCCGCCGCCTCACGTGGCCCGGTCATACTGATCAACCACTGCAAATGGCGCTCTAATATCTTGATTATCTTCCACAATTATCTTCCTTGCTCCATTCCTACCGCCAATGGTTTCTACGATCGCGGAAACAAACTACGGGATGAACTAGTCGAAGCGCGGAAGCACGGTCTCGACTCAGGCGAATACCAGGATGCTCTATGTTCTGTACTGAAGGACCTCTATGAGCTTGTTGGTGAACCGGTCATCAAGAGGCTCCGGGTGTTAGGCGTACCAGAGCAATCTCGAATCTGGTGGTGCCCAACCTCAGTCTTCTGTTCTCTCCCCCTTCACGCTATGGGCCCAATCACATCGAGCGAAACTCGCGAGCGATACTTCTCGGATCTGTATATCCCCTCATATACACCATCTCTCTCTGCCCTCATCGAGTCTCGCAAGACAAGCCCACAGTTGCTGGAAAAGCCCTCGTTACTCCTTGTTGCCCAACCAGATGATTCTCTTCCAGGCGTGAAGGGAGAGATCAAGGTCATACGATCGTTCAAAACACGGGTCACGGTGACGGATCTTGTCTCGAGTGAGGCCACATCCTCTTCCGTGGTCGAGGGCCTCCGGGGCAGTCACTTTGCCCACTTCGCATGCCATGGAGTGCTGAAGACAGGAAAGCCGTTCGAGGCTTCGTTCAGACTTCACGGGGGCTCGCGTCTTACTCTGCTGGATATTGTACGGTCTCGACTTCCGGATGCGGAATTCGCATTCCTTTCTTGCTGCCACGCCGCTGAAATCACGGATGAAAGTGTTGCCGATGAGGCGCTTCACCTTACCGCTGCGATGCAGTATTGTGGATTCAGAAGTGTAGTTGGGACTATGTGGGAAATGGCAGATACGGATGGGCAAGACCTGGCCAAGAGCTTCTACAAGTCGCTATTCTCTGGCAAAGAGACAGGTGTGCCGTACTATGAGCGATCTGCGGGAGCGCTGCGAGATGCGACACAGAAGCTAAGGGGAAAGAGAGGGATTACCCTGGAACGATGGGTAAATTTCGTGCATTATGGCGCTTGAAGATGCGTCTTTTGTGACATTAGGGGTTTAGCGTTGCTAGACGGTGTTTAAGGAAGCTAATAGACGCAATCACGCGTCGTGCTCAGTCAGAAGAAAGGAGAATGAGATTCGAATAACGATCTACCTAATAGACACGACCACGCGTCGTGTGCTATGAGTCCGTTAGCGTCACAGTAACTAGTAACTAAAAGTAACTGCCTACCTCAGTCAGAAGAAAGGAGACTGAGGCGCATACATTGTAGTCTACGGTTTTAAAAGTAATTCTACAACCGTGCAGTTCTTAAGCCCCTTGGGCCCGAATCCGGTAACAACACTAAAAGTAGAGCGTAACAAACCAGAGAAATATTGTAACAGAGACGATCAGTCCATAACAGTTCCTTATTCGTACCACAGTCCGAGCTCCCGAGCGATTGATCCTTCCAACAGCGTCTTCGGTGAGTGGGCGAATTTTCGGGGCACACGCGACTTTTGCGCTTACTGGCCCTCAGAAAGACTCGGATATGTTGTGTCATCGGGGTCAGACCAATACTTGGCGTCAGTATTTATATTGGATCTTTGTTGTTCGTTTTATTGTTGTCTCGATATCACCCGTGTAGCGCCCCAATCCCCAATATAATCTGATTGTACCGACGCGTGAATTACCTTGAATGTTGTTTTATCTAATGCGTTGTGAGACGTCGGGACCAGCAGCACGCGAAATATCTTGAGAGTGGCAAGGTTCATCTGGTGCTGTAATACCAAATGAGATACCGTACTGATACAGGACGCGTGCGGGATATCACCGCACCAGTGGACAAGCTACCTCTCCGCAGTCGTCCCACACAAGGCACGCAAGACGAGCGCACGCTTTCCAGACCCAGTCAAGATGGCATTCGAACGCGACGGTCCAAGCCGTTGTTAACTCTTGCCAAGCTATCTCCGCATAAAGGACGTTACGTCTGTAGAATTTTTTGCTCCGAGGAGCCGCATCTAAGGTATTGTCTCGAGAAAATGGCGGTAGTGGCCTCGGCGTAGTGGGAAGAAACTGTGCCTTGTTCAACTGAAACCACATCTTGGCGGAGGTCACATCACATAGAAGGTGGAAGAGTGGGATATGCACACAGACGAACGATCTGCATGGATCCCTTATCGAGAGTGCCAGCCTTGACGCGCTCAAGATAGTAGCCCATAGACGGATGGGCCGCTAATTCAAGTTGAGCTTGGGTCTATCGTTTCGTTGTTGGCTGTATTTCAGTACTATTCGCCGGGGCTTCAGTTCCTCACAGTCAACCTCGGCACCACAGCAGAAGGCCAAGATATGCCCTCGGATATGCCAGTTAATACAGTACAACGTACGGGATGAGGACGACTAACCGACATCTACTAGTAGAACCAACATCTAGTACAACAGTACAGTAATCGTCGTAAATAATCAACGGCAGTTCCCGCCGGCAGCTGCCGCTGACCTCAGCCGCCCTGCTACAACTGAACGTTCAACTTGACAGTATTTCAATTTCAGTTAATGATCGCGCCGAACTGTGATGCCATGCGGGAGACGACCTCATGATCACAGTAGGGGTCTGCGATCTCAGGCTCATATCGTCGGAGTCACGGTCTCCTGTCAGTAACTGGCGGTGGTCGTCACTTGCAGGTCCTAGTGGCGCACATACTCAGGGGCTCATCCAGGTTTACAATTGCCTCGTATTGGGTCTACTAGAGTCTTAGTCGCTGCTACATTCTCTCCTGTGGTACAGTACTACAGCTGCTCGAATGCTATCACTGACAGTTCAATGACTCGTTGCTTCACGTTTCGGAGCACGGCACCACCAGTCTCGGAACAACGACGGCGTTGATGTTGGCGTTGAGACAAAGACAAGGAATTGTACGAGATGCCACGAGATGCACTTGGCAGGGACAACGACGACTGTAAGTTAAGTTAGAAGCCGCAGTGGCGTTGCACAAGGCCGAAAACGTTATCACCCGCTCCCGAGTCCCACGGACCACAGGTGCTCGTGCTCATTGTACCTTTTTGGGCTGTCTTGTCCACTCCTTCCTTCTGGATTTAATCTTGAGCTGAGTCGCGCCTAAAACTTGCTGCAACCTAGCCCTAGGCTATCTACTCCTATATTTTGTCCCTCATATTTCCTTGTGATATTAACTGCTCCGTTGGCGTTGTCATGGGACGTGTGAATCCGTCTAATACAACGTACAACATGTCGTCATTAGCCCCTGGGTCTTTTCACCCGTCAGAATCTCCTGGCACGCCATTACCAGCATCTCAGTATCACCCTGGCAGCCGGAGACTGCACCAACCACCGAGAATACTTTAGTAGTCGTCGCTGCGTCACACGGGCGCCTTTTGTCCACGTTTGGCGCTTCCTAGTTGATACAGCGCCCAGATGAATGCTGTGAGGAATCCTGCATCAGCTGCCCCGGCAACAGTTCACCTTACTGTAACCAGCATGTCCGGGAGTAATGAATGATCCTGCCAAGGATTGAAACTAGTCGCGAAGCAGGGCGCCACGTTGCGTGTGGGATAGCCCACCTGTTCACATACATTAGACCTGGTGGATACAGTCATGGCGCCCCTTGTGCTCTTTCCGCCCTTTTCTTCTCTTCCTTCCCTTCCCTTCCCTCCCTCTCCTTCCTTCCCTTCCCTTTTCTTTTTTCTTGTTTTTCAGCGCAGCGCGCTGCTGGGTTTTGTTTAGGCTCTGGCACGACGTTGCGGTTCGAGATTCCTCGCAATACATCGTGTGTGTTCGTTCTCACCAGTCCCTCTTCACAGATCTATTGGACCGGGACGACTTCGCTCCTTCTCGGCACTTTTCGGATTTATCGGATTATCCAGCAAGCCTCGCACCTATGTTCGGTGATGACGAATACACTAGCATCAGATTTGTCTCCGAGGGTGGGTCGACTGTCGTCTGTTGTCTTGATGCGGTCTTACACTACTGCGATCAGGGCGCGCAACGTACGTCTCTGGGTGTGGACGAACTCCACCCTCACCCGTGATAGTCCGTAGGTTGATTGGAACCTTAAGTAGGAGCTACGGTACACCCGCTGTGGCGAACCAAGATCAGGCCCCGTGCTTGAAGCGCGCGAAACCTGGTCAAAGTGACCCGCCAGACTTAGGATACATCGTAAGGTGGGCGGACTCATGTCCCGAGAGGATCTAGAGACGGACTATTGACAAATCAAGCGTGTCTAGCCCTAGTTGGCTGCATGCACAGCGATTCGGAGAAATCAACGCTGCCTCCATTTCCAAGAGATCAAAGTATGTCCTTCTCACTACATCTATCATAGTTCAACATAACCGTGGGCATTCTCACTAGCTCTACGGTGACGGGTATTGGCGTCATCGCGGGGGGAATTCTGGTCGCGTGTTTGGCTGTCCTATTATTGGGTTTACTTCCTTGCTACCTGAAGCGTCGCCGCGCCCGCCTTCAGAAGCCAGACGTCGTAGACACCGAGAATGGGAAAGTCACGCAAGTGCACCACGATTCAGACGACAGCGTGACCGTGCGTTCTCTCAGTTACTTGAATTGACTTTCATTTTGGTGATGATGGCGCTAAAAGTCGTTTGCAAAGCCTTTGAGCATTGTGAAGGAGGAGAGTATCAGATCCGTTCTTTCACTCTCGCAAGCCTCTTCCGAAACCGTCGTCCCTACAGTCGAGACGGAAGAACGGCGGAGCCCACCGCCGTTCACTCGGCCAATAGGAGGAGGAGCCAGTCTCCCCTCGTCGCCCTCGTCCTCACTCCCCCGCTTTGGAGACAGGACCGGAGTGACGCTCATGCCTGCACCACCTCCGCGCATTCTGCGGAGGCCTGACAGTGCCGACAATGATCGTGACCGAGGGCAACTTGAGGACAACGCTCCTGCCCCCATGAGATCGAGGTCGGTCAGATTCGCGGAGCGGAATGGCCGAGCGACGCCGCCCTCGGCACACAGCACCTCAGCACACAACATATTGCCAAACCCGTGGGACAGTGGCGAGAGTCCGCCGCCGCTACCGGGGTCGTCCTTCGAGCGGGTGCTGTTCCAGTTACCCGCCGTCCCCGAATCAGCGCCGCCCGTGCCGCTCTCGCGCCGCGCTCACTCTCTCAGGGTCGCCGGACTACCTCGCAGTCCGCGTGATTTTCCGGTGTCTCTGCGGCGGGCCGAAACCCGATCGCCAGGCATTCGCGAGACAGCGTCGGAACACAGGAAAAGTTTTGTAGACGCTCGACGTCCAATTAGGCCTATCTAATGGGGTTTGACGGGTTCTTTCAGTTTTTTACTGGGTAGAAGATTACGGGCAATGTTCCAAATGTTCCAATGTACAGTATTTATAATGAACAGTCGGCTTGGACCGGAACTTAGTGATGCCGACCATTCACGCAATACAGTATTAGTCATCCACCCGCCCCATCGTGATTTCCGTTCGACTCTTGACGACGACCAGCATCGTCAACTGTTCATTCCTGTCCCCTTTCAACTGCGCGTCCATTCCGGCTCAGGGGCCACACGAGTTCTACGTTTGCCTGTAACGACTGCTCCTCGGTGGGGTCCTTCATGACCGACACCATTTAGCACTTTGACCATTTTGACAAATAACAGGAGGCGTTGCTCTTCAAAAAAAAAACAGACCGGCCAAGTAGTTATGCCAAAATCTAAGCTCTTCATGTCGCTCTCCGACGAGGCCGCAGAGGAGTCGTCAGATGCCCCCGCTCCACGCCTCGTGTCAGCACCAGCCCCCTCCAAACACGGTTCCCCTCCCGACTACTACGCACCGAACGTCGTTGTCAAGAACAAGAATCACCAGCAAAATACGACCGCAGCAGCTGGACGGTTGCCAGAGGAGATCTACGCAAGCACACTGCCATCGTGGCGTGCGGCCCTCCGGCGTCAATGCCTCGCGGTGGTTGAGTGGGAAACCGAGGTCATTGCCCGGTGGCAGGTGCGTTCCCCTTTCCTTCCTTCGTACCTCGGATTAGAATAGGGGATTACAGGCCCAGGTACGGTCTCCGTGGCTAGACGCGTACTTTTTGCACACGTCGATGCTCGGCACACATACCTTCTTTCTCGTATTTCTCCCCATGTTTTGGTTCTTTGGACACGACGAGTTAGGGAGAGGGTGAGGATTTGGTCCCTATTCCGACTAAAGTCTTCACGGTGCTGATTCTCTTCGTCAGGCTTTGCTATGCCCTCGCCTTTGGCGTTTATCTTTCGTCGTTTTTGAAGGACCTAGTGTGCTCTCCGAGGCCCTACGGTCCACCGGTCGTGCGACTTAGTAAGTTCATGGAGTGGTTACTCTCTGTCTTACGACTGACTCCTTGTTCGTTAGCTGTTGGAAGCCATCACCTTGAGTACGGCTTGCCCTCAACCCACTCTACGAATAGTACCTCCATGGCGTTGTTCCTGGGTGCACATGCCTACGATCTCCATCGCCTCGGTTCCCTCTCGACCACCGCTTTTGCGACTTGGATCATGGTCTTGTTTGTATACGTGTTTTCAATCGTGGGCGGCCGGGTGTATACTGGAATGCACGGTTTCATGGATTGTTCCGCCGGCATCATACTCGGGATAATCAGCTGGGTGCTACAACGCCTCGTGATGCCTGAGGTAGAGAAATGGGTCCTGAGTAGCGGTTGGAGTGGTGCGTTGTCATTCCCGCGTCGTATACTCCCTCTCATCTCCTAACAGCGCCCTTGATCGTGACCGGAGTCTGCCTCCTCTTGGTCAACCAACACCCGTCACCCGTTGACGACTGCCCCTGCTTCGAGGACGCCATCGCCTTTGTCTCCGTCGTCTCAGGCATCATTGCCAGCTTTTGGTGCTCGAAGCGCGTCCCCGCGCTGAATACAGACCTGTTCACCTCTGTCACGCCCGGCGCAGCGCTCGACTCTCCCGCCGCAATCACGACCTGGGTGCTGTTCGCGCTGCTAAAGATAGTGACGGGGGTACTGACCATATTCTCGTGGCGTATTCTCGCCAAGCCGAGCGTGCAGACCCTGCTGCCGCCGCTGTTCCGCTGGCTTGCGTGGGCGAGCCCCGTGCGCCTGCCGCACCGGCGGCACTACACGCCTGCGACAGAATATGTGCACGGCCCGCCGCACACGCTGCGCGCCGTTCCTAGTATGATCGACCTCGACTTGGCTGTCGCAGAGGTCGTGACTGAGGATGCCGGCGTCGCGAGCGGGCGGTGCGGGCGAAGCGAGGGCGCGGTTAAGCGGCGCGGGTCCCCGTCGGAATTCGTGCAGGAGAAGGCCGTCGTGTTTCAAGAGGCGAGTGAGGGAGGCACAGGAGAGGACGATGAAGTGAAACATTATGATGCCGATGGTGCGTGTGCTCTTTCCGGCTCCGGCGTGCCGCCTGCTCTTTGTTGTGCTGATGCGTCCGGTGGCGTGTGCTAGTTCTGACAAAGGTAGTGGTATATGTCGGCATTGGTGCTATAGCAACTGTGATCGTGCCCGCGATGTTTGAGGCACTTAAGTGGGGTGTCTGAGTGTGCTTCTGCTTTGTATAACCATATACCCTTTAAAATATTAGGATGGCCGTGCCTGAGTTATTATCTATAGGATGTGCTAATTTGCGAACAATATATGGGCTGTCAGTCCACCTTTGGGACGCCACTAGCTTAGCAACAGAAATGAAGCTATGAAGATCTGAGGCCTGAGCACGTTCGAGTGCTTGGACAGCTCCTTCCTGCTGCAGCCTACAGTTATTCACCATTCTTTGAGACAACCAAATGAAGTTCCTCCCCACATTCCATTTATTTTAAGAGAACAAAAAATCTAAGTAGGCAGAAAGATGTATATACATTAGAAGAATATTTATATGTATTAAAAATGGCAGAAAGTTGATGTTTAACACTGTCCTGGGAACAATCAGTGTCAAGAGCTGTTACAGCCAAATCCATATTGATAGTCCCCTTCAACAAATACACATGGTTTGGACTTACAAAATTCACCAGTGGGGTTCATGAATAAGTGGGAGGAGAAATTCTTGGGAAATTGGTTATGCTGAAAAAATTGGGTTATGGAATAGTTATCCAGGTGTTATCCACTTCTCAGTGTTCAGCAGTGTTGCCATCTCAATATAACCTCCCCTTCCTTCCCCCCTCTCAGGCATTGCAGGCTTACCTGCCATTTCAGATCCAAGTTTCCATGGCATCACACCAGCATTACACACCATCAATTCTATTGCTTCCCCATTGTTACGTTATCGCCCACACGTGACCAGAAGCAGAGTGCGAAGTCATGCTGGCTAGCAACAAGAGCCGAAGACGCAGAAGTATGGACAAAGGACCCTGATGGTGTCATAGAACGGATGACCAGACTGAACAGAACTTATGTCAGATATGTGAGTGCTCCTGATATTGAGGATGAGCAAGATTATGCTGTAAGAGCAGGTGCTATGATCACGTGACCTGCTGTGTGGAAGTCTGGGCAAGACTAGGCCCTTATCTATGGAGAGATATGCCGGTGATGTATGAGCGCAATATGAGTGCTGATGGACTGATGGTTGTGATTGGACAATAACATGGGCACTGCCTTGCGGCATGCCGAGGCCCTTATTGAAGAGTCTGGACTCCTTATCTGTGAGTCGTGGTATGATACTTGGTTCCTGACTATATTGCACCGCCTTGTCATTGGTTGGCTATATTAGGGTTCATGATTGGAGAGGAGCTTCAAAGCTGCCTCATAGATGTATATAAGCAGGGCTATTATGACTTGTAGTCATTAGCCTTGATATCTTGTGCAACTCCCTTGTGCAATCCCCTAGTTGTTACAAAGATAGTCTAGAGCAGACCCCTTTTTGCCACTTCCCTTCCTTCATAGTGTGCAGTTGTCGCCCTTAGCTTGGGCTTATATCATTGTTGCTTTGTCATTGTTGCCTTGTGTGCCATAAGGAGCCTCAAGAGGTCGTGATTCAGAAGCATACACCAAGAAAGATCGCAAGTTGCAGTAGATGTCCAGTGGGAATGTAACACCCATCACCCATCCCTCTTGCTTGTACACACACACACACTCTCTCTGTTACATTTTAGCCCACATGTGACCAACAGCAGATAGCAAAGTTGCAAAGACTGGCAGCAAGAGCTGCTAATGCAGAAAGTGGTAAAGAAGGCATGTTCAATGAGTGCAGGGTGTATGCCAGAATGGGTGGAATAGTATGTGACCACCCATCTGATGAAGAAGTACAAGCACTGCTGGAGAATTAGGAGTTCTGTGGTCACATGACCTAGCACATGATCTGCCACATAGAAGTCTAGGTGTGGGCTAGTGTCATGATCTGGACGCTTTGGGTCATTGGACTTGTATCAGGCCATCAGCAAACCCTGGGGGCTCTACCAGGCTCTCTACAGTAGTACTCATAGATGGTATAGTGATCCATAGTACCTATAGTGTTTGTAGAAACATTTATGAACTATGTAGTGCTCCTGTAGTCCTACTGTAGCCTACATAAAGTCTACTTGTAGCACTCTCATAGTGCTTCTGTAGTCCTATTGTAGTGGTGTAGCCTACATAAAGTCTACTTGTAGCACTCTCATAGTGCTTCTGTAGTCCTATTGTAGTGGTGTAGCCTATATAAAGTCTACTTGTAAGACTATCATAAGCATACCATAGTACTACCATAGACAGTGTAGCAATCCATAGTACCTATAGTGAGCAGTTGTAGTCACCCATAGAGACATTGTAGATCCCATAGTGATGTAGTGGTCACCCCATAGTCATGTCATAGTCAATTCTTGGCCAGGGAACAGTCAGAACACTTTCATGGTGGTTGCATTCACAAAATAATAATATATTTGTAACTAATAAGAGTACATGCAACTACTATTAATACAAGAGG
>WNGR01002108.1_pt1 | contig 31919 bp, 26 predicted proteins | sample 5407581 | NCBI WGS metagenome assembly WNGR01 (sample SAMN13153383, study PRJNA577476) | soil metagenome | isolation source: 80 cm soil or saprolite under Garry oak tree replicate 2 | place: USA:California | collected 2016-06-15
GACGCTGAACGGCCGCTACCGGACGGCCACGCTGCAGCACGGGCAGCTTGTCGGCGTCCGCGGCGACCGCGTCGATCTGGGCATCCTCGCCGAATTCAGCCGCGCGCTGCCGTTGCCGACCCGCTTGCTGAACAGCCTCGTGCGCTTCAACCCACGCGGACTGGTGGCGAACTACGTCATCGAAGTCGAGCGCGGCAAACCGGAGTCGGGCGAAGCGGGCAGCGACCACCGGCCGAGCGGCGCCGAACCGATCGAGCGCTATCGCTTCAAGGGCGATCTGCAAGGCATCAGCGTCGCCGCGCAGGAACCGCCGCCCGGGCTGACGGCGCTGAACCACCCACGCGCCGGGATACCGGGCATCGAAAACCTGTGGGGCAGCGTCGATGCGGACGAAAAGCGTGGCACCGCGATGCTCGACACGTCCAACGTCGCGATCACGCTGCCGGGCGTGTTCGACGATCCGCGCCTGAAGTTCGACCGTTTGCGTGGCCGCGCCGACTGGACCATCGCGCCGAAAGCGCCCGGCGAAAACCACCCGGCCTTTACCGTGAAGGTGGCCAATCTCGGCGTCTCCAATGCGGACGTCGCGGCCAGCGCCACCGCCGATTACAGCAACCCCGGCCACGGCCGCGGCTCGCTCGACCTAAAAGCCGCCTTCGAGCGCGCGCAGGTGACACGCATCGTCCGCTATCTGCCGACCAGCATCAGCGAAAAGCTGCGTATTTATCTGGGCCATGGGCTGCAAGCCGGCGTATCGAAGGGCGCGACCATCGAAGTGCACGGCGATCTGACCAAGTTCCCCTACTCGCGCGATCCGGACGCCGGCATCTTCCATATCGTCGCGCCGTTCAAGGGCGGCAAGTTCAATCCTTCGCCGTACCCGCCGCGCAAGATGAGAAACGGCACGCCGAACGTATGGCCGCCGCTCGACGGCATCGACGGCGTGTTCGAACTCAGCCAGAACATGCTGCGCTTCGACATCGACCGCGCGCATTACAAGCAGGTCGCGCTGATCGGCGTCAACGGCAAGATCGACGACCTCGGCACCAGGGCGTCAAACCTCGTCATCGAGGGCGACGGGCGCGGGCCGCTCGCCGACATGCTCGACTACGTCAACGAGAGCTCGCTCGGCATCATGGCGAAGCATGAAACCGAGAAAGTGCGCGCCGAAGGGCCGGCGTCGCTCGCGCTCAAGCTGACGGTGCCGCGCACGCCAAAACCGCACATCGCCGTGGAAGGCGCCGTCGGCTTCCGGAACAACCGGCTGACGGTCGAGAACGTGCCGCCGCTATCGCAACTGAACGGCAAGGTGCGCTTCACCGAATATACGGCTCAGGTGGACCGGCTCTCCGGCCAGTTCCTCGGCGGCGACGTGCACGCCAAGGGCGGGCTGAAGAAAGACGGCACGTATGCGCTCGATCTTGGCGGCCACGTTGCCGTCGATGCGGCGCGCGGCTTCCATCTGCGTGGGCCGGCCGCCGAAGTGCTCGCGCGCATGAGCGGCAGCGCGCCCTACGCGCTGAACGTGCACGGCGCGAAAGGCCGGCTGCCGGACGTGACGGCGAACTCCGATCTGACCGGTCTCGCGCTCGACTTCCCCGCGCCGTTCAACAAGCCGGTCGGCACGCCGATGCCGCTGCGCTTTGCCGTGAGCCCGTCCGCGGCGCCGGGCGAAGCCGGCCTGGAACGTGCCGATCTCACGTTCGGCCCGGTCGCCGCCGCCTATCTGCTGCGCTACCAGCCGAAAGCGCCGCCGACGGTCGTGCGCGGCGCGATCGGCGTCAACAAGCCCGCCGACTTGCCGTCCGAAGGCGTGATCGCCGCCGTCGACGTCGAGGCGTTCGATGCCGACGCGTGGCGCGCGCTAGTCGCGCAGATGCGCAACAAGGAAGCGCCGGCAGCAGCGCCGCCGGCCGTGCCGAACCCGACCCTCACGCAATTCCTGCCGAACCGCTTCGCGCTGCACATCGGCACGCTGACGCTGCTCAAGCGCCACTGGGACAGCGTGATCGTCGGCGCGTCGCATGCGGACGGCAAATGGCAGGCGAACATCGCGTCGAACCAGGTGTCCGGCCACGTGTCGTGGCTGCCGGGCGCCAGCAAGGAATCGCCGGGCACGCTGCAGGCGCGCTTCGCCCGTGTGGTGATTCCTTCCGTCGCCGACAAGGACCTGCTCGGCCAGGCGATGTCGGCTCCCGCGCAGAACATGCCGTCGATCGATCTGGTGGTCAACGAGTTGATCGTGCGTGATCGCAATATCGGCCGACTCGAAGTGGACGCGCACAATTTCGAGGAAGACGGCGTGCCGGTCTGGCAGCTGGACAAGCTCGGCATCACCAACTCCGCCGCCACGCTGACCGCCACCGCGAACTGGCGCACCTCGACGGGCCTCGGCAGCGCCGCCGACGAAACGACGCCGCGCCGCACCGTGTTCGACTTCAAGCTCGACATCAAGGACGCCGGCGCGCTGCTGGAGCGGTTCGGCCAGCCGCGCACGCTGAAGTCCGGCAGCGGTTCGCTCTCAGGCAAGGTGGTGTGGCGCGGCGGCCCCACCGCGATCGACTACCCGACGCTCAACGGCAACCTGGCCGTCGATCTGCGCCACGGTCAGATTCTCAAGGTCGATCCGGGCGTGGCCAAACTGCTGGGTGTGCTCAGCCTGCAAAGCCTCGCGCGCTTCGCCACGCTGAATTTCCGTGACGTGATCGGCGAAGGTCTGCCGTTCGAACATGTGACCGGCACCGCGCAGGTCCACAACGGCATCGGCCGCACGGAGAACTTCGAGATGGTGACGGCGCCGGCGCGCGTCGACATGAAGGGCTCGGTCGATCTCGCCCAGGAGACCCAGAATCTGCACGTTCAGATCGTGCCGACAGTCAGCGCCGGCGCCGCCGTGATCGCCGCGACCGTGATCAATCCGTTGCTCGGCCTGGGCGCGCTGGTGGCCGATCTGGCGTTCAGCCAGTCGGTCTCGCACGCGTTTGCGCGGGAGTATGCGATCACCGGTCCGTGGTCGAAACCGCACATCGAGCGGGTGACGGGCGATCGCGGTAAGATGGACGCTCCGGCTTCGACCGTGGACGCGCACTAAGCTCTTATTTGGCCTTTTGTTCGGCCAAAAGAGTTCAGCGCCGCACCGCCGGCCCCAGCCAGCCTTGAACGACGTACGCGGCGCAAGCGGTTCGCGCCGCCGCCTTGCCGGGAGTTTCTCGAAACGCTCATGAGCGAAACACACGTCTCTTCATTGTCGTCGTCCGCGTCGTCCAGCGGACCCTCCGCAAGCGTCTTTCGCGTCGCCGCGCTGCAGATGGTGAGCACGCCCGATCGTGAGCGCAATCTGGCCGAAGCGGACCGGTTGATCGCCGAAGCCGCCGCCGACGGCGCGCAACTCGTCCTGCTGCCTGAATACTTCTGCTTCATGGGCTTCAAGGACACGGACAAGCTTGCCGTGCGCGAGGCCTATCAGGATGGCCCGATCCAGCGCTTTCTCGCCGACGCCGCGCGCCGTCACAAGCTCTGGGTGATCGGCGGCACGCTACCTCTGATGGCGCCCGAGGCGTCGCGCGTGCTGAACACCACGCTGGTGTTCGACCCGCAAGGCAAGGAAGCCGCGCGCTACGACAAGATCCACCTGTTCAACTTCGAAAAGGGCGAGGAATCGTTCGACGAGGCGCGCACCATCCGCCCCGGCGGCGAGGTCCGCACTTTCGAGGCGCCGTTCGGCCGGGTCGGCCTGTCGGTCTGCTACGATTTGCGCTTTCCCGAGTTGTACCGGCGCATGGGCGACTGCGCGCTGATCGTGGTCCCCTCGGCGTTCACTTACACCACCGGCCGCGCGCATTGGGAGATGCTGCTGCGCGCCCGGGCGGTCGAAAACCAGTGTTACGTGCTGGCCGCCGCGCAAGGCGGCAAACATGAAAACGGCCGCCGTACATGGGGCCACAGTATGCTGATCGACCCGTGGGGCGAAATCGTCGCGGTGCGCGACGAAGGCGCGGGCGTGGTCGCCGGCAATCTCGAGCGTGCGCGCATCGACGAAGTGCGGCAAAGTCTGCCCGCCTGGCGTCACCGCGTGCTGAGCTGACTCACTGATATAGTGAGCGTGGCGCTAACCGAATCCTTCGTATCGAGCAGAACATACTTCGCATGAATATCATCGAACCCGGTATCCGTAATCTCGCCACCGCCAAGGACATCCTCCTGACGCCCTACGGCCTCGACGAATCCCTGCTCACCCGCACGCTCGCCGAAATCTTCACGCACAAGATCGACTACGCGGACCTGTACTTCCAGGCGACGCGCAGCGAAGCGTGGAGTCTTGAGGAAGGCATCGTGAAGTCGGGCAGTTTCAGCATCGACCAGGGCGTCGGCGTGCGCGCCGTGTCGGGCGATCGAACGGCTTTTGCGTATTCGGACGACCTCTCGCCCGAGGCGATCCGCCAGGCGGCCATCGCCACCCGCGCGATCGCCAAGGCCGGCGGCGGCAAGCAGAAGATCAAGGTGGCGTCGTCGTTGACGGGCATTGCCGGGCGCGATCTGTATCTGCCGTCCGATCCGCTGCATTCGCTCGACGCCACCGCCAAGGTCAAGCTGCTCGAGCGCGTCGAACAGATGGCGCGCGGCCGCGATCCGCGTATTCAGCAAGTCATGGCGGGCCTCGCCGGTGAGTACGACGTCGTGCTGGTCGCGCGCAGCGACGGCGGCTTCGCGGCCGACATCCGTCCGCTCGTGCGCGTGTCGGTCACGGTGATCGCCGAACAGAACGGCCGCCGCGAAATCGGCAGCGGCGGCGGCGGCGGCCGCTTCGACTACGGTTACTTCACCGACGAAGTGCTGTCGGGCTACGTCGACGACGCGGTGCATGCGGCGCTCGTGAACCTCGACGCCCGCCCGGCTCCGGCCGGCGCGATGACCGTCGTGCTCGGACCGGGCTGGCCCGGCGTGCTGCTGCACGAAGCGATCGGCCACGGTCTCGAAGGCGATTTCAACCGCAAGGGTTCGTCGGCATTCGCGGGGCGGATCGGCGAACAGGTCGCCGCGAAGGGCGTCACCGTGGTCGACGACGGCACGCTGCCGAACCGCCGCGGCTCGCTCAATATCGACGACGAAGGCAATCCGACCCAGTGCACGACGCTGATCGAGGACGGCATCCTGAAGGGCTACATTCAGGACACGCTGAACGCGCGTCTGATGAAGATGCCGGTCACGGGCAACGCGCGCCGCGAATCGTACGCCGCGCTGCCGATGCCGCGCATGACCAACACCTACATGCTCAACGGCGACAAGGATCCGCAGGAAATCATCGCTTCCGTGAAGAACGGTTTGTACGCGGTGAACTTCGGCGGCGGCCAGGTCGACATCACGAACGGCAAGTTCGTGTTCTCGGCCTCCGAGGCGTACATGATTGAAAACGGCAAGATCACCTACCCGGTCAAGGGCGCGACGCTGATCGGCAGCGGCCCGGAATCGCTCAAGTACGTCAGCATGATCGGCAACGACATGAAGCTCGACTCGGGCGTGGGTGTGTGCGGCAAGGAAGGCCAGAGCGTGCCGGTCGGCGTCGGCCAGCCGACGTTGCGCATCGACCGCATGACCGTGGGCGGCACCGCCTGATTTCGCAGCAACGCATACTTCGTGCATATAACGCGCGAAGTATGCGGATTTCCCGCATTTTTGTGATCCTTGGCTTGTCAACCGAGCCTGTACGGGTTATAAAGTCACTCACCCTTTTTGACCAGCGACCTCATTTCGCCATGTCCGCCAAGTTTTACTTTTACTTTTTTTGGCATCTCAGACCGCTGGCGGATCGAGAGGGGTGTTAGTGCACGCAAGACACCGAGAATTCCCGAAAAACCGCCAGCCAGTCTGGCGGTTTTTTTTCGCCTCATGCCTTTAGAACTTTTGTCGTTGAAAACTTTTTTGATTGTCGTCCGCTCTGGCATCGCTGCTCATTGCTGCTCATTGCTGTTGTACCGCAGCCTTCGTTGCCCGCGCGAACACGCTACGAACCGATTCAGGAGAACAACATGCCCCCGCACAACACCGACGATGTCCGCATTCGCGAATTGAAAGAACTTACGCCCCCCGCTCATCTGATCCGCGAATTCGCCTGCGACGAATCGGTATCCGACGTGATCTACAACTCGCGCAACGCGATGCATCGTATTCTTCACGGCATGGAAGACCGTCTGATCGTCGTCATCGGACCGTGCTCGATTCACGATACGAAGGCGGCGCTGGAATACGCGGGACGCCTGGTCGAACAGCGCAAGCGTTTCGCCGGCGAACTCGAAATCGTGATGCGCGTGTACTTCGAAAAGCCACGCACGACGGTGGGCTGGAAGGGTCTCATCAACGACCCGCATATGGACAACAGCTTCAAGATCAACGACGGCCTGCGCACCGCGCGCGAGCTGCTGTTGCGCATCAACGAACTCGGCCTGCCGGCCGGCACCGAATACCTCGACATGATCAGCCCGCAATACATCGCCGATCTGATTTCGTGGGGCGCGATCGGCGCGCGAACCACGGAGTCGCAAGTGCACCGCGAACTGGCTTCGGGACTGTCATGCCCGGTCGGCTTCAAGAACGGCACGGACGGCAACGTGAAGATCGCCGTCGACGCGATCAAGGCCGCCTCGCAGCCGCACCACTTCCTGTCGGTCACCAAGGGCGGCCACTCGGCAATCGTCTCGACCGCCGGCAATGAGGACTGCCATATCATCCTGCGCGGCGGCAAGACGCCGAACTACGACGCGGACAGCGTCAATGCCGCGTGCGCCGACATCGGCAAGGCCGGTCTCGCCGCGCGTCTGATGATCGACGCGAGCCACGCGAACAGCTCGAAGAAGCACGAAAACCAGATTCCGGTGTGCGCGGACATCGGCCGTCAAATTGCTTCGGGCGACGAACGGATTGTCGGCGTGATGGTGGAATCGCATCTGGTGGCGGGCCGCCAGGATCTGCAGGAAGGCTGCGAATTGACGTACGGGCAAAGCATCACCGATGCATGCATCGGCTGGGACGAAAGCGTGGCCGTGCTGGAAGGTCTCGCCGACGCGGTCAAGCAACGGCGTATTGCGCGCGGCGGCGGCAACTGAAAAATCCCTGCTCGATTGCTGCAAATTGGTCCATGGAAAACCCGGCTCACCGAGCCGGGTTTTTTGTTAGCCGAACGGACGAATGGTGCTCCGTGAGCCGCCTCTGTACCGTAACAGCTCGTCGCCGGGTCGAATTCGACTTGACCCGGCCAAGATGTTGCGTATATAATTTTGTACATAAAGGCGGCTATGGGGCAGGAAAAAGAAATTCGCTGGATGGGCTCCAGCTACCGCGATTTACTCGCTTTTCCCGAAGAGCCGCGTCGGCGGGCCGGGTTTCAACTCGGCAAGATTCAGGCGGGACTGGACCCCGACGACTGGAAACCGTTTGATTCGATCGGCGCCGGAACACGCGAGATTCGCATCAAGGAAGCGGACGGCATTTATCGCGTGATGTATGCGACCAAATTCGTGGAAGCGCTATATGTGCTGCATTGCTTCCAGAAGAAAACGCAGAAGCTGAGTCCGCACGATAGAGAGATTGCGGAGACGCGCTACCGCGCCATCATTACTGATAGGAAAACTTAACAATGACGATCGATACCAAAGTCCGTCACGTAACAAAGCCCGGTGCAAATCTGTTCCTCGAACTCGGCTTTTCCGCCGAAGAGGCGAAGCGCCTGCATGCCGCGTCGCAAAAGCAGATCAACGACACGCGGCTGCTCAAGGAGCAACTGATGACCGAGTTGTCCAGTTGGATCGAACAGCATCATTTGAAGCAGGCCGAGGCTGCCGAGATTCTGATGGTGTCGCGCCCACGCGTGTCCGACGTGGTGAACAAGAAGACCACCAAGTTCACCATCGACACGCTGGTTGAAATGATGAGCCGGATCGGCAAGCCGGTCACGCTGGCGGTTGGGTAAGGGCACGACACGCCGCGCGCCGCGCTTCCGCTCGCCCTTTCACGCTTTCACGCACGGTTACACGCGCGGTTCGCCATGCGCCCCTGCTTTACTGAACGACGCCCGAACCGAACACTTCCGTGTGGATCCGCGCAGCGTTCACGCCGAGCGCGGCCAGTGCATCGCACTGCGCGCGCATGAACGGCACCGGCCCGCAGATGTAGTAATCCGCATTGGGCACGATCGCCTTGTCGGCGATTTTCGTCAGATCGAGACGGCCTTCGAAATCGTAGTCGAAGCCGGCGCGGTCGGTTGCTTCAACGGCTTCATAGAACACCGCGCGCGCGACGTTGCGGTGCGCTGCAACCGTATCGTTAAGCCACTGCCGGAACGCGTGCACTCGGCCATTGCGGCATGCATGCACGAAGGTCACGCTGCGCTCGCTCTGATCGGCCAATATTGTGGACAGCATCGAGGTCATCGGCGTCACGCCCACGCCGCCGCTCATCAGCACCACCGGCGTCGTCTTCTTGCGGTCGAGCGTGAAGTCGCCCATCGGCGCGCTCACATGCACCACCTCGTCCACTTCTACGCCGTCGTGCAGCAGATTCGATACGTGACCCGGCGCCGTGTCCTCTCGGCCGGCTTCGCGCTTCACCGAAATACGCAGCCACTTGCCGTTGGGCGCGTCCGACAAACTGTATTGCCGCGGCTGGTCGACGCCCAGTTCATCCACAAAGCGCTTCACGCTCAGATATTGGCCGGGTACGAAACCGCAAGCCGGCGAGCCGTCGGCGGGCGTCAGATAGAACGATGTGATCTCGTCGCTCTCCACTTCCTTGCGGGTGACCTTGAACGGCCGGAAGCCGCTCCACGCCGCGCCGTCATACAGCGTCGCCTCGGTGCCGATGAAGATATTGGCCAACTGCCCGTACGCGGCCTGCCACGCGCTGAGGGTTTCCTGATCGACCGCGTCGCCGAGCACATCGACAATCGCGCCGAGCAGGTGGCGCCCCACGATCGGATACTGCTCCGGGCGGATATTCAAGCTGGCGTGCTTATGCGCGATCCGCGAGACCGTTGGGCCGAGCGCGCCGAGATTGTCGATATTGGCCGCATACGCATACACCGCCTTCGCCAGCGTTTCCGGCTGATTGCCGCTCTTCTGGTGGGTCTGGTTGAACACGTTCTTCAACTCGGGATGGTGCGCGAACATGCGCTTGTAGAAGTGCTTGGTAATGGTTGTGCCGTGTTCGGCGAGCACGGGAACAGTGGCTTTGACGCGGGCGATCTGGTCGGCGGTGAGCGTGGTCATGGGGGCTTCTCCTAAAAGATGCAGTTACAATACCTTTTTAAGAGAAGATTTGCCCGGACAGATTGTCACAGGGGCAACAGTGCCCGTTATCCGGCTCCGCGGTCGTGCTGCCACAGCACGTCGGCGCCGCCGTCCGCGCGATTGAGCACGCGCGCCAGCACGAACAGCAGGTCGGACAAGCGGTTCACGTACTGGCGCGGCGCGGGATTGATCGCCTCGATCTCGCCCAACGCCACGATCGCCCGTTCGGCGCGCCGGCATACCGTACGGCACACGTGCGCGAGCGCGGCCGCGCGCGAGCCCGCCGGCAGAATGAATTCCTTCAAGGGCGGCAGCGTCGCGTTGTAGTCGGCGAGCCAATCGTCGAGTTGGCCGAGATGTTGGTCGGTGATCATCGTGTGGCCGGGGATGCAAAGCTCGCCGCCCAAGTCGAACAGATCGTGCTGGATCGCGACGAGCGCCGCCCGCGCCTCGTCGGGCAGGGTTTCACACAGCAATACGCCGAGGTTCGAATTGAGTTCGTCGACGTCGCCGATTGCCGCGATGCGCGCGCTGTCCTTGCGCACGCGGCGGCCGTCGCCGAGACCGGTGGTGCCGTCATCGCCCGTACGGGTGGCGATCTTGCTCAAGCGGTTGCCCATGATGTCTCCATGCATTTCAGTGACGATGCGTCCGCGCGGCGCCGACGATTCCATTCGGCGCATCGGGTCATCCGGCCAGACAAACCAGCGGGCGAGCCATCGCGTTTATCCATATTGCGCGCATCGTGAGGTCGCCGCCATTAAAAATGAAACGCCTGCTGCAGACCAGCTCCGCCATCAATATCAGGAGACATGCGTGAACCATCCCGTGCCGCCGGCCCCGTTGCGCCGGCCGTTCCCCGCCGAGTTGCTGAGTGCGCTGAACGCCGCTTTCGGCGAACGCGTGTCGGTTGCCGAAGCCGTGCGCGCCCATCATGGCCGCGATGAATCACCGTTCGATCCCCAGTTGCCCGACGCCGTCGTGTTCGCGCGCAGTACCGAAGACGTGCAAACCATCGTCAATCTATGCGGACAGCACAACGTGCCGATCATCCCCTATGGCAACGGCTCGTCGCTCGAAGGGCACTTGCTGGCGGTGCAAGGCGGCGTGTCGATCGATCTGTCGGAGATGAACCGCGTGCTGTCGATCAACGCCGAAGACCTCACCGTCACCGTCGAGCCCGGCATCTCGCGCAAGCAACTGAATGAAGCGCTGCGCGACACGGGTCTGTTCTTCCCGATCGATCCCGGCGCGGACGCGAGCATCGGCGGCATGTCGGCCACACGTGCATCGGGCACCAACGCCGTGCGCTACGGCACGATGCGCGAGAACGTGCTCGGGCTGACCGTGGTGCTGGCCGACGGCCGCGTGATCAAGACCGGCACGCGGGCGCGCAAGTCGGCGGCGGGATACGACCTCACGCGTCTGTTCGTCGGCTCGGAAGGCACGCTCGGCGTGATTACCGAAATCACCGTGCGTCTTTATCCGCTGCCGGAAGCGGTGTCCGCCGCGGTATGCGCGTTTCCGTCGATGGGCGATGCGGTGCGCGCCGTCATCGAAACGATCCAGATCGGCGTGCCGATCGCGCGCGTCGAGTTCGTCGACTCGCTCGCGATCCGCTCGATCAATCGCCATTCGAATCTGACGCTGCGCGAAGCGCCCACGCTTTTCTTCGAATTCCACGGCACCGAGGCCGGCGTGAAGGAGCAAGCCGAGTTGGTGCAGGACATCGCCGCGCAGAATGCCGGCGAAGGCTTCGAATGGGCGACCCGGCCGGAAGACCGCAGCCGCCTGTGGAACGCGCGCCACAACGCTTATTTCGCGATGCTGCAACTGAAGCCCGGCTGCCGCGCGGTCACGACCGACGTCTGCGTGCCGATCTCGCGCCTCGCCGAATGCGTGGTGGAAACGGAGCAGGATCTGAAGGAGTCGCCGCTGCCCTGCCCGATCGTCGGTCACGTCGGCGACGGCAACTTCCACGTCGCGATCCTGATCGATCCGGAGAAGCCCGAAGAGCTCGTCGAAGCCGAGCGTCTGAACCATCGCATCGTGCAACGCGCGCTGCGCATGGACGGCACCTGCACGGGTGAGCATGGCGTGGGCCTGCACAAGATGGGCTTCCTGCTCGAGGAACACGGCGAAGTCGCGGTGGATACGATGCGCTCGATCAAACACGCGCTCGATCCGCGCAATCTCATGAACCCCGGCAAGATCTTTTCCTGGGCGGCTTGAAGCATTGCGAGGCGCGGCTGCGGCGCCGCAGCCGCATTGAACCCGAAAAGCACGCTGGGTGAGAGACACGAGGAGACAACTCACATGAACGCCCCCGCTGAACTGACGGCCGAAGTACTCGCCCAGCGCCAGCGCGAAGTCGTGCAGGCGCTGATGGCCGTATTGCCGACCCACTGCCTTCTGTATCGCGAGGAAGACACCGTCGCCTACGATTGCGACGGGCTTGCCGCCTACCGGCGTCTGCCGCTCGCGGTCGCGTTGCCGGAGACGGAATCGCAGGTGCAGCGCATCGTGCAAATTTGCCACCGCCTCGACGTGCCGATCGTGCCGCGCGGCGCGGGCACCGGTCTCTCTGGCGGCGCGATGCCGATTCGGCACGGCGTGGTGGTGTCGCTCGCGCGCTTTCGCAAGATCGTCGAGGTCGACTCGTACGCGCGTACCGCCACGGTCCAGCCGGGCGTGCGCAATCTGTCGATTTCGGAGGCCGCCGCGCCGTACGGCTTGTACTACGCGCCGGATCCGTCGTCGCAGATCGCCTGCACGATCGGCGGCAACGTCTCCGAGAATTCCGGCGGCGTGCACTGCCTCAAGTACGGCCTCACCGTGCACAACGTGTTGCGCGTTCGCGCCGTGACGATGGAAGGCGAAATCGTCGAATTCGGCTCGCTCGGGCCCGACGCGCCCGGCCTCGATCTGCTCGCGGTGTTGATCGGCAGCGAAGGCATGTTCGCGATCGTCACCGAGGTCACGGTCAAGCTGATCCCGAAGCCGCAAACGGCGCAGGTCATCATGGCCAGTTTCGACGACGTCGTAAAAGGCGGCGACGCGGTCGCCGGCATCATTGCCGCGGGCATCATCCCGGCGGGCCTGGAGATGATGGACAAACCGGCCACGCGCGCGGTGGAGGAATTCGTCCACGCGGGCTACGACCTCGACGCAGCCGCGATCCTGCTATGCGAATCGGACGGCACACCCGAAGAAGTCGCCGACGAAATCGTGCGCATGACGGCGGTGTTGCGCGAACAGGGCGCCACCCGCATCCAGATTTCGCGCTCGGAAAACGAGCGGCTGCGCTTCTGGTCCGGGCGCAAAAATGCGTTTCCGGCCGCAGGCCGCATTTCACCGGACTACTACTGCATGGACGGCACCGTGCCGCGCCGCAGTATCGGGCCGCTGCTCGCGCGCATCGAGGCGATGGAGAAGAAATACGGCCTGCGCTGCATCAACGTGTTTCACGCCGGCGACGGCAACATGCATCCGCTGATCCTGTTCAACGGCAACGACCAGGACGAGTGGCACCGTGCGGAAGCGTTCGGTTGCGACATCCTCGAAACATGCGTCGAACTCGGCGGCACGGTGACGGGCGAACACGGCGTCGGCATCGAGAAAATCAATTCGATGTGCGTGCAGTTCTCGCCCGAGGAACGCGATGCGTTCCACGCGGTCAAGCGCGCCTTCGACGCGCCGGGCCTGCTCAACCCCGACAAGGGCATTCCCACGCGAGCGCGCTGCGCCGAGTACGGCAAGATGCACGTGCGCGGCGGCTTGCTGCCGCATCCCGACATCCCGCGGTTTTAACTCACGCATCGCGAACTGACGCATCGCGCATAGCCCGCTGCGGCGGCGCTTCCCGGCGTCCACCCTGATTACCCGATGCGGGTCCGCTCCGGGTTGCCAGCGCGCCCCCGCCCGGTACAATCAAACGAAACACAACGAAGCAGGACACCATGGAAGAGGACGACATCGTCGCCGTTTGGTCCGAACGCGTGCGTTCGGCCAGCGCCGCGGGACGCGCGTTGCGCATCCGTGGCGGCGGCACGAAAGACTGGTACGGTCAGACGCTGGAAGGCGACATCCTCGACACGCGCGCTTATCGCGGCATCATCGCGTACGATCCGGCCGAACTGGTCATCACCGCGCGCGCGGGCACGCCCCTGCTGGAAATCGAGGCCGCGCTCGCCGAACACCATCAGATGCTCGCGTTCGAGCCGCCGCACTTCGGGCCGCAGGCCACCTTCGGCGGCTGCATCGCGGCCGGCATTGCCGGTCCGCGCCGCCCTTCCGCCGGTGCGGCGCGCGACTTCGTGCTCGGCGCCGTCATCATGAACGGCCAGGGGCAGACGCTGCGTTTCGGCGGCCAGGTGGTGAAGAACGTCGCCGGTTACGACGTTTCGCGCCTGATGGCAGGCTCGCTCGGCACGCTTGGGCTGATCCTCGAACTGTCCGTCAAAGTGTTGCCGCTGCCACAGGCCGAAACGACCCTCAAATTCGATATGAACGGCACCGACGCGGTCCGCAAGCTCAACGAATGGGGCGGCCGGCCGCTGCCGATCACGGCGAGCGCATGGCGTCACGGCACGCTGGCCGTGCGGCTGGCCGGCGCGGAAACCGCCGTCAAGACGGCGCGTTCGACGCTCGGCGGCGAGGTCGTCGATGCGGTCGAGGCCGAACGCTTCTGGGCGGGCCTGCGCGAACAGACCGACATGTTCTTTTCCGCGATTCCGCCGAAGGCTGCGCTGTGGCGCCTCGCGCTGCCTTCGATCACCGAGCCGATGCAGTTGCCCGGCGCGCAGTTGATGGAATGGGGCGGCGCCCAGCGCTGGTGGATCACCGACACCGACGCGCAAACCGTGCGCATCAGCGCCAAGCAGGCGGGCGGCCACGCCACGATCTTCCGCACCGGCCACGGCTACGACCGCAGCACCGGCGTGTTCACGCCGCTGCCCGCACCGCTGATGAAAATCCATCGCGGCCTGAAAGCAGCCTTCGATCCAGCCCGCATCTTCAATCGCGGCCGTCTCTACCCCGACTTCTGAGCGACGCGATGCAAACCAACCTCGCGGACTTCATTCGCAATACGCCCGATGGCGACGAAGCCGACGCCATTCTGCGCAATTGCGTGCACTGCGGTTTCTGCACGGCCACCTGCCCGACCTATCAGTTGCTGGGCGACGAACTCGACGGCCCGCGCGGACGCATTTATCTGATCAAGCAGATGGTCGAAGGCGCGCCGGTTACGCGCAGCACGCAGGTCCACCTGGACCGCTGCCTTACTTGCCGCAACTGCGAAACCACTTGTCCGTCGGGCGTGCAATATGGCCGGCTGGTGGAAATCGGCCGCAAGATCACCGAGGAAAAAGTCACGCGTCCGTTCGGTCAGCGGGTGATGCGGCGGCTCCTCGCGAGCTTCGTGCCGAACAGCGCGCTCTTTACGCCGGCCATGCGGCTTGGCCAGCACGTCCGCCCGCTCCTGCCGAAGAAACTGCGCGACAAGGTGCCCGCGCGGCAGCGTCCGCTCGAATGGCCGAGCGCGAAACATCCGCGCAAGATGCTGATGCTGGCGGGCTGCGTGCAACCGTCGATGATGCCGAACGTCAATACGGCGACCGCGCGGGTGCTCGACGCGCTCGGCGTCGAAACCGTGGTCGCGCCCGAGGCCGGCTGCTGCGGCGCGATCCGCTTGCATCTGGGCTACAACGACGAGGCGCTCGACGATCTGCGCGCGAACATCGATGCATGGTGGCCGTACGTCGAAGAGGGCGTGGAAGCGATCGTGATGAACGCGTCGGGCTGCGGCGCGACGGTCAAGGAATACGCGCACCTGTTGCGCAACGATCCGGCCTACGCGGAGAAAGCGCGCCGCATCGTCGAACTGACGCGCGACATCGCGGAGATATTGCCGGAGTTCGAGGAAAGCTTGATCGCGGCCACGCGCCGCCGCTCGATTCACACGGTTGCGTTTCATCCGCCCTGCACCTTGCAGCACGGCCAGCAGGTGCGCGGCAAGGTCGAACATCTGCTGGCGGCGCTCGGCGTCGAAGTGCGCCTGCCCGCGGATAGTCACTTGTGCTGCGGCTCGGCCGGCACCTATTCGCTCACGCAGCCCAAGCTCTCGTATGCGCTGCGCGACCAGAAGCTCGAGCGGCTGCAGGCGCAGGAGCCGCAGGTGATCGTGTCGTCGAACGTCGGCTGCATCGCGCATCTGCAAAGCGGCACGTCCACGCCGGTCGCGCACTGGATCGAACTGGTCGAGCATATGCTGTCCGTATAATCCGGTACATCGCCCTCCGGATCTGTTCCATGCCCGATCTGATTCACAATCTCGAAGCGGTGCGGCAACGCATCGCCACCGCCGCGCACGTGGCCGGACGCGACGCGCGCACGATCAGCCTGCTCGCGGTCTCGAAGACCTTTCCCGCCGAAGACGTGCGCGCCGCCTACGCCGCGGGTCAACGCGCGTTCGGCGAGAACTATGTGCAGGAAGCCATCTCCAAGATCGAAGCGCTCGCCGATGTGCGCGCCGCGCTCGAATGGCATTTCATCGGACCATTGCAATCGAACAAGACGCGGCCGGTCGCCGAGCATTTCGACTGGGTGCATTCGGTCGACCGCTTGAAGATCGCGCAACGCTTGTCGGAGCAGCGGCCGGACAATCTGCCGCCACTGAACGTGTGCCTGCAGGTCAACATCAGCGGCGAAGCGTCAAAAAGCGGCGTGAGCATTCCCGAGGCGGTGGAAGTCGCGCAGGAAATCGCCGCGCTGCCGAAGCTGCATTTGCGCGGCCTGATGGCGATTCCGGAACCGGCCGGCGGCATCGACGAGCAACGTGTGCCGCATCGTCAATTGCGCGAACTGTTCGAGCGCTTGCGTGACGACGGGCTGCAACTCGATACGCTTTCGATGGGCATGTCGAGCGACCTCGAGGCGGCGGTGCTGGAAGGCGCGACGATCGTGCGCGTCGGCACCGCGATCTTCGGCGCGCGGGATTACTCTCACTGACCCTTGCGGGCCTTTACGGCCTTCGTGGCCTCTTCGAGCCCACGCGGGCTCTTAACGGAACTTCTTTCGGACCATCATGAAAATTGCTTTTATCGGCGGTGGCAACATGGCCGCGGCGTTGATCGGCGGCCTCATCAAACGCGGCGTCGCGCCCGCCGATCTCTACGCGATCGATCCCAACGAAGAAGCGCGCAAGCGCAACGAGCAGCAATTCGGCATCCGAACCGGCGCCGCCGCGGACGCCGCGGTGGCGTCGTATGACGCCGTCGTGCTGGCGGTGAAGCCGCAGATCCTGAAGAGCGTCGCCGAGGCGCTGGCGCCGCATCTGAACGCTTCGCAACTGGCGATCAGCATCGTCGCCGGGATTCGTATGGACGACATGTCGCGCTGGCTGAACGGCCACGGCCGCATCGTGCGCGTGATGCCGAATACGCCGGCGCTGATCGGCATGGGCGTGGCGGGCCTTACGGCCACGAGCAGCGTCGACGAAGCGGGCCGCGCGCTCGCGTCGCAGGTGCTCGGCGCTGTCGGCGAAACCGTCTGGTTCGACGACGAAGCGAAGATCGATGCCGTCACCGCGATCTCGGGCAGCGGACCGGCTTACGTGTTCTATTTCATCGAGGCGTTGCAGGAAGCCGCGCGCCAACTCGGCATGGACGAAGCGCAAGGCCGCGCGCTGGCGGTGGCGACCTTTACTGGCGCGGCGCAACTGGCCGCGAACTCCGACGAGCGGCCGGGCGTGTTGCGCGAACGTGTGACGTCGAAGGGCGGCACCACCGCGGCCGCGCTGGCGTCGTTCGACGCGAGCGGCATCAAGGACGCGATCGTGCGCGGCGCGCTCGCCGCCGATGCGCGCGCCAAGGAAATGGGCGACGAGTTCGGCAAGCAGTAAGAGCGGTTAGCGCGTTCGGCGCGGTTAGCGCGGATCAGGAGTCAGGAAACTAACTACGCCGAAGGGCGCCGCGCATCGAGGCGTGTCCGGCGGCGCAAAAGCAACGCAAACGCAGCCCGAAAGAACTAAAACGAAGCCACCGCGTAATGCGCGGCGATGCCGACAAACAGCGCGCCGCCCAGCCAGTTGTTATGCCGGAACGCGGCGAAGCACGCCATCCGCTCGCGGTTGCGGATCAGCGTGTAGTGATAGATTGCACAGCCCGCCGCCGCCGCCCACCCCAGCCAGTACAGCATGCCGAAGCCGAGCATCACGCCGATGCCCGCGTAAATCCCCAGCGTCACCGCATAGCAGAGCATAATCGCCGCCACGTCGAAGCGGCCGAAGGTCAGCGCCGAGGTGCGGATGCCGATCTTGATGTCGTCGTCGCGATCGACCATCGCGTATTCGGTGTCATAGGCAACCGACCAGAACACGTTGGCGAGCAGCATCACCCAGGCGAGCATCGGCACATGGTCCTGGATCGCAGCGAACGCCATCGGAATGCCGAAGCCGAACGCGATGCCAAGATACGCCTGCGGAATCGCAAAAAAACGCTTCGTGAACGGATACGAACCGGCGACGAACAGCGCCGCCACCGAGAGCTCCCTGGTCAGCGTATTGAGCGGCAGGATCAGCAGAAACGCCAGCAAGGACAGGCCGGCCGCCAGCGCCACCGCTTCCCACGCCTTGATCTTGCCCGACGTGATCGGACGATTCTCCGTGCGCTTCACATAGCGGTCGAAATCCCGATCCGCGTAGTCGTTGATCGCGCAGCCCGCCGAGCGCATCAGCACCGTGCCCACCGTGAAAATCACCAGCAGCGGCCACGACGGGTGACCGTCGGACGCAATCCACAGCGCGTTGAGCGTCGGCCATAGCAGCAGCAGGCTGCCGATCGGCTTGTCCATGCGCACGAGGCGCAGATACAGGGGAAGTCGGGCGAACATGGCGGATTCGGTGAAGTGCGGGGCGATGCCGCTATTTTACGGGATGCGGGCGTCGGGGCCATGCGGCATGCGCAGCACGCAACTCGGCGCCGGATTCATGGGTCGCCATGTCAGAAATGCCCTACGTCTCACCACACCTCTTCCGCCTCCTTTTTCCCCACTGGCTGTCGGGCCCGCGCGTCTCGCGCCGTGCGAATCACTACGCCATATCAATACGATGCCCAATTCGGAATTGTCTTAGCAAGAATGCTTTACGCATGACTTACATTCGCGCCTCGACAAAAATGCTCCGTTTGCAATACGTAATAAACATGCAAAGAACGATATGCGATCCGCAATGATATGAAGCCCGTATGGCGGCGGACGCCAACGCACGCGCGCAGGCTGAAGCAAAGGCCAATGAGGAAACGCGCGCAGCGTATGAAGCGCATATGGCGGCGGACGCACGAGTACGTTTGGAGCAGCAGGCAGAAATCGACGCGCGCCTACAGGCGCAGGCACAAGCCGAAGCCAATGCACGCGCTCAATATGAAAGCATGAACACGCATCAGGAAATCGATGCGCGCAACGCGGCCATGTCGTCGAACAACCTGCCGTGGCAGCAAGCGGCTGTGGAGCCGATCAACGTCGGCTACTCGCGCCAAGCACCTGTAACGTCCGGGCCGGCTTCGGCCCGGCGTGCAAAACGCTTATAGCGTCGAATACTGCAGCCACAGCCTCCCCGGCATCGCAGTCAAGTCGGGAAGGGACTTACACGCGGGGCCTTTTGCGCATGCGGGACGCGCAAAAAAAGCCCACGCTCAAAAAGCGTGGGCTTCGTCAGCAGTATTAAAGACCGCCGTTTTGGCGGTCTTTAATTTTTAAGCCTTGATGATCGCGCTTGCGCCGCGATCAGGCCAGCATCGAACGCAGCATCCACGCGGTCTTTTCGTGCGTTTGCATGCGTTGCGTCAGCAGGTCGGCGGTCGGCTCGTCGTTGGCGGCTTCCGTCGACGGGAAGATCGCGCGCGCGGTGCGCACCACGGCTTCCTGGCCTTCCACCAGTTGGCGGATCATTTCTTCGGCAGCCGGCACGCCGTCCGCTTCCGGAATCGACGACAACTTGGCGAAATCCTTGTAGCTGCCCGGCGCATGCACGCCCAGCGCGCGAATACGTTCGGCGATCGAATCGACCGCCAGCGCCAGCTCGTTGTACTGCGTTTCGAACATCAGGTGCAGCGTGTTGAACATCGGACCCGTGACGTTCCAGTGGAAGTTGTGAGTCTTCAGATACAGCGTGTAGGTGTCGGCGAGCAGACGCGACAAACCTTCTGCAATCTTCTTGCGATCCTTGTCGCTGATCCCGATGTTGACATGCTGTACGGCTTCTTTTTTGGCCATGATGACTCCTTCGAAGAGTGAGACGAACCGGTCGGCAAAGTAACGGTTTGCGGATGGCAAACCCGAACCATCGAACGCTCGACAGTTTATCTTAGAAAGTTGCCGCGTTCATGTGGCGCATGGTCACTTGCCGCACCTGCGGGTAGCGCTTCAATCAGCCGCCAAGCGCGTGCTGCAGCGCCTGCGCGACGATCACCGCCAGCCCGCTCGTGACGATCGCGAAGCCCATTGCCTTGCGCATCATCACTGCCTGTCGCTGTTGCGCGCCGCGTGCGGCCGGCGTGCCGCCAATGGTGGCCATCATCATCTGGATCATGATCGTGCTCCTTCGATTCGTATCAATACCGGCGGGGCGCCGATGCGCCCCGCTTTGCTGCATCACTTCTCAATCACTTCGACTGCTTACTTCTTGCTGCCTTCCGCAAGCTCCGCTATCGCGGCGAGCACGCCTTCCGCATAGGCAGGATCGGCACGGCGGAAATGCTCGATCTGGCGCGCGACGATGTCCTGCGGCACACCGTTGATATGGCGCGCGATATTGCCGAACAGACGCTGACGCTGCGCCGCGTCGAAGAGCGCGAACAACATCGCCGGCTGCGTGTAGTAGTCCTCGTCCACGCGATGATCGTAGCGATCCACCGCGCCCGCCGCGAGCGGCGGCTCCGACGCGTTGGCATCCTGCGCGAAGTCGCCGAAACGGTTCGGTTCGTAGTTCACATTGCCGCCGAGGTTGCCGTCCGTGCGCATCGCGCCGTCACGATGAAACGAATGCGGGTTCGGCACGCGCGACGCATTCACCGGAATCTGATGATGATTGATGCCGAGGCGATAGCGCTGCGTGTCGCCGTACGAGAACAAACGGCCTTGCAACAGACGGTCCGGCGAGAAGCCGATGCCCGGCACCACGTTGGCCGGCGTGAACGCCGCCTGCTCCACGTCAGCGAAGTAGTTGGCCGCATTGCGGTTCAACTCGATCGTGCCGACGTCGATCAACGGGTAGTCTTTCTGCGACCACACCTTCGTGATGTCGAACGGATTGAAGCGGTACGCCGCGGCTTCCGCTTCGGGCATCACCTGAATGGCGAAGCGCCATTTCGGGAAATTGCCCGCGTCGATGTTCGAGACCAGATCGCGCTGCGCGCTCTCACGATCCTGCGCGACCACTTGCGCCGCTTCGGCATCCGTGAAGTTTTCAATGCCTTGCATCGACTTGAAGTGGAACTTCACCCAGAAGCGCTCGTTGTTCGCGTTGATGAACGAGTACGTGTGCGAGCCGAAGCCGTGCATCTGACGATAGTTCTGCGGAATGCCGCGATCGCTCATCAGAATCGTCACCTGATGCAGCGACTCCGGATGACGCGACCAGAAATCCCACGCCGCGACATTGCTGCGCATGTTGGTGTACGGGTCGCGCTTTTGCGTGTGGATGAAGTCGGGAAACTTCAGCGGATCACGGATGAAGAACACCGGCGTGTTGTTGCCGACCACGTCCCAGTTGCCCTCTTCGGTGTAGAACTTGATCGAGAAACCGCGCAAGTCGCGTTCCGCGTCAGCCGCGCCGCGTTCGCCCGCCACCGTCGAAAAGCGCATGAAAAGCGGTGTTTCCTTGCCGACCTCGGCGAACACTTTCGCCTTCGTGTAGCGCGAGATGTCGTGCGTGACTTTCAGCGTGCCGAATGCGCCCGAGCCTTTGGCGTGAACGCGACGTTCCGGAATCACTTCACGATCGAAGTGGGCGAGTTTTTCGAGCAGCCAGACGTCTTGCAGAACAACCGGACCGCGCGTTCCGGCGGTCATCGAATTCTGGTTGTCGGCGACGGGTGCGCCGGCGGCATTGGTGAGCTTGCGTTCGGACATGCGTAACTCCTGAGTGTCTTGTATCGAAACTGAATGTGGGGAGAGGCGCGGCACACAGATGCCGGAAACTTAAGCGGACAGAGCGCGATCGACCAGCAAGGATAACGCGACAGTGCGCATGTTCAGCATCGACGCGGCAAACGCGCCGGTGGTGGCCTGCACGGATCGAGTGGCGAAGGCCTGGACTTGCTGCGAATGCGAATTCGATTGCGTCATGATGTCCTCCGGGTCTTATGGGATCGGGCGATCCATGGAGAAACTATAACAAACCTATCGAATTATCGTGTTTAATTAATTTTATCTATTCGATAGGGAGCGCGGCTATTGGCGCCTTGGGCGCTCACCGGCCGGCCGCCGAGATACCGGACGAGCCGGCTTCGGCGCGAAGCGGGGGACAATCAGTTGACGGCGACCGGCAGGTCCAGCTTCTTGACGCCCGGCAGGTCGCAGGCGCTGATCGCGTCGCAAATGGCCTCGATGGCGGGCATGCGCGTGAAACTCTTGCGCCAGGCGAGCACGACGCGGCGATCCGGCACCGGGTCGCCGAAAGGGACGTAACTGAGCAGGCCCGAGTCGATGCCGCCCGCGTGCGCCTTGACTTCATGCACCGACATGCGCGGCAGCACGGTAATGCCGACGCCGCTCGCCACCATATGGCGAATGGTTTCCAGCGACGAACCTTCGAACGTCTTCTGAATGCCGTCCGCGTTCTGCGAAAAGCGCATCAGTTCCGGGCAGACGCCCAGCACGTGGTCGCGGAAGCAATGGCCGCTGCCGAGCAGCAGCATGGTTTCCTGCTTCAGATCGTCGGCGTCGATTTCCTTGCGATTTTCCCACGCGTGACCCGACGGCAGCGCGACGACGAACGGCTCGTCGTACAACGGGCGCAACATCAGACCCGTTTCAGGAAAAGGCAACGCCATGATCGCGACGTCGATTTCGCCTTGCTTGAGCAGTTCGATCAGCTTGAGCGTGTAATTTTCCTGCAGCATCAGCGGCATTTGCGGGACGCGCTTGATCATCTGCTTGACGAGCGTGGGCAGCAAATACGGCCCGATCGTATAGATGACGCCCAGGCGCAGCGGCCCGACCAGCGGGTCCTTGCCCTGCTTGGCGATTTCCTTGATGGCGAGCGTCTGTTCGAGAACGCGCTGCGCTTGCGTGACGATCTGTTCGCCGATCGGCGTGACGCTGACCTCGCTGGTGCCGCGCTCAAAAATCTGCACGTTCAGCTCGTCTTCGAGCTTCTTGATCGCGACCGACAAGGTCGGCTGGCTGACGAAACACGCTTCGGCGGCCCGGCCGAAGTGCCGCTCGCGGGCAACCGCGACGATGTATTTCAATTCGGTGAGCGTCATTAGGGGATCAATCAGTGCAGTGAATTCGATAGGTTCTAGTTATACACCTATAGGGTCGGTTCGCCAACCTTTTGGTTCTCCGGCTTTCGCGCAGGCTCTGCTGTTTGTCCGCAAAGGCAGGAAGTCACGCTTTCAGATAGTGCTCCCGCGCCCCGAGCCACCGCGCCAGATGCTGCATCACGACCTCGGGATATTTCTCGAGCAATGCCGCGGCGGCTTCGCGCGCCGGCTCGATCAGCCATTGATCGTTCTCTAGATCCGCAAAACGCAGCATGGCCGCGCCCGACTGCCGGGCGCCCAAAAACTCCCCCGGGCCGCGGATCTCGAGGTCCTTGCGAGCGATCTCGAACCCGTCGGTGGTCTCCCGCATGGTCTGCAAGCGGGCGCGCGCCGTCATCGACAGCGGCCCCGTGTAAAGAAGAACGCAGACCGAAGCCGCGCTCCCGCGCCCCACCCGGCCGCGCAACTGGTGCAACTGCGCGAGCCCGAACCGCTCGGCGTGCTCGATCACCATCAGCGACGCATTCGGCACGTCGACACCCACTTCGATCACCGTCGTCGCGACCAGCAACTGCACCTCGTTGCGGGTGAAGGCGTCCATCACGGCCGCCTTTTCGGCGGGCGCGAGCCGTCCATGCACGAGGCCCACGTTCAGCTCAGGCAACGCGGCCACCAGCGTCTCGTAGGTTTCGACCGCGGTCTGCAACTGCAAGGTCTCGCTTTCCTCGATCAGCGGACACACCCAGTACACCTGGCGTCCGGTCAACGCGGCCTCGCGCACGCGGCCGATCACCTCGTCGCGCCGCGCGTCGGACGCCAGCTTGGTGAGAATCGGCGTGCGTCCGGGCGGCAATTCGTCGATCGTGGAGACGTCGAGGTCAGCGTAATAGGTCATCGCGAGCGTGCGCGGAATCGGCGTCGCGGACATCATCAATTGGTGCGGCTGAAAATCGCGTGCGCCGCCGGCGGCGTTTCGCCCCGGAGGAAGTCCCCCTGGGGGACGCGCCTTGGCGCGCAACGCAAGCCGCTGCGCGACGCCGAAGCGATGCTGCTCGTCGACGATCACGAGCCCCAGCCGCGCGAACTCGACCGCGTCCTGAATGATCGCGTGCGTGCCGATCACGAGCTGCGCCGTGCCGAGCGCCGCCGCTTCGAGCGCGGCGCGCTTTTCCCTGGTCTTGAGACTGCCGGCCAGCCACGCGACGCTCACGCCGAGCGGCTCCAGCCAGCCGCGCAACTTGCGCGCGTGCTGTTCGGCAAGGATTTCGGTGGGCGCCATCAGCGCGGCCTGGTAGCCGGCGTCGATCGCCTGCGCGGCGGCCAGCGCGGCGACGATCGTCTTGCCGCTGCCGACATCGCCCTGCAACAGTCGCTGCATTGGATGAGGCTGCGTCAGATCGAGCGCGATCTCGCCGCCGACGCGCTCCTGCGCCGCCGTCAGCGAAAACGGCAGTGCCTTCAGCAAACGCGCCACCAACGCCGACTCGTCGCCCAGCTTCCGGCGCGGCATGGCCGGCGCCGCGCGCCTGCGGCGCTCTTCGTGCGCGCGCTTGAGCGACATCTGCTGCGCGAGCAATTCCTCGAACTTGATGCGCACCCACGCCGGATGCGTGCCGTCGATCAAGGCGGTTTCATCGGACTGCACGCCCGGATGATGCAGCGTGCGCACGGCGTCCATCAGCGCCGGCACGCCAAGCGGCTGCGTATAGGCGCGTGCGATCGGCTCGGGCAGCAGTTCCGGCAACGAGGTGCGCGACAACGCGTTGTCGATCGATTTGCGCAGATACGCCTGCGTCACGCCCGCGGTGCTCGGGTACACCGGCGTCAGCGCCTGCGGCAGCGGCGTGTCTTCGTCGACCACGCGCACCGCCGGATGCACCATCTCCATGCCGAAGAAACCGCCGCGCACGTCGCCACGCACCCGCAGCCGCGCGCCGATCGCCATCTGCTTGACCTGCGAGCCGTAGAAATTCAGAAAGCGCAGCACGAGTTCGTCGCCGGCGTCGTCGCGCAGTTTCACCAGCAGCTGACGGCGCGGGCGATAGGCGATCTCGTTGTCGAACACCACGCCTTCGGTTTGCGCGATGCCGCCCGGCAGCAGGTGGCCGATCGGCGTGAGCGAGGTTTCATCCTCGTAGCGCATCGGCAGATGCAGGACCAGGTCGATGTCGCGCGTGAGGCCGAGTTTGGCGAGTTTGTCGGCGGGTTTGGTTGCCGATTTGGCGGCCGGGGACGCGGCTTTCTTTTTGTCCGGTGCCGTGGCGGCTTTGGCATCAGCCGCGGGTGCGGCGCCGGGTGCGGCTTCGGCGGCCGTGGCGGTTGCGGCACCGGGTGCGGCGTTAACACTGGTCGCGCTACTTGCGCCGCTCGCATCGGACACGCCCGCCGCCGACTTGCCCCGCGAGACGCGGCGCTTGGGCTCGGCGCTCACTTCGTCAGTGGCAGAGGGCATTCGGCGTTCGGACAAAGGCATGGGTTGCTTCGCAAGTACAATATCGGCTGTCAAAGGTGTCGCCGCCAACCAGCGCGCGGGCTCGCGGGCCGCTCCGGCGTCCCGCAATCATAGCCGCCCAGCTCCGGCTTCGGCTCAATTCAGTCTCAATTCGCTTCCAGTCGTCCGCATGTTTACGCTTTCCGATTTCGATTTCGATCTGCCGCCCGAGCTGATCGCGCAAGTCGCGCTGCCCGAGCGCAGCGCCAGCCGTCTGCTCGAGGTGGACAACATGGTCGATGCCGGCGCCGCGCGCCTGATCGACCGCCGCTTTGCCGAACTGCCCGATTGCATCGCGGCGGGCGACCTGCTCGTCTTCAACGATACCAAAGTCCTGAAGGCGCGTTTCCTCGGCCAGAAGGCCAGTGGCGGCAAGGTCGAAGTGCTGGTAGAGCGCCTCACCGGCGAGCGCACGGCGCTTGCGCAAATCCGCGCGAGCAAGAGCCCGCAGCCGGGCACCACGATCCGTCTGGCCGACGTGTTCGACGTGACGGTCGGCGAACGCGTCGAGCCGTTCTACACGCTGCATTTCCCGGGCGACTGCCTGACGCTGATCGAGCAACACGGCCGCCTGCCGTTGCCGCCGTACATCGAGCACGATCCCGACGCGACCGATGAAACGCGTTATCAAACCGTGTTCGCGCGGAACCCGGGCGCGGTCGCCGCGCCCACCGCCGGCCTGCATTTCGACGACGCGCTGCTCGCGCGCCTCGACGCCAAAGGCGTGGAGCGCGCGACGCTGACGCTGCACGTTGGCGCGGGCACGTTCCAGCCAGTGCGGGTCGAGAACCTTGCCGAGCACAAGATGCACAGCGAGTGGTATCACCTGCAGCAATCACTTGCCGACAAGATCGCGGCGACGCGCGCGCGCGGCAACCGCGTGATCGCCGTAGGCACGACCTCGATGCGCGCGCTCGAAGCCGCCGCGCGCGACGCCGAAGCCGCGGGCCGGCCGCTTGGCGCCGCGAGCACGGAAACCGACATCTTCATCACGCCGGGCTACAAGTTCCGCGTGGTGGACCGGCTTGTGACCAATTTCCATTTGCCGAAGTCGACGCTGCTGATGCTGGTGTCGGCGTTCGCCGGCGTCGAGACAATTCGCGAAGCGTATCGCCACGCGATTGAACAGCGTTATCGCTTCTTTAGCTACGGCGATGCGATGCTGCTTACGCGGCGGGACGGCTGAGGCCTTTCGTATTTCGGCCAATAGCGTTGCGCGCCGGCCGTGTGCGCGGTAGTCTGCCGCTCCTTGCTGCGTTGAAGTCGCGGGAGTCGTTGCCACGCTCAAGAGCCGGCGTGCAGCGGCAGATCCGCGCTGCATCTCGAACTTTCCTACCCTGCCGCCGTGGCTTACCCGGCGGCACTTAATATCTGCGCCGGACTTGCCGATCCGGAGTTAGCGCTTCAGCGCTTACTCCGGTCCCATGCAAAGCTGTTCTCCGGTGGCACAGGAGCTCCCATGACCGACAGTCATACCCATGATAGAAGCGGTATCTGCAATACCTGCGCGAACCACGGCGACAGCACCACCGAGCGCCCCGACAACGGCCTCAAGTTCGAACTGCTCGGCACCGACGGCCAGGCGCGCCGCGGCCGCGTCACGCTGAATCACGGCGTGGTGGAAACGCCGATCTTCATGCCGGTCGGCACGTACGGCACGGTGAAAGCCGTCCAGCCGCGCGAACTCGAGGAAATGCGCGCGCAGATCATTCTCGGCAACACCTTCCACCTGTGGCTGCGTCCAGGTCTGGAGACGATCGAGGCGCACGGCGGCCTGCACGGCTTCATGGGCTGGAAGAAGCCGATTCTGACGGACTCCGGCGGTTTTCAGGTGTTCTCGCTCGGCGATCTGCGCAAGATCACCGAAGATGGCGTCACGTTCGCGTCACCGATCAACGGCGACAAGCTTTTCCTGTCGCCCGAAGTGTCGATGCAGATCCAGAAGGTGCTGAACTCGGACATCGTCATGCAGTTCGATGAATGCACGCCGTACGCGACGAACAATGTGCCGACCTCGCACAAGGAAGCCGCCGATTCGATGCGCATGTCGATGCGCTGGGCAAAGCGCTCCATCGACGAATTCAACCGCCTCGGCAATCCGAATGCGCTGTTCGGCATCGTCCAGGGCGGCATGTTCGAGGAGCTGCGCGACGAATCGCTGGCGGGTCTCGCGGAAATGGATTTTCATGGTCTCGCGATCGGCGGGTTGTCGGTCGGCGAACCGAAGGAAGACATGATGCGCGTGCTGAATCACATCGGCCCGAAGCTGCCGGCCGACAAGCCGCACTACCTGATGGGCGTCGGCACGCCGGAGGACCTCGTGGCGGGCGTCGCCGCCGGCGTCGACATGTTCGACTGCGTGATGCCGACCCGCAACGCGCGCAACGGCTGGCTCTTCACCCGTTTCGGCGACATCAAGATCCGCAACGCGGCGCACAAGAATTCGCTGCGTCCCCTCGACGAGCAATGCGGCTGCTACACCTGCCGAAATTTCACCCGCGGCTACCTGCATCATCTGCATCGTGTGGGGGAAATCCTCGGCGCGCAATTGAATACGATCCACAACCTGCACTATTACCTCGAACTGATGCAGGAAATGCGCGACGCGATCGACGCAAAAATGTTCGAGCCGTTCCGCCGGCGCTTCCACGAGAACCGCGCGCGCGGCGTGGATTAGAGCGTGGTTGCGGCGTCCGTCGGCGGATTTGCATGAGGAATCCGTCGGCGCCACGCGGAAAACCTTACAATTAACTTTCGCGTACGGCGAGAAAAGACTTTAAACGGTTGATCGCAAAGCCGATTCGCCGCGCCGACGCCCATAAGGCCAGTGGTAGAATAACCGGCTGATTTTTTTGATCGTTTTGACTTATAACGGAGAGACCAACGTGTCGTTCATTTCCAATGCCTTCGCCCAAGGCACAGCAACTGGTGGCATTGAATCGAATCTGATGAGCTTCCTGCCGCTGATCCTGATGTTCGGCGTGCTGTACTTCATCATGATTCGCCCGCAAATGAAGCGCCAGAAGGAACATCGCAACATGCTCGCCGCGATGGCCAAGGGCGATGAAGTGGTGACGAATGGCGGCATCGTCGGCAAGGTGACCAAGGTGGGCGAAGCTTACGTCGGCATCGAAATCTCGGAAGGCACGGAAATCACCGTGCAAAAAGCGTCGGTCACGACGATTCTCCCGAAGGGCACGATCAAGTCGCTGTAAGGCCTGCTCTCTCGCGTCCGGCGCGGCCTCGCCGGCGGCTCATGCAACGCAATGCTGAATCGCCCGCGCTCATCGCCGGACGCATCGCTTCCAAGCCAACCTTCCCGTTGGACCACTCATGAATCGTTACCCCCTCTGGAAATACGCCGTGATGCTGGTGGCTCTGGTCATCGGCCTCGTGTACACGCTGCCCAATCTGTTCGGCGAAGCGCCGGCGGTGCAGGTGTCGAGCGGCAAGGCAACGGTCAAGCTCGACTCGACCACGCTGTCGGCGGTCGAAGCCGCGCTCGCTGCGAATCAGATCAAGCCGGACGACGTCACGTTCGACAACACGTCGGCCAACGCGAACATCCGCGTGCGTCTGCCGGACACCGACATGCAGTTGCGCGTGAAGGACCTGCTGCAGAAGTCGCTGAACAGCGACCCGACCGACCCGCAGTTCATCGTCGCGCTGAACCTGCAAAGTGCGTCGCCGCGCTGGCTGACCGCCTTGCACGCGTTGCCGATGTACCTCGGTCTCGACTTGCGCGGCGGCGTGCACTTTCTGCTGCAGGTCGACATGGCCGGCGCGCTCAACAAGAAGCTCGATTCGGACGCTTCAGACGCGCGCACGCTCCTGCGCGACAACAACATCCGCGACGGCGGCGTGAACCGCGTCAACCAGACGGTGGTGATCAATTTCGCCGACCAGGCCACGGCGGACGCAGCGCTCAAGCAACTGGGCCGCGGCATCGGCGAACTCCAGTGGGCCTCGCAAGCCGGCGCGGACGGCGGTGTGCAACTCGTCGGCACGTTCACGCCGGCGGTGCAGAAAACCGTGGAAGACGCGGCGCTCAAGCAGAACATCACCACGCTGCATAACCGCGTGAACGAACTCGGCGTGGCCGAGCCGGTGATCCAGCAGCAAGGCGCGGATCGCATCGTGGTCGAACTGCCGGGCGTGCAGGACACGGCGAAGGCGAAAGACATCATCGGCCGCACGGCAACGCTCGAAGCGCGTCTGGCCGACCCGGTCAACACGCACCCGAATCCGTCCGATCCGGTGCCGCCCGGCGACGAACTGTTCACGCAAGGCAATCAGACGCCGGTGCTGTTGAGAAAGCAGATCATCTTCACGGGCGACCGGATTATCGACGCGTCGGCGGGCTTCGACGAACATCAGCGTCCGTCGGTCAACATCCGCCTCGATTCGGCGGGTGGCCGCGCGGTGCGCAGCGTGTCGCGCGACAACATCGGCAAGCCGATGGCGATGGTGCTATTCGAAAAGGGCAAGGGCGAAGTGCTGACGGTGGCGACCATCCAGTCTGAACTGGGCGACCGCTTCCAGATCACCGGCCAGGCCACGCCGCAAGGCGCCGCCGACCTCGCGCTGCTGCTGCGCGCCGGTTCGCTGGCCGCGCCAATGGAGATCATCGAGGAACGCACGATCGGCCCGAGCCTCGGCGCGGACAACATCAAGAAGGGCTTCCACTCGGTGGTGTGGGGCTTCGCGGCAATCGCCGTCTTCATGATCGCGTACTACATGCTGTTCGGCGTGATCTCGATGATCGGCCTGTCGGTCAACCTGCTGCTGCTGGTTGCCGTGCTGTCGATGCTGCAGGCCACGCTTACGTTGCCGGGTATCGCCGCTATCGCGCTCGCGCTCGGTATGGCGATCGACGCGAACGTGCTGATCAACGAGCGCGTGCGTGAGGAACTGCGCAACGGCGCGCCGCCGCAACTGGCGATCCAGAACGGCTACGCGCATGCATGGGCGACGATTCTCGACTCGAACGTCACCACGCTGATTGCCGGTCTCGCGTTGCTCGCCTTCGGCTCCGGCCCGGTGCGCGGCTTCGCGATGGTCCACTGTATCGGCATTCTGACGTCGATGTTCTCGGCGGTGTTCTTCTCGCGCGGCGTGGTCAACCTCTGGTACGGCGGCAAGAAGAAGCTGAAGTCGCTGGCGATCGGCCAGGTGTGGCGTCCGCAAGCGCAAGGTATCGACGGCGCGGCGGCTTACCTCGGCAACGAGGACGCCGCCACCGATACCGCGCAAGCCGTCGCCGCGGCCACCGCCAAGCCGAAGGCAAAAGCCGACGCGCAAGCGCGTGCCGGCAAGCCGAGTGTGCGCCGCCGCAATGCGTCGAATGCGTCGAATACGCCGCAGAAACCGGGTTCATCCCGCTGAGTCCCGGAGAACAAGACCATGGAATTTTTCCGTTTTCGCAAAGACATTCCGTTCATGCAGCGTGCGTTGATCTTCAACGCAATCTCGCTCCTGACGTTCCTTGCCGCTGTGTTCTTCCTGCTGCATCGCGGGCTGCATCTGTCGGTGGAGTTCACCGGCGGCACCGTCATCGAAGTGCAGTATCCGGGCGCCGCGCCGCTCGAACCGGTGCGCGGCACGCTCGCCAAGCTCGGCTATGCCGATGCGCAGGTGCAGAACTTCGGCACCTCGCGCGACGTGCTGATCCGCTTGCCTCTCAAGCAGGGTTTTACGTCCGCGCAACAGAGCGACCAGGTGATGGGCGCGCTGAAGGCCGAAACGCCGCAGGTGCAGTTGCAGCGCGTCGAGTTCGTCGGCCCGCAAGTCGGTAAGGAACTCGCCACCGACGGCTTGCTCGCGCTCGCCTGCGTGGTGATCGGCATCGTGATCTACCTGTCGTTCCGCTTCGAATGGAAGTACGCGGTGGCCGGCGTGATCGCGAACTTGCACGACGTGGTGATCATTCTCGGCTTCTTCGCGTTCTTCCAGTGGGAGTTCTCGCTGTCGGTGCTGGCCGCGGTGCTCGCGGTGCTCGGCTATTCGGTGAACGAATCGGTGGTTATTTTCGACCGGATTCGCGAAACCTTCCGCCGCGAACGCAAGATGACCGTGATCGAGGTGATCAACCACGCGATCACCAGCACGATGTCGCGAACCATCATCACCCACGGCTGTACGCAGATGATGGTGCTGTCGATGTTCCTGTTCGGCGGCCCGACGCTGCACTACTTCGCTCTGGCGCTGACGGTCGGTATTCTGTTCGGTATTTACTCGTCGGTGTTCGTCGCGGCGGCGCTGGCCATGTGGTTGGGCGTGAAGCGCGAAGATCTGCTGAAGGACAAGAAGGACCGCACCGATCCGAACGACCCGAACGCAGGCGCGCAAGTTTGATCTTGCTGTCAACCTCGCAATGAAAAAGGCCGGTTCTCTCGAACCGGCCTTTTACGTTTACCGCTGCCATCGCCCTACGATGACTCGTCGTGCAAAGACCTTTTGAACGGTCTTATCTGAACCCAAGCTTGCGCCGCGCCGCCATCAACGCCACCAGACTCACTGCCGCGGCGAAAATCATGTAGTAGCTCGGCGCCGCCTTCGAACCCGTGAAGCTGATCAGCCACGCAATGATGAACGGCCCGAAGCCGCCGAAAATCGTCACCGCGATGTTATAGGCGAGCGACATGCCGGTCGTGCGTGTCTGCA